>Ga0207674_10001698_pt1 | contig 28204 bp, 17 predicted proteins | sample KBSCornC72_FD_184303 | JGI IMG/M metagenome (GOLD analysis project Ga0207674, IMG submission 184303) | Corn rhizosphere microbial communities from Kellogg Biological Station, Michigan, USA - KBS Corn C7-2 (SPAdes) (version 2) | ecosystem: Host-associated > Plants > Roots > Rhizosphere > Soil ...
CTCGACCTCCATCCGGATCCGGCTCGCGGCCTCGTCCATCAGGTCGATCGCCTTGTCGGGCAGGAAGCGGTCGGTGATGTAGCGGTTGCTCAAGGTCGCCGCGGCGACGATCGCGGCGTCGGTGATCCGAACGCCGTGGTGGAGTTCATATTTCTCCTTGAGCCCGCGGAGGATCGAGATGGTGTCGGGCACGGTCGGCTCGCCCACGAATACCGGCTGGAAGCGCCGTTCGAGCGCTGCGTCTTTCTCGACATGCTTGCGATACTCGTCCAGCGTCGTCGCGCCGATACAGTGGAGCTCGCCGCGCGCCAGCGCCGGCTTGAGCAAATTGCCGGCGTCCATCGCACCTTCGGCCTTCCCCGCCCCGACCAGGGTGTGCATCTCGTCGATGAATAGGATGATGTCGCCGGCGGCCTGCTTGACCTCGTCGAGCACGCCTTTCAGGCGCTCCTCGAACTCGCCGCGATACTTGGCGCCGGCGATCATCGCCCCGAGATCGAGCGCGAGCAGCCGCTTGTCCTTGATCCCGTCGGGCACGTCGCCATTGGCGATACGCAGCGCGAGGCCTTCCGCGATCGCGGTCTTGCCGACCCCCGGCTCACCGATCAGCACCGGATTGTTCTTGGTCCGCCGCGCGAGCACCTGGACGGTGCGCCGGATCTCCTCGTCGCGGCCGATGACCGGGTCGAGCTTGCCCTCGCGCGCGGCGTCGGTCAGGTCGCGCGCATAGCGCTTGAGCGCATCGTAGCGGTCCTCGGCGCCCTGGGTGTCGGCGGTGCGCCCGCCGCGCAGCTTGTCGATCGCGGCATTCAGCGCCTGCGCGGTCAGCCCGGCCTTGGCCAGCACGCCGCCGACGTCGGTATTCTTCGCGAGCGCCATGGCCAGCAGGATGCGCTCCACGGTGACGTAGCTGTCGCCCGCCTTCTTCGCGATCTGCTCGGCCTGGTCGAGGATGCGGATCGTGTCGCCATCGATGCCCGGCGCCTGTGTGGCCCCGCTGCCGGTGACCGCCGGGATCTTCGCGACCAGCAAATCGACCTCGCGTTGCGCGGCCTTGGCGTCGCCGCCGGCGGCATTGATCAGGCCGGCCGCCATCCCCTGCTCGTCGTCGAGCAGCGCCTTCAGCAGGTGGGCCGGGGCGATCCGCTGATGATGCTCGCGCACGGCGATCGTCTGCGCTGCCTGGAGGAAGCCGCGGGCGCGATCGGTCAGCTTCTCGAAATCCATTCAAATCCCCTCTTCGTTCCGGAGGGATATGGTGTTGCAATAGGGCAACACAAGACTAATGCGGCTGCCCCCGTTCGGGCGTCTTTACGACGGTCGTGGTGGGTTGTGCAGCGCTGTTTGCGGGAGCCGCCGCGGGCGCGGAGCTTGTTCCCGCGGTTGCCGGAGCGCCACTTGTCCCGCTGGCCGGATTCGGCTGGCCGACCGACGCGACATCTTCCGGATGGACGATCGGCGGGCATTCGGCGGCGACCGCCGGGTCCATGTTCCAGCGGCGGAACTTGGTGCTGTCGACGTGGAACCGGAGGAACGCATAGAAGCCGAGCCCGGCATTGTAGGGCGCGCCATGCTCGGTGTGGATGCCGCACAAGGTCCGCATCAGCGTGATCCGGTCGATCGGCCGCAGCGGCACGAGGTCGATTGCCGAATCGAGCTGGTGCGCGCTCTCCGGCGCTCCGCCGGCGCATTGGTTCAGGACCGGATTGCGATAGACCGACACGGCCTCGACCGGGCCGACCGCGGGCACGACATAATCGTGCACGTAGCGGAGCGTCTGGACCATGTTCGGCCACTCCTCGGCCGGCGGCACTTCGAACGGCTGGCCGCCGCATTCCTGCCATGAGGTCGCGGTGCGCAGCAGCTGCCAGGTCGGGAGGATCCCGGCGACCTGGTGGGACGCCAAATAATCGTTGAACGACCTGACTTGGGCCGCGCGCCACGGTGCGGCCAGATACCAGGAGCGGTAGCCGGGCTCGTCCTGGCCGGCGCCGATATAGGCCGCTGCCGGATTCCATGACTGCAGGGTCAGCGGCGCGACCGGAGCCGCGGTCACCGGCTGTCCGGGCGCGGCCTGCACGAGCTGAGCAGCGATCAGGGCCAGGAGGCTCATGGCCAAGTCATACTCTCCTGCGCCGCCTTGAAAAGCGCCGAACGCCGGGCCACGTCGCACGGATGAGTCAGCCCATCGAAGTCGACCTGCCGCACAACCTCGGGCGCGATGAAGCGCGGCGCCGGATCGCGAACAATATCCACAAGCTGCAGGATCACATCCCGGGCGGGGCGCACGTCGAATCCGGCTGGGCCGGCGACCAGCTCAATCTTCGGGTCCAGGCCTTGGGCGACGCCGTCCAGGCGGCGATCGAAGTCGAAGAGACGAAGGTGCACGTCAAGGTGCTGCTGCCGGGCATGCTCGGCATGTTCTCGGGAGTGATCCAGGCGGCGCTGCAGAAGAAGGGCAGCGTCCTTCTCGAGGACCATCGGGACTAACCTGTCATTGCGAGGAGCCGAAGGCGAGGCGGCAATCCAGTTGCGCCTCTGGATTGCTTCGCTACGCTCGCAATGACGGCTGAGCGGGAGGAAGCATGCGGCATTTCGCGGTGGTCGGATCGGGTCCGGCGGGCTTCTATACCGCCGAAGCGCTGGACAAGGCCTATGGCGAATCCGCGCGGATCGACATCCTCGACCGCTATCCGGTGCCCTACGGCCTGATCCGCTTCGGGGTCGCCCCCGACCATCAGTCGCTCAAAGCGGTGAGCAAGCGCTACGACAAGGTCGCCGAGAGCGCCGGGGTCGACTTCATCGGCAATGTCGCGGTCGGCCGCGACGTCTCGGTCGCCGAGCTGCTCGAGCTGTACGACGCCGTCATCCTCGCGGTCGGTTCGCCGCACAGCCGCAAGCTCGGCATTCCGGGCGAGGATCTGCCGGGCGTGATCGGCTCCGCGGAGTTCGTCGGCTGGTACAATGGCCATCCCGACTATACCGACCTCGACCCGCCGCTGTCGGGCGAGCATGCGGCGGTGATCGGCAACGGCAACGTCGCGCTCGATTGCGCGCGGATCTTGTCGAAAACCCGCCACGAATTCGAGGGATCGGACATCGTCGGCCACGCGCTCGACGCGCTCGATGCGTCCGCCATCCGGACCGTTACCATTCTCGGCCGGCGCGGGCCGCACCAGATCGCCATGACGCCCAAGGAGCTCGGCGAGCTCGGCCATCTCGAAGCCGCTGTCCCGATCGTCGATCCGGCCGACTTCCCGCCGCTCGCGGCCGACGCGCCGCTCGAGCCGGGTTTGCGCAAGTCGGTCGGCCTGCTGCGCGGTTTCGCCGACCTCGAGCCCGACAAGCCCAAACGCATGGTGTTCGATTTCTTCGCCAAGCCGGTGCGGATCGAAGGCGACGGCCAGGCCGAACGGATCATCGTCGAGCGCACCGAGCTCGACGAGGCCGGCGCCGCGCGCGGCACTGGCGACACCTATACCGTACCGGCTTCGCTCATCGTCAGCGCAATCGGCTATTCGAGCGCGCCGATCGACGGCGTTCCCTACGACGACCGCGGCGGCAAGTTCCTCAACGACGGTGGCCGCATCGCCGACCGGCTGTACGCGGTCGGCTGGGCGCGGCGGGGCCCATCGGGCACGATCGGGACCAACCGGCCCGACGGCTACGAAGTCGCCGACCTGGTCGCCGCCGCGATGGCGCCGGGGAGCGCATCCGACCGCCCGGGGGCGAAGGGTCTCAAGGCCTTGCTGGAGAGCCGCGGCGCGATGCCGACCGACTATGACGACTGGCGCAAGATCGAGGAATCCGAGGCCACCAACGCCCGTCCCGGTAGCCCACGCGAGAAGTTCGTCCGTCACGGCGATTGGCTCCGGACCATCGGCCGCTGATCGTCACCCCGGCCTCGAGCCGGGGTCTGCCTGCCCTTGCGTAGGCGGGAAGAACAGGCGGATCCCGGATCACGTCCGGGCTGACGAAATGAAGCCTTGCCGCGAAGCCAACCCCCCTCTATCTAGCCGCGGCCTTGGCTCCCGTCGCGACCTTGTCGCAGCTTAAGCGGGTTCCGGTCGGGGAGTAGCTCAGCCTGGTAGAGCACTGTCTTCGGGAGGCAGGGGCCGGAGGTTCGAATCCTCTCTCCCCGACCATTCACTAACGTGAACTTGCGCGCGATGCCGCGCTGCAACAGATCGAGACAATCAAAACGGGAGCGGAACCGATCGAAACCGCAGGAGTCCTTGTTGCCTTCGGGGCGCAAGCGCCGATAGGCGTGGACGAATGAGGCTGAGGGAAGGGCCACGGCGAGTGAAAGGCGTACTTCAAGTCATTCGGCGCGCGGCCGAGCTGCCGCGTGGCGCCCGGGCCGGGCTGGTCGCGCTGATCGACGTGCTGGTGTGCTGCGTCGCGGCGATCCTCGCTTTCTGGCTGCGGCTCGGCGAATGGTATCTGTTCGAACGAAACGTCCAGATCTTCATCGCGATCGCCGTGCCGATCTGGCTCGCGATCGCAATTCCAAGCCACACCTACCGCTCGCTCGTCCGCTTTTCCGGACGAGAGACGCTCCTGCAATTGGCGAAACGGTGCCTGGCGATGTCGCTGGCGCTGGCGGTCGTTCTGCTGGCCCTGCGGGTTCAGGGCATTCCGCGAACGCTCGCCGTGCTCCACCCGCTGGTGTTCATGCTGGCGCTCGCCGGCACTCGGCTGGGTCTCAGCGCCCTGCTCGTTCGGGCGCTCTACAGCCGGCCGTTGCGGCAACGGCCCAAGCGCGTGCTGATCTACGGCGCCGGCTCGGCCGGCCAGCAGCTGGCCAATAGCGTTCGGCAGGACCCGCAGATCAACGTCATCGGGCTGGTCGACGAGAATCCGGCGCTGTCGAACCGGTCGATTGAGGGCAAGCCGATCTGGCACACCGACGACCTCGAGCGGATCCTTGCGCTCGAAGACGTTGACGAGGTGTTCCTCGCTTTGTCGAGCGCGAGCCGGTCGGCCCGGCGCCAGATCGTCGAGCGGCTGCGGACCCGAGCGCCCCAAGTCCGGGTGCGGATGCTTCCGAGCATTGCCGAGATCGCGTTCGGCAAGGTGTCGATCAACGATTTGCGCGACGTGCAGATCGAGGAGCTGCTCGGCCGCGACGAGGTCGCGCCCGATCCCGAGCTGATGAGCCGGAACATCGCCGGTAAGCGCGTGATGGTGACGGGCGCCGGCGGCTCGATCGGCAGCGAGCTGTGCCGCCAGATCATCCGCGAGGCGCCGCGCGCGATCATCCTCGTCGAGCAGTCCGAGCATGCGCTCTATCTGATCGATTTCGAATTGCGCGAGCTGCGCGACCGCGAGCAGCTCGGAATCGAGATCGCGGCCGAGCTGGTCGACGTTGCCCAGGTCGCGGAGTGCAGCCGCGCGTTCGAGGCGTGGCGGCCGGACACGGTGTTCCACGCGGCGGCGTACAAGCATGTCCCGCTGATCGAGAACAATCCGCTTCAGGGGATTCGCAACAATGTCTTTGGCACGCTCAACGTCTGCCTTGCGGCCGAAGCGGTCGGCAGCGCCACCCTGATTCTCGTCAGCACCGACAAAGCGGTTCGGCCGACCAGCGTGATGGGCGCGTCGAAGCGGGTGTGCGAGTTGATCGTCCAGGCCCGCGCCCAGGCGCAGCGGGCGATGCTCTACAGCGGCGTGCGCTTCGGCAACGTGCTCGGCTCGAGCGGCTCGGTGGTTCCGCTGTTCCGCCGGCAGATCGAAAAAGGCGGGCCGCTGACGGTCACGCACGCCGATGTCACCCGCTATTTCATGACCATTCCCGAAGCCTCGCAGCTGGTCATCCAGGCCGGCGCCATGGCGGAGGGCGGCGACATCTTCCTGCTCGACATGGGCGAGCCTGTTCGGGTGCGCGACCTGGCCAGGGCGATGGTCGAGCTCAGCGGGCTCTCGGTCCGTGATGAGGCCAATCCGGACGGCGACATCGAAATCCTCGAAATCGGCCTACGCCCGGGCGAGAAACTGCACGAGGAACTGCTGATCGAGGAGAACGCCCTGCCGACGCCGCATCCGCGGATCGTCAAGGCGCGCGAATCGATGATCGAATGGCTGCACCTGTTGCGCCGGCTGGACGAGCTGGGCGAGGCGATCGACCGCGCTGACACCGACAAGGCGCTCGACCTGCTCGGCTTCCTGGTGCCCGGCTATCGCGCCGGTGTCGCGCTGCCGCCGGTCGCTCCGGAACCTGAGCCCGCGTATCGCGATCGGGTTTCGGCCAGCTAGGCCGGGGTCGCGGCTTCGACGATGTCGCGAAAGTAAGCGACCGTCTGCAGCAGGCCGCGCTCGAGCGGAACCTGCGGCTCCCAGCCGAGCAAGTTGCGCGCCCGGCTGATGTCCGGTTGGCGCTGGCGCGGATCGTCCGCGGGAAGCTCGGCGTGGACCAGGCTCGAGCTCGACCCGGTGATCGCCAGCACCTGCCGGGCCAGCTCGATCATGGTGAACTCGACCGGATTGCCGAGGTTGATCGGGCCGGTGACCTCCGCCGGAGAGCGCATCAGCGCGACGAGACCGTCGATGAGGTCGTCGACATAGCAGAAGGAGCGCGTCTGGGTGCCGTCGCCGTAAATCGTGATCGGCTCGCCGCGTAGCGCCTGCATGATGAAGTTGGAGACGACGCGGCCGTCGGCCGGGTGCATCCTGGGGCCGTAGGTGTTGAAGATCCGGGCGACCTTGATCGGCAGGCGGTGCTGCCGGAAATAATCGAAGAACAGGGTCTCGGCGCAGCGCTTGCCCTCGTCATAGCAGGAGCGCGGCCCGATCGGGTTCACATTGCCCCAATAATCCTCGGTTTGGGGGTGGACTGAGGGGTCGCCGTAGACCTCGCTGGTCGAGGCCTGCAGGATCCGGCAGCCGAGCCGCTTGGCCAGGCCGAGCATGTTGATCGCGCCGTGGACCGAGGTCTTGGCGGTCTGCACCGGATCGTGTTGATAATGGACGGGCGAGGCCGGGCAGGCGAGATTGTAAATTTCGTCGACCTCGACGTAGAGCGGGAACGTCACATCGTGGCGCAGGAACTCGAAGTGCGGGTGATCGCGCAAATGCTCGATGTTCTGCTTGGTCCCGGTGAACAGATTGTCGACGCACAGCACGTCATGGCCGTCGGCGAGCAGGCGGTCGCACAGATGCGAGCCAAGGAAACCGGCACCGCCGGTGACCATCACCCGAGTGCGTGAATTGTAACCGATACCCGGCATCGAAAATCCAACTCCGGAGTTGTGGCCGGGGCAGGGCTATGAAGGGCGAGCCTCGGGGTAGCAAGCCCGGCCGCGTGCTTGACAAGCCGTCAGACCTTGGAGACGCGCGTCGCATGCGTACCTTTCTTGCCCAGCGATTGACGGCTCTCGGCCAGAAGCTGACCGGTCTGCACGGGATGATTCCCGAGCTCGGCCCGGAGGGCGAGGAACTGCTCGGCGCGGCGCGCGGCCTGTCGATGACCGCGCCCGTCGCGCAGTGGGAGCTGATCCAGGCGATCCGCTACATCGAGGGCAATGGCATCCCGGGCGACATCGTCGAATGCGGCGTGTGGCGCGGAGGCAACCTCGTCATCGCCGGTTTGTTGAGGCGGCGGATGGGCTTCCAACGGCAAATCTGGGCGTATGACACCTTCGCCGGAATGACGCCGCCGACTTCGGCCGACTTCAAGCCGGCCGAGGATCTCGACGTCGAAGGCAAGTTTGCGAGCCTCGACCGCGCCGATCACAACGAGTGGTGCCTGGCGTCCGAAGACGAGGTGCTGCGGAACTTCGCGGAGCGCGTCGGGGATCGCGACCTGCGCACGATCAAGGGGCCGGTCGAGCAAACGCTGGCCAAGGCCGAAAACCTGCCCGAGCGGATTGCGCTGCTGCGCCTCGACACCGATTTCTACGAAAGCACCAGGGCGGAAATGGAAATCCTCTATCCGCGCCTGTCCCGGGGCGGCGTGCTGATCGTCGACGATTACGGCGAATGGGCCGGAGCGCGCAAAGCCGTCGACGAGTATTTCGCCGGGCAGCCGGTCTGGCTGCACTATGTCACCCACACCGTCAGGCTGATGATCAAGCCATGACTCCAGCCTCGACACCGGCTGAGGCCCAGCGCTTCCGGGAGCGGGCCGCGGAGCGCTCGGTCCCGCGGGTGTTTCAGGCGGCCTTGGTCGCCTACGTGCTGCTCACCGGCCAGCTGGTAAAGGGCGTCCAGGCCGCGCTGTTCGGGTTGCAGGGCGGCGGCGAGGCCGTCTTCACTGCGGCCGTCCTGCTCGCGATCGCGATCGACATCGCGCGGGTCGCGCCTTTGTTCTTTTACGCGCGGCATCCGCTCGGAATCCTCCACCCGCTGATTCTGACCACCGTGCTGTGGCCGTTGCTGGTCGCCATGCCGGGCAAGATCGACGAATTCTTCGGGGTCGGCGGACTGCTGCTCGGCCAGCCGATCAGCCCGCCCTACTACGACGCGCTCGGCTGGCTGCCGGGGCTGCAGATTTGGGGAGCCGTCGCCTGGGCCAATCTGTGCGAGCTGGTCGCCTTGCTCTCGATCTACGCCGGCTACGCGCTGGCGCGCGACCGCAGCGTGTCGCGCGGCGAATCGCGCCGGCCTGCCCATCGCCGGGAGTTCGACGGCAAGCGCCTGCGCCTCCTCGCCATCGCCCTCGTCGGCCTAAGCGTCGGTGCCTTGCTGGTCCTGATCGAGCTTCGCGGCGGACTGGCCTTGCACCTGGCGGACATGGCGCGCGGCAGGTTTCGCTCGATGGCGGGGCTCGGCCCGCTGGTCGCGGCGGTCGATCTCGGCCTGGTTGCGCTCATCGCCTGGGTGGCGGCGCGGCCCAACGACGTCCGGCAACCGGTGTTCATCGCGCTGATGATCGGCGAGGCGGCCGCCCAATTCATCAGCAACGGCGCGCGCAGCGCAGCCTTCGCCGTCTTTATGATGGTCGGGCTCACCTGGGCGCTCAAGACCCGGCGCATCCCCTGGCGCCTCGCGCTCGTCCTGGTGCCGCTGTTCTTCCTCGCCTTCGGCGCGCTCAACATCATCCGCACGTCCGGCTTCGCCGGCCAGTCGGCGTCCCAGGCGATTCAGGACGCGGATACCGGCCAGGTCCTCACTCGGGTGCAGGAGGAGATCGACCTCCGCCAGTCGCTCCAGTCGACCGTCCCGGTTATCGCCCAGGGCCATGATCTGATGGGCGGCCCGTTGTGGGGCAGCTCGTACGGCGCTGCGGCCTTCGCCTTCGTGCCGCGTTGGATCTGGCCGGACAAGCCGCGCGGTCCCGGCTCGCTTTACGCCCAGAACTTCCTCGGCGAGGTCCGCGAAGGCCTAGCCGTCCCGGTCAATCCGACCGCCGAGGAATATTGGAATTTCGGCTTCCTCGGAGTGATCCTGATCTCTGCGCTGTACGGGGCGCTGATCCGCTACGCGCACAATTTCTACGTCGCGCGGCAGGACAGTCCGTTCGTGGTGACGCTGTTCGTACTGTTCGTGACCACCTTCCATTTGTCGACCGACGATCTGGTGCTGTTCCAGCAGCAGGCCTCGCTGCTCCTACTCGTCTACCTGGTCGCGCTGCTGTTCGCTGCCAGGACGCGGCCAGCGCGAGTGGGACTGGAACCGGCGCCTTATCCGGGACGATTGAGCCATCCCCGGCCGCTCGCCTAAGGCCACACCCACGGCAATGACCACGACCGGCAGGCCTCGAGTGCTGCACGTGCTCAAGAGCCTCCCCTTGGGCGGCATCGAGACGTGGCTGATGCACGTCTTGCGCCGCGACCGCGATTCGTTCGTCCAGCATGAGCTGCTGCTGATGGTCGAGGAGCCGGGCGCCTATGAAGCCGAGGCGCGCGCGCTCGGCGTCCCCATCCACAAGCTGCCGCACGACAAGGGCTGGCTGCGCTGGTTCGCCGACCTGCGCCGCTTCTTGAAGCAACAGGGCCCGTTCGCCGCAGTCCATTCGCATCCGTCGCGGGTCGGCGGGCCGATCATCGCGATTGCGGCGCTGGCCGGGGTTCCCAGCCGGATCGCCCATCAGCACGATGCGCGCAGCGCCGGCCCCGACTTCCGCAGCGTGCGCGAGCGGCTGCTGCGGCGCGGGACCATGCTCCTGACCGGCCTCGCGGCGACGCGGCGGATCGGGATCACCGAAACCGCGATCGAGGACATTGCCGGGAAGGGCTGGCGCAAGGCCGGGGATTGCTCGGTCCTGCTCTACGGCTTCGATTTCTCGAGCTTCTCCGGCGCCGCGGAGCGGGCGCGCGACTTGCGCACGGCGCTGGAGCTGGAGCCGCAGCAGCGGATCGTCGGCCATGTCGGGCGGTTCGACCAGGTCAAGAACCATCCGTTCCTGCTCCGGACCTTCGCGAAGATTGTGGCGGCCGATCCGCAGGCGCGGCTGGTGCTCGTCGGGACCGGCCGGCTCGAGGCGGACATGCGCGCGCTCGCCGACGACCTCGGCATCGGGCAGGCCGTCCGGTTCGCCGGCGCGACCCAGGACATTGCCGCCTATATGGCGCTGTTCGACCTGTTCCTGTTTCCCTCATTCAGCGAGGGCCTCGGCATCGTCTGCGTCGAGGCCCAGGCGGCCGGGACCCGGGTGCTGGCGTCCGACACCGTCCCGAGCGAGGCCGCGGTGGTCGCCGACGGAGTCGCGTTCCTGCCGCTCGCCGCGGGCGAGGAGGCCTGGGCCAGGCGCGCAGCCGGGCTCCTCGCCATGCCCAGGCCCGACGCGGCCGAATGGCGCAGCCTAGTCGAGCGCAGTGCGTTCGGTCTCGATCGCTGCATCCACGATCTGCACGCCATCTACCGCGAGGAGCTGAAGCGGCGCGGATGAAGCCCCCGGTCGTCTTCGTGATCCTGCAAACGGGCGCGCTGGCTAACGGCGGCCTGCAAAGCATCACCGAGCTGATGGGCCGGCTGAAGGATCATCGGCCGATCGTCCTGACCAACCTCGACAGCGCCTTCGCACGGGCCTGGCGCGACCATGGGATCGACGTCCACGTCGTGCCGGAAGACGCTTCCGCCGGGGTCCGAGGCAATCTCGCGCGAACGGCTCAAAGTTACGCGCGCTATCATCGCGCGCTTCGTCAGATTCTGGCGGCGAGCGGCGCTCGGATCGTGCACGCCAACGACCCGCTGTCGTTCCAGCTGGCGGTTGCCGCGGCCAGGCTGTCCAGGGCGCGGATCGTCCTCAACCTGCGCGATACGATCGACCCCGGCCGTAAGCCGCCGACCGTGAAGTTCCGTGCGATCTTCGCCGCCGCCGACCATGTTCTCTACCTGTCCGACGACATGGCCGAGCGCTGGCGGCAGGTCGCCGGCAATGCGACGCGATCGTGCAGTACGACCTATTCAATCGTCGACCCGGAGCGATTCTCGCCCGCCGGGCCGGCTGCCGACGCCGGGCGGATCGTCCTGGTGCCGGGAATCTTCTGGCCGAAGAAGGGCCAGCTCGAGTTCATCGGCAAGGTCGTTCCGGCGCTCGCCGAGCGCGGTATCGAAAGCTGGTTCGCCGGCGATTTCGAGCCGCATGCGAACCCCTATGCGGCGGCCTGCGCGGAGGCCGCGAAGCCGCATGCCGAGTGGGTCCGGTTCCTCGGCCATCGCGACGACCTTCCCGCCCTGTACCGCCAGGCGAGCGTGATCGCCGTGCCGTCGCGCCATGAGGGGCTGATGCGCGGGATGATCGAGGCGATGAGCTGCGGCCGCCCGGTGGTGAGCTTCGACGTCTGCTCGGCACGCGAGGTGCTCGAGGAGAAGTCGGCCACGGCCGGCACGGTCGTCGCTCACGGCGACCATCGCGGCATGGCCGACGCGCTGGTCCGCTATGCGACTGACCCCGCCGCGCAGGCCGCCGCCGGCCGCGCCGGCCGCGCCGCCGCCGAGGTCCTGTTCGATCCGGACGCGGTGGTCGAGCGCTACGAGCGCGTCTATCGCGAGCTCGGCGAGGATCGATGACCGGAGGGGCCGACACCAAACGCGATCTCGGCGCCGGCGCGGTTTACCGCCGTCTGGCGCGCAATTCCGCTTACCTCGCCGGCGGAACCGCGGCCTCGGCCCTGTTCATGATGCTCGCCGCGGTGCTCAATGCGCGGGCGCTGTCGGCGCGCGAGTTCGGCCTGCTGGTGCTGTTCCAGTCGGCGACGACGATGCTCGCCGTACTGATGTCCTTCTCGACGCAACAGCCGGTGATCAAGCTCGGCGCGACGGCGCTGGCCGACGGCGATCTCGAGCGGCTCGGGAGGATCATCGGTCTCGGCCTGCTGTTTGATACGCTGGCCGCGATTGTCGCCGCCGGACTGGCGGTCGCTTTCCTTGCCGCCGGGCGCGATTGGGTCGGCATTGGCGACGACCAGTTCGGCAACGCGATCTTGTTCGCCGGCTCGCTGCTGTTCACCGGCTATCTGACGGCCAACGGCATCTTTCGGCTGCTCAACCGGTTCGGCCTGCTGAGCGTGATCCAGGCGGGGTGCGCGGCAGCGCTGCTCGTAGTTACCGCCTGGCTCTACGCGTCGGGCGCGCCGTTCCGCGCCTATTGCTGGACCTGGGCGATCTTCTTCGCGCTCAATGCCCAGGTTCCACTGGTCATCGGCCTCGTGCTTGCCCGGCGCGCGGGCATAAAAGTTCGCCTGGCACCGCGCCGGATGGCGCCCGGCGAAGTCCCGAGCTTCCTCGCCTACTGCTGGACGACGTGGGGCGTGGCGACCATCGAGGCCCTTCGCTCCAACGGCGATTCGCTGCTTGTCGGCGCGATGGTCTCGGTCGAGGCCGCCGGCCTCTACAATGTCGCGAAGCAGCTCGCCGGGGTGCTGCGCAAGGCCAACGCCATTTATGCCTCCGCGATGTTCCCGGAAGTTTCTGCGCTGTCGGCCCAAGGCGAGGCCGAAAACGCGCGGCGGGTCCGCACGCGAATCCTGACGCTCAGCGGGTTGGTCGGGGCAGTCGCGGTCGGCGCAGCGCTGCTGTTCGGCCACCTCGTCCTCGGGCTGCTGTTCGGCGGCAGGTTCGAAGCGGCCTATTGGCCGCTGGTCATCCTGGCCGCGGCGGCCGCGGCGCAGCTGATCAGCCATACGCTGTCGATGTACGTCCAGGTCTATGTCAGCCCGGAACGGCTGTTCCACGTCTACCTGCTGGCCATCGTCCTGTTCGCGATCGCGGTGTTTCCGCTGACCTCGATCCTGGCGCTGACTGGAACCGCGCTTGCCCAGCTGCTGTTCTCCCTGGCGCTGACCTATTTCTGCCATGCGGCGCTGAGGAGGGCGGGTGCGGCCTGAAGAAGCGGACCTGCTGACCCGTTGGGTGCGCGAGCTGAACCTGCCGGCGGGCTCGGTGTGCCTCAACATCGGCTCGTCGACCAGGGCGTTCCGCGAGGAAATGCAGCCGCACGTGGCCGAGCGCTTCATCCGCCCGCTCAAGCGGGACGGCATCCGGTTCGTCCACTGCGACATGAAACAGGCCGACGGGGTCGACGAAGTCGGCGACATCCTCGACCCGGCCTTTCGCACCCGATTGAAGCGATACGACGCATCGCTGCTCGTGTGCAGCAACCTGCTCGAGCATCTGACCGAGCCGCGACGGTTCGCGAGCGCGTGTGGGGAATTGGTGCGGGACGGCGGCTTCGGCCTATTCTCGGTACCGCTGAGCTATCCCTACCACCCGGACCCGATCGATACGATGCTGCGGGTAACGCCGACCGAGCTCGCCGCGATGTTGCCGGAATGGGCGGCGGTCCGCTCGACGGAATTGGAAGCGGGCAGTTACTGGCAGGACTTGCGCGACACCGGCTCGGGCTGGTCGCGGCTGCTGCGGCAGGTCGCGCGCGTCGCCATGCCCTTCTACCGGCCGGGCCAATGGCGCGCCAATGCGAGCCGCTTGAGCTGGCTGTTTCGCCGGTACAGCGTCAGCATCGTTCTGCTGCAGAAGCCCGCTAGCGCGCGAGGACCAGCAACGAATAGCCGCCGAACAGCCGCGCCGACAGATCCTCGCTGACCAGTTGGACCAGCCTGCGCGGCAAGTTGGCGAGCTTGGTCCGGAGGCCCTTACCGGGCAGCTCCTGCGAGCTGCGCGTGTAGGTCCAGTCGACGATCTCATAGCCGCAGTCGCGAAGCGTCGCGAGCGCGGTATATTTGAAGAAATAATGGAGGTGGCCGGTGTGGTCGCGAAGGATCGGGTAGCTGGTGCCGCGGAGCAGCGCCTGGACCGACAGGTCGAGCGGGATGTGGAACACGAACTGCCCGGCCGTTCCCTTCAGCGCCTTCAGGAAGCCCATGTAATCGGGCACATGCTCGAACACGTCGATCGCGAGCAGCAGGTCGAACCGTTCGTTCGGCGTCTCGAGCAGGTCGGCGAGGCGGAACTCGAGCCCCGGGGCCTGCTTGGTTGAGCAGATCGCATAGGCCTGGGGCGAAATCTCGAAGCCGGTGAAGCGCGCGTCGGGACGCCGCTTCTTGAGCTCGACCAGGATCTCGCCCGAGCCGCAGCCGACCTCGGCGATCGTGGCCGGCTCCACCCCATTGCGCTTGAGCAGCTCGTCGATCCAGCGCGCCTTGGTCGGGCTGTGCTCGGCGTGCCACGTCGGGTTGTGCGCCAGATAGGCACCGTCGAAATAGCGCTCGCCAGCCTTCGCTTCCATCGCCCCGCCTCTACGCACGAGGGGCGGGCTTGTCTCCCGCCTAGATGAGGCCGTGGATGTCGAAGTGCGGGGCGATGGGGTCGAGGCCGAACGAGTCGTGGAGCCCGGCGCCGGCGTGCCAGCCGTCGAGCAGCGGGGCGTGCGCCGGTCCCTCGTCGAACGCGAGCTTGCTCACCACCGCTGCCTCCTGGCCGGCCGACCGCGCGACGCTGAGATCGGTGGGCGAGCCGCCGGACTGGTAGCGGATTGTGACGTTGCCGCTGCCGCTGACGTTGCCGACAGTCACGAACGCGTCGCCGCCGCCATTGGCGTCGACCTGCAATTGTGTGCCGACGATCCGCACATAGCCGGAGCCGACGACATTGGTGCCGTTGGCGACGCTGAGGAACTGGCGGATGTCGACCACGTCCCCGGCCGTGTAATCGGTGACCGTCGCAACCCCCGCTGCGTTGGTCAGGACGAACGTATCGTTGCCGGCGCCGCCGGTCAGGCTGTCGGCCCCGCCGCCCGACGTCAGGACGTTGGCCGCGCTGTTGCCGTAGATACTCTGGGCAAGCGCGTTGCCGGTGAGGTTGATCGCGCCCGATCCCTCGTTCGCCGACAGCGTCTCGACGCTCTGGCCCGCGCCGAGCGTGAAGCTCGCAAAGGCGACGGCGAGATCGTCGCCCTCGTTCGCGGCCTCGAAGATCTGGTCGCCGCCGTCGACATAATAAAGGTCGTTGCCGGTCCCGCCCTGGAGATTGTCGTTGCCGGCGCCGCCGATCAGGAAGTCGTTGCCGCCGAGGCCGACGAGGAAGTCGTTGCCGCCGCCGCCGTCGAGCTGGTTCGCGCCCTGGCTGCCGTACAGGCTCTGCCCGAACTCGTTGCCCGAGAAGTTGACCGGATCGGTCGAGTCCTGGTTGAGCGCGACCAGCGTCTCGATCTCATTGCCTTCGCGCAGCGTGTAGCTGGTCGCGACGAAGATCCAGTCGTCGCCGCCGCCGACGCTTTCGCCGATGAAGTCCGACGTATCGACATAATATTTGTCGTTGCCGGCGCCGCCGACCATGTAGTCGGCCCCGCCGCCGCCGGTCAGGATATTGTCCCCGGCATTGCCGTAGAGGCTCTGGGCAAGCTCGTTGCCGGTGAGGTTGATCGCCGCGCTGTTCTGCTCGGCCGACATGGTCTCGACCGACACCCCGTCGGCCAGCGTGTAGCTCGCGGTCGCGACCAATATGTCGTTGTCGCCCTCGCCGGCGAGCTCGGTGATGAGGTCGCCCGCTTCGTCGACATAATAAACGTCGTTGCCGGTGCCGCCCTGCATATGGTCGGCGCCGGTCCCGCCGAGCAGATTGTCGTTGCCCGCCAGGCCGACCAGGAAGTCGGCGCCTTGGCCGCCGTTCAGATAATTGTCGCCGAGGTTGCCGTAGAGGCTCTGGCCATATTCGTTGCCGGTCAGCACCAGCGGCTCGGTGCCCGACTGGTTGAGGGCGTAGAGCGTCTCGACGCTGACGCCCTGCGCCAGCGTATAAGTACCGAGCACGAAGGCCGCGTCGTCACCCTCGCCGGCGGCCTCGACGATCGCATCGCTGGCATTGTCGATATAGAAATGATCGTCGCCGAGCCCGCCGATCAGCGTGTCCGCCCCCGCGCCGCCGTCGAGGCTGTCGTTGCCGGCAAGACCGCTAAGCACGTTGACCGCGGCATTGCCGAGGAGCGTGTCGTTGAACGCGGAACCCGACGCATTCTCAATGTTGAGCAGCGTGTCGATCCCGGCGCCGAGCGTGTTCTGCGCCCCGAACAAAGCGAGGTTGACCGTAACCGCGGACGCGGCGGAGGCGTAGCTCGCGGTATCGTAGCCATTGCCGCCGTCGATCGTGTCGTTGCCCGCGCCGCCTTCGAGCACGTTGTCGGGGTTGGCGCCGGTCAGCGTGTCGTTGAACGCCGAGCCGACGATATTCTCGACCTCGCGCATCGTGTCGCCATCGCTGCCGGTGCCCTGCTGGCCCGGATTGGCGAGCGTCACGGTGACGCCGGAGGCGGCGTTCCGATAGTCGATCGTGTCGCTCCCGGTCCCGCCCCAGAAATCGTCGGCGAACGCGCCGCTCACAAGCCGGTCATCGCCCGCGCCGCCGTCCGCACCGACGATGAAGGTGCCCGGCGCGGCGATGATCAGGTCGTCACCGTCCCCGCCATGAACCCCTACGCTGTTGTTCGGGGCGGAGACGGTAATGGTGTCGGCATAATTCGTGCCGTCGATCCCGATCAGATATTCGACGTTCTGGATGGTCCCGCCGGCGTAGGCGTGCGGCTGTCCGGAAATGATGTCGGTCGTGCTGACCGTAACCCCATGGTCGAGCCCGGCGAAGGAATAGGTCAGCCGGTCCGTCCCCTGGCCACCGTCGACGTCGTCGCCGTAACCGGCCCAAATCCAGTCGTCGCCGTCGCCGCCCGAAAGGATGTCGTGATCGAGCGCAGTATCGGTGAAGAAGCCGAGGGCGTCGGTCTGGTCGCTGCCGATATTGTCGTCGCCGCTGCCGCCGTTGACCACGTCGGCGCCGCTCCCGCCTAACAGATTGTCGTTGCCGCCGAGGCCGTTGATCGTGTCGTTGCCGCCATGGCCGTCGATGTTGTCGGCCTGCTCGGTCCCATTGAGCGTCTCGTTCGGCTCAAGCGTGAACTGGACTCCGCCGCCCGGAGCCGCGGCCGCGACCAGCTCACCGGTGAGCGGGCCCTGCAAGGTCAGCGCGCCGCCGGTGTAGACCAAAGTATTGCCGACGAGGTTGAACCCGAACGAGCCGAATGTCGCATCCGTGATCACGATGGTGTCGCCGGGGGCGAAGTCGGTGATCGTGTCGCCGTTGAGCTCCGATGCGGTTCCTTTGAAGATGTCGTTGCCGGAGCCGCCAATCAGCGTGTCGCTGCCGCCGAGGCCGCTGATCGTGTCGTTGCCGCCAAGGCCGTTGAGCTCGTCGGCCTGGGCGGTGCCGACGAGGACGTCGTCGCCCTCCGTCCCCGGAGTCAGCGACAGCACGACGCCCGCGCCGTTAGCTCCGGCAGCCGCCACCAGCGTGCCGACCAGCGGCGCTCCGAACGTCAGCGTTCCGCCGGTGTAGGTCAGCACATTGCCATTCAGACTGAAGCTGAAATTGGCCAGCATCACGTCGGCGATGGTGAGCTTGTCGCCGATCGTGAAGTCGGTGATCGTGTCGCCGTTGAGTTCGTCCCGCGCGCCGAAGAAGCGGTCGGCCCCGGCGCCACCGGTCATCGTGTCGTTGCCGAGACCGGGCAGGATGAAGTCGTCGCCGGCGCCGCCGTCGAGGGCATTGGCGCTTTCATTGCCGCTCAACGTGTCGGCGAAGACCGAACCGAGCACATTTTCGAAGTTGCTCAGGGAGTCGCTACCCGCACTCCCGCCCCCGCCGGAAAAGGCGTGGAGGTCAACGGTCACAGCGGCCGCCGCCGAGGCATAGCTGACGGTATCGATGCCTGCCCCGCCGTTCAGCGTGTCGTTGCCGGCGCCGCCCTCGATGACATTGTTGCCGGCATTGCCGGTCAGCGTGTCGTTGAACGCCGAGCCGAGGATATTCTCGAAGTTGCTGAGCGTGTCGGACCCCGCGCCCACGGTGTTCTGGGCGCCGGCGAGGCCGAGGTTGACGGTGACGGCTGACCCCGCGCCGGCGTAGCTCACGGTGTCGGTGCCGGCCCCGCCGTTGAGCACATCGTTGCCGGCTCCGCCTTCGATGACGTTGGCGTTGCCGTCGCCGGTCAGCGTGTCGTTGAAGCTGGAGCCGAGGAGGTTCTCGAAGTTGCTCAGCGTGTCGGTGCCCGCGCCGACCGTATTTTGCGCGGCGGCCAGGGCCAGGCTGACGGTGACTCCCGACGAAGCGCCGGCATAGCTGGCGGTGTCGATCCCGGCTCCGCCGTTCAGGGCGTCGTTGCCGGCCCCGCCGTTGAGGATGTTGTTGGCCGAGTCACCGGTCAGCGTGTCGTTGAAGCCCGAGCCTGACAGGTTCTCAATGCCGACGAGCGTGTCGATGCCGGCCCCGCCGGTGTTCTGCGCCCCCGCCAGCGACAGGTTGACGGTGACCGCGCTCGCCGCGGCGGCGTAGCTCGCGGTATCGCTGCCCGCGCCGCCGTCGAGCGTGTCGTCGCCCCCGGCGCCGTCGAGCGAGTCATTGCCGCCGAGACCGGTCAGCAGGTTGGCGCCCGAATTGCCGGTCAGCGTGTCGTTGAACGCCGAGCCGATCAGATTTTCGAAGTTGCTGACCGTGTCGCTACCGGCCCCGACCGTATTCTGCGCGGTGGCGAGGCCGAGGTTGATGGTGATGCCGGACGCCGCTCCGGCATACGTGAGCGTGTCGATCCCTGCTCCGCCGCTCAACGTGTCGTTGCCGGCGCCGCCCTCGATGACGTTGGCGTTGCCGTCTCCGGTCAGCGTGTCGGCGAACGCCGAGCCGGTCAGATTCTCGAAGTTGCTGAGCGTGTCAGTGCCCGCGCCGACCGTGTTTTGCGGCGTCGCCAGCGCAAGATTGACGGTGACTCCGGCCGCGGCGCTCGCATAGCTGGCCGTGTCGGTGCCGCCCGCGCCGTCGAGCGTGTCGTTGCCTGCCCCGCCGTCGATGACATTGTCGCCCGAGTTGCCGGTGATAACGTTGTTGAGGGCATTGCCGGTGCCGTTGATCGCCCCGCTTCCGGTCAGCGTCAGATTCTCGACCTCCGCCTCGAGAGTGTGGCTAGCCGAAGCATTGACGGTGTCGGTTCCTTCCCCCGGATTTTCGACGATCACGTCGCCGGCATTATCGACCGTGTAGGTGTCGTTGCCCGTGCCGCCGATCATCGTGTCGGCCGATGGACCGCCGTCGATCTGATCGTCGCCCGCTCCGCCCGACAGGAAATCGCGATGGCTGGTGCCGACGAGGACATCGGCCGCATTGGTCCCGTGGATCAGCGGAAAGAGAAATTGCGCGCGCGGGTCGAGGTCGTTTGGGGCATTCTGATTGGTCCACCCGACGATGATCTGCCCGTCGGCGAGCAGCGCCAGGTCCTGGCCGCTCTGCATTCCGGCGGCATCGCCGCCGAGGCCGAATTGCGTTCCGACCGGCTGCCCGTTGAAGTCGTACAATTGGGCGTGGAGATTGGCGGTCGAAACGTCCGACTGCTGCCAGACAACCAGGAAGCCCGTCCCGGGAATGACCTCGATCGAGGGCTCCCGAACGGTGTCCCAGGCGCTGACGACGTGGACCTCGCTGCCGACTCGGGCGCCGGTGGAATCGAATTGCTGGAACCAGATGCCGTCGTGAGCTGGGTCCGGGGACGGCATTGAAACGTCGGTCCAGGTGACGACGAATCCGCCGTCGGGCAAAGCCGTCACCGACGCGGCGCCCTGGGTCCCCGGCGCATATGAATTGACCGTTAGAATTCCGCCGATCTTGGCGCCCGACGCGTCGAACAATTGCGCATGAACCGTGGGGTCGTAGGGGCCGCCACCTTGGACGGGATCCTGACTGTTCCACGTGACGACGAAGCCTCCGCCCGTGAGTGCAGCGATGCTCGAACCGCCAGCAACGCTCTGAACGGGCGGGAGAGCGGAAATTTCGCCGCCGACTTTCGATCCGTCCGCGGCGAAAATCTGCGCCCGAACGTCGCCGGGGCCGCCGTAATAGAGGTCCCACGCCACCACGAACCCGCCATCGGCGAGTGGAACCACGTGCGACCCCGCGATGGTGCTACCGCTATAGGTATTGACCGTCAGCTCGCTGCTGACCGGCAATCCCGTGGCGTCGATGATCCTGGCATGGACCTCGTAGATCTGCGGTGATCCGCTGAGTTGCGGAATCCATGTAACGACGATGTTCCCGTCGGACAGGACGGCAACCGAAGGGTCGTAGTCGACGCCGGCGTCGATCGGAAATTCGGGGCCGGTTGGATTGCCGTCGGCGTCGAAGAAGCGACCCTGGACGCCGTGTGCGTCATCACGCCAAACGGCGATGAAACCGCCGTCGGGGAGGGCGGCAAACTGGACGCCGCCCTGCGGCCCGGTCGTGTCGTCGCTGACCAGGAAGTCGTCCGTCCGAATCAGCGAACCGTCGGCAACCGTGTCAAAAGTCGGCATTGCGTTCCCCACCCACTACTGGCCGACGCATCGCCGCGTGGCGTTACAGTTTCGCGACCCCGGCATGTTCAGACCGGCGATGATCGCGCGATGGAGCGGCTCGGGGCCGCCCAACGAACGCAGCGAAACCGCCCCGAACCCGCCGACAGGCAAGTGTCGAGGCTAACGGGAAAATCTTCGCTGACAACCGCTTTTCAAGGTTAATAACGCTGACCGTCCGGGCACCACAACCGGCCGAAGTGTCCCGGGAAAGATCCTCGCAATGTGCGGTGGTCAATAAGCCACTGTAATATTTGTATTTCCGGCCAATCCTGTGTAGGCGACCGCCCAAGCATGACGTGAGGAAGCAGGGTGCGGAGACAATTGGCGGCGATTGCGCTTGTGGCGGGCGCGCTTTTCTGCGGGAATGCCTGCGCCATGAATGCGCCCGCCAGCCAGTCGCCGCAGTGCCGCGTAGTCGACGGCGGAAAGCTCCCCGCCGGATCCGGCGGAGCGGCCGCCCTCTGCGCGGCGATCGAGCAGGCGGTGTCGGCGCGGGCACCGGGCGTGGCGTATCGCGCCGAGGTCCGCGCCCTGTCCGCGTCGCGGCTGTCCGCGACCCTGACGGTGAACGGCCGGGCCCTGCCTGAGCAGAATTTCGCGCGGATGGACCGCGAGCTCGATCGCCCGGCGTTCGAGCGCTTTGCCGAGGCGCTCGCCGAGCAGGTGGCGAAGGTCGGGGCGGCGAAGTGAGAAACAGCCTCACCTTCAGTTAAGGTTTTGCAGGCTCAAATGGGGCTAATAACGGTCGTCCTGCGAAGACGGGCGGCAGGCGGCTTGAACGAACGATTGCGACACGGGCACTAGAGAAGGCGGGGAGTTAGACATTGCCGGACATTCCGGGTGACAGCAGCACGACGACGTCGATCACCGTTGGCGGCCCCAGCGTCAGCAGCACGCTCGACTTCCTGGGCGATCACGACTGGATCCGGATCGACCTCGTCGCCGGCCAGAATATCACCGTCTTCGTCGACGGCACCACGCTCGAAGATTCCTACGTCTACATCCGCAATGCCGCCGGTACCGTCCTGTATGAGAATGACGATATCAATCCGGGCGTCATCCGCGATTCGAAGGTTTCGTTCACCGCCACGACCACCGGCACTTATTATATCGACGTCGGGTCGTTCGAGGACAGCTACATCGGCGATTATACGGTTTCGGTAAGCGTCTACACGCCGCCACCACTCGCCAGCTACGACACGATCGCTCACCAGCTCGAGGTCGATTATTGGGGCGCCGGGCAGGAGCACCATTTCGACGTCACCCAGGGCGGGTCGATCACCGTCAACATCACCGCCCTGACGCCGGCCGGGAAGACCCTCGCCCTGGCGGCCCTCGCGGAGTGGACTGACATCATCGGCGTGACCTTCACGCAGGTCACCAGCGGTGGCCAGATCGTGTTCGACGACAATCAGCCCGGCGCCGCCACCGACGGGACCTGGTCGAACGGGATCGCGACGTCGGCGCACGTCAACGTCTCGACGGGGTGGCTGGCGCAATATGGCACCGGCCTCAACAGCTATTCGTTTCAGACCTACATCCATGAGATCGGCCATGCGCTCGGCCTCGGCCATGCCGGCTATTACAACGGCACCGCCTCCTATCCGAACGACGCCCTGTTCCAGAACGATGCCTGGGTGACCAGCATCATGTCCTACTTCAGCCCGACCGAGAACACCTATTTCGCGGGCCAGGGCTTCACCTACAATTTCACAGTCACGCCGATGATGGCGGACATCGTCGCAATGTCCGAAATGTACGGCCTGTCGACCACGACCCGGACCGGCAACACGACCTACGGCTTCAATTCGAACGCCGGCAACGCAATTTACAATGCGGTCCAGAATCCGGGTGTAGCTTACGCGATTTTCGACAGCGGCGGGATCGACACGCTCGATTATTCAGGGTTCGGTACGAACCAGGTCATCAACCTCAATCCCGAGACCTTCTCGAGCGTCGGTCCGGGGGTCGGCAACGTCTCGATCGCACGCGGCGTGATCATCGAAAATGCGATCGGCGGCAGCGGCAACGACACGCTCTACGGCAACGCCGCGGCCAACGTTCTGACCGGCAATGCCGGGAACGACACGCTCGACGGCGGCGCCGGCGCGGACACGATGATCGGCGGGCTCGGCGACGACAAATATTATGTCGCCGATCCGGGCGACCTGGTGGTCGAGGCCGCCAACCAAGGCGACGACCTGATGTTCGTGCTCGGCACCTACACGATCGCCCAGGGGGTCAGCGTCGAGACGTTGGTCGCCTTGAACCAAGCCTCGACCGATCCGCTGGTGCTGACCGGGAACGAGTTCGGCCAGAGCCTCTACGGCAATCTCGGTGACAATTATCTCAACGGCGGCCAGGGCAACGACTTCCTGGTCGGGCTCGACGGCAACGACAATCTGCTCGGCGGCACCGGCGCCGACGACATGCAGGGCGGGACCGGCAACGATGTTTATTATGCCGACCAGGCGGGCGACCGCATCTTCGAGAATGCCGGCCAGGGCAGCGACCTGGTGGTCGCGACGGCGAGCTACACGCTGACCGACGGGGCCGAGGTCGAGACCATGTCGGCCGACCCCAACGCCGGCAACATCAACCTCACCGGCAACGAATTCGCGCAGAGCATCTACGGCAACGCCGGCAACAACATCATCACCGGCATGGGCGGCGCCGATTTCCTGGTCGGCGGCGCCGGCAACGACACTTATTACGTCGATCCGTCCGACTTCATCGGCGAGGACGTCGGCGGCGGCGACGACACGATCGTCATCGCCACCAGCTACATCCTGCGCGAAGGGAATGAGATCGAGGCTCTGGTGGCTTTGAACCAAGCGAGCCTCGCCCAGGTCGACTTCACCGGGAACGAGTTCGGGCAGAGCCTGTACGGCAGCGCGGGGGTCAACAATCTTAATGGCGGGGCCGGCAACGACTATCTGGTCGGGCTTGGCGGCAACGATTTCCTGATCGGCGGGCCTGGCAACGACAATATGCAGGGCGGCGCCGGCAACGACCTTTATTATGTCGAAGACGCGGGCGATCAGATCATCGAGAACGCCGGCGAGGGCGATGACCTCGCGGTCTGCTTCGCCAGCTTCGCGCTGGGCTCCGGCCAGAGCGTCGAAACCCTCTCGGCGAACGAGGGGTCCGGCGCGATCAACCTCACCGGCAACGCGCTCGGCCAGAGCATTTACGGCAATTCCAGCGACAATGTCCTGACCAGCGGCGGCGGCGCCGATTACATGGCCGGCGGCGCCGGCAACGACACCTTCGTCCTCACCAATGCGGCGGGGGTCAGCACGATCGCCGATTATTCGGCCGGTGATGTCGTCGACGTCACCCAATATCTCGACGTCGCGGGCGGCACCGACCTCGTCGCCGGCGGCTATGTGAAGATCCTCGGCGCCCAGCTCCAGGTCGACGCCAACGGCGGCGCGGACAATTTCGTGACGATCGCCAATGTCAGCGGCTCGGGCGCGGTCGCGCTTCGCTATATCGCGGGCGGCAACCTCGCCGACGTCAGCGTCGCGCGCTCGGCGAGTCAGGAGCCGGCGTCCGCGGCCAAGCTCTCGGCGACGGCGGAGCCGGTCGATGCGCATGCCGCCGCCCTGCCCGACGCTCCGCACGGACTCGGCGATGGCGCGTTCCACGAATCCTTCAGCCTCGATCCGGCCGCGCCGCACTTCGACTTTCACGGGATCATCTAGCCGCCGGCGCGGCTTCGGCGTCAGCCGGGCAGGAGCTTGCGCAGCGACTTCGCCAGCGCCGGGCGTTCGGACCGCTGGCCGTAGTGATAATCGTAGCCGTAGCCGTAGCCGTAACCGGCGCTGCGGACGTCGAACTTGCTCAGGATCGCGCCGATGATGTGCGCGCGCACCGCGAACAGCCGCTCGAGGGCGTGCTTGGCCTGAGCCGACGAGGTACGGCCCGACTCGATCACCAGCACGGTCGCCTCGACGGAGCGGGTCAGCAGGGGCGCGTCGGCCAGCCCGAGCACGGGCGGGCCGTCGACGATCACATGATCGTAGAGTCCCGAAGCTTCGTCGATCAGTCGGCTGATCCGGTCGCCGGACAGCAGCTCGGCCGGATTGGGCGGAATCTGCCCGGCGGCGAGCAGCGAGAGGTTGGCCTCGCCGGTGTCCTGGATGAAGCTCCGGAGCTGACCGTTGCCGGTCAGCAGGTTGCTAAGCCCGGAGCCGAGCGCCCGGCCGAACGACTTGTGCAGCGACGGGTTGCGCATGTCGGCATCGACCAGCAGGACCCGTGAGCCGGTCCGCACCAGCCCCAGCGCGAGCGCGAGCGAGGTCGTCGACTTGCCCTCCTTGGCCTGGGCGCTGGTCAGCATCAGCGTCCGCGGAGTGCCGTGCGGAGTCGAGAATTTGAGCGACGTCAGGATCGAGAAATAGGCCTCTGACAGCGGCGATCGCGGCTCGACCAGCGCCTCGCGCACGTCGGTCGGGGCCGGCAGCTTGGGAGTGACGCCGAGCAGCGGGATGCCGAGCTTGCGCTGGAAGCCGCGCGGCAGCAGCTCGGAATCCTCGAGATGCTCGAGCATGACCGCCAGTCCGGCCCCGCACAGCAGGCCGAGGACCAGACCGATCAGGATGTTGAGGACCAGGTTCGGCTTGAAGGCATGGGCGGGCGGCAGCGCGCGATCGACGATCGAAATATTGTTGGTGCCGATGCCGCCGGCGACTCCGACTTCCTTGAAGCGCTGCAGCAGCGCATCATAAAGCGCGCGGTTGGTGTCGACGTCGCGCTGGATGATGTTGAACTGGATCGAGCGGCCCTGCTCGCCGAGCAGCTGCGACTTCAGGCTGTCGACCCGGGCCTGGAGCGAGCGCTCGGTCGCGAGCGCCTGACGGTAGCGGCCGCCGAGGTCCTGCGAAACGGATGAGCTGACCCGGCCCTGCTCGCGGCCGATCTGCTTGTCGAGCTCGGCGATTTGCGATTTGAGCGCGATCACCGTCGGATATTCGGGTCCGAAATCGCTCTCCAGCTTGCTCAGCTGGCCGAGCAGCTCGGCGCGCTGCTGGTGCAGCTCGTTGATGGTCGTGTTGCTCAGCGACTGGGCGGCGATACTGCCGCCGGTGCCGGCGCGATATTGCGCCTCGGCCGCGGCCCGCTGGGCGCGGGCGAGGGTCAGTTGCTCGCTGAGGCTGGAGAGGTCGGTGGCGAGGATCGACTGCTCCGACGCGGCCTGGCCTTCGCCGGTGCGGATTTTGATCAGGCCCTGCGCCTGCGCATATTGGACCGCCTTGCGTTCCGACTCCTCGAGCTTGGCGCGCACATGATTGAGGCGATTCTGGAGGAACTCGCGGGCATAAGCGGCCGCTTCGTAGCGGCGCATCAGGTTCGACTGGACGAAATTCTCGGCGACGGCGTTGGCGACGGTCGCCGACAGCTGCGGGTTGGGCGAATTGTAGGTGACGTTGATGATGCTCGACAGGCGGATCGGCGTGACCACCGTATTCTCGTTGACGATCTTGGTCGCCAGCGCGAAGCGCCGCTCGCGCGGCAGCGCCTTGAAGCGCGCCACTTCGCCCTGGTCGAAGTTCGCCAGGAACAAATAATTCTCGTCGAGACCGAGGTCGCGTACCACGCGTTCCGACAGCGTCCGGCTCTTCAGCAAGGCGTACTGAGTCTGGTAGAATTCCGCGCCGGCGCGAGCTTCGCCGCCCCCCTGCTCGACCCCCTCGATGTTGAGCACCTTGGACTCTTCCCGGGCGACCTGGACCATCACCGTTCCGGCATATTCGGGCCGGGTCAGCATCGAGATCAGGATCGCCGCGGCGACTCCGAGGACGGTGATCGCGAAGATGATGTAGCGCCGCTTGTAGAGGGTCCGCCAATAGCGGCGGAGGGCGGATTCGTCTTCCTCGAAGGTCGGGAACCCGACCCCTTCATAAGAGGGAACGGCCAGCTCGCCACCGCCGCGGGGCAGTGCGGGCATCGATTGCGGAGGCAGATATTCGTTCAAGAGTGATGCCCTACAAGACTGGGACGAAAGTACCGAGGATCGGGAACATGTTGCCGAAGTCGCGGAAGAAGCGGCGCGCCGCGCTCTCGCCGACGATCACGATGTCGTTTCCGTAGATTTGCGGATCCTCGAGCCGGCCCGCCCGGATATCCTTGACGCTGAACAGCGCTGCCGTCTTCTGGCTGTTGACCGTGCGGAAGACGACGACGTTGTTGAGGTTGGCGACCTGGTCGGCGCCCTGGGCGGTGGCGATCGCCTGCTGCAGGGTCATCTTGCCGACGATCGGATAATTGCCGGGCGCCTTGACCGCTCCGTCGACCGTGAAGGTCTTCGCCTTCGCCTTGACGATATTGACCGAAATCTGCGGATTCCTGAGGTAACGGCCCTGCAGTTGCGCAGCGATCGCGCTGCTGAGCTCGGCCGGGGTCCGGCCCGCGGCCTGGATCGCGCCGGCCAGCGGCACCGAGAAATTGCCGGCGGCGTCGACTTCCGCCTCGCGGGTCAGCTCCGGCGCTCCGAACACCTCGACCCGAATCACGTCGAGCGGGCCGATGCGGTAGTTGCTAAGGTCGACCGCCATCGCGGTCGGATCCGGCGGCGGAAGCGACTGGGCGACCCGCACCGCGCTGCTGCCCTGTCCCAGGGTAGGATTGGAGGCGCAGCCGCCGAGGGCCGCACCGAACGTCACGAGCAATAGCAGGACCAGAATACGCACCGAAAATCCCCTCCTGACCAACCGTTCCGGCGGCGGTCAGATCGAACCAAAACAAAGGACGCGCGGTTTAGTGCCCTTATTTGCGCAACATCAAGATCGCCGGGGTGACAATCGCTCGCACGCCGCGGTCCGCGATTCCCATCGCCACTGGCCCATGCTATCCGTCCTGCCAAGCCTAAAACGTATCGCGCCCGAAACATTCCCTTTGCCCGAGAATGACGCTTTTGCAGCCGGCCGCAGCCACCCCGCGCTTGGCGCCGCCAAGCGTGCGACGGACGTGACGGTGAGCCTCATCCTCCTGCTCGTGCTGTCGCCGCTGCTGCTGGTGACGGCGCTGCTGGTGCTTGCGGTCCTGGGCTGGCCGGTCCTGTTCACGCAGCAGCGCCCGGGGCTCGGCGGCCGGCCGTTTCGTTTGATCAAGTTCCGATCGATGTCGAACCGTTGCGGCGCCGATGGCGCGCCGCTGCCCGATGCCGAACGGCTGGGAACGGTCGGGCGCCTGCTGCGCTCAACCAGCCTCGACGAGCTGCCGGAGCTGGTCAACGTGCTGCGCGGCGACATGAGCCTGGTCGGCCCGCGGCCGCTGCTGATGGAATATTTGCCGCTCTACTCGGCCGAGCAGCGGCGGCGGCACGACGTCCGGCCCGGGCTGACCGGCCTGGCGCAGGTCGGCGGGCGCAACGCCCTCGACTGGGACGCGAAATTCGCGCTCGACATTCGCTATGTCGATCACTGGTCGCTGATGCT
>Ga0207674_10001701_pt1 | contig 28157 bp, 23 predicted proteins | sample KBSCornC72_FD_184303 | JGI IMG/M metagenome (GOLD analysis project Ga0207674, IMG submission 184303) | Corn rhizosphere microbial communities from Kellogg Biological Station, Michigan, USA - KBS Corn C7-2 (SPAdes) (version 2) | ecosystem: Host-associated > Plants > Roots > Rhizosphere > Soil ...
ATCCACTCTAACTCCCACTTCCAGTTCTACCAGTCCAAACCGGACATTTCTACTTTGCTGGAATTAGGACATTTCTACTTTGCCTTGACAGCTACCGATAGCTGCTCGTGACAGCTGTCGCTACCAATGAACTGGTCTATTTTCCGCCGCCCCGTTGGTCTAGTTCGTACTTCGCCCTTGACCGAACTAGGTCAAAAAACGGGGATCGATTTCAGTCACGACATTGGTGTTTTGGCTGAGAGAATTGCCGAGCATGAGGAGAGCCCAGAAGCAGAACGCAGTGAGATTTCAACTGGTACGAGTTTTTCATCCCCAGCACCTGTAGTGACCGAAAGTGATGTTCTGCAAATGTTTTCTACCCTTAAGGGCGAGCCAACCGTCGGAGGGCCTGATCGTGTCTGACGATCTTGATAGAGTTCTTGGGCAACAGAACAGGAAAAGGCGGTGCAGTTTCAAAACCCTTATCTTCGAACCCGTCAATGCAGTGTCGGGGAAGCGTTGCGAGCCGGGAATTCTTAGTGACGAGAGTCACGGCTTTGGCGAATCGCCAAGCTGCCGTAGAAAAGTTGCAATGGCCTTATTTCGAGACCAAACTCGCCAGCCGCTCAAAAAATAGACGCCCTTGCTGCAAACAAACACCCGCATCCCTCCAACCCTCCGTGACACATACGGTTAGCATAGTAAAGTGGCGGTTCTTGGAGCAACCCGGGGTGGGGGTCGGTTTCGGCCCACGCGAGGCCAGGAGAAGAATGAGAAATTTCCGATCCATGTAAGCCGAAGCCTCGTGCTGGTCCTGATCCTGGTCGTCCCAGCCGGCCAGATCGTGGACAATCTCCACCAGGCTTACCAGCAAATTCAGTGGAGCCCCAACAGCTTTGGCATCATCATCTCCGGCCCTTCCAAGACCGCCGACATAGAACAGTCCCTGGTCATAGGGGCCCACGGAGCCCGCAGCTGTACAGTGATCTTGCAGTGAGTAATACGGCGCTAGCAGGCTGGTCTAGGGAACGCGTCTAGACCGGGATCCCTGCTCAGTGTGAAAATGTCTCGGAAGCAGCGAAGCGACCCAACCGATTAACGGCCGCAATCCGCAGCCAGCATTTCAACCCACGTGACATTGATCTTAGCGTCGGTTCCCGAGCGGATCAGAAAACCTTTCGCATCGATCTTATGGCCCGCGTGATCTTCCGGATGAAAGGCGTTACTGAAGTATTCGACGTCCAGAAGCTGAAACGTCTGGCTGCCGAGCGGCTTCGCCTTCGCGGCTGCGATTTCCGATTCGGCGGGCTGCATCGGACTTCGCGTCCGTACCGGCTCGCTGCCGCTCGACAGCATCCACGTATCGTGCGGCCCGCGCGCCAAACATCCGACCACATCCACCAGTGCGAAATTTGGGACGGGAGCCGGCCCATTCTTGCCCTGAATCTGAACGCCGGGTATGGCTTCCGGGTTCAGTTCCTGAGTCCCGGCCGGGAAAGCGTTCGCGTCCAGCAGGAAGGCGACCAGATCGACATAGGCGGCTTCGCCCAAATTCGCGCGGTTCGGCGGCATGGACTTGACCCGGGCAAACAATGCATCCAGGCTGCCTTCCATCCAGTGACTGGCGAATACATCGCCCTTCAGCGCCGGGCCATTGCCGCCGCTCAGATCCGCTCCATGACACGCGCCGCAGGTGGTCGCAAACGTCGTTTTTCCGCGCGCGGCCTGCCCGGCGGTGAACACGCCGTCCCAGACGGTTCTGCGCGGCTGCGCCGCAAGCGGACCTGCACTCAAAAGCCCAAGGAAAACGGCTCCGCCCCAGAGCCTCGTGAGCGATCTTCGCACCTCTGCCGCGCGCCCGGCAGAACACCTTGGCTCAACCCGGACCGGGCATCTCATTTCGCTGGTTCAGCGGGCTGGGGCGGCTCTGCGACCTTTTGGTAGATATCAACCACCTTCGGCCGTTCGCCTTCTGTCGAAATGCCCGCCGCCAGCATCAGCTTGGTAACGGCTTCGATGGTCGGCGGATCGGGACGCGGCAGACGTCCGCTAAAACCTTCGGCGATGAAGAGCGGCGTCCGGCCGGCTTTGTCGGGGTTCTTCCAGACTTGCGGATCGGCACCCCGCTCGGCGAGCAGCTTCACGACCCGCGGGTACATGTTATAGGCGGCTCCGTGCATAGCTGTATCGCCATTGTCATCCACGGCGTTGGGGTCAGCGCCGAGGTCGAGCAACATCTTCACAGCTTCCAGCGCTTCACTTTCCTCGCCCGCCTCTTCCAGCGGCTCCGTCGTGCCGAGCCCGGCTGCAGCCATCAGTGGTGTGAGGTGGCTGGAGTTCGGCAGCAGGGGATCGGCGCCCAGTTCCAAGAGCAAGCGCATCAGGGGAACGTCGGAGCGATCAGCGGCAAACAGAAACGGCGTCGCCCCCTCAGATCCGACCTTCGAAGATGTGTGGGGCTGCTTGGGCGCGCCTTTGGGCAGGCGAAAATTGACATTGGCGCCCCGCTTCACGATTTCGCGCACGAACTCAAGGCTCGAGAGGTGGCCCGCCCCCATCGGCGGCGCGCCATCGCTGATGTCGCTCGAGTCCGGCTTTCGCACCCCGGCCATCATGTGGAGGGGAGTGAATCCTGTTCGAACATCGTTCGGATCGGCACCGGCATCGATCAGCGCAATCGCCAGCTCAAAGTGGCCGTTCTCCACCGCGAGCATCAATGCATTCTCGCCCGGCGCCTTCGCCGCGGCCGGACGCCCCCCGCCCACACCGGCCGTGCCGGGCGCCTTCTCCGCAGGCTCCATCATCGCATTCACATCGACGCCCGCCGCGAGAAACGCGCGCACGGTGTCCAGATGGCCCTCACGAACGGCAAAGAAGAACGGCGTAAAACCGGAATCGATTTTCGCGTTTATGTCGGCTCCGGCCTGGATCAACTCACGGACCACGTCAGTGTGCCCTTCGGCAGCCGCCCACATCAAGGCCGTCTGGCCAAGACGTTCACGCGACTTGGTGCTGGCGTCGCGCGCGAGCAGCGCCTTCACCGCCTCGGCATTCCCGGAGCGCGCAGCCAGCATGAGGACGGTTTCACCGCCTTTCATGGTGGCGTTCGGGTCGGCTCCCGCCTCCAACAACAACTTGACAATTGCGGCGTTGCCATTGGTACATGCCTCCGCCAGCGGCGGCACGCCGTAGCGGTTCTTAGCGTTCACATTGGCGCCCGCTTTCACCAGCAACGCTGCGGTCTCCGCATCGTCGTTGTATGCGGCCCAGTGCAGCGCAGTGGTCCCATCGACCTGAGCGAGGTTCACATCGACGCCCGTCTGGAGCAGCGCACGGATGCTGGCCTTGTCATGTTGTTCCGCGGCGTCGGCGATTGCCGAACGTGGCGCCGCGCCGACTAGAGCGGCGAGCCCGACTCCCAGGAGTACGAATCCACTGATTTTTCGCCAATGCATGTGCGGCTCCTATACGAAGAGTTCTTGGATTTCTCCGGTGCTGTCCCCGAACGAATCCAGATGGATGCCAACCCGATCCAGCAGCGTGAGGTGGAGGTTGGCCAGGTTCATTCCCTTCTCGTACCGAATATGCCGGTTACCTTTTAAGCCCGTTGCAGCGCCACCCGCGACCAGCATCGGAAGTTTTTCGTGATCGTGAAGGCTGGAATTACCCATTCCGCTGCCATACACATACACCGAATGATCCAGCAGCGAGCCGTCCCCGTCGGGAGTGTCCTTCATCTTCTGCAGGAAGTCTGCAAACAGCGACATGTGGAAGGTATTGATCTTCGCCAGCTTGGCTAACTTTTCAGGATCGTTACCGTGATGACTGGTCGGGTGGTGCGGATCCGCGACGCCGATCTCCGGATACGTGCGATTGCTCTCTTCGCGCGTGAGCTGGAATGTCACGACGCGTGTGATATTCGCCTGAAAGGCCAGAACCTGCAGATCGAACATGAGCTTGGCGTGGTCGGCGAACGCCGCGGGAACCCCGACCGGCCGATCCATATCGGGGGTTTTGTTGTCCGCCACTGCCTGCTCGGCGCGCTCGATCTCGCGCTCGATCTGACGAACACTGTCGAGATACTGGTCGAGGCGCACGCGATCGGGAGTGCCTACGCGTCCCTTGAGCTTCGCGATGTCCGTTGTGAATGAATCAAGCAGGCTGGCCCGATCGCGCAGCGCAGCGCGGCGAGCGGCCCCCGTGCCGCCCTCGCCGAATAAGCGCTCGAAGACCACCCGCGGATGCGCCTCAGATGGAAGCGGCGTCGTCGGCGACGACCAGGAGAGGCAATTTTGATAGACGCATGCGTAACCGTTGTTGCACACGCCGGCGAGCGGGTTCAGATCCATCGCCAGTTGGAGCGAGGCCAGTTGGGTGTCCTTGCCCATTTCCTTGGCCGCGATCTGGTCGACCGTCGTGCCCAGAAAATAATCAGAGCTCTCAGTGTGTTTGGCGAACGCCGCGCTCAAAAAAGACGCGTTGGAGGTGTCATGCGTACCCGGATAGGCGTTCAGCAGCCGTGTATTGGTGAGGACCGTCACGTGATCCTTAACCGGCTTGAGCGGGGCTAGGATAGGGGAAAGCACGTCGAGCGTTCCCTCGCCGGGCGGCGTCCATCGAGCCTGATCGCATCCCATAGGGATAAACACGAAGCCGAGCCTCGCCACCGGCTTCGCAGGAGTCTGGGCCCACGCCGTGACCGCGGGGATCATTGCATCGAGTAGCGGCAGGGCCAGAGCGGCCCGCGCACTTTTCAGTAGCGTTCGCCTTGGAATCGCCTTCTTTGTGAGAAACATCACACTCCCCTTTCTTTGCTGTTCATTTGATTATTTACTCGTGTTACGGGCTACCGGCGCGTCATTGATTTCAGCCCGCCGCATTTGAAACGGAACGCTATTCACGATGCCGAGAATGAGAGATGAGAAGCGGTATCCGTCCTTCTCAGCATCTCTCACGATCTTGCGGCTGGCAGGCCCATCATAGTACTCGAGGCCTCGTCCCAGCGCGAACGTCATAAGGTTTTCCGTCAGAGCAGTGACAAACAGGTCGGGACGGGCCATCAGGGCGTTTTCGAGTCCGTCGATCCCTTTGAACTCACTACCGCCGCCGGGAACAGCTCCCGATGCATCGACGTGTTGCCCATCATTGTCGAAGTCTCGCCACTGTCCCACCGCATTGAAGTTCTCGAGCGCGAAGCCCACCGGATCAATCGTGCGATGACAGCTCGCGCAGACGGCGCTCTTGCGATGCGCAGCCATGCGCTGACGCATCGAAAGATTGGCGGCCACCGTGCTCTCGTCTAGGGCCGGCACGTTTGGCGGAGGAGGCGGCGGCGGCGCGCCTATGATGTTTTTCAGTACCAATACTCCGCGAAGTACCGGCGATGTCCGGGTCGCATAGGACGTGACCGACAGCACGCTGCCTTGCCGCAGCAGGCCGCCGCGCCGGTCCTCGGGGCTGAGCTTCACACGACGGAAGCGGCTTCCGTAGACGTCGGGAATTCCATAGTGCTTCGCCAGGCGTTCATTCAGGAACGTGTAGTCTGACTTGATGAAGGTGAGCACGCTGCGATCCTCCCGCAGCACGCTATCGAAAAACAGTTCGGTTTCCTGCCGGAAGGCTTGCCGCAAATTGTCATCGAAGTCCCGGAAAAGAGCGGCGCTGGGCACCACCGCGTCGATATTGCGCAGGCGCAGCCATTGTCCCGCGAAATTCGTCGCGAGGTTGAACGAGCGATGATCCGCGAGCATCCTGCGAACCTGCCTAACGAGCTCCTCTGGTTGACTCAACTTGCCACGAACGGCGACGTCGAGCAGCTCATCGTCGGGGACACTGCTCCACAGGAAAAATGACAATCGCGATGCCAGGTCGAGATCGCTGACTCGGTAGACACCGCCCGGCGGCACATTCTTCGGGTCGCTTTCCACGCGGAACAAGAACGCCGGATTGCTGAGCACCGCACTCAGCGCCTTTGCGATTCCGGCGTCGAAATCGCCGTCCGCACGCCCTTTGCGATAGAAGGCCATCGACTCGTCAACTTCGGCCTTGGCGACAGGTCGCCGATACGCGCGCCGCATCACTGTTGACAGAATCGTTCCGGCACACTTTTCTTCCTCTGCTTTGTCCTGTCCGGTGGGCCGGCATACAAACAATCGGCGGCGGCTCGGTGTGTCCCCAGCGCCTTTGGGCGCATAAGGTCCGGTCACCGATACTTGGTTGACAGCGGGCACCGTACGTGGATACCGCCTGTCGTTGTAGCGAGATTCGGTCGGCTGCCTTACCGTGCTGACCAGCGATTGTCCCTCCTGGAGGAAGGTGACGGCGATATTGTGCGGACCTGCACTCGCGGTGATGCGCACTTTCAAATCGTGGTCGAAGCTCGAGTCATCGCGGTTCGCCGGCTTCTGGATCGTGAAAGTCTTGACCGGCTCGCGGTCGAGCAGCACCAGCATCTCGTGCGGACGGGCCTCGCGCAATCCGCTGACGTTTCCTTCCAAATTGCGAGCGAGCAGGACCTGGATGTCGTACTCGCCGTCCTGCGCAAACGTATATGAAGTCGAGATGCCACCGCGCGTGCCCATCGGCAGCCCCGGCAGGTGATCTTCCTGCGTGAGATCGGCGGGCAGGCTAATGATGTCGCTCTGCAAAGAGGACTGCGTGCTTCCCACCGCCAAGCGGCTGATCTTCTGGGCAGCTGAGATGTAACGATCCAGGAGCGTCGGCGACAGATCGCCGACGATGACATTGTCGAAGCCATGACCGCTCTCATCTGCCGGCAGAAACGAGGTGGCGTCGATGTCCAGCGCCAGCAGGTCTCGGATCGAGTTCTGATATTCGGTTCGATTCAGGTGGCGCAGCGTTTCCGTGCGGCCAGGATTCGGCTTTGCTGTGGTCGACGCCGTATCGAGCGATGTTTCCAGCCACTTCACCATCGCGAGGCGATCGGCCTCGGGAGGCTGCGGCATATTCGGAGGGGGCATGACCCCGGTGTGCAGCTTGCGCAATACCTTCTCCCATATCTCCGGTTGCGCGCCAGGCTTGGATAAGTCGACCTGGCCCAGACTCAGACCGCCCGTCTTCAGACGATCATTGTGGCAGGACGCGCAATACCGATCGAGGAATTGACGCTGGCTCGAAACCGGAGAAGGTTTCGCAGACGCCTCATTATTCTGCTGCGCAGATACCTTCACCTGCACAGGAAGTAAAAGCGTGGCTGCCGCCAGTCCGGCAAGGCCCAATCTTAACGCTCCACGGAACCGCACCGGCTCCCTCATCGTTGCCTCCCTCCCGAACATTCCACCTGATACCTCCGGAACTTGGCGATGTCAAGCGGCAAACCTTCCGCCGCTAACCAACCAGCCATCCATGGCATTACCCCGGCCATCTTAGGTTCTGTCATGGCAGCCCTCTGTAAGAGCGTAAACGTAAAACCATATTTGTTCTTCCCGATACGAAGCCGCTACTTATTCTACTAAGTTATTTCCTCCAGCGCACGCATCATCCGCGAAGAGTGCATCTGGTACCCCCGGCACCCCGGCATCTGCCCGAAGCGTTCTGCAGCCCGCGCCGATTTTAGCCCCCCGCGGAGGGACCGCGCGCAGCGATCCCGGTGCCGCTTTGAACAGAGCGCATAGACGGAAGCGCAAATCAGCTATGGCGCTGCGGCACAGAGCCGCGGCCGTACACCGGCACGCATAAACACGCCGGGAGGGCCATTGTGGACACTCCCCCAGAGAGCGGGCGAACAGGACTGGACCAATTACCAGCAGTTCCTCTGAGTGGAGTGGATTTGTTTCCAAAAAAACTACCAGGAGGCACGCAGAGCGTCGGCTAGAGCTGTTAGTCCAGACAAAGCATGCTCTATACGGATACCCACAACCCAACCAGCTTGCTCGTGCTGGCAGGACACGACCTCCCCAAGGAGAAGATTGTTGTCGTACTCGATCCTCAATAGCGAGCCGACACCAAGCGGCTGGTTGAGATGGAGTTGCGACCCACGTTTGCTGACGTTTCGGATTTCACCCTGAAAAATCTGGCCGACTGTTCCGAGTACGCCCACGATGGCGGATTGACCGGATTGGTGGTGCTGGGCCTGTCTTTGAGCGGGTTGTTGATCGAGCGTGCTAGGCGCATCCACGACCAGAGTTTGCCGGCGCATATTGACATCTTCGACGTTCGTCCAGGAGATTGCCATAGATCGGGAGCCCTAAAGTGTGGTCGGGCCTCCGCCCTAGAACCCAGCATGGAACTTCCCCACTTACTCAGGGATGGGCGCGCGCGCGATGCTTTAGGGGATAAACGTAGCAACGCGTTGGCCTCATCGAGTTCGGCTTCCTTGTCTCCGGACTTGCTGCATTTGGAACCCGAGGAATGCGCGGCGCAGCGCTACGAACGCGCCGCTAATTTGCAGGCAGGGTAGCGGGGTGCGGTTCCACGTTCTGCTTCACCGGGGCCTGAACCTGCAGAAATGCGAATATGGCCGCCATGTCGTCGTCGGTAAAGCCCGCGTACGCGATGTAGTGCATCAGCGTGAAACGATCCGAGCCGATTTTGGGTAACTTGTCCACACCGGAATATTCCTTCGGGAACGTGCGTAGGCGGTCGCGAAACCGCGCAAAATCCCAATTGCCAATTCCCGTATCCTTGTCGGGAGTGATGTTAGCGCTCACAACGCTGCCATACGGAGTGCGGAAGACTTGTCCTCCCGCATAGCGCCGCGAAATGTCCGGGGTGCCGCCCTTTGTTTGCGGCGTGTGGCATTCTTCGCAATAGGCGATGGTCACCAGGTATTCGCCGTAGGACCGCTGATTGGCGGGATTGGCTGGCGGGACTGGCTCTCGCTCGGGGCGGGGCGTGCCTCGAATTTTTTTCACAATGTCCGGCGGGAGTTCGGTCCGCGGCAGCAGATTGCGGATCGCCGGCAAGGTATTCATGTACGCCACTAAGGCCTGGACGTCTACGTCGCTCATATAGAAATAGCTGGGATACGGCATCGTGGGGTGTAGAACGTGACCATCCTTGCTGATACCTTCGCGGATCGCACGGATCTTCTCGCCGTCGGTCCAGTCTCCAAGTCCGGTTTCACGATCGGCGGTAAGGTTGGGCGCCACGATCTTTCCTGGCAGGCCCTGTAAGATCAGCGCACTTCCTTTGCCGGATGCGGTCACCGGCGCGTAAAGCCGCGAATAATCCCGTTCCCCATGACAACTGTCACAATCGGCGACTACGGTGTAAAGATATTTGCCGCGGGCCACTCGATCCGGACTGCTGTCAACGGTGATTTTAGCCGGCGGCGCCACCGCCGGACCGCAGGAACAGGCAGCGATTAGCGCGACCGCCATCACCGCAACCGGCAAAATAAACTTGCGCCGGGAGTACACTCCAGTATCATAGAGCACAAGGCACTGCTCGAAAAATGACGGGCTTACCGGCGATTGTAGAGACGCGGGAGAGGGCAACGTGATCGGTATCATTTTTGAGGTCTGGCCGGCTGAGGGCAGGATGCGGGAATACCTTGACATTGCGGCGAAACTAAGGCCTCTCCTGGATCAAATTGACGGGTTTATATCCATTGAACGGTTCGAAAGTCTGTACGAACCTGGGAAGATCTTGTCTCTCTCTTTTTTTCGAGATCAGGCAGCAGTAGAACAGTGGCGAGCTCTTGAAGCGCACCGCTTCGCACAGGCGACGGGACGTGCAGGCGTATTTCGCGACTATCGCCTGCGCGTTGTAGGCGTAATTCGAGACTATGGCATGTATAACCGAGAGCAGGCACCACCTGATAGCGTCGCTTATCACGGGGGTTCATCACAACCCCAATAGGGCAATAATTATTTGAGAATATCGTTGCGAATCGGCTGATTCGGCGCCACAATGCGGCGCCATACCGAAGGAATCCGAAAAATAGGCGGACAGAGGCGGCGATATATTGCGGACATAACGCCGCCCCGGAGCACCGAAAACGTTGGACCGTCCGCGGTTTCGGCGGCAGGAACTATTTCTTCTTGCCGGTATCTTTGGTGAACCACTCCGCCCAACGTTGGGGCGGAAATGCAAAGAGGGCGATCAACGCGACCATGAACAAAAGCACGATGATGAGGAAAAATAGGGCCACAAGGAATCCTTTCGTCTATTGTCTATGTTACCGGTCAGCCGGAATTGGCAGTTTCAAAACGCATTCGCGCAGCGTGAATTAGCGCAGAGGTATCGGGCGCCCCAATATCTGCGGAATCTCCGCTAGCGAATAGGGTGGATCTTGGGTGTCGAGAACTCGCCCGATCTCTTCATCCGTCAGATTCAGACGGCGGAGATGGAGAATGAACCGTGCTTTAAACGCATCCCGGCCCGACAGGAACACGTTCCCGTTCTTGGCTACGCAACAGATCCAGTTCCGGTGTTCCAGCTCCAGCAGGTCTCTTTCGCTGGTCTTGAGATTGCGGGCGATGGTTGACAGTAATTGATAAGTATTCATGAGCTTGATTTAGCCTCGCATGGTTGTTGGCGGGCGGATCTTCCGATACCAGCGCTGGGTCGAATGACGCTCGCCAGGACGTCGGGCGAGGATTACCAAGCGCCCTTCCGGTGGGTTCCCCTCGGATACCGGTTTCGCGAAGACGACTTCGAATCCGGCGACGGCAAGCGCCTCAGTAACGAAAAGGAGTGAATACGGACGCTGGCGCAGGAGCAGTTGCGAACGATGCTCAAGAGGCTCTTCGAGCGGACCGATGGTAAGCGTACATGAGGCGAGCTGTTGAAGATCATCAAAACGATAGCGGAGTTCGCACATCGTATCGCCGTGCATAAACGCCTCATCCGTCTCCCAAAACTGAGCGTACCCGTACTCTTGCACGAAATCGAAAAGAAACCAGCCTCCCGGGTTAAGATTGCGGAATGAGGACGCCAGCACTGCTCGAAATGAATCGGGGTCAAGGAACTGGTTAAGACTGTTGTAGAAGCAGACGACGGCATCAACTCGCTGACGCAGATGGAAATCGCGGATATCGGCCTGGAAAAGCCGGTCAGACCGTAGACGCTTTTGGGCATAGGCGAGCATTGCGCGTGAGCCGTCGATACCGCTGACCCAGTAGCCTTGCTGGGCAAGCCACTGTACAAAATGGCCGGTTCCGCAACAGAGTTCGACTACATGAGCGCCATGGGCCAATCTTGGCGCTAGTTTTCGTCGAAACAAGCTAATCGAGGGTTCCAAGAAAGCCCGCCCCCAATGCGATTCGTAGAAGGGAGCCAGCGCGTCGAAGAGGTTGGCCGATCCGTGCATTAAGCGTTAACGGCCCCCGGCTTCGAGTTTCCCGAGGGATTGCGCGTTAAAACGGCGGAGGGATTCCTCATCAAACTAGTATATTCGAATCTTCTTATCTGTGTCGGGACGGTGTTCGTAGGCTAACTCCTTTCACTTGAGTCAGATCAATAATATGGTACATTAGTATATTCGAGGATAATTATATACTAACATGCACGAACCTCTTCGCCGCTTCAAGGCTGATATTTTCCAAGCCCTAGCTCACCCAACACGAATCGCGATTGTGGAGGCCCTCCGCCACGGCGAGCTGCCGGCAGGCAAACTGATCGATCAGCTTGGCCTGGAGCAGGCAAATGCTTCTCAGCATTTTGCGATTCTGCGGGCCAAGATGATTCTGGTGAATCGCAAAGCGGGAAACCACGTCTTCTATTCTCTGCGAGATCCCGTCCTGATCGAAGTTCTCGACATCCTTCGGCGCTATTTCTACTCTCAACTGACCGACACGGTGAGCATGCTCGAAGAGGTCGGGCAGGGTGAGCAGGCAAAAAGATGAAGAACCCTGACGCGCGTATTCCCTGGCAAAACTGGAAGCCCAGACTCCTCGATAGTTTAGCCGGATATTCTAAGAGACTGTTTCTTTCGGACCTGATCGCCGGGCTGACTGTTGGTCTAGTGGCGCTCCCCTTGGCGATGGCTTTTGGCATCGCGTCCGGCGTCACTCCCCAAGCAGGCATCTACACCGCGATCATCGGTGGCTTCCTGGTGTCCCTGTTGGGAGGCTCGAAAATCCAGATCGGCGGGCCTACCGGCGCCTTCGTCGTCATCGTAGCCGGTATCATCGCGAAGCATGGGCTTTCCGGACTGCTGATCGTCACGATGATGGCAGGCGTGATTCTACTCTTCCTCGGACTCACAGGACTGGGAAACGCCGTGAAGTTCATACCCCGCCCTATTGTGATCGGCTTCACAAACGGCATCGCGCTACTGATTGCTTCGACCCAAATCAAGGACTTCTTCGGACTGAAGGTCGGTGAGGTGCCCAGCGAGTTCCTGGGACGCCTGAAAACGCTCGGGGCGCATTTCCATACGTTGGACGTAACCACGGTAGCGCTTGCGACTATGTCACTCGCCGCGATCCTGCTGATTCCGAAGTTCTCGTCCAGAATCCCCGGATCCATCGTGGCCCTGGTACTGGCAACGGGAGCGGTGATGGCCTTCGGACTCCCGGTTGCAACAATCGGATCCAAGTTCGGCGGGATCCCTTCGGGACTCCCCTTATTTGATATTCCCAAGTTTCGGCCGGACCTTCTCCTCCCCCTCCTGCCTTCGGCTCTCACCGTCGCAATCCTTGCGGCGGTGGAGAGCCTTTTGTCCGCAGTGGTCGCAGACTCCATGATTGGAGATCGCCACAATTCGAATGCGGAACTGGTAGCACAAGGTGCGGCGAACTTAGTGGCGCCTTTGTTTGGAGGTATCCCCGTAACCGGTGCGATCGCCCGTACGGCAACTAACTTTCGCAGCGGCGCTAAGTCGCCGGTTGCCGGCATCATTCACGCCCTCACTTTATTGGGCGTCATCATGTTCCTGGCCCCGCTCGCGAAGTTCGTCCCTCTGGCGACACTGGCCGCCGTGCTGGTCGTGGTTGCCTATAACATGGGCGAGTGGCGCGAAATCGGAGGCATTCTCCGCCTCGAGCTAGCCGACAAAACAGTCTGGCTGGTCACTTTCGCCTTGACCGTCGTTGCCGATTTGACGGTGGCCGTCGAAGTTGGAATGGCGTTGGCCGCTCTGCTCTATATCTACCGGATTTCTCAAACCACAACCGTCTCCACCGTGACGCCACAATACATCCGGGATGGCCGGCCGCACATCCTTCAGGATAAGGACGTACCCCCTTTTGTAACCATCCTGCGAATTCATGGGCCGTTCCTGTTCGGCACAACCGACAAGCTTACGGAAGAGGCGGCGGACCTATCGAGGTTCGCGCCCATTGTCATTCTGCGATTGAGAAATATGACGGCCATTGATGCGACCGGATTGCATGCTCTTGAAACCCTATCCGATCGCTTGAAGAAGTCGGGTCGAACCCTCCTTCTATGCGGAGCCCATCATCAGCCTGCGCGGTTTTTGAAGCAGGCCGAGTTCGTTGAACACGTCGGCAAGGAGAATATCCTTCCCCACATCCAGTCCGCGCTGAGACGAGCCCATCGTATTCAGGCCAGCTTCTCCGGATTGGGGGATGAGGTCGCCCGCGACCTGGAACGCGCTCCGATGTAGTTAGGATCCGCCAAGCAAGCTGGAGGCAAACCGCCCCTGCTGTCGCACCCCCCGGCGATCTTTGGGAAATGTCCGGCTTGCTCAGAACCGAAGACGGAGTTGATTACGCCCACGGGCGGCGTGGCGCGTTTGCGGGAAGACTACTTTCCCGCCCTGTCCGGCCCTTGCGAAAGCATCTGCAATTTATACAAGCCCTCGCGCGCGGTGATGTAAAGCGTGTGCTTATCGGGTCCGGAGAAGGCGCAGTTGGACGGCGGGCGCGGAACCTTGATGATCCCGAGGTGCTTGCCCCTTTTGTCAAAAACTTGAATGCCGGCGCCGGTAGTCACATAGACCCGGCCCTCGCGGTCGACTGCCATGCCGTCAGCCATGCTCACGCCGTTCGTCAACGCGGGGATCTTGGCAAACGCAGTCTTCGCCACGCCGGTCTGAGGTTTTTTGCTTTTCTTAGGCGCCAGATCAAAGGCCCATATAGTATCGCCCAGCGTATCGTCGACCAGCAGTTCCTTGCCATCCGGCATTATCGTCAGGCCATTGGGAAACGCAATCTTATCGTCAACCAGAAGCGGCTCCCGTCCACCGTTACTCGCGACATAGTAAACCTTCCCATGACGGTTCGGATCTTTGGGGTCCAATGGAGCCGCTCCCGGATCAGTGAAATAGAAGCCGCCACGTGAATCGAAAATGATGTCGTTAGGTGCGCCTAACGGCGCGGCGTCCGTGCTTTCGAGGACTGTTGCGACCCGGCCATTTTGATTTCCGCGACTAATCAGTTTCCCCGAGCCCTCGGCGGCATACAACTCGCTGGCATTCAGTGCCAGTCCATTCGCACCCAGCGTATTTCCGCGAGCAATCGTGATCTTGCCCTCGGGATCCATATGGTAGATCCGGTTGGCGCGAATATCGCTGAAAAAGAGTCCGCCATCGTAGGTGCCCACCGGCCCTTCCGTAAACGTAAACCCTTCTTGAACCAGCTCCGGCTTCACGCCGGGCGCGACGACGCCAGGAATCCCAGCCAGTTTTTGCGCCGGAACCGGGAGCGCGAACGCGGTTAGAGCCAAGGCCAGAGGCAGGGCGGATCTCATGCCTCTACTTTAGCGTGCCCGCCGCGGCGGCATCTTCAGGGGACAATGCGCGGCAGTTCCGGGCGGCTTGACTGACGGCGCCATTGCCACACGCGGATCACTGCGTACCAAAGCAGCCAGACGCTTGCGCTCGCGACGCCTCCCTGCACGCCTTCAGGAGCGTCGATCAGGATCCCGAGCACCCCGTTGCCGATTACCGCTTGCGGAAGATTTACGCCGAAGAACGCGATCGAGAGAGGATCGCGCGCAAATCCCAGCCAGGCGCTGGACCCTGGGAATGACGTAGCCCACAGCATGAACCAGCTCCAGGCGAGCATGGCGGTGGGCCACCAGTAACGCAGGATCGTGCGGCGCGCCGCAGCTTCCCGCGCGACAAGAGACGCCAGCCAGCGCCAGCAGCCATAACAGGCCAAAGCTCCTATAAAGGCACTTGCAATCTGGCGTGGACCCACGCCTTAGGATCCCGGCCGCCGGTGACTGGCGCCGCCTATCGTGCGATGAAACGTCCCCAGGTCGCGGATGGAGGAACGACCGGCCTTTGGCCGGTCCCACGTTAGGCCCTTTGCTATTCTGGATTCCAGCCCATGAACATTAAGAAACAGCGCCTTCTGACGCCGGGCCCCACGCCGCTTTATCCCAAGGCGCTGCAGGCCATGCAGGGCGCTGACATTCATCACCGCACCAAGGATTTCCGCGCCTTGTATACGTCGGTTCTCGCGGACCTGAAGGTGGTGCTGGGAACAGCGCATGATGTCCTGATTTTAGCTGCCTCGGGAACCGGAGCAATGGAAGCGTCCGTCACCAATTGCTTCTCGCCGGGCGACCGCGTCATCGTGTGTAGCGCCGGAGTGTTCGGCGAACGTTGGGTGGCTTTGACCCGCGCGTTCGGACTGGAGCCATTGATTCTGACCGCGCCTTACGGATCGGTGGTGGAACCCGCGGCGGTCGCGACGGCCCTGGCCGCGAATCCCGACGTGAAAGGGGTCTTCGTGCAGGCGTCTGAGAGCTCCACTGGAGCGGCCCACAACGTCCGCGCCATGGGCGAGATTATCCAGACCACGCCGGCGCTGTTTATTGTGGACGCCATCACGGGCGTGGGCACCATGCCGCTTGCGATCGATGCCTGGGGTTTGGATTTCGTCATCAGCGGATCGCAAAAGGCCTTCATGCTGCCGCCCGGGCTGGCGCTGCTCGCCATCAGCCCCAAAGCCTGGGAGCGTATGGAATCGGCTACGTTGCCGCGTTACTATTTCGACTTGGGGCGCGAAAGGAAGGCGGCGGCCAAAGGCGAATCGGCGTGGACTCCGGCGATCTCCTTGATCCTGGGTCTGGCGGAGGTGCTGAAGTATATTCGGACGCTGGGTATGGACGAACTGATCGCCAACGCGCAGCATCTGGCGGCCGCGACGCGTGCGGCCTGCGTCGCTCTGGACCTTGAATTGTTCGCTCCGGCCAGCCCCAGCGGAGCGGTCACCGCCGTCAAGGCTCCATCGGGGCTGAGCTCTACCGCCATCGTTAAAGAATTCCGCGAGCGATTCGGCTCCATCATCGCCGATGGCCAGGCGGAAATGACGGGCCAGATTTTCCGCATCGCTCATCTGGGATATTTCGATATCGTCGATCTCTTCGGTCTGGTAGCCGAATTGGAGTTGATCCTGGAAGCAAATGGTGTTGCTGTAAAGCTGGGCCAGGGAGTGGCCGCCGTCGAGCAGTATTACGCCGAGCACAAGGCCATCCGGAAACAGCCGGTGCCGGTTTAGGGAGCCATGAAGATTGTAATCGCAGAGCCGTTGCGCGCAGCGGGAATCGACATCTTGAAAGCTCAGCCCGACTGGGAGATTGTTACGTCTAGCCCAGCCGAGTATACGAAGCATCTGTCCGACGCGGAGGTGTTGATCGCTTCGCGCCTCGCGAGAGTTTCGGCATCACAAATCGCTTCGGCGAAAAAACTGCGGGTCATCGCGTTCGCGGGTGTAGGCACGGATTTTGTCGACCTCGAGGCGGCCACCGCTGCCGGCGTCCTGGTCATGAATATGCCCGGCGAAAGCGCAGTCGCTGTGGCGGAGCACACACTTGGCCTGATGCTGGCCATGGCGCGCCAGATTCCCCAGGCCATCATTTCAACCCGCGGAGGCAAGTGGGATGGCAAACGTTTTCTGGGAACCGAGCTGCGCCGAAAGACCCTGGGCGTGATGGGCCTGGGCAGCATCGGGCGTGAAGTTGTGCGGCGCGCGCGCGGATTCGAAATGAAGATCGTGGCGAATGACCCGTACGTAAACTCCGATACGGCCGCCGATCTCGGCGTGACGCTGGTGAGCCGCGAAGAGCTTTACCACCAGGCCGACTACATCAGCTTGCACGTCGCGTTGACCACCGAGACGCTGGGCATGTTGAATGACGAAGCCTTCGCCAGGATGAAGACTGGCACACGCATCGTCAACTGCGCTCGCGGCGAACTGGTGGACGTGGCGGCGCTGCGCCGGGCCATTGAATCGGGTAAGATCGCGGGCGCCGCCCTGGATGTTTTGCAAACGGAGCCGCCGGATGCGGGCGAGCCCCTGCTGGCCATGGATCAAGTTTTCGCCACGCCGCATATCGGCGGTTCCACCGAAGAAGCCGCCGAACTGATTGCCGTGCGTCTGGCCGAACACTTGATCGAATATTTCAACGAGGGCGTCGCGGTAAATGCGGTCAACGTTCCCGCCATGAGCGAAGAAGCTTACCGCGCGGTAGCCCCTTATGCGGCTCTCGCGGAGCGCCTGGGAACTTTCGCCGCGCATGTAGCGACTGCGAATCCGAAACTGGTTCGTCTGGTGTATCACGGCAATTTCAGCGCGGAAAACGCCCGCTTGATCCGCAACGCCGGACTCGCCGGCGTGCTTAGCCGCTCTCTGGAGCGCAAGGCGAATGTGGTGAACTCTCTTAAGCTCGCGGCCGATCGCGGCCTCAGCTATGCGGAACGCTTCGAGCGCCGTACTCGGCACATGGATTCGCTGCGCATTGAACTCGAGACGGACAAGGGTCTCACTACGGTAGAAGGCGCCATTGTGATGGACCGCCCGCGGCTGCTGAGTGTGGATGGCATCCGCTGCGAAGCCAAGCTGTCCGGACACTTGCTGTATTTGACCAACACGGATGTGCCCGGCGTGGTGGGTTACATCGGAACCATTACCGGCAGGAACCGGGTCAATATCGCCACTCTGTCGCTCGGCCGCCAGGAAAAACCGGACCGCCCCGGCGAGCCGCTTTCCGCCGTTACCTTGATTGAAACCGATGAGCAAGTGCCCGATTCCGTGATCGCGCAATTGCTCGAGAATAAGGCGATCCATGTGGTCCGCTCAGTTGAGTTCCGTCCATAAAGGCTGCTTCAAATGATAAAAGCTGCGTTTGCGATACTCGCTCTGCCATTCGCAGTACAGATTTTGTGGGGACAAACGGCCGACTCAACGGCTGCAACCAGCGCCGCTGCCACCACCGACACGCCGCTCTATTCGTTGCCTTACAGCCCCAGCCTGGACCTTTCCTCCATGGACCAGGGGGTCGATCCGTGCAGCGACTTTTACCGTTATTCCTGCGGATCGTGGATCAAGAACAACCCCATCCCGCCCGATCAGGCACGCTGGAACGTGTATTCAAAACTCACTCTGGAAAATCAGCGATTCTTGTGGGGTATCTTGCAGCAAGCCGCGCAACCGTCTCCGTCGCGCAGCAAGGTGGAAACGCAGATCGGCGATTATTTTGCGGCATGCATGGACGAAGGATTGCGCGAGAGAGCCGGCGCGTCTCCGTTGCGCGGCGATTTGGATAAGATCGCGGCGCTGAAGTCCCTGCGCGATTTGGCCACGTTCCTGGGCGAAGCCGATCTCACCACCGTGGGGAACGAACTGCTGTTCGGCTTCGGATCCAGCCAGGACTACGCGGATTCATCCCGCGTGATCGGCTTCCTGACAGCCGGAGGTTTGGGCCTGCCGGACCGCGATTACTATGTGAAGACCGACACTAAGTCGCAGGAGATCAGGCAGCGTTACATCGCGCACGTGCAGCAAATGCTGGAACTCGCCGGGGAGCCGGCAGCGCTAGCGAAAACCGATGCGCGGACCGTGATGGACATCGAAACCGCGCTGGCGAAAGCATCGCTGACGCGAGTGGATCAGCGGGACCCGCACAAGCTGTTCCATCCCTATACTCTCGCTAAATTGCAGAAAGTCACTCCTGCGTTCCCCTGGAAAGCATATTTCGCAGCCATGCGGATCGGCGTTCCGCAGTTGAATATTACTGAGCCGGACTTCTTCGTCGAAATGCAGGCGCTGCTCAAGGCGCGCAGCCTGGACGATTGGAAGGCTTATTTGCGCTGGCATATGGCGCACCTGCGCGCGCCGCTCCTCGCCGAAGTATTTGTCGTGGCGAATTTCGATTTCTATAGCAAGTATCTGCGCGGGGTTCAACAAATGCAGCCGCTCTGGAAACGCTGCGTGCGGCGCGTGGATCAGGACCTGGGTGAAGCGCTGGGACAGGTATTCGTCGAGAAAACTTTCGGCGCCGACACCAAGGCCCGGGCAGTAAAGATGACCAGGGAAATCGAAGCGGCGATGCAATCGGAAATCGAGCAGCTGCCCTGGATGGGGCCTGCCACCAAGAAGAGCGCGCTCGAGAAACTGCATGCCGTCGCCAACAAAATTGGCTATCCCGATCACTGGCGCGATTACAGTTCGATCAAGATCGTGCGCGACGATTATTTCGGTAATGTCGCGCGCGCAACCGAGTTTGAAAACCGGCGGCAACTGGCGAAAATCGGCAAGCCGCTCGACCGCAGCGAGTGGCAGATGACTCCGCCGACAGTCAACGCCTACTACGATCCGCAGATGAACGATATCAACTTCCCGGCGGGCGTGCTGCAGCCGCCGCTGTACGATCCGAAAATGGATGATGCGCCCAACTACGGCAACACGGGCGCGACTATTGGCCATGAGCTGACTCACGGATTCGACGACGAAGGCCGTCAGTTCGACGCCAAGGGCAATTTGAAAGACTGGTGGACCATGCAGGACGCGCTCGAATTCGGCAAGCGCGCATCTTGTGTTTCCGATGAGTATTCAGGTTTCACGGTGATCGACGACATCAAGGTCAACGGTAAGCTGACCCTGGGCGAAGACGCGGCCGATCTGGGCGGCACTTTCCTCGCCTACCTGGCATGGAAGGAAGCAACCAAGGGCCAGACTTTGCGGCCCATCGACGGGCTGACGCCGGATCAGCGCTTCTTTGTCGGCATGGCGCAGTGGGCCTGCGGCGATGAGCGCACTGAAAGCAAGCGTGCCAACGCTATCACCAATCCGCATTCACCCGAGGAATACCGTATCAATGGCGTGGTCTCTAATATGCCGGAGTTCGGCAAGGCTTTCGCCTGCCGCGCCGGGCAGCCTATGGTTCGCGCTCAGCAATGTAAGATCTGGTAAGCTGCGCCGGATTCACCAAGCTCATCTGCTAGAATTTAAGTTAATCCCCCCAATTAAGGAGAGCGCGTGGCAGCGCTGCCATCGTCAAGAATTGTCGCCATCTATCCGGGCTCATTCGATCCGATCACAAACGGACACCTGGATATGATTTCCCGCGGCAGCAAACTGGCGGATCGCCTCATCGTGGCGGTCCTGCAGAACCAGCGCAAGCAGAGCCTGTTTACGGTGGAAGAGCGGGTCGAAATGCTCACCGAAGTGGTGAAGCCGTACCCCAACGTCGAGGTTGGTTCTTTTCACGGACTGCTGGTGGATTACGTGGCCAGCCGCGGGGCGAATTTTATCTTGCGCGGTATCCGCGCGATTTCGGATTACGAATACGAATTGCAGATCGCGCACATGAACCGGCTTCTCAGTCCCGGTGTTGAAACCGTGTTCCTGATGGCGGCCGATGCGTATTCCTTCGTCAGCTCGCAACTGGTAAAGGAAGTGGCATCGCTCGGGGGTAACGTTTCCGCGCTGGTGCCGCCGCTGATTGAAGCGCGGCTGCGCAGCCGCGTCGCGAAGTAGAATGAGAAGGAGAGCAGCCAAGCAATGCCAACAACCCAAGCACTAGCCGATAGAATCTCGCTGATCAGCGCGTCATCCACCATGAAAGTTGCCGCCGACGCCGAGCGCCTGCGCCGCGAGGGGAACGACGTGGTCGACTTCGGAGCCGGTGAGCCGGACTTCCCGACGCCGCAAAACATCAAGCAGGCGGCCATCGACGCCATCAATCAGAACTTCACCAAGTACACCAATACTGGTGGCACAGAAGAGTTGAAGCAAGCGGTTTGCGATAGTCATAAGCGCGACTACGGCACTTCCTACAACACCAAGGAGTGCATCGTCACCGTGGGCGGCAAGCACGCCATATTCAATCTGACCCAGGCGCTGGTCGATCCGGGCGACGAAGTCATCATTCCGGTGCCTTATTGGGTCACTTATAAGGATGTGGTGAACTACGCCGGCGGCAAGTGCGTGTTTGTGGATACCGATGAGCAAGCGGGTTTCACGCTCACCGCCTCGATGGTCGAGCGCGCCATCACGCCCAAAACCAAGATGATTATCCTGAACTCGCCCTCCAACCCCAGCGGCGCGATTTTCGATCGCGGTGAGATGGAGCGGATCGTCGCCATCGCCAAAGACCGCGGAGTTTGGGTAATGACCGACGAGTGCTATCACCGTTTCCTCTATGAGGGGGAGCCGCACTCGCTGGCGGCGATGCCGGGCGTGAAAGATACCGTGCTGGTAGCCGGATCGCTTTCGAAGACCTATTCCATGACCGGCTGGCGCATCGGCTTCGTACTGGGGCCGGCGCCGGTGGTGGGCGGCATCGCCAAGCTGCAAAGTCATTCGACTTCGAACCCAACGTCTATCGCGCAGAAGGCCGCGGCGGAAGCGCTTCGCGGGCCGCAAGCGTCGGTGGGCGAGATGCTGGCGGAGTACAAGACTCGCCGGGATTACGTGATCAGCCGTCTGCGCGCCATGCCGGGCGTGACCGCGCAAATGCCGCAGGGCGCGTTCTACGCGTATCCGAACGTGAGCGCGGCTTTCAAGAACGGCATCACGAACTCGCTGCAATTTTCCGAAAAACTGCTGGCGGAGGAATTCGTTGCGGTTGTTCCCGGCGAAGCCTTCGGCACCAATGACCACGTTCGCATTTCGTACGCGACTTCAATGAAAGAGCTGGAGCGCGGCCTCGACCGCCTGCAGCGCTTCATCGCAGCCCGCGTCTAAGGGCCTCAATACATGCCGCTCCGCAAGCTGGAGCCCGCTTTTCACGGTCGAGTGTGGGGAACCCGAAGTCTGGACCCGTGGTTCCCTGACGCTCCCGCCCGGGTCTCCGGGCTTCCTATCGGCGAGGTTTGGTTTGAAACGCCGGAAGTCCCCTTGCTGGTGAAGTTTCTGTTCACCGAGCAGGACCTCTCGGTACAGGTGCATCCCGATGACGCTTACGCGGGGGTACATCACAACTCGCCGGGTAAAACGGAAATGTGGCATGTCTTAGCGGCGCAAAAAGGCGCTAAGATCGCCGCCGGCTTCCGCAAACCGGTGACGCATGAGCAGGTCCGCACCGCCGCACTCGATGGCACCCTCGTAGATCTGCTGGAGTGGTTCGAAGCCCGAACCGGCGACACCTTTTTCATCCCAGCGGGCACGGTGCACGCGATCGGGGCCGGGCTCACGATCTGCGAAATCCAGCAGCGTTCCGATATTACCTATCGTCTTTACGATTACGGACGCGGGCGCGAATTGCATCTGGATCACGCCTTGGCGGTGAGCCGGCTAGGCGCTCATGCTGCGCGTGGTTCCGCAAATGTCGTCTGTCCCCAGTTTGTTAGCCAGCCGGTGGACGTGTCGGGAAGCGTGTCTCTTGCGCCGCCGTCCCAAAATGAACTCCTGGTTTGTATTGAAGGCGAAGGACAAATCGACGGACAGCGTATTCGCAGCGGAGACGTGTTCCCGGTGGCCATTAACCTGCAAATGCTAGAAATCACAGGAACATTACGCCTGGTGCGAACTTTCTCCCCCGGTGCGTGAGAAAAAAGTCCTTTATTTTGCACTATAGCTAAAGGCTAGTTGGTACGAATAGTTCTTAGGACACAATGATTACTCCACTTAATCGCGGTCGTATAACCTTTCTTATCGCGGGCCTAGTGCTGCTGGTCGGGCTGATGCCGGGCCAGGGTATCGACAGTACCCTCGTCGGAACCGTGACAGATTCCTCCGGCGCGGTGGTGCCAGGATCGCAGGTTACCGCCACCAATCGGGATACTGGCGTCGTGACTTCCAGATTCACTAACCGTGCGGGCGAGTACCGCATGGAACACCTGCCGGTGGGATCTTACGATGTAGCCGCGAGCGCGCCCAGTTTTGCGCCGCGCACGAGCGCCAACGTGACGCTGCAACTGAATCATGTTGTGCGAGTGGATTTGCCGCTGGAAGTCGCTACGGCTACGACCACCGTGGAAGTAACCGAAGCGCCCGCGCCCCTTGATATCGCCTCCTCGCATCTGGAAAACACTTACGACGCTCGCGGTCTGATCACTCTTCCGGCTGCTTCATCGGGAAGCGGATTCTTGAACCTTAGTCTGCTGGGCGGAGGCGTGGCGTCATCCGGCGGTTTGGGTCAAGGCACCGGGCCGAGTATCGCAGGACAACGCCCTTCTGCCAATCGTTATTATGTCGAGGGCGCGGACAACAACAGTTACTTCGTCACCGGCCCCCTAAGCACGCCTTCAAACGAGGCCCTCTCAGAGTTCACGGTTTTGCAGAACCACTACGGCAGCCAGTTCGGCGGCGCCCCAGGAGGTATTTTTGACGCAATTGTGAAGAGCGGCGGCAATCAGATTCATGGATCGCTCTATGAGTATCTGGAAAACCGCAATCTGAATGCGCTGGATGCAAAGTATGCTCGTCAGGGGGCGACGTCGCCTCCGCGGTATGACAGCAATCGCCTGGGCGCAACTTTCGGTGGACCCATCCTCAAAAACAAACTATTTTACTTCGGTAGCTTCGAATACAATCCCACGGGCAATGCATTCACGCCCCTCTCGGTGGTGGAAGCGCCCACTGCCTCGGGGTTTCAGGCATTGAACGCCATTCCGAGCTTGAGCAAAACAAATTTGGGAGTGCTCTCGAAGTATCTGCCCGCGGCACCGGTCCCTACGGATTCTATTCAAGTGCTGAATGCCACGATCCCGGTTGGTCCGCTCTCCATCATTGGGCCCAGCTACGTGAATCAGTACAGTGCCGTCGGAAGTATTGATTGGGATGTCAGCGATCGTGACCGGGTTCGGGGCCGCTACCTCTACACCCGATACTCGGGAATCGACACCAGCCAAGTTTACTTGCCGGCATTCTTTGCGAAAGTTCCAGACAACACTCATTTGGTTTCTCTCTCCGAGTACCATACATTTTCTGCGACGGCTCAAAACGAATTCCGCGCCGCGTATAGCCGGAACTTCGACCAGCGTTCCGCCGCGGACGTCACATTTCCCGGGCTGACCGGCTTTCCGACCCTCTATTTCGATGACATAGGAGGAGGTCAATTCTTTGGACCCAATCCGGGCTACCCTTACGGTCAGGTCCAGGACGAGCTGCAACTCTCCGACAGCATTACGAAGACCTTTAGCCGCCATACGATAAAAGTGGGTTATGACTTCCGCGACGTGATCCTGTCGAGCTCGTTCGTCTCATACCCGAACGGCTATTATTGGTATTCGTCTCTGGAACGGTATCTATCGGACTTGACGCCGGATCTGTTTGGCCAGCGTTTTCTTGGCGCCAATGGGCCCTTAACGGGCGCGATGCCGTTGGGTTTCCTGCAGAATGCCGCGTACTTGCAAGACGACTACCGCATTCTTCCGAACTTGACGCTGAATCTGGGAGTCCGCTACGAATATGTAGCCGTTCCCGTTATTTCCCGCGCGCAGGGATTGGGTTCTATCGCCGATGTGCCTGGCGTCATCACGTTCCGCGAGCCGAGACCGAGCGGAACCGATTGGTCGCCTAGCGTCGGCTTCGCTTATTCTCCGGGCAAGAACGGCGTCTGGGCCATCCGGGGCGGATTCAGCCGGGCCTTCGATATGCCGTACGGAAACCTGGCTGCCAACACTGCGCCCGCATTCTATGGAAGCGGGTTGAATGTCAATGGCGACGCTCCTGGTTTTCTGGCAAACGGCGGTCTGAACAGGGAGGTAGGTCTACTGTCCACGCCCGCTTCTGCCCGAGCCGCCACCACTGGCTATACGCCGGATCAGACGCGCCCTTATGCGCTCACTTATACGCTCGGAGTACAGCGCCTGTTGGGACACGATTATACGCTCGAAGCACGCTACACCGGTACCCGCGGAGTTCACTTGCTGGTACAGGAACAATTGAATAGCACCAGTGCGGTGACGGCATCGAACAGCATCCCCACCTTTCTAAGCATGCCGTCGGCCGCTACGTTATCGGCACTTCCCTTGACAACCGGCGCGTTGAAGGCCATACAGAACAACCCACTGAAGCAATATGGCTTCACAAATAGAATCACGGCGCTGGAGCCGGAGGGGAACTCGAAGTACAACGGACTGGTCCTGCAAGTCACCAAGCGCTATTCGCGGAATTTTTCATATTTGGCTGCTTATACCTGGAGCCACCTGACGGACGACTCCACGGCCAATATCAACTTCACCGCGCTGACGCCGCGCCGGCCCCAGAACTTCGGAAATTTGAGCAGCGAATGGGCCAGCTCAATTCTCGACCGGCGCCATCGGCTGACCATCTCGCCGATCTTCGACGTCAGGCCATTCTCGCGGCGCGGCTGGGCTTTGAAAAATCTGGTGGGCAACTGGAATCTAGCGTTTACTTACACGTATGAGTCGCCGGAGTATGGCACGGTGCAGAGCGGCGTGGATTCTAATTTGAATGGGGACTCGGCTACCGATCGCGCCATCGTTAATCCCAATGGCATCTCCGGTACCGGCAGCAGCGTGACCGGTTACGACCGGAACGGGAACGCCGTGGCGCCAACTTCAACCGCGATTGTGGCCTACGTCGCGAACAACCCCAACGCAAGGTACCTCGTGGCCGGCGCGGGTGCGTATGCCAATGGCGGACGCAATACCATGCCCTTCGATCCCATCAATAACATCGATGCTTCGGTACGCAAAGTCTTCAGCATCACCGAGCAGCGACGCTTCGAAATAGGGGCTCAGTTTTACAACCTGCTAAATCATCCGCAATTCGTGCCCGGATACCTTAACGATGTAGCCCCTTCCCCAAGCATGAACCGCGCCTTCCTGATCCCCGGCAATTCCTCATTCGGCCAGTATCAGCAGTTCTTTGCCAGTAACTCGCGTTATATTCAGCTCCTGGCGCGCTTCACCTTTTGATGCGGCCCAAGGTCTAGGAGAAGAACAACCGCCACGCGGTAACCGTGAGGGCGTGCGTCACCATGGAAGCGCGGATGCTGCGCGCCTGCCGGTAGGCCATTCCATAGAACACTCCCGCCACACCGGCTAGCGCGGCGAACCGCCAGTTCGGGAACGCTCGATACCACAGGTGGACCGAACCGAAAAGCAGCGCTGCCAGCAGCAATCCGGCCCAGTCGCTGCGCAACCAGCCCGCGATCCACTGCTGTAGCAGCCCGCGGAAGAAAAACTCCTCGCCGAGCGCGACCACCCATAGGATGCCGAAAAAAGTTGCCAGCCCGATCAAAGTAATCCTCTCCCATCCTGCATAACGCAGATGCGGACTAGCGAAATGGAGCACCCAGCCGGCCGCCGCCGCCACAGGCGCTAGGCCCACGAAATACAGCGCACCGATCTTCCATTCGCGGGCCGCGGGCCAGAATCCGAATCCAATATTCTTCATGCGACGCACGCTTAACATCGCGAATATTCCGGTGCGAAACCACATCAACTGGCCTAGGAATCCTAACGGGAGCGCCGCCAGCGGAGTTGCGTAAAGCGGAGGGATCGCGCGCGCCAGCCACACCGCGGCTATGAAGATCAGGAAGAGAATATCTACCGCCGTCTGGTGCGGGAACACGACGTACCAGAATGCCGCCACTACTGCCAGGGCCGCGATCACGCCCATTGAATGCCACGAAAAATTCCGTAGCGCCAGCGAAGCCAAGGCGTAAGGCACCAGTGCTGCGATCACCAGCACGGTCGCTACACCCGAGGGCGGCAATTTTTCCAGACGCAGGCGCAGGCGCTCCACACCCATCGTGAAATACAACGATACTTCCAGCAGGAAGGCGGGAAGCACGGCCAGCGCGGTCGCCCACGGGATGCCCCGGTCTTGCGCGTAGAACAGCGCCGCGACGGCGCCCGCCGCCCACAGGAGCGGAAAGGCGAGCAACATTCTGTGGGTACATCGTAGCATGCCATTCTAAGTTGGGAGGCCGAGCGCTTCAAACATTCTGGATCGTTCCGCGCCCGCCAACGGAGCCAAAGGAGGCCTGCCGGTCATGTTCAAGATCCAAGGCGGCATTCGCCTTCACGATCTGTTATGTTGATTGACGATGAGAATTGGAACGCTCTGCGTAATTGCGCTGCTCACGGCTGCATCGCTGCCTGCGCAGCTGACTCCGCCCAACACGGCCGGAGTCACTCTGGGACACATTCACATGATCGTGAAAGACGTCGAGGCCCAGACCCGCTTCTTGGTAGACATGCTCGGCGGCACCGTGGTGAAGAACGATAAGCTCACCGAGATTCAGTTCCCCGGCGTCTACATCCTGCTGCGCCAGGGCGACTCAAGCGGGCCCAATGAAACGGCAGTAGTGGATCATTTCGGTTTCATCATCAAAGATTTGCCCCCGCTTGTCGAAAAATGGAAGGCTGCCGGCCTCAAGGTGACGCAAGCCGCTGCCGCGCGTCTTCACAATCAAGCCTACGTGACGGGACCGGAAGGTACTCACATTGAGGTGTTCGGGGACCCTGCGCTCCCCACGCCCGTGCAGATGGACCACATTCACTACTACCTGCCACCGGATGATGTTCCGGCCGTTCAAGCTTGGTATGCAAAAATGTTTGGCCTCGAGCCCAACACGCGTGAAAGCGTGTCGCGACCCGGAAATTTCATGGCCACGGACCTTTTCCCAAACAATATGAACCTCTCGATCGCGGCCGTCCCCGCCACCGCTAGCGGAGTCAAGCGCGGTCCCACCAAAGGGCACTTAATCGATCACATCGGATTCGAGGTAAAGGATCTCGACGCCTTATACAAGAAGCTGAAAGCAGAAGGTGTCGAATTCGAAGGACCCGTAGGGCAAAGCACCAACGCGAAGCACCTGAAAACCGCATTTCTGACCGACCCCTGGGGAGTGCGCATCGAATTGACCGAGGGACTGGCGCCAGTAAGGTAACGCGGCATCAGGCCCGCGGCATCGCTACGCACTCCGCTTGAGCAGCTTCGCGCCATTCGTCCAGGTGATCTTGCGGAACACTGCGGGCGTAGTGAGTTGCTTCAACAGGTCAGCGTCTCGTGCGCCAAGCACTTGCCTTTGGCCCGGGGAACGAACTCGGCGGTCACACCCGTTCCATGACCGTCGGTGCACGGGCAATCGCTGGT
>Ga0207674_10001702_pt1 | contig 28143 bp, 31 predicted proteins | sample KBSCornC72_FD_184303 | JGI IMG/M metagenome (GOLD analysis project Ga0207674, IMG submission 184303) | Corn rhizosphere microbial communities from Kellogg Biological Station, Michigan, USA - KBS Corn C7-2 (SPAdes) (version 2) | ecosystem: Host-associated > Plants > Roots > Rhizosphere > Soil ...
ACGTGGTCCGAGTTCGTCCGCCGGAACAACGACGAGCTCGTCGCGAACTGGGGCAACCTCGTCAACCGGACGCTGAGCTCGGCGCACAAGAACTTCGGCGCGGTGCCCGAGCCCGGTGAGCTGACCAAGGAGGACACCGAGCTGCTCGACGCGATTGCGGCCGGGTTCGACGTCGTCGGCGAGCAGATCGAAGCGGCGCGCTACCGGGCGGCACTCGGCGAGGCGATGAAGCTCGCGACGCTCGTCAACCGCTACACGGACCACCAGGCGCCGTGGGCGCTGATCGACAGCGACCGTGAGCGCGCCGGAACGGTCCTCTACGTCGCACTGAGGGCAATCGACAGCCTGAAGACGATCTTCGCGCCCTTCCTCCCGTTCTCGTCGCAGGCGGTGCACGAGCTGCTCGGCAACGAGGGGACGCTCGCCGGGCCGCTCGAGCTTCGTGAGGTCGGAGGCGACGAGGACCCGCACGAGGTGCTGACGGGCGACTACGAATCCTGGATGGGGAGCTGGGATCCGAGCGAGCTGGCACCCGGACAGCCGCTGCAGAAGCCGCGGCCGCTTTTCAAAAAGCTCGACCCGGACGTCGTCGTGCCCGAAGAGCTCGAGCGTATGAGCGAGCGCGCCGACGAGGACGAGCCTCCGGCGCACGAGTGATCGACACCCACGCACACCTGGACGCGTGTGCGGATCGGCCCTCGGCGCTGATCAGGCGGGCGCGCTCGGCCGGTGTCGACCGGATCGTGACCGTCGGCACGGGCGTCGAGTCGTCCGGCACGGCGGTCGAGCTGGCCGAGCTCCACGAGGAAGTCTTCGCCGTCGTCGGGATCGACCCGCATCAGGCCGGCGACGTGGAGGCGAACCGAGTCGAAGAGCTGCGTCAGCTGGCCGAGCACGACCGGGCAGTCGCCGTTGGCGAGACCGGGCTCGACTACTTCCGTGACCGCGCCCCCCGCGACCGTCAGCGCCGCCTCTTCGAAGCGCAGCTCGAGCTCGCCGCCGATCTCGGCAAGCCCGTCGTCATCCACACGCGCGATGCAGACGCCGACACCGCTGATGTTCTCGCCGGCTTCGACGGCACGGTCGTCATGCATTGCTTCTCCTCGCCCGGGCTGCTGAAGACGGTGCTCGAGCGCGGCTACTACGTCTCGTTCGCCGGCAACGTCACGTACCCGAAAGCCTCTGATCTGAGAGCCGCCGCCGCGCAGGTCTCAGCCGAGCGGATCCTCGTCGAGACGGACAGCCCGTACCTGGCGCCGCAGGCCCGCCGCGGCCGCCCGAACGAGCCCGCCAACATCGTGCTTACGGTCGAGGAGCTCGCCAAGGTTCGCGGCGAGCATCCCGCCGACCTCGGGACGCAGATCGACGCGAATGCGGCCGCCGCGTTCTCGCTCCCGTGAAGCTGCCGGTCGCGCCCAACCGCGATCTGGGCCAGCACTTCCTCGTCGACGACAACATCCTCGGGGTCATCGGGCGACTCGCCGAGCTCGACCAGGCCGACGTCGTGCTCGAGGTCGGGCCCGGGCTCGGAGTTCTGACCGAGTACCTCGCCGAGCGCGTCGCGCAGGTGCACGCCGTCGAGCTCGACCGCGGGCTCGAGCCACATCTCGTCGATCGGCTACGCGGCCTGGAGAACGTCGCCCTCGTGTTCGGCGATGCCCTTCGCCTCGATCTCGCGGCTCTCGACCCGCCGCCCGCGAAGTTCGTTGCGAACCTGCCCTACAACGTCGCGACGCCGCTCATCGTCGAGAGCCTCGACGGGCTGCCGAGCGTCCACCACTGGACGGTCATGGTTCAGCGCGAAGTCGCCGACCGGCTCTTCGCCGCTCCGAGCACGAAGGCGTACGGCGCGGTCTCGGTGCTCGTGCAGCTCGCGACCGAGCGCACGGGATTCCACGCGGTCTCGAGAACGGTCTTCCGCCCGCAGCCGAACGTCGACTCGGCCCTCGTCGCCTTTCGCCGGCTCCCGCTGCCCGAGCGCTTTCCTGAGCTCAAGGCCACGGTGGAGGCCGCGTTCGCGCACCGGCGCAAGACGCTCCCGAACTCGATCGAGCTGGCCGGGCTCGCCACGCGCGAGCGAGCCGCGGAGGCGCTGGCCGCGATCGACCGCGAGCCGACCGTTCGCGCAGAGGCGCTCCAGCCGCGAGAGTTCGTCGCACTCGCCGCCGCGCTCCGATGAGATCGCTCGACGCTCCAGCCAAGATCAACCTGGCGCTCGTCGTCGGTCCGACCGGGCCCGCTGGGAAGCACGAGGTGGCGACCGTGCTGCAGCGGATCGACCTTGCAGACCGGATCTCCCTCGAGCCCGGGCCGACCCTCGAGATCTCAGGTTTTCCCGAAGACACGCTCGTCCGAGATGCGCTCGTCGCACTCGCGAGCGCGGCGGGTGTCGAGCCCAAGTGGTCGGTGCGCATCGAGAAGCAAATTCCGGTCGCTGCGGGACTGGGAGGTGGGAGCTCCGACGCGGCCGCCGCGCTTCGGCTCGCGAACGAGACGCTGCCGACGCCGCAGAGCGCCGAGCGCCTGCACGAGCTCGCAGCTCGGCTCGGTGCGGACGTCCCCTTCTTCCTGACCGAAGGGCCTCAGCTGGGAGCCGGCGATGGCACCGAGCTCTCGCCGGTAGAGCTGCCCCAGGACTACTTCGTCATCGTGGTTCTCCTCCACGGTGCGGGCAAAGCATCGACCGGCGATGTCTATCGAGCGTTCGACGAACGACACAGAGCGCAGGGATTCGAGCACCGGCGGAAGGCGCTCTGGAGATCTCTGAACGAGATCCACGAGGCGCGCGACCTCGCGCTGCTGCCACCGAACGATCTCGCTCGATCGGAGGTCGCCGACGCGCTTTTGGAGCTAGGCGCCTTTCGCGCCGATGTGTGCGGCGCCGGCCCGGCCGTCTATGGGCTGTTCGCGGAGTCCGGCCCTCGCGGGCGGGTTGCGGGGCAGTTCGCAGGTCAGGCACGGTGCTGGTATGCGCGCCCGGCTGGCTAAGGTGACGACATGATCGAGCCCGGCGCGGTCATCGAGCACCGCCAGACCCGCTTCGGCCGCTGGCTCCGCGAGCGCCGAGTCGCGATCGCGGTCTGGATCGCAGTCATCGAGGGCCTGCTCCTGGTCGTCCACGCGATCCCGAGGCTGCTCACGCTCGGAATCGCGCTCGCGGTGGTCGTCGTCTTCTTCTGGCTGGGGCACCGCCTCCGCCCGGGGCCGGCCCGAGACGTCGCCTGGATCGCGGCCGTCTCACAGGCGTTCGTGATGCTGATTCCGATTCTCGTGATCGTCGTCGGCACGCTCGCCCTGGTCGCGGTCGGCATCCTGGCTGCGCTCGCGCTGGTGCTCCTCTTTACGACCCGGAGCTAAACTTCGACCGCCATTGGGGCGTAGCCAAGTGGTAAGGCAACGGGTTTTGGTCCCGTGATCCCAGGTTCGAATCCTGGCGCCCCAGAACTTTGCATCCCATGAACGAGAACCCAGCAGCTGTTGTGCTCGCCGGAGGCCTCGGCACGCGGATGAAGTCCGACCTGCCGAAGCATTTCCACTCGATCCTCGGGCGCAGGATGGTCGACTGGGTCGTCGAAGCCGCCCGCGCGGTCGGCGCCGACCCGCTCGTCGTCGTCACCTCACCCAACGGCGTTTCGCAGTTCGACGGAATCCAGACCGCGGTTCAGACCGAGCCTCGAGGAACCGGGGACGCGCTCGCCTCGGCCCGCGCGGCGCTCGACGGCGTGGGGGGTGACCTGTTCGTGCTCAGCGGCGACGCGCCCGTGATCAGCCCAACGCTTCTGGGCGAGCTCCTCGAGACGCATCGCCGAGAGAACGCCGCGGCGACGATCCTCTCGTTCCGGCCGCCCGACCCGCGTGAGTACGGCCGCGTGCTCAGAGCCGGCGACGGGTCGGTGCGGGCGATCGTCGAGGCCCGCGATGCGTCGCCTGACGAGCTCGCGGTCGACGAGGTCAACTCGTCGATCTACGTCTTCGCCGCCGACCGCGTCTGGCCCGCGCTCGAAGTTCTCGACACGGCAAACGACCAGGGTGAGCTGTACCTCACTGACGCAGTCCGCGCACTTGTTGAGAATGGCGACCATGTCACCGCGCACGTCGCACCCGATCCGCTCGAGGCCGAGGGCGTGAACACGCGCGCCGAGCTCGCGGTCGCGGCGGCAGCCTTGCGGGACCGCATCAACGAGGAGCACATGCTCGCCGGCGTCACGATCGTCGACCCGCAGACGACCTGGATCGAGCCCGACGTCGAGATCGAGCCCGACGCGGAGATCCATCCGTTCACCGTCGTCCGCGGGAAGTCGACGATCGCGGCGGGCGCCGTCGTCGGCCCGCATGCCGTCGTCGTCGACGCGCGGATCGGCCCCGGTGCGACCGTCGGCCCATTCTGTTACCTTCGCCCCGGAACCCACCTCGAAGCCGGAGCGAAGGCGGGCACATTCGTGGAGATCAAAAACTCGCGCATCGGCGCAGGCGCGAAGGTCCCTCACCTGTCCTACATCGGCGACGCCGACGTGGGCGAGGAGACGAACATCGGCGCGGGCGCGATCACCGCCAACTACCGGCCAGAGCTCGGCCCGGGCAAGTTCCGCACCGAGATCGGGCGCAATGTCCACACGGGCAGCGACAATGTGTTCGTTGCTCCGGTCACGATTGGCGACCACGCTTGGGTCGCTTCGGGCTCGGTCGTCACGAAGAACGTCCCGCCCGGAGCGCTCGCGATCGCCCGAAGCCGCCAGGTCAACAAGGAGGGATATGACGATCGAAAGCGTTGAGCTCACGACGGCGCTCCCCGGCTTCGAGTCCGCGGAACCGCGTGCCGAGCCCGTGCCCGGGCACTTCATCGAGCGCGGTCCGCTCAAGCGCCTCATGGTCTTCGCGGGGCGGTCGCACCCCGAGCTTGCGCACCGCATGGCCGAACAGCTGGGCGTAGAGCTCGGCGACGTCGAGCTCAAGTCGTTCGCGAACGACGAGACGTACGTGCGGTACACGGAATCGATCCGCGGCGCCGACGTCTTCATCGTCCAGACGGGCTCCGAGCCTGTCGACCGCAACCTGATGGAGCTCCTGCTGATGATCCAGGCGGCGAAGCTCGCGTCGGCCAAGCGCATCACCGCGGTCATTCCGTGGTTCCCCTACTCCCGCCAGGATCGCAAGGCGAAGCCCCGTGAGCCGATCTCCGGCCGGCTCGTCGCAGACATGCTCCAGCTGGCGGGCGCGGACCGCGTCCTGACCATGGACCTCCACGCCGGGCAGATCCAGGGCTTCTTCACGATCCCCGTCGACCACATGACCGCACTGCCACTGTTCGCGAAGCACTTCCGCGACCTGGGGCTCACTGGCGATGGTGTCGTCTCGGTCGCGCCGGATGCCGGGCGCGCGAAGCACGCGCTCAAGTTCTCCGAGATGATCTCGGCCGACTTCGCGATCATGCACAAGACGCGGCCCGCTCACGAGCAGGTCGGGATCGTCGAGGTGACGGGGCGTGTGCGCGACAAGATCGCTGTCGTGGGAGACGATGTGACGACAACGGGTGGGACGCAGATCGCCGGCGCCAAGGTGCTCCTCGAGCACGGCGCGAAGGAGGTCTGGATGTTCGTGACCCACTCCCTGCTCGACGCCGACACGCTGAGCCGTGTAGCCGGAGCCGGGATCACCGGGCTCGTCATCACCGACACCGTTCCGGTCGATCCGACAAGGAAGCCCGACAACGTCACGGTGTTGACCGTTTCGCGTCTCCTGGCCGAGACGATCATGAACGTCTTCTCCGACGACTCCGTGTCGGCGATCTTCGGCGGCGAGAACCAGCTCTTCTAGTCGGTCCCCGCGAACAGCGCCCGTACGTCCAGCGATGGTGCGTGCGTATCGGCCGCGAGCGACACGTACGTGCGTGCCAACGCATCCTTGCCCGCGCCGAGGAGCGTGCTGATCAGTCCCAGCGCAGCGGCAAACTCGGACGGGTCGAGGCCCTCCAGGACTCGCCGCCACGTCGCCTCCTCGAGCGCGTTGAAGGCGGTCTGCACTTCGACGAGGTCGTAGCCGCCCTCGAACCGCTCCTCGGCCAGCTTCTCCGCATAGGCGATCATCGGCCCGAGGTCGCGTTTCTGGATGCCTTCGAGCAGGCACTCGAACAGAAGCTCCAGGCGGCGCCGGACCTCGACCTCACCCGCTGCCTCGTAGTGCTGCGCGTGCGAGCGCGCGAGCGCCGACTCCGCGTCTCCGATGATCGCGGTGCGCTCCTGGGCCAAGAACGTTTCCGCATTCACAAGTGGCATCGTACGGGACCGCCGCGCGTGGTTTTTTCAGGGCAGGCTCCGGGTAGCCAGGTAGGACATGTTCAGACCAAGCCTGCTCGGCATCGTCTACCTCGTCGTCGGCGTCGCTGTCGCCGCGTCGCACCACTACCTCAAGAACATGGACACCCTCCGGCTGATCGGATCGGCGGTGCTCGCGGTCGTCCTCTGGCCGCTGCTCCTGCTGGGAATCGACCTGCACATCACGAAGTAGCGTCGCTACACTTCGCCGCCGCATGGCAGGCGAACGTATGAAGCTGGAGGTCACCGAGCGCGACGGACGCGGCTCCGCCGACGCACGGCGCATGCGGCGCGACGGCCTCGTGCCGGGCGTCCTCTACGGGCGGGGCAAGAAGCCGCACGCCTTCTGCGTGCCCGAGCGGGAGCTGCGGCGCGCGCTGTCCGGCGACTCGGGCCTGCACGCGATCCTCGACGTCGTCCTGGCGGGCCAGAAGACCACGCACCCGGCCGTGCTCAAGGACTATCAGCAGGACGTGCCGAGCGGCCGGTTGGCGCACATCGACCTCCACGAGGTGCGGCTCGACGAGCCGATCCAGGCGCAGGTCTCGGTCGATCTCGTCGGCGAGTCGGTCGGCGTCAAGGAAGGCGGCGTGCTTTCGCAGGTGCAGCGTGAGATCAGGGTCGAGGCGCTGCCGCTCGAGATTCCGGACCACTTGGAGCTCGACGTCAGCAACATGGCGATCGGCGACACGCTGCGGCTGGTCGACCTGCCGGCTCAGGACGGTGTGACGTACCTCGACGACCCCGAGGAAACGGTGCTCGCAACGGTGACCGCGCCGACGGTGATCGTCGAGCCCGAGGTCGAGGAAGAGGAGCTCGAGGAGGGCGAGCTGCCCGAGGGCGAGGTGCCGGAGGGCGAAGAGGCGCCCGAGGGCGAGGCTCCGGCGGCCGAAGGCGAGGCTCCGGCCGAAGCCGGCGGCGAAGAGCAGCCCGAGGAGTAGCTCATGCGGTTGTTTCGTCGGGGCGAGCGGGCCTCGACGCTGGACCTGCTCGTCGCGGGGCTCGGCAACCCGGGTCGCGAGTACGCGCAGACGCGGCACAACGCCGGCTGGATGGTCGTCGACGAGCTGGCGCGCCGACGCGACGGCTCGTTCCGGTCGAAGTTCGACGGCCAGTTGTCGGAGATCCGGCTCGACGGCTTGCGGCTCGCCCTGCTGAAGCCGGAGACGTACATGAACGTCTCGGGCAAGTCGATCTCGGCGGCGCGCCGTTTCTTCAAGGTGGAGCCGGACGCGCTCCTGGTCGTGCACGACGACGTCGACCTCGAGCCGGGGCGGCTGCAGGCGCGGAGCGGAGGCGGCCTCGCGGGCCACAACGGGCTGCGCTCGATCGGCGGCGCGCTCGGGACGCAGGACTTCTTGCGGCTGCGCATCGGTGTGGGTCGCCCTGGCCGCGGTGACCGGCAGCCGGTCGCGGACTACGTCTTGTCGCCCTTCGAGCCCGAGTTGGACGTCGACGCGCTCATCTCGCGTGCGGCTGACGCTGTCGAGACGATTGCGCTCGAGGGTCTCGAGCTCGCGCAGCAGCGCTTCAATTGACCCACTTCCGGCACGTTCCGGTCACACCGATCCCCGTACCGTGAGCACCCCGTGGGTGGGTGGGGGCTAGGGATGGGACCCGCCGTGTCCCGCCCCGACCTCGCGAGTAGCATTCACGGCCGCGGAACCCAGGTTCCGTCGCTCGTCATGGACCTGCCCGTGCTGCACCCGTTCGTTCGCGAGCTCGCCGAGAGTGAGCGCTTCCGCTCGTTCCTCGAGGAGCTCCCCGAGACCCGCGCGCGGGTCTCCGAGCCGGCGCTGCCGCTCGTCGTGGCAGCGCTCTACGAGGAGCTCGGCCGCCCGCTCGTCGTACTCGTGCCCGAGGACGCCGACGCGCGCGACATCGCCGAGGCCGCCGCCTGGTTCCTCGGCGATGACCGAGTCGCCCTGTTCCCGAGCCGCGGCGTGAGCTGGAGCTCCGGCCTCGAGCCGCCGCCGCACCTCGTCGGGGAACGCGCACGCGCACTCGACGTCCTCGCTGCCGGCGGCGTCGTCAGCGCCTCGGCGGCCGCGCTCGCCGAAACGATGCCCCCGACCGAAGCTCGCCCGGAGCCGATCCGCGTTCGTCCAGGCGACGACCCGGGGATCGACGCCCTCGCCGAGCGTTTCACCTTCGCCGGCTACGAGCGCGTCGACCAGGCGCAGGAGCGCGGGCAGTTCGCTCTGCGCGGAGGCATCGTCGACGTCTATCCGACGACCGGGCGCGAGCCGCTGCGGATCGAGCTCTTCGGCGACGAGGTCGAGAGCATCCGCGCCTTCTCGCCGTTCACGCAGCGGACGCTGCACCCGGTCGACGCCGTCACGATCTACCCCGCAGCCGAGCGGCGGCTCGACCTCACCGAGGTGGAGCTTCTCGGCTACGAAGCCGGCGAGGCCCCGCGGCCGGTTCCGACCGATCTCGTGCCGCCGGTGCCCACGGGGCCCGATTTCGTCTGGCAGCCCGTCGACGTGCGCGAGGTCTGGGCGCAGGAAGAGCTGACCCCCGTCGATCTGACGAGCTCCGTCGAGCTCGACCCGCTCCCGTCCGGCCAACCGTTTTCGTTCGAAGCGCAGCGGCCTGCGATCGCCGCCCGGGGCCTCGCCGAAGCGGAGAACGAGCTCCGCGCTTTCGTCCGCGGCGGGCTGCGGACCGTGGTCGCGTTTCCGCACCAGGGCGAGGCCCTGCGGACGCAGAACCTGCTGCGTCGCGTCGACTCGCGCGTGATCGAGGACGGCGACGCTCTGCCCGACGAGGCGGAGCTCCTGTTCGCGGTCACGCCGGCGCGCCGCGGCTTCGTCTGGCGCGAGCTCGGGCTTGCGCTGCTCCCCGACACGCAGGTCTTCCGCCGCCGGGCCCGCGGCCGTGCCGCCCCTGCGGGCCGCGCGCTCCAGTCCTTCGCCGAGCTCCGCACCGGCGACCACGTCGTTCACGAGGACCACGGCATCGGCAAGCTCCTCGGGTTCGAGACGAGAGAGGTCGCCGGGATCACGCGCGACTACCTCCAGCTCGCGTTTCGCGGCGAGGACCGCCTGTACGTCCCGCACGAGCAGATCGGCAAGGTCTCGCGCTACGTCGGCGTCGATGCGAAGTCGCCCACGCTGTCCAAGCTCGGCGGCAAGGCGTGGAACCAGCTCAAGAGCCGAGCACGTGCCGCGATCCGCGAGCTGGCCGGCGAGCTGCTCCAGCTGTATGCGCGCCGCCAGAACGCGCCGGGAATCTCGTACGACCTCTCGCAGGACTGGCTGGACCGGCTCGAGACGTCGTTCCCGTACCGCGAGACGCCGGACCAGGCGGCCGCGATCGAGGCCGTCAAGGAAGACCTCGAGGCACCGCGCCCCATGGACCGCCTCGTCTGCGGAGACGTCGGCTTCGGCAAGACCGAGGTCGCGGTCCGCGCAGCGTTCGCTGCCGCGCTCAACGGCAAGCAGACGCTGATGCTGGTGCCCACGACCGTGCTCGCCCAGCAGCACTGGAACACCTTCCGCGAGCGCTACCGCGACTTCCCGGTGACCGTCGAGATGGTCTCGCGTTTCCGCAGGCCGGCCGACGTCAAGCGCATCCTCGCCGACTTCCAGGCCGGCAAGGTCGACGTGCTGATCGGGACGCACCGCGTGCTCTCGCGCGACGTCATTCCGAAGGAGCTCGGCCTCGTGATCGTGGACGAGGAGCAGCGCTTCGGCGTGGCGCAGAAGGAGCTCCTTCGCTCGCTTCGCCTCGAGGTCGACGTGCTCGCGCTGACCGCGACCCCGATCCCGCGCACGCTCCACATGTCGCTCTCCGGTTTGCGGGACATCTCGATCATCGAGACGCCTCCCGAGGGCCGCCGCCCGATCCGCACGCACGTCGGCGAGTACGACGAGGAGCTCGTCAAGACAGCGCTCGAGCGCGAGATCGCTCGCGGCGGTCAGGCGTTCTACCTGCACAACCGCGTAGAGACGATCGACATGGCCGCGGATCGCATACGACAGCTCGTTCCGAGCCTGCGCGTCACGATCGGGCACGGCCAGATGCGCGAGCGCGAGCTCGAGGAGCGGATGCTGTCCTTCCTGCGCGGCGACGCGGATGTCCTCGTCTCGACGACGATCATCGAGTCCGGGCTCGACATCCCGCAGTCGAACACGCTCATCGTCGAGCGAGCAGATGCGCTCGGGCTCGCGCAGCTCTACCAGATCCGCGGGCGAGTCGGTCGCTCCGACCTCCTGGCGCACGCGTACCTGTTCTATCCCGACGCCACGGAGCTGACGCCGGAGGCACGCGCGCGCCTGGCGACGCTCGCCGACCACACCGAGCTCGGAGCAGGGTTCGCGATCGCGATGCGCGACCTCGAGATCCGCGGCGCGGGGGAGCTGCTCGGCGCGGAGCAGCACGGGCACTTGGCCGCACTCGGCTTCGAGCTCTACGTCGAGCTGCTGGGCGAGGCGGTGGCCGAGCTCGCGGGCGAGCGTCGGACCGTCGGTCGCCCCGTACGAGTCGACGCCCGGATCGACGCCTACGTGCCGGCGGAGTACATCCCGGCCGAGGCGCAGAAGATCGACCTCCACCGGCGGCTCGCGCTGACGGAGACCGAGGACGAGCTGACCGAGCTCGAGGCGGCGACCGTCGACCGCTACGGCCCGCTGCCCGAGCCCGTGGAGAACCTGTTCGCGATCCAGGCGGCGAAGCTCAAGCTCGCGCAGCTGGGCGCCGACTACCTCGTCTTCCGCGGCGGCCAGTCGACGGTCGGGCCGCTCGTGCTCGGCTCCGAAGAGCTACGAGCGCTGCGCGACCGGATCGACACGGCCGTCTATCGCACAGCCCGAAATGAAGTTTCGGTTAAGCACGAGGAGTTCCCGGAAGCCCTGCGATTGGTCGATGCTATACTCGATTCGCGCCGAGCAGCGTGAAGAAATTCGCTGCAAATGGCGCTCTTTTTTAATGAAGACCTCCCGTCTGATCCCCGTCGTCGTCCTCGCCATCGCTGGTGTCGCGATCGCCGCAGGCTGCGGTAGCCAACGCAAGAGCGTGGGCGCCAACGACGTGGCGGTAGTCGGCAACTGCGAGGTCTCGAAGGACCAGTTCGACCACCTGATGAACCAGGCGAAGAAGAACTACGAGGCACAGAAGCAGACCTGGCCCGACCCCGGGACGCAGCAGTACGAAGCCCTCCGCAAGCAGGCGATGCAACTCCTCGTCCAGCGCTGCGAGTTCAATCAGAAGGCTTCAGACCTCGGCATCAAGGTCACCGATTCCGACGTCGACAATCAGCTCGCGACGATCAAGGCGCAGTATTTCGGGAAGAACGGCAAATGCGACTCGACGTGCGAGCAGAAGTTCCAGGCCGAGCTGAAGAAGCAGCAGCTCGAGATCGGCCAGGTGCGCGACGACGTCCGCGCGAGCGTCACCCAGAACAAGATCTACGAGAAGATCACTTCGGGTGTCACGGTTTCGGACAAGGATGTCGCGGACTACTACAAGAAGAACAAGGCGCAGTACGTCCAGCCAGAGAGCCGCGACGTCCGCCACATCCTGGTCAAGAAGAAGGCGCTCGCCGACCAGATCTACCAGCAGCTTCTGAACGGCGCGAACTTCGCGGCACTGGCGAAGAAGTACTCGACCGATCCCAGCTCGAAGGATTCGGGCGGCAAGCTCTCGATCTCCAAGGGGCGCCAGGTGCCCGAGTTCGACAAGGTTGCGTTCAAGCTCAAGACGCACGAGATCGGGAAGCCGGTCAAGACGACGTACGGCTGGCACGTGATTCAGGCGCTCACGCCGGTCAAGCCCCAGAGCGTCACGAAGCTCTCCGAGGTCAAGGCGGCGATCAAGCAGCAGCTGCTCGGCCAGAAGAAGCAAGAGGAGATGCGCAAGTGGGTCGACGACATGTCGAAGGACTTCCAGTCGAAGACGAACTACCAGGTCGGCTACGCGCCGCCTGCGACCACCGGCGCCTCCTCCACCACGCCGTAGCCGCTTGACGCTCGCGGACTCGCTCCTCGAGCTGCAAGAGCTGACCAAACGGCTGCGCCGCGACTGCCCCTGGGATCGCGAGCAGACGGCCAAGACGATCGTGCCGCACACGGTCGAGGAGGCGTACGAGGTCGCGGACGCGGCGAACGCCGATCGGTCGGACAAGCTGCTCGACGAGCTCGGCGACCTCCTGTTCCAGGTCTACTTCCTCGCGCTGCTGCTCGAGGAGCAGGGCCAGGGCGACCTCGAGCAGGCGGCGCGCGCCGTGCACGCGAAGCTCGTGCGGCGCCACCCGCACGTGTTCGGCGACACGGAGGCCCGTACGGCCGGACGCGTGCGACAGAACTGGGAGCGGATCAAGCGCGACGACGAGGGCCGCGAGGGCATCTTCCACGACGTCCCGGAGTCGCTGCCAGCGCTGCTCTACGCGCGGAAGATCCAGCGTCGCGCGGCCGCGATCGACTTCGAGTACCCGGACGCGGCCGGCGCGCTCGCCGATCTGGACGACGAGCTGCGCGAGCTGAAGGAGGCGCTGGCAGGGGCAGGGGAACCGGATCCCGAGTCGGAGCCTGACGCGCATGTCTTCGAGGAGGTCGGGGACGTGCTGTTTGCCGCGGTGAACGTCGCGCGGCGGCTGAACGTCGACCCGGAGCTCGCGCTGCGCTCGATGTCGAGGCGCTTCGCCGATCGCGTCGAGCGTGCCGAGAGCCTGGCCCAGGACGACGGCAGGGTCTTTGCGGATCTTCCGCTAGACGAGCAGGATCGGTACTTCGACGCCGCGAAGGAGTTGCTCCGATGAGCTCCCGGATCGCAGCCGTGCGCGCGCGTCAGATTCTCGACTCGCGCGGCAACCCGACGGTCGAGGTCGAAGTCGAGGTCGACTCGGGTGAAGTCGGGCGAGCTGCGGTGCCTTCGGGTGCTTCGACCGGGCGCTTCGAGGCGGTCGAGCTCCGCGACGGCGATGCGAGCGCCTGGCTCGGCAAGGGAGTCGGCCAGGCGGTCGAGAACGTGCGCACCGAGATCGCGCAGGCGCTGACCGGGCTCGACGCGGCCGACCAGCGCGCGGTCGACACGGCTCTGATCGAGCTCGACGGGACGCCGAACAAGGGGCGGCTCGGAGCGAACGCGATCCTCGGCGCCTCGCTCGCAACCGCGAGGGCGGGGGCGGCGCAGGCGGGCGTTCCCCTCTATCGCTGGGTCGGCGGCGACGACGCGCACGTCCTGCCGGTGCCGATGCTCAACGTCGTCAACGGCGGCGCCCACGCGGACAACTCGCTCGACCTCCAGGAGTTCATGATCGTGCCGGGCGGAGCGGACACGTTCTCCGAGGGCCTCCGCCTGGCAGTCGAGGTCTTCCACACGCTGAAGAAGCAACTCGAGGCCGAAGGCATTTCGACAGCCGTCGGTGACGAAGGCGGGTTCGCGCCCAACTTCCCGTCGAGCGAGAACGCGATCGAGCGGATCGTCGAAGCGATCGAGCAGGCCGGTCACGGCGACCGCGTGAAGGTCGCGCTCGACCCCGCGATGAGCGAGGTCTTCCGCGACGAGCGATACAGGTTCGAGGGCCGCGAGGAGTCGTCCGGCGACCTGCCGGAATTCTGGGCGGGCATCGTCGACCGGTATCCGGTCGTCTCGATCGAGGACGGCGCGGCCGAGGACGACTGGGAGGCGTGGAAGGCGCTCACAGCACGGCTCGGCGACCGAGTGCAGCTCGTCGGCGACGACCTCTTCGTCACGAACGTCGAACGTCTGGGCCGCGGGATCGAGGACGGCGCGGCGAACGCGATCCTCGTCAAGGTCAACCAGATCGGGACGCTGACCGAGACGCTCGACGCGATCGAGCTCGCGCGGGCGAACGGCTACGGCGTCGTCATGTCGCACCGCTCCGGCGAGACCGAGGACACGACGATCGCCGACCTCGCGGTCGCGACCAACGTCGGCCAGATCAAGACCGGAGCGCCGTCCCGCAGCGACCGGACGGCGAAGTACAACCAGCTGCTGCGGATCGAAGAAGAGCTCGGCGGCGAAGCGGCGTATCCGGGCTGGTCTGCCTTCTCCCGCGCGAGCTAGTCTGCGTCATATGTCCGCCGAGTTGCCTCGCCGGACGAAGATCGTCGCGACGCTCGGCCCCGCCTCCTCGTCGCGCGACACCGTCCTCGAGCTTGCGCGCGCAGGGATGGATGCTGCGCGTCTCAACTTTTCCCATGGGTCGCACGAGGACCACGCGGAGCGGATTCGGGTCGTGCGCGACGTGGCCGAGGAGGTCGAGCGGCCGATCGCCATCATCGCCGACCTCCAGGGGCCGAAGGTCCGGATCGGCGACCTGGACGAGCCGGTCACGCTCGATCGCGGCGACGAGGTGATCGTCGCCCCAGAGGAGTTCGCCAGGGACGGCGAGCTCCCGGTGAGCCCGACCGCCGTCGGCGAGGTCCTGCAGCGAGGTCACGACGTTCTCATCGACGACGGCCTCATTCATCTCCGCGTCGAGTCGGTCGAGCGCGGCCGCGCTCGGTGCACCGTCGTCACGGGTGGGGTCGTCGGCTCGCACAAAGGCGTCAACGTCCCGGGCGTCCCTGTCCCCATCCCGTCGCTCACGCGCAAGGACATGGACGACCTCGACTTCGCGCTCGACCAGGGTGTCGACTTCGTCGCGCTCTCCTTCGTGCGCTCCGCCGCCGACGTGCGCGACCTCAAGGACCTGATCGCGGGCACCGGCTCGCCCGCGCACGTGATCGCGAAGATCGAGAAGTCGGAGGCGGTCGACGCGCTCGACCAGGTGCTGCGCGAGACGGACGCGGTCATGGTCGCCCGCGGAGACCTCGGCGTCGAGATCGGGCCCGCGCTGGTGCCGCTGGTCCAGAAGCGGATCATCCTGGCCGCGCTCGAGCGCGCCAGGCCCGTGATCACGGCGACCCAGATGCTGGAGTCGATGATCTACCACGCGGACCCGACCCGGGCCGAGGCGAGCGACGTCGCGAACGCGGTCCTCGACGGCAGCTCGGCGCTGATGCTCTCCGGCGAGACAGCGCTCGGCGAGTTCCCCGTCGAGGCGGTGGCGTACATGGACCGGATCGCGCGGGCCGTCGAGCCGAGCCTCGGGTACCGGCACGAGCTGCCGCAGGCGAGCGAGGAGCCGACGGTCGGCCAGGCGATGTCGAACGCGGCGTGCGACATCGCCGAGTCGCTCGGCGCGAAGGCGATCCTCGTGCCGACGTTCACGGGCCGCACGGCGTCCGCGGTCGCGCGGCTGCGTCCTAGGCGCCTCGTGCTCGCGCTCTCGCATCACGACTACGCGCTCCGGCAGACCGCCATCGAGTGGGGCGTCACGCCGACGCTGATCGAGGAATCCTCGGACGTCGAGGACCTGTGGGTGAAGTCGCTCCAGGCCGCGCGCGCGGGCGGCTACGTGGACAAGGGAGATCTCGTCGTCATCACCGCGGGCACCGCGGTGAACCTGCCCGGCACCACAGACGTGATCAAAGTCGACCAGGCCTGACTCGGCTTCGCTGCGCTCGCCTTCACGGGTGAAACCATGTTTCCCCCGTGTGCCCCCTTCTTCTCACCTCGCTGGACCCGGCAAACGCCAAAGGAGAATGCGTCGGCGCCGGGTGGGCTGAGCTGGCCTGCGCAGGACCTCGGGCAGCATCGGCGAACACGCTAAGCCGGATGGCTCGTCGCTCGAAGAAGCGTGTCCCGCGCGGACGGTTCTTGCTCCGGTGGCTCGGCGTCGGGACGCTCGCCTTCATCGCGTTCCTCTACTGGCAGCCGCTGCGCAGCTACTTCTCGACGCGCGACGCGGTCAAGCAGCAGTCCGCCGAGGTGCGCGCGTTGCAGGAGCAGAAGCTGCGACTCCAGCACCGCCTCGCCGAGTCGGACACTGCTCAGGCGGTGACGCGTGAAGCGCGGCGGCTCGGGTACGTCGAGCCGGGTGAGCGCCTGTACATCGTCAAGGGCATCCGCGCGTGGCGGCATCAGCACCAGCAGAAAGACCACTAACCTCGTCGAGATGGAGCAGGACCGCGAGCTCGTTGCGAGGCAGCTCGGACGGACTCCGCGTGCATTTGCGCGGGTCGCCGTACGCTGTCCGTTCGGGCGGCCTGCGGTCACGGAGCAGTCCCCCTACGACGACTCGGGCGAGCCCTTCCCGACGACGTACTACGTGACGTGCCATCACCTCGTCGCTGCGATCTCGAGAATCGAGGCGGCAGGCGGTGTCGAGCGCTGGTCCGAGCGCGCGCAGCAAGAGCCCGACCTCGCGGACAGCCTCGTCCGTGCGACGGAGGAGCAGCGACGCGTCCGCGCGGCGCTCGCCGCGGGGCGCACCGGGAGCGACCACGGTGCGTCGCTCGAGCTCGGCATCGGCGGCTCCCGGAACCCCGAGCAGCTCAAGTGCCTCCATGCGCATGTGGCCTACGCGCTGGCCCGCCCGGGCTACGAGCTCGGAGAGCGGATCGCGGACGAGATCGTCCCGCTCTGGCCCGAGAGATGTTGCATGGAGGGTCGAGAGGCGTCCCTATGATCGCGGGATGAGCGCGGTCGCCGTCCAGAACGCACGCCTTCAGTGGGAGGATGGATACCGCCGCCTGAAGGAGCACGCCTCCGACCGGCCCACCTACCAGCGGCTCCTCGCACAGGTCGACGTGCTCATCGACGAGCTCAACCGCCGGGTCGGCCAGACGTTCACGCTCGCCGAGCTGGCCGCTGCCTACGACGAGGCCGACCGCTGGCTGCTCGAGGTTCTCCGGCCCGGCGACGGCGCCATGCAGCTCGGGCTCGTCGAGGACGCGGCGTTCCATCTCTACGCACGCGGCGCCGTCGACTACGCGCCATGAGCCGCCACCCGCGGAGGCGTCGCCGTCGCGTCGGCCCGTGGGTGGTGCGCGTAGTCGCCCTCGCGATCGTGCTCGCGATCGGGATCGCGCTGGGACAGGCGCTCGACGACAGCTCCGCGCCGTCCGGCACCGAGACCTCGGTCCGCACGCTCGAGCCCGGGACGCAGAGCGTCCAGACGGTCACCGTGACGGTCACGACGACCCGCTAGTTTGCGAATGTGCTAGATAGGAAACGACAGATTTACTAAGGTTCCCCGTCATGTCCGAACCCCGCGATACCGCCGCCCGGACGCCGGTGCCCGCCGATGAGCCCGACTGGCTCACGCTCGGGCAAGCCGCGAAGTACCTCGGCATGGCGCAAAGCACGATCCGCAAGTGGTCGGACACCGGCCGGCTGCCCGCGTTCTACACACCGGGCGGGCACCGTCGCTACCGCCGCGCCGACCTCGACCAGTTCCTCGAGCGGGGCGGCTCGACCGCTCCGCGGCGCGGCGAAGGCCGACGCCTCATCCTGATCGTCGACGACGACGAGCGCCTCCGCGAGTTCGTCCGCGTGAACCTCGAGATGGAGGGCTACTCGGTCCGCGAGGCCGCGAGCGCCGAGGAAGGGCTCGAAGCGCTCGAGGCCGAGCCGCCCGACCTGATCCTGCTCGACGTGATGATGCCGCAGGTCGACGGCTGGGAGATGCTGCGCCGCGTCCACGAGCGCCACGGCGTCGGCTCGATCCCGGTGATCATGTTCAGCGGCAAGGTCGAAGAGGACTCGCTGCGGACGGCTGCGTCACGCGGAGCGCAGGGCTTCATCGGCAAGCCGTTCAATCCGCAGCAGTTGATCGAGTCGACAAAACAGCTCGTCCCGGCCTAGCTCCAAGCCGTGTCGGCCGGATCCGGACGTGTCGACCGGTCATTTCCGACGGACGCCGGGCTGAGCCCGACGTCCTGAGGCGGCACCGCAAGCGTCGCCTTGGACACTCGTCTCGAGCGTTGGGTCGTCCACCACAGGGTGCACGTCCTCGACGACGTCTTCGTCGGGCTCTCGCGAGTCGGTTCGCAGGGGGCGATCTGGCTCCTGATCGCGATCGTCGCGGCGCTCTACTGGAGGCGGCCAGCGATCTTCCTCTACGTCACGCTCGCCGATCTGGTTGCGAGCCTGAGCGCGTTCTTGCTCCGCGAGGCCCTCGGTCGCGAGCGCCCGCCGCTCCGCTTCCCGGAGCCGCATCCGCTCGTGCACGTGCCGGGCAACCCGAGCTTCCCGTCGGGCCACGCGGCGACGAGCTTCGCGTGCGCGGCCACGCTCGCCTGGCTGACGCCGCTGTCGCCGATCGCGTTGTACGCGCTCGCGGCGCTGATCGCGTTCTCACGCGTCTACGTCGGCGTCCACTATCCGCTGGATGTGATCGGCGGCGCCGCGCTCGGCCTGGCCGTGGCTACAGCTCTTCGCCTGCTCGTAGAAGCCCGCCGACGATCAGCCCGACCGCTGCGATGAGCGCGATCCAGAGCCCGATTCCGCGACCGTCGTAGGGGAAGAACTGATCGGGGATGGAGATCACTCGAACGAGCACGAGGATCGTGGCCAGCGATCCGAGGACGATGATCACGAGGCTCTCGGGAATCGTCGCCGGCAGCTCGATCCCGAGCTCGCGCAGCACTACGAGCACCACCACCGCGAGCCCGAGCAGGAAGACGAGCTTCCCGATCACGCCCGTGTGCCAGCCGATGACCGCGATCGTCGGGCCCTCGCCCGAGCCCGCGTACCAGCCCATGAACGACGAGAGCATCAAGACGAATCCCGCCAGGGCGGTGACGCGCTCGCCCATCGCCCAGATCCCGCCGGGCAGGAGCAGCAGCGGGTCGCGGTCGCGTTCTGTGCGAGCAGGGCGGTCGGGCGGGAAGGGCTCGGAAGGCTCCACGGGCGAAGTATCTAACAGGAGGGCTACAGACCGAACGTCCGCTGGATCTGGTGCCAGATGACGATGCTCAGGTAGACGCTCGCGGCCACGAGCACGAGCAGCACGAACCAGAAACGGAGCTTTGCGCGCTTCGTCTCGCGGCGACGATTGCGGTGAACGCGGCGGCGAGCTCGATGTAGCTGGTACGCGCGCTGCACAGCAGCCGGATCGAGCTCCAGCGCTTCGTCCACCAGTTCCGGGCGGCGAGCCGGCTGGGCCATGCGGCAGAGCATAAACGCGCTGGCGGGCCGACCGAGCGGATGAGCAATACTTTTCCAGGGGGAATGGACGAGATTTCCGACCACGCCCTCGACACGCTCGCTGAGGCGGGCCTGCGCGCTGCGGGCGAGCACGGGCTCGACGAGGCGCTCCAGGTCGTCGCCGACGCGGTGGTCGAGGTGACCGGCGCGGACGCGGCCGCGATTCGGGTCGTGGACGGCTCCGGCCGCTTGCCGGTGAGCACGGTCGCGTCTCGGTCCGAGGCTTTGGCGGCCGAGCTCGCAGGCTCGGCGTTCTCGCTGGACGAGCTTCCCGCGGAGGCGGTCTCCGCGGACGAGCTGCCGGGAGCCGTGAAGCGCGCCGCCCGCCGTGCGCGCGCGACGGACGTGCTGCTCATCCCGATCCGCGCGGACGGCGTCCCGCTCGGAAGCGTCGAGCTGCTGAGGGCCGGTCGCCGGTTCGATCGCGAAGAAGCCGCAGCCGCACGCTTCGCCGCTGCTCAGCTCGGGCTCGTCCTGCGGGCTTTCGGGACCGGCAACGGCGCGGGGGGACGCGCACAGCCGATCGAGGGTCTTGCGCTCGTGGGGGACGCGCTCGGCGCGGGTCTGGATCAGGCACGCGGCCCGGAGGAGCTCGTCCGGGTGGCCGCACGGGCGTCCGGCGCCGAAGCGGCACGGCTCTGGCGCGTCGCCGAGGGCGATGGAAGCCCGGAGTTGCTGGCCACGACGGGCCGGCTCGAGACGCTCGACGCCGTGCTGCCCGCACTGCCGCTCGAGCAGGACCCGGTTCGAGTCGAGGCGATCAAGGGCCGGACGGTCGCCACGTTGATGCTCGGCCAGCCTCCAGTGAGCGTGCTCCAGCTCGTCTTCTCGCCCGGCAACTCGCCGTCGCAGAGCGATCTCGACCGGCTCGGGACCTTTGCCGTCCGGGCAGCGCACGCGCTCCGTGCGGGAGCGCGCGCTCGGGCGACGTCGCTCGAGCTCGAGCGCTCCGAGGCGCTGCTCACCGTCCTCGGGCAGGCGATCGCCGAGCTATCCCTCGCGCACACGCTGGAGACCGCAGTGGCGCGGGTCTCGGAGCTGCTCCGGGCCGACCGGGTCGCGATCTACCTCGGCGACACGAATCGCCTGCGGCCCGAGGCCGGCTCGAGCGCGAACGCGGAGCTCGCCGTCGCCGAGCGCCTGCTCGAGCTCGCGTTCGGGCCGCTGCGCGCGCAGGGGGTTCTCCGCGTCGCGGACGCCCAGGCGGACATCCGGCTCGCTCCGGTCCGCGCCGCGGTGGCGGAAGCGCAGATCGACGCTGCGGTCGCCGTCCCGCTCGTGGCGCGCGAGGAGCTCGTCGGTCTGCTCGCCGTCTACCTGCCTCGGGGGCGCGAGTTAGAGCCGAACGAGGCCGGTCTTCTGTCCGCGCTCGCCGCCCAGCTGGCCGTGGCCGCGCAGAACGCCGAGCTTCACGAGCGGACCGAGCGCCAGGCGAACGAGCTGCAGCAGACGGTCGCCGCCGAGCGCAAAGCGGCGAAGAGGCTGCGCGCGTTGTACGAGATCTCGCGCTCGTTCGCGCAGAGCCTGTCGCTCGACGCGACGCTCGACTCGGTCACACGGGCCGCCGTCGAGCTGCTCGACGCGGATGCGGCGGTAATCCGCGTCCTGGACGACCGCGGAGACCTGCTCGTTCCACGCACGCCGTACGTGGCCGATGCGCGGTTCGAGCCCTTGCGGCCGCTGCTCGATCGCACACAGGCGGTCGACGAGCTCCCGAGCGAGCCGCTCAGGCTCGACCCGTTCTCGGCGCGCCGGCTCGGGCCTCCGTACGAGCTGCTCGTCCCGTTCCTCGAGCAGGGCGCGAGCGCGCTCGTCGTCCCGATCGCGACCGCGGCGGAGCTGCTCGCCATGCTGACCCTCGTCTCGCTCGATCCCATGAAACGCCTTGGCGACGAGGAGGTCGAGACCGCGCTCTTCGTCGCGGGCCAGGCCGCGCTCGCGATCGACAACGCCCGCCTGACGCAGGAGCGCAAGGACTTCGCCGACACCATGCAGCGCTCGCTGCTTCCGCGCGGCCTGCCCGAGGTCGACGGGCTCGAGGTCGGCGCCGTCTACGAGTCGTCGGCGCGCGTCGACGTCGGTGGCGACGTCTACGACTTCCTGACGCTGCCCGGCGGCGAGCTGGCCGTCGTCCTGGGGGACGCGAGCGGTCACGGAATCGCCGCCTCCGCCGACATGGCGCTCGCGAAGTTCGCGTTCCGGTCGCTCGTCCGCCTGTACCCGGACCCGGCCGCCCTCCTTGCTCAGGTGAACGAGGTCGCGTTCGGCGAGCTGGCCGGCGGAAACTTCGTGACCATGGTGTGCCTGACCGTCGATCCGGTGACCGGTACCGTGTTCGCAGCGAGCGCCGGCCATCCGCCGATTCGAGTCCTGGCACCCGACGGGTCGATCCAGCTGGTCGCGCCGCGAGGGCTCGCGCTCGGCATCGAGGCCGACCAGCGCTACGGGACGGCTCAGGCGACGCTCGACCGCGGAGCCGCGCTCTGCCTCTTCACGGACGGGCTCGTCGAGGCGCGCCTCGACGGCGATGCGTACGGCGAGGACCGGCTCCACGACGCCCTCGCGAACGGGCGCGAGCTCTCCGCCCAGGCGCTGGCGGAGCATGTGGTCGCGGATGCGCGCGCCTTCGCGGGCGTCCCGGACGACGATTACGCCGTGGTCGTGATCCGCAGGACCTAGAGATGGCCGAAGCCGTCGGCGCCAAGGAACACGGGGCGGAGGCCGTCCACCCGCGTGCGCTCGCGTTCACGCTCTACGCGCTCGTCTTCTGCACCGGAGCCGCGGCGCTCGCGACCGAGATCGGCGCTTCCAGGTTGCTCGCTCCCTACTACGGGAGCTCGACGATCGTCTGGGCGAACGTCATCGGCCTCGTCCTCGCGTCGCTCTCGATCGGCTACTGGGTCGGCGGAAAGCTCGCGGACCGGAGCCCGAGCACGCGTGTGCTCGGTCGCATCGTCGTTCTCGCCGCGGTCCTGATCGCGTTCATCCCGTTCGCGGCCGGGCCCTTCCTGGACGTCTCCGTGAAGGGGCTCGACCAGGTCTCCGCCGGAGCGGCGATCGGCTCGTTCTTCGCGGTGCTCGCGCTCTTCGCGCCGCCGGTGATCCTGCTCGGGATGGTCGCGCCGTTCGCGATCCGGCTCGCGATCGAGGACGTGCGCGACGCCGGGTCGGTCGCGGGGCGGCTGTACGCGTTGTCCACGGTCGGAAGCCTGCTCGGCACGTTCCTGGCCGCGCTTGTGCTCATCCCGTTGATCGGGACGCGAAGGACGCTGCTCCTGGCCGCGCTTCTCGTCGCCCTCTCCGGCGCGGCGCTCCTCGGGCGCCGCTGGCTGCTGGTCGCGGCCGGGGTGGGGCTATTGATCGCGATCCCGGCAGGCGCCGTGCGCGCGGAGCCGGGCCTCATCTACGAGCACGAGTCCCGCTACCAGTTCATCCACGTGACGCAGCTGGACGGGGTTCGGCGCCTGTACCTGAACGAGGGGCTCGCCGTGCACTCCCTGTGGCGGCCGCACACGGTGCTCACAGGCGGCGAGTGGGACACGTACCTCGCGGTGCCGCCGCTGCTCGGGCATCCGCTGCGGCGCGTCGCGATCCTGGGGAACGCGGGCGGGACGACGGCGCGCGCAATGGGCGTCTTCTATCCGCAGGCGAGGATCGACGGCGTCGAGCTCGACCCCGACGTGACCGCGGTCGGCCGCCGTTACTTCGGCCTCGGCGACAATCCCAGGCTGCACGTGATCACCGCCGATGCGCGGCCGTTCCTGCGCCGCACGCACAATCGGTACGACCTGATCGTCGTCGACGCCTACCGGCCGCCGTACGTGCCGTTCTACCTCGCAACGCAGGAGTTCTTCCGGCTGGCGCGCTCGCGGCTCGCTCCCGGCGGCGCGATCGTCCTCAACGTCGGCTCGACGCCGGACGACCACCGGCTGGCCGAAGGCGTTTCCGGGACGCTCGCGACCAAGTTTCCGCTCGTACTCACCTGGCAGCCGCTGCGCTTCAACCAGTTCGTGATCGGCCTCGACCGGCCCGAGCCGCGACCGGTGCTCGTGCGCCGGTTGAGCCACGGGCCGCGGCGGTTGCGCTCGCTGACGAGCCTGCTCGCCCGCGACATGCGCCTTGCGCGCCCGTCCTCCGATCCGTGGACCGACGATCGAGCGCCGGTCGAATGGATCACCGACCGGATGATCCTCGAGTACGCGGCCCGCGGCGGCCGACTGGACGAGTTCCCGCTGCCGACCGCCCCGTGAGGCATCGCCTGCGATGCCGACGTTGAGGCTCCTGCGCGGCGACGGGCCGCTGCTCAAGATCGGCCACCGTGGTGCGGCTGCGCTCGCGCCCCCGAACACGATCGAGGCCGCCGAGGCCGCGCTCGTCCACGGCGTCGACCTGATCGAGCTGGACGTCTTCGGGGGCCCGAATGGGCAGCTCGTGCTCAGTCACTCCCGCCGCGAGCTCACCGAGCAGCCGGTCACGCTCGACGAGATGCTGGCCTTCCTCGTCGAGCGCGCTTCGAACGCGGGGATCCTCGCCGACGTCAAATTCACCGGCCGCGAGCGCCAGCTCGTCGAGGCCCTTCGCGCCCACGGCCTGGTGGAGCGCACGATCGCCAGCACGAGCCAGGTGCGCACGCTCCAGAACCTCCGGCGGCTCGAACCGGCCCTCGCCCGCAGCCGCACGTATCCGCGCGGACGGGTGTACCTGGGCGGCCATCGCACGTTCATCCACGTCTCCGGGCCGGTGCAGTGGGGGATGCGGATTGCGCTCCCGTCCCGCGTGCGGAAGCTCGTGGACGAGGTCGCGGCATCGGCGATGACGCTCAATCACCGCGTCGTCACGAGAGCGACCGTGAAGCGCTGTCACGAGCGCGGAGTCGGCGTGTTCGCGTGGACGGTGAACGACCGGGAGGTTGCCCGACGCCTGGACGAGCTCGGCGTCGACGGCGTGATCACCGATGACCCGCGGATCTTGACGGGTTAGCGGGCTACACTCCAGGGCGATGAAACGCCTCGGCTATGCGGTTTTGGCGCTGGCGTGCGCCGCGGCGGGCGCGTTCGCCTCGGTCGTCCTCGCCGGCGGGGTCGGCGCTGCGGGCTTCCTGACGACCTCCACGGGCACGACCTCGACCGGGACCACGACGACGACGCCGCTGCCGTCCTTGATCGCGCCCGGGGTGACGATCTCCGGCGTCCCGGTCGGCGGCATGACGGCTGACGAGGCAGGCACCGTCGTCCGCGAGCAGTTCGACCTGCCGTTGCCGCTCGTGCTCGACCGAAAGCATCGTCTGGCTCCGCAGCCCGACACCCTCGGCGCGACCCCGCACGTCGACGAGGCCGTCACGAAGGCGCTGACCGCCCCGCCCGGCGCGTCGATCACGCTGCCGGTCCTGATCGACGGCAACGTCATCCGGGCCTACGTGCTCCAGGTCGCGAAGCGCTTCTACCGCAGGCCGGCCGACGCCCAAGTCTTCCTGCGCCGCCTGAAGCCGGTCATCGTCGACGACCGCCCGGGCCTCGTCGTCAACCGGCTCGCGCTGACGACCACGATCGTCCAGCGCCTGCGGGCCACGAGCCGCGTCCGCGTCAAGATCCGCCACAGCTCGCAGCCCGCGGCCACCAAGCGCAGCGCGTTCCGCTCCGTGATCGTCGTCCGCCGCGGCTCGAACCAGCTCTTCCTCTACCGGTATGACCACCTGCGCAAGACGTTCCGCGTCGCGACGGGACAGTCGATCTACCCGACGCCGCTCGGCCGGTTCGACATCCTCGTCAAGTGGCGGAACCCGTGGTGGTATCCGCCGAACTCGCGCTGGGCGCAGGGCCAGAAGCCGATCCCGCCGGGGCCGAACAACCCGCTCGGGACGCGCTGGATGGGTCTCTCCGCGCCGGGCGTCGGAATCCACGGGACGCCGAACCCGGCCTCGATCGGCTACTCGGTCTCGCACGGCTGCATCCGGATGTACATCTCGGATGCCGAATGGCTGTTCAACGTCGTCGACCTCGGGACGACGGTGTTCATCGTCTCCGCCTGATGCGCCGGCTGAAGGTCGCAGGCCAGGTCGCGTCCGTCGGGCTCGTGGGGGCTCTGCTCGTCCTGCTCGTCTGGAAGGTCGTGCAGAACGACCGGACGAACGTGGCGAGCTCGTTCACCAAGGGCCACGTCACGAAGCCGGTCGACTTCGACCTGAGCCGCCTGAACGGGAACGGGAAGCTCCAGCTCTCCTCCCTCAGGGGCAAGGTCGTCGTCGTCAACTTCTGGGCCTCCTGGTGCGAGCCGTGCAAGAGCGAGGCGCCGCGATTCCAGCAGGCGTTCAAGCGCTACGGCAACCGCGTCGCGTTCGTCGGCGTCGACACGGCCGACTACTCGTCCGACGCGGGCCGGTTCCTGAGCCGCTACGGCGTCACGTACCCGAACGTCCGCGACCCCGACCGGACCGTGCTCGGGAAGTACGGCGGCCTGCCGATCCCGCGCACGTTCGTCATCTCGCCGAACTGGCAGGTGAGCGGGTACATCTTCGGCGAGGCGCGCTCCGAGGAGCTCGACAGCGCGATTCAGAAGGCGCTCGGCGCATGAGGCGGGCCGCGGTCGCGGTCGCGCTGCTCGCGCTGGTGGCCGTGCCCGTCGCGCGCGCGAGCGAGGATCACCCGACGTCGATGGAGGTCCAGCAGGAGCTGTTCTGCGACGACTGCCAGACGACGCTCGCCGACGCGAGCTCGGTCTCGTGGACGCCCGCGGCGATCCATCAGATCAACCAGATGATCAGCGAGGGCTACAGAAAGAGCCAGATCAAGTCGGCGCTCGCCAAGAAGTACGTGGGGCACCTGCGGGAGCTTCCGGCGAAGCCCGCGAGCAACCGGCCGAGCCTGTCGGACCTCGAAGGCGAGATCATGTGCCCGGTCTGCAGCACGACGCTCGACCAGTCGGACTCGCCGATCGCGCAGCGCATGAAGGCGGACATCTCGCGTCGCATCGCCGCCGGACAGTCGAAGCAGGAGATCAAGGACGCGATGGTCGCCGAGTTCGGCCAGCAGATCCTGGCGGCGCCGCCGAAAAAGGGCTTCAACCTGCTCGCCTGGGTGCTCCCGATCGTGCTGCTGCTCGGGGGCGCGCTCGTGCTCGGGCTCCTCGCCTGGCGCTGGAGCCACGCTCGCGAGCCGAGCCCGCCGGCCGCTCGGCTGAGCCCCGCGCTCGAGCGGCGCGTGGACGAAGAATTGGCCCGCTTCGACGAGGGCTGAGCCTTCGCGGGCCAAATTCCCGCAGCGTTCCTCGCGGGCGTCATCTCGATCATCACGCCCTGCGTCCTGCCGCTCGTTCCGGGGTACCTGTCCGCCGTGTCCGCGATCGAGGCCGACCGGCTCGGGACGCCGGGGGCAGCGCGCCGCGTCGCGCTCGCGAGTCTGCCGTTCATCCTCGGCTTCACGGTCGTCTTCGTCATCCTCGGCGTGGCGGCGGCGGCGATCGGTGGGATCCTGCCGTCGGACCGCCAGCTCGAGCTAGCCGGCCTGATCCTCGTCGTCATCGGGTTGACCTTCATCGGGCTCCTGCCGTGGCCCGAGCGGCTCCTCGCACCCGGCTTGCTGACCGGGGCGCGCCGCCGCAACTCGAACATCCTGCTCGGTGCCGCCTTCGCGATCTGCGCCGCGCCGTGCATCGGTGCGGTGTTGGCCTCGATCCTCGCGATCGCGACCACGAGCTCGGTCGTGAAGGGCGCGGTGCTCCTCGCCGTCTACTCGGCGGGGCTCGGGCTCGCGTTCCTCCTGGCCGCGGTCGGCTTCACGCAGGCGATGGGGGCGTTCCGCTGGCTGCGCGACCACTACGTCGCGATTCGAATCGCCGGCGGCGTGACCCTCGTCGTGCTGGGCCTGCTCCTGTTCTTCCACAAGGACTGGTGGCTCAACGTCTTCCTGAATCGCCTGCTCGACGACATCGGGCTAGGGAACGTCTAGCGGCGGCAGGTCGAGCGAGCCGGCGGCGCGAGCCGCGGCCACCTGGCGTAGGAAGCCGTCGACGTCGACACCGCGATGGGTAGGTGCGAACGGCGCCAGCCGCCGCTCCGCCTTGTCGAGTTGCCGCTCGAGCCCCACCCGGTTGCCGCGCCCGGCCTGGTACCAGGCGACCACGACGTGGACGAGCCCCTGGAAGAAGTCCTTCTCGTCCGGCTGGGACGCGCGCCAGGCGTCCTCGAGCGCCTCGTGGGCGGCGAAGTACTCGCCGCGCCGCGCAAGATCGAGGCCGAGGTCCAGATCAGCCGAGACCGACTTTGACTTCTCCGTCCTCGACCCTGACCTCGTAGGTCTGCGCCTGGATCGCGTGGTCGAAGTCGTTCTTGCCCGTCGTCGGGTCGTACTTCCAGCCGTGCCACGGGCACGTGAGGTAGTGGTTCGCGTCGAGCACGCCTTCGCCGAGGGGCCCCTGCAGGTGCAGGCAGTGCCCCTGGAGCGCGTAGAACTCGCCGTCGAGGTTGACGAGCGCGATCTCGACCTCGCCGGCTTTGACCGCGGACACGGTGCCCGGCGCGACGTCGGCGACCTGGGCGACCGTCACGAAATCCATGGTTCCGACGCTAACAGAGTGCTACCCTCGGGCCGCCGTGGCGACGATCCTGTTGGCCGGGGTGGATCTCTTCATCCGGGGCAAGCTCGAGGCTTCGCTCCCGGGCCATCACCTGGTGACGAGCGATAGCGCCGATCCGCCGGATCTCGTGATCGCGGATGTCGCCCGGCTCGATCCGTTCGACGTCGCCGACGAGTATCCGGACGTGCCGCTGCTCGGCTTCACGAACCACAAGGACACGGCCGGGCTGCGCCGCGCGAACGAGGCGGGGTTCGATCAG
>Ga0207674_10001703_pt1 | contig 28127 bp, 15 predicted proteins | sample KBSCornC72_FD_184303 | JGI IMG/M metagenome (GOLD analysis project Ga0207674, IMG submission 184303) | Corn rhizosphere microbial communities from Kellogg Biological Station, Michigan, USA - KBS Corn C7-2 (SPAdes) (version 2) | ecosystem: Host-associated > Plants > Roots > Rhizosphere > Soil ...
GCGCGACGCGCTTCGCGCAATCCCAGCATCGTCACCACCATGTAGGTGCCGCCGACCAGCAAGGCCGCGATCAGGATCGCGGTGAGCGTCGGCCATAGCGCCGGCAACGCGACGCCGGCCATCATCAACAGGTAACAGATCGACCACAGCTTGCGATCGTCGACGTGCGCCAGCCAACGTGCGGCGATCCACGTCGACAGCGCCGACGCGGCGCCGAACACCGGCCACGCCAGTCCGAACACCAGCGGATCGGTGATGTAGCGGTGCGCCATGTCCGGCAGATAAGTCGCCGGGATGATGTAGCCGAACCCGAGCGCGCCGTAGCACCACATCAAGCGGCGTTTGTCGGCATTCCAATGGATGCGGGTGGATGCGCCGAATGAGGCTTGCACTGCGGCGCCGCTGCGAAAGCTGCGCCACAGCGCCAGCGTCGCGAGCAGCGTCAACACGCCGAATACCTGCCACGTGCGGTCCGAATTCCACTGCACCTGCATGGCGGCCATGCAGACCAGCCCCGCCGCCGCGACGCCAACACCCACCCCCGCGTAGACGATGCCGTTCGCGTCGGCGCGCCGGAGGTCGAGCAGGCGGCCCAGCGTCCATGCCGACACGTGCACCAATACCCACGCGCTGGCGACGCCCGCGAGCAGGCGCAGGCACAACTGCAGGGCAAACACGTGCGCGAGACCCATCGCGAACGTCACCACCGCGATCAGCAGCAATCCGCCGCGCACCGCCTGCACCAACGAAAGGCGCGCCGCGCACGACGCACCAAGGAAATAGCCGAGGTAGTTGGCCGCCGCCAGCCAGCCGGCGGCGCGCAGGGTCAAGCCCGCGTCGGTTTCCATCATCGGCATCACCGGCGTGAACGCGAAGCGTCCAATGCCCATCGCCACCGCCAGCGCGATCAGTCCGGCGGACGCGATCGCGGCCGGGCTGCCGTGCGCGTTCGCAGGTTCGACGTTTGCTTTGAGCGGCGCGTGCATCGCCCCATTATCGCGGCGCGCGCAACGCCAGCACCCGCTTTCTGGGTGCGATCAGAACAGCAACAACAGCGCCGGCACCAGCACGCCCGCGACCAGCGTCGCGCCGTAACGAAGACGATGTCGCGTGTAGCGCCAGCCCATGTAGATGCCGGTGACCGTCGAAAGGATCAGGCTGAGCGATACCAGCACGAAGAAGATCTTCATCGGCCACAGGTTGCGTTTGGCCGGTGCGGGTGATGACTTGTCGTTCGCGCGCGCCTGTGCGCCGGCCTTCGGAGCAGCGTTCGGATTCGCGACAGAAGGCTTCGGCGGGCCACGCTTCGCCGGCACCTCGAAGCTCTGCTTCTTGTGCATGTGCGCGATGCTGGCGATCCACGCCGGCGGCTTGTAACCAATGCTGCGCGACGGCTCGTGCAGATTCACGCTTTGCAGTGCACCGGTGAATGCGAGGAACAACAACGCCGGCGCGGTGAACACGCCGAAGTACAGGTGCAACGTGCGAAACGTTTTCAACCAGCGATGCGTGGTGGCCATGCGGCGGGGTCGGAAAAGGTGCGGCATCATCCCACGAATGCGAATCATTCGCAATTACTGATGCCACGTCGTCCTCGGCCTCCGTCTCAACCTGTGAGCGCGCGGCAGGCATACTGGCGTGATCGTTACGCGAACCGCGCATGTTCCGACTGCACACCTCCAACGATGCCGCGAAGCTGGCCGACGCCCTGGGCGAGCAACTGTGCGCCGCGCGCGACAACCCGCTGATACCGACGCGTGTGCTGGTGCCGCAGGCCGGGTTGAAGCGCTGGCTGCAAGGGTATCTGGCGGAACGACTCGGCGTGATCGCGAACGTCGAATTCACGCCGCCCGCGCAATTCGCGTGGGAATTGTTGCGTGCCGCGCGGCCCGAATTACCGGAACGCTCACCGTTCGAAGTCGAGGTGCTGCGCTGGCATTTATACGTCCTGCTGGGCGAACGGCTTGACGGTGCGGCGCTGGCGCCGCTGCGCGAATACCTTTCGGCCGACGGCGATCCGCTGCGCCGGTTCACGTTGAGCTTCGAACTCGCGCGGGTGTACGAGCGCATGCAGGGTTATCGGCGCGACACGCTGCTTGCGTGGGAACATCACGGATCGAATCGGGGCGGGGGCGGCGACGACTGGCAAGCCGAACTGTGGCGCCGTTTGTTGCCACGCGTGGGCGGCGTATCGCGCGCCGCGCGGGTAGACGAATGGCTGCGTGCGTTCGATCCGGAATATCCAGCCGGCAGTTTCGATGAAAAACCGGCACCACCCGGCCTGCCTCAACACTTGACGTGCTTCGCCTGCGCCAACGTGTCGCCTGACGTGTTGCGCATGCTGGCTGTGGCGGGGCGCCATTGCGACGTAGATTTCCATTTGCCGCTGCCGACGACTGGCTACCTCGGCGACACGCCGCGTTCGCGTCGCGAAGTCCGCGCACACTTGTCGGAGAAGGATGGCGGCAACCCGTTGATCATTTCGCTGGGCGGCGCCGCGGCGGAATTCGTGGAGCTGTTGTACGGCTACGAACACGTGCAGCCCGGCGACGAGGTCGACCTGTTCGATCCTGGCATCGCGCGCGCCACCCTGCTCGGCCGCGTGCGCGACGACATGCTCGGCCACCGCACCGCCCGCGAAGAAGACCGCGTGGTGCTGCCCGACGATTCGATGCAGTTCCATGCCTGCCACACGGAAGTGCGCGAGGTGCAGACGCTGCACGACGCACTGCTGACGATGTTCGCGACCGATCCTTCGCTGAAGCCGCGCGAGATCGCAGTGATGATGCCGGACATCGCTGCGTACCGTCCGGCGATCGAGGCCGTGTTCGGCGGCTTGCCCGAACACGATCCGCGCTTCATCCCGTACAACATGGGGGATGTCGCGGCAGGCACGGCACATCCGGCTGCGCGGTTGTTCCTGACCTTGCTGGATGCGCCAACCTCGCGCTGGGCATGCAGCGAAATCCTGGACGTGCTGGCCGTGCCCGGCGTGATGAAGCGTCTGGACCTGGATGCCTCGCAACTGGAGCAACTGGCGCGGCGCTTGAACGAGAGCGGCGTGCGCTGGGGCGAAGACGAACGTGCGCGCGCGCAGACCGGTGGTTACCGCGAATTTTCGTTCGCGTTCGGGCTGGATCGGATGCTGGCGGGCTTCGCCTGTGGCGACGATGACGCGCTGGTCGCGGGCGTGGCGCCGCTCGCCGGCATCGAAGGCGCGGCCTTCGCTCGGATCGACGCGCTGCTGGCGGTGCTCGCCGCGTGGCGCACGTTGCGCGAATGGTCCTCGCACGAGATGGCGGCGGCGGACTGGCAGCGTCAACTGAACGCGCTGTTCGACGGGTTGTACGCGGGCGACCCGGACGACATCGCCGAAACACGTGCGCTGGAACGTGTGCGCGGCGCGCTGGCGGAGTTGGTCGAACACGCCGACGCCGCGTCGCCGGAAATGCTGCCGTGGCACGACCTGCGCGCCTTCCTGCGCGAACGACTGAGCCTGCCCGACCAGCGCCAGCAACTGTTCGGCGGCGGCGTGACCTTCTGCGGCATGGTGCCGTTGCGCGTGGTGCCGTTCCGCGTGATCGCCTTGCTCGGAATGGGCGAAGCCGCGTTCCCGCGCCGCGAGCCTTCCGGCCTCGACCCGCTGAGCGCCGATCGTCGCGCCGGCCGTGCGCAACGCGGCGACCGCAGCGTACGCGATGACGATCGCCTGCTGTTCCTGCAATTGATCGCCGCTGCGCGCGACGCGTTTTACGTGAGCTGGATCGGACGCGATGCGCACAGCAACGAAACGCTGGCGCCTTCGGTGGTCGTGGCGGAGTTGATGGACATCTTGCGCGAAGGCTACCTCGCGTCGCCGCCCGACGACGCCGCACGCGGCGCGCTGGACGCACTGCTGCCACGCGTTCAGCCGCTGCATCCGTTCGATGCCAAGTTGTTCGAAGGGCACGCGCCGCGCTCCTACGGGAAAGAGTGGTTGGCGGCGGCGCAATCGCCCGAAGCGCACGCGATCGATGCGCCCTTCGTGCCGGCCGTGCCTCTGCCGATCGAAGCAGCGCCGGCAACCACGCTGACGCTGGACGCATTGCGCCGTTTCCTGCTCGATCCTGCGCGCGGCTTCCTCGAACAAGGGCTGGGACTGGCGTTGCCGCGCGAAGAACGCGACGTCGCCGACGGCGAACCGCTGTCGCCGGGCGACGGCCTTACGCGCTGGAGCCTCACCCGGGCCCTGCTGGATTTCGGCGAGGGCAATGCGTCCGGCGACCGCGACCTGCTGCGTGCGCGCGGCCAGTTGCCGCCCGGCGCACTCGGCGACGAGGCGCTGCGCGACGCGCACGCCCGCGCCGATACCTTGCGATCGGCCGTGCTGACATTTACCGGCGGTGACACGCCGCTGCCAATCGAGACTCTGCGCGTGGAATGGAACGACGGCACGCAACTCGAAGGCGCACCGGCCGACCGTTATACCGCCGGCGTGCTGCACGTGCAGCCCGGCGCGCTCGATGGCCGCCATGTCTTGCGCGCGTGGCTGGACGCGCTGCTTTGCGCGGCGGCGGGCACGGACAAGCCGGTAATGCTGGTCGGCCTCGATGGCAATGACGCGTGTTCGTTCGAATTGCCCCGGCTTGCGCGGGACGAAGCGCACCAACAATTGCGCGCGCTGATCGATTTGTATGCCCACGGTCAGTGCGCGCCGCTGCCGTTCTTCGCACGCACGTCATGGGCCCATGCGATGGCTTGGGCCAAGGCGTCACGCAAATCTGGCGGCGCCGATACCGGCTTCGACATCAGTGTGTTCGAAAAAGCCGCGCATCAAGCCGGCAGCGAAAACGGCTTCGGTGCGCCCGGCGAATTCGAAAACGAAGCGGTTTGCCTCGCCTGGCGCGGTCGCGATCTTCCGGGCGCGACCGACGGCGCGCTTGCAGTTTCCCTGCACCGGACGGCATTGGCAGTATTCGCGCATCCCGCGCAAGCATGGGCGGGGCAATTCAAGTGAACGCGCGCATGGGCCCGCTGGACCTGCCACTGTCGGGCGTGCGCCTCGTCGAGGCCAGCGCCGGCACCGGCAAGACTTTCACGATCGCCACGCTTTATCTGCGGCTGGTCCTGGAACGCGGCTCGCTGCCGGAGCGCATCGTGGTGGCGACGTTCACGCGCGCGGCCACCGCGGAACTCGCGATTCGTTTGCGCAAGCGGCTGCGGATGGCCTCGGAGATGCTTCGGCAGGATGAGCCCACGCGTGTGCGCGAGGATGACGACGGCGAAGCGAAGGCCACGCGAGCAACCATCGCGCGAGCGCTCGAAACTACGGACGCGGCAACACTGGCCACGCGCGCACGCGAAGCCGAATTGGCGATGGACACCGCGGTGATCGGCACCCTGCATGCGTTCTGCAACCGGGTGCTGGCCGAGTTCGGTTTCCAGACGGGGCGTGCATTGCGCGAACCGGAGTTGCTGGAGGACACGCGCGCACTGCAGCAGGAGATCGTCGAGGATTTCTGGCGCACCTGCTCGACCGACGCCGACGCCGCGCGCCTGCTCGCGGAAACCTGGCGCAGGCCGGATGCGCTCGCCAGACAGGTCACCGATCCGCGCTGGCGTGGACGCACGGTGAGCAATGCCGCGGAGCTGGTTTCGGCCGCGCAGGATTCGAGCGCGCGGCGCAACGAAACGCTGGCGCAACTCGACGCTATCCGAAACGCGATCGCAGGCTGGGACGACGCGATGCTGCAGGCCGCGATGCAGGAACTCGCCGATTGCATCAGCCACGCAGGCGCGCGCAAGGCACGTGCGCAAGGGCTGCACGCGCTGCGCGACTGGGCGCAGACGGACACCGCGGCGGATCTGCTGTCGGCCGCTGCGCGCAAGGCGGTGGACGATCTCGCCGAGCGCACGCTCTCCGCGATGAAGAGTTGCAAGCGCCTGCCGCAAGGGCCGGTATTCGCCGCGATCGCCGACCTCGATGCCACCATCCAGTCCCTCCAACAACGCGACGACGCCGCGCGCGCAAAGCTGTTGCTCGACGCCCGCACCTATCTCGAACGCGAATTGCCCGCGCGCATGAAAACGCTGGGCGTGCTCGGCCACGACCAAGCCGTGGATGAACTCGCCGCCGCGCTGGACGATCCCCATCACGGCGCGCATGCAGTCCACGCGATCCGCCAGCGCTGGGCGGTGGCGCTGGTGGATGAATTCCAGGACACCGATCCGCAGCAGTGGAAGATCCTGAAGAAGCTGTTCGCCCACGACGACGGCGCGCTGGTGCTGGTCGGCGATCCCAAGCAGGCGATCTACGGCTTCCGCGGCGGCGACGTGCATGCATGGCTGATGGCGAAACATTCTGCGCAAGGCGAACCGCTGCGGCTGGATGAAAGCCAGCGCTCAGGAACCGGCGTCAACGCGGCGGTGAATGCATTGTTTTCGCGCAAAGACGCTTTCGTCGAGCAAGGCATCGCGCACCAAGACGTGCACGCCGCGTCGCGCGTGGCCGAGCGCGCGCTGATCGTGGACGGCGTGCCGGCAGCGGGATTGCAGGTTTGGCAACTGCCGCCGACCGGCATCACCAACAAGGATGGCAGCGTGCGCCCCTGGTACAAGGGCGACGCGCAATCGCAGATCGAAGCCGCGTGCGTGACGCAGATCGTCGAATGGCTGGAAGGCGCGCGTCAGGGACGGGTGTCTCTGCGCGAAGGCGACGGCAGCACACGCGCGCTGTGCGCACGCAACATTGCGGTGCTGGTCGACAGCAATCGCGAGGCGCGCTCGATACAACGCGCGTTGGCGCGTGCCGGCGTGCCGGCGGCCTCGTGCCTGCGCGCCAGCGTCTACGCCAGCGAAGAAGCCATCGACCTGCGCCTGTTGCTGGAAGCCTTGCGCGATCCGGCCGACGCGACGCGCGCGCGCACCGCGCGCGCGTCGCTGCTGGTGGGCGACGATGCGACCGCGATCGCACAAACCTGCACGGACAGCGCGACACTGGATGCATTGCTGACCGAAACTGCGGAATGGGCCGCGCTGGTACAGCGACGTGGACCGTTACCGCTGCTGCACCGGCTGATTGCGGACGCCGCGCCGCGGCTGCTGGCGACGACCGGTGGTGATCGTCGCGTCGCCAACTACCTGCAACTCGCCGAACTGCTGCAGGACGATTACGCGGCGTGTTTCGGAATAGACGATCTTTGCGCACTGTACGCGCGCGCACTGCGCGAAAGCGCGTCCGACACCGATTCGGATGCAGTGCGTCTGCGCCTCGACACCGATGCGCAGGCGGTGCAGGTCGCCACGGTGCATGCCGCCAAGGGGCTGGAATACGACGTGGTGGTGTTGCCGTGCGCCGCCTCGGGCCACGCGCCAAGCGCCCACGGCAACAAGCCGCCGCTCGTCTGGTATCACGATGGCGACGCCGCCTGTGTCGCAGTCGGCAATCAAGTCGCGCCCGATGTCGAAGCACGCGCGCAACGGGAAGCGCTCGCCGAGGACGTGCGCAAGTTCTATGTCGGGGTCACCCGTGCGCGCGCCACGTGCGTGGTTCCCTGGGGTTGCGTCCGGCAAGCCGACGCGACACCGATGCACTGGCTGCTATGTGCCGCGGGGCGCGATGCGCCGCTTTCCTTCGATGAACCCGCTTGCGAACAAGTGCTGGCTGAACTGATTGCGCGGGGTGATGGTCATGTCGCCAAGTCCTCGCTGCCGCAGGCGAGCGCGAAGCGCTTGTCCTCACCGCAAGTGGCGCCGACACGGCTTGCGGCGGCCACGTTCCATGGCCGTCTTGAAGGCGACTGGCGGACGTGCTCGTTTTCGCGGCTGGTGCGCGGCGAAGCGCGCCGCGAGGACACCGATCCGGCGCCGGGCCATGGCGATGCTTCGCCCGTTGCCGGTGAAGGGACGGCTTCACCGATCGCAACGCCCGTTCTCGCCGGTGCGCGTTTCGGCAGCGCAGTGCATGCGGCGTTGGAGCGCGCCGACTTCGCCACGTGGCGCGATGCAGGCGGCGTTCCCGAAACGCAACGCGGTCTGCTCGCGCGCAGCCTGCGCGCGCAAGGCTTGCCCGAGGCCGGCACGGTTTCGCTGGATCGCGCGGTGATGCAGGTCGGCGAATGCATGCGCGGCGCGCTCAACGTGCCGCTCGCCTGCGGCACGCGCTTGTGCGACCTGGACGCGTCACGGCGGCGCGCGGAAATGGAATTCCATATGCGCCTCGCGCCATCGCGCGTGGAGGCCCTGTTCGCACTGCTGCATCGGAACGGCTATCAACGCGGCCGCAGCGGATTCGGGGTCGCGCGCCTGCACGGCATGTTGACCGGCGTGATGGATCTGGTGTTCGAGCACGACGGCCGTTTCCACCTGATCGACTACAAGACCAACCTGTTGCCCGGCTACGACGCCGACGCGCTGCGCGACGCGATCGCAGCGCACGACTACGACCTGCAATACCTCTTGTACGTGCTGGCGCTGCACCGCTGGTTGCGCGCGCTGTTGCGCTGCTACGACTACGAAACGCATATGGGCGACGTGTATTACCTGTTCGTGCGCGACCTCGCCGAAGGGCGCGGAGTGCATCGCGACCGCCCGCCGCGCGCTTTGATCGAGGCGATGGACACGCTGTTCGATGGCGAAACGGAAGCTGCCGCATGAGTGTCAACCTGCAAGCACTCGCGCGAGCCGGCTGGCTGCGCCGCGTCGATGCGGCCTTGGGCGAATGGATCGCGCGTGCGTTTCCGGATTCGGAGTCGGACGTTGCGCTGGTCGCAGCCCTGGCGGCGCGTGCGGTCGACGAAGGTCACAGCGCGTTGCGGCTGGATGCCGCGCAGGACTGGTTGACCGGCCTCGACGAGCGCGGCGAAGCACCCGCCCTTCCGGCTCCGGGGGCTTGGAAAGCATCGCTGCGCGCCAGCGCCGCGGTGCATTGCACTTCGGATGCCGGAACCGGCGAACCCGAACCGCGCAAACCGCTGGTACTCGATGCCCAAGGCCGCGTGTACCTCGCGCGTTATTTCGGGTATGAGCGGGATCTGGCGAGGAATCTGATCGCGCGGGCGCAAACCGGGCGGCTGAAACTCGTCACCGGCGGCCCCGGCACCGGCAAGACCCACGGCGTCGTGCGCACGCTTGTCGAGCTTGCGGGTGAAGCGCAGACACGATCGCGCACCTTGCGCATTGCGTTGGCGGCGCCCACCGGCAAGGCCGCGGCACGGCTGGCCGAAAGCGTGCGCGCGCAGTTGCCGGAATTGGCCCTGTCCCAGGCGGCGACCGCGATGATTCCGCGCGAAGCCTCCACGCTGCATCGCCTGCTCGGCCTGTCACCCGCCAGCGCGCGCGCGAAGTTCCACCGCGATGCTCCGTTGCCCTTCGACGTGGTGGTGGTGGACGAAGTGTCGATGGTAGACCTGCCGACGATGCACAGGCTCGCGGAAGCGGTTCGCGAAGACGCGATACTGATCCTGCTCGGCGACCCCGGCCAACTCGCCGCGGTGGAAGCCGGTGACGTGCTGGGTGCGCTGGTGGAAGCCGCGCGCGAACCGCCGTTGTCGCACTGCCACACGCACCTGACACGGAGCCGCCGCTTCGCCGAACACGGCGCGCTCTGGCGGCTCGCCAATGCGATCTCCATCGGTGATGCGGACGCCGTGCTTGCCGCGTTCGAGGGTAGCGACGAACTGCGCCTGCACGCCGGCGATGCGCTCAGCACGGCGCTGATTGAGCACGCGGTGATGGCTTACCGTGAAATATTGGATGCGCCGGATGCGGGCGCGGCCCTGCGCGCGGCCAACCGCTTTCGCGTACTGACGGCGTTGCGGCGCGGACCGGTCGGCAATCTGGCGCTGGACCGCACGATCGAGCAGCACCTGAAACGCCATGCCGGCGTGCGCGCAGACGCGTCGTGGTGGCGGGGGCGCCTGTTGATGGTCACGGTGAATCGCGCCGGATTCGGCCTGTTCAACGGCGACGTCGGTGTAGTCTGGCCCGATGCGAACGGCGAGCCGAAAGTCTGGTTCGCCGCCGACGGCGCCCTTCGCGCGATTTCACCCGCCGCACTGCCGCCGCACGAAGGCGCGTTTGCGCTGACGGTGCACAAGGCGCAAGGCTCGGAGTTCGATCGCGTGGCGCTGGTGACGGGGCCCGATTCGGCGGTGTTGACTCGCGAGCTGCTTTACACCGGCGTCACGCGCGCCCGCTCCGACATCAGGTTGTATTCCACGCCCGAAACCTTGCAACGCGGCATCGCGAACCGCACCTTTCGGATGAGCGGCCTTGCCGACCGACTGCGTGAAGCGGCGGGCACTTGAGGCGCGTCCAGCGGTCTGATCACCATGCCCTTGCAAATCTTCCATCCCGCCGTAACTGCCTGGTTCGAACGCACGTTCGCGCAGCCGACCGAAGCGCAGCGCGAGGCGTGGCCGGCCATTCGCGCGGGCCGCAATGTCCTGATCGCCGCACCGACGGGGTCCGGCAAGACGCTGGCGGCCTTCCTGGCCGCGATCGACGAACTGGTCCACGAAGGCGTCGCGGGAACGCTCGCCGATGAAACGTCCGTCGTGTACGTGTCGCCGTTGAAGGCGCTGTCCAACGACGTGCGAATCAACCTGGAACTGCCGATCGAAGGCATCCGCGCGGAACTCGAACGCACGGGCTTGCCCGACGTGGAGATCCGTACCGCGGTGCGTACCGGCGACACGCCGCAGGCCGAGCGCAACGCAATGCGCAAGCGGCCGCCGCACATCGTGGTGACCACGCCGGAGTCGCTGTACATCCTGCTGGGCTCGGAATCCGGGCGGCGGATGCTGCAGACCACGCGCACGGTGATCGTGGACGAAATCCACGCGCTGGTGTCGAGCAAGCGCGGCAGCCATCTTGCCTTGACGCTGGCACGGCTGGATGCGCTGTGCGGACAACCCTGCACGCGGATCGGGTTGTCGGCGACGCAGAAGCCCATCGAGGAGGTGGCGCGCTTCCTTACCGCCGATGGCGCATGCACCATCATCGACGCCGGACACCAGCGCGCGCGTGACCTTGCGATCGAACTGACGAACGTGCCGCTGCAGCCGGTGATGAGCAACGATGCATGGGGGCTGGTGTACGACCGCCTCGCGGAATTGATCGGCCAACATCGCACCACCCTGATCTTCGCCAACACCCGCCGCACGGTCGAACGCGCGACCCGCCATCTCGCCGAACGGCTGGGCAAGGATGCGGTCGCCGCGCACCATGGCAGTCTGTCGAAGGAGAAACGCCTCGACGCCGAACGGCGCCTGAAATCGGGACAGCTGCGCGCACTGGTCGCGACCGCGTCACTGGAACTCGGCATCGACATCGGCGAGGTCGAACTGGTCTGCCAGCTTTCCTCGCCACGTTCGATCGCGGCGTTCCTGCAGCGCGCCGGACGCGCGGGTCATGCAGTGGACGGCATTTCCAAGGCGCGGCTGTTCCCGACCTCGCGCGACGATCTGGTCGAATGCGCGGCGTTGCTGGACGCGGTGCGCCGCGACGAACTCGATACGTTGCGCATCCCGCCCGCGCCGCTGGATGTGCTGGCCCAGCAGATCGTGGCGGAAGTCGCCTGCGGTGAACGCGACGAGGCGGAACTGTTCGAGATGTTTCGGCGTGCGTATCCGTATCGCACGCTGACCCGCGAGGCGTTCACCGACGTGCTGCGGATGCTGGCCGAAGGCTACAGCACCCGCCGCGGTACCCGCGCGGCCTACCTGCACCGCGACGCCGTGAATGGCAAGCTGCGCGCGCGGCGCGGGGCGCGGATGACCGCGCTCACCTCGGGCGGCGCGATCCCCGACACCGCCGATTACGACGTGGTGCTTGAACCGCAGTCCCTGCGCGTCGGCAGCGTCAACGAGGACTTCGCGGTCGAGTCGATCGCGGGCGACATCTTCCAACTCGGCAACCAGTCGTACCGCATCCTGCGCGTGGAGCGTGGCCGCGTGCGCGTGGAAGACGCAGCCGGTGCGCCGCCGTCGATTCCATTCTGGCTGGGCGAGGCGCCCGGACGCAGCGACGAACTTTCGGTGGCGGTGGCGCGATTGCGCGAGGAGATTGCGGCACGCCTTGCTTTCCCTTCTCCCTCCGGGAGAAGGTGGCGCGAAGCGCCGGATGAGGGTTCGGCGAAGTTCGCAACGTCGCATGTCACCGAACCCTCACCCCCAGCCCCTCTCCCGGAGGGAGAGGGGAGCAAGGCGGCGCTGTCGTGGCTTACTGACGAAGTCGGCCTTGGCAACGCCGCCGCGCGGCAACTGATCGACTACCTCGGCGCCGCGCGCATTGAACTCGGCCTGCTGCCGACGCAGGCCACGCTGGCGATGGAACGCTTCTTCGACGAATCCGGTGGCATGCAGTTGATCATCCATTCGCCGTTCGGAAGCCGGTTGAACCGCGCGTGGGGGCTGGCGCTGCGCAAGCGTTTCTGCCGCAGCTTCAACTTCGAACTGCAGGCCGCCGCAACCGAAGACGCGATCGTGCTTTCGCTTTCGACCAGCCACAGCTTTCCGCTGGACGAAGTCGCGCGTTATCTGCATTCCAATTCGGTGCGCGACGTGCTGACCCAGGCGCTGCTGGACGCGCCGATGTTCGCGCTGCGCTTTCGCTGGAACGCCGGCGCCGCTCTGGCGCTGCCGCGTTTCATGGGCGGCGCCAAGGTGCCGCCGCAGATCCAGCGCATGAAATCGGAAGACCTGCTGGCCACCGTGTTTCCCGACCAGGTCGCTTGCCTCGAAAACATCGTGGGTGAGCGCAAGATCCCGGATCACCCGCTGGTCGCGCAGACGCTCCAGGATTGCCTTCACGACGCGATGGATCTGGAAGGGCTGATCGCGTTGCTGAAACGACTCGAAAACGGCGAGGCGCGCATCGTCGCGCGCGACTTGACCGCGCCTTCGCAACTCGCCGCCGAAATCCTCGGCGCGCGACCCTATGCCTTCCTCGATGGTGCGCCACTGGAGGAGCGGCGCACCCAGGCTGTGTCGTCGCGCGGTTTCGTCGATGCGCAAAGCGCCGAAGACCTGGGCAAGCTGGACGCGGATGCGATCGCGGCGGTGCGCGAAGAAGCGTGGCCCACGCCGCGCGATGCCGACGAGATGCACGAGGCTTTGCTGGCACTGGGTGCGGTTACGGATGGCGAAGCTGCACGCAACGCCGGATGGAGCGACCATCTTGAAGAATTGGTGCGAGCGCACCGTGCGACGCGTCTGCTTTTCCCCTCTCCCTTCGGGAAAACCGCCATCCATGGCAACGAAACTCCGTGGTGCCGTGCAGCGGCGGGTGAGGGTTCGGACCCGAATCAACCTTCCGCACAGACTCGGACCCTCACCCCTGCCCCTCTCCCGGGCGGAGAGGGCGTCAAGCTGTGGCTCGCCGCCGAATCGCTGCCGATGTGGCAGGCGATTCATCCGGACGCGGCATTGCAGCCGCCCATCGAGGCGCCCGCCGAATTCGTCGCGAAGGCATGGACGCGCGAGGACGCGCTGGTCGAAATCCTGCGCGCACGGCTTGGCTGCACGGGACCGATCCTCGCCAGTGACTTGGCGCGCACGTTCGGCATCGGTGGCGGCGATGTCGCGATCGCCCTGGCCGCGCTGGAACGCGAGGGTTGTGCGATGCGCGGCCGCTTCACGCCGGCCGCGAATGAAGAGGAATGGTGCGACCGGCATTTGCTGGCGCGCATCCATCGCCGCACCCTGCAACGCCTGCGCCGCGAGATCGAACCCGTCGCGCCCCGCGATTTCGTGCGTTTCCTGATGGATTGGCAACACGTCGCTGCCGACGCGAAACTGCGCGGCCCCGACGCATTGGCCGCGGTGCTGGCGCAACTCGAAGGTTTCGAGGCGCCCGCCGGCGCATGGGAATCGCAATTGCTGCCTGCGCGCGTGACCGGCTACGACATTGCCTGGCTGGATGCCTTGTGCGGGGCTGGGCGCATCGCGTGGACGCGACTGCGCGTATCCGCGGGCGGTGCACATGCCTCGCCGGTGCGCGCCTCGCCGATCGTGCTGCTGCCGCGCAGGCAGCTGGCGACATGGAACGCGATCGGCATGAAGGGGAACGCCGAACCGCCGGCGCTGTCTTCGCGCGCGCAGGCCGTCGCCGAATTCCTCGCGCAACACGGCGCGTCGTTCTTCGGCGAAATCGCCGATGGCACGCGTCTGTTGAAGGTGGAACTGGAAGGTGCACTGGGCGAACTGGTCGGCGCGGGCACGATCGGCGCGGACAGCTTCGCCGGCCTGCGCGCGTTGCTGCAACCTGCTTCGAAGCGCAAGCACCCGCGCCAGCGCCGACTCGCCCGCCACATGTTGAGCGGCATCGAGGATGCGGGGCGCTGGAGCCTGGTGCGGAACGCCGCAATGCTGTCGCACACTCCCCCTCAACCGCAAGCGGCAGAGGGAGAACATCTCGAACACATCGCCCGCACGCTGCTGCGCCGCTGGGGCGTGGTGTTCTGGAAACTGCTGCAACGGGAAGCTTCGTGGCTGCCGCCATGGCGCGAATTGCGAAAGATCTATCAACGGCTGGAAGCGCGCGGCGAAATCCGCGGCGGCCGTTTCGTCGAAGGCGTGGTGGGCGAGCAATTCGCGTTGCCGGAAGCCGTCGAGGCGCTGCGCCGCGTCCGCAAGCGCGAACTCGACGGCAATTGGGTCGCTGTCAGTGGCGCCGACCCGTTGAACCTTGTCGGCGACGTGTTGCCGGGGGCGAGGGTGCCGGCCGTGGCGAGCTCACGCATCGCCTACCGCGACGGCGTCCCCGTCGCGACGCTCGTCGCGGGCGAGGTCACGTTGCTGCAGTCGCTGACGCCGGAGGAAGAACGCATGGCGCGCGCATGTCTTCGTGCGATCGTCCCGGATCGCCGTCTCACCCAACCTGTCGTGTGAAAGCGGCGCCCCGATTGGGTGGCACCACAACGACCATCGAACCCGCCACCCTTGGCGGGCGTTCCGGGGTCCGGCCTGCTGCAACAGCTTCGAATGAAGCCTCCGGATCAATCCATGCGCGCTATTTCTTCGGCGCGTACAACTGCGACAGGTAATCCGGCGTGCCCTTGATGCGCTCGATGTCCGGATACTTCAGTCCATCGTGGTAGTCGATGTCGAGGGTCTTGTACTCGTTGAAGTTCTTGACCAGCAGCTTGATCGGTTGACTGCTGCCCTTGGCATCCTTGATGGCCTGCTTCATCCCGTCCGCACTGAACTCGGTGCCATTGACCGCCACGATCGTCATGCCTGGCGAAAGGCCCGCCTTGTAGGCCGGACTGTCCCAGCGCACGTCGCGCAACTCGCCCTTGCCGGAACCCGAGAAGCCCACCGAATAGGTGAAGTCGGCGCTGTCCGCGTATTTCGGAAAACGCTTGCGGAAGCTCGCCATCACGGCCTTGGCGGCCTTGGACTCCTCGTCCTTGTAGACCAGTTGCCAGCCTTCGAGCTTCAGCGCCTCGGCAAGATTGCCGTGGCCGTCGAGGCGTTCGCGCAGGAAGCTCGCCCAGTCGTACGGCACGATCTTGTTCAGGCCGGCGACCACGTCCTCGAAGGTGTAGGTGTTGACGTCCCACGCGCCGGGATGGATGCCGAAGAATGCGCGCGCGAAATCATCCAGCGAATGCTTGTTGTGGCTCAAGCTGCGCATCCTGCCGTCCACCGCCAACCAGATCAGTTGCCCGGCAGAATAGTAATCCTCGCTGCCCTGGTAATTGCGCCATGGCAGCGGTGCTCGCTGCGCGATGGTCGGATCGTTGGTGGTGTCCTGGATGTTGCGCCAGGAACGGAAGCCGGGCCGGTCCATGTCGTATCTCGCGGCCACCTGCGCCAGCAGCGCGAGCCCGGTGTCCTTGTTCTCGAGCCCGGCGCGCACGGCCACCACGTTGCCCCAGAACTGCGTCTGACCCTCGTACACCCACAACAAACTATCGCCCATCGGCACGTTGAAGTTGGGCGTGGAAAGGTCCGCCGGGCGCCGGTACTTGCCATCCCACGAATGGTTGAATTCGTGGGTGAGCAGATCATGCGGCGTGGTCAGGTTCCAACCGGTGAAGAAATCCGGACCGACGCCGTCCTCGCTGGAACGGTGGTGCTCCAGCCCCTTGCCGCTCAGCTTGTCCGACAGCGAGAACAGGAAATCGTAGTGATCGAAATGGAATGCGCCGTACAGGCGATCCATCTGCACCACGATGTTCTTCAAAGCCTGCACCGCTTCATCGGAAGCTTCGAGATCCTTCGGCTCGTCGGCCACGATGTCCACGTGCACCGGCGGCGAGTTCTTGCTGGTGAGATCGAGCCGCTTGAAATGCTTGCCGGCATAGATCGGCGAGTCGACCAGGTTCATGTAGTCGATCGGCTTGAAGGTCGTGGTGTCGCCATCGGTGCTGGCCACCTCCAGCGCGCTGCCGAACTTCCAGCCGCCGGGCAGCGTCACGCTGGGAATGGTCTTGATGCGGTTGGCGTCGTAGCCCGCCGGGTACAGCGACACCTTGTTCCAGGAAAGGTCCAGCATTTCCGGGGTCATGATGATCGGCCCCTGCTCGCGATCCTGCGCCGACAGGAACTGGAATTGGACATCCAAGGTGTCCGCGCCCACGGGCACGTCCACGTGGAAGGCGAACACGTTGTACTTGTCGCGCTGCCAGGGAATCCTCTGGCCGTTGGCCTTGATCACGAGCCCCGCGACCTTGTCGATCGGGCCGGACGGCGAGTGGTTGCCGGGAATCCACGCCGGATACAGCAGATAGATGGACGAGCCGGGTTTGACCGGAATCGTTTCGTGCACGTTGAAGATGCGGCGGCCGATGTCGCTGGCATCGACGTGGATTTTCAATGTGCCGGGATAGTCGATATCCTGCGGCGGCGGCTGGTTGCTGCCGGTCAGGGGTAGTGGCGCCTGCTGGGCGGCAGCAACCGGTGCGAAGCCGAACGCGGCGACGGCAAGGGCGATCAAGGGGACGGCGGCGAGGGCGGTCGGCTTCATGCGGCTTCTCCAGCGAGGGCGGCCCGCCTGCGTGGGCCGCTGGGTGCGAGGGTTTACTTGCGTGGAGCGATGATCTGCGACAGATAATCGGGCGCGCCCTTGATCCGCTCGAGATGCGGATACTGCAAGCCGCCGTGGTAGTCCACCGGCACGGTCGTGTAGTCGCCCTGGTACTTGATCAGCAACTCGATCGGCTGCTTCGAATCCTTGGCGGCGGTGATGGCCTGTTTAAGCACGCTGGCCTTGTAGTCCTGGCCATTCACCGCGACCACTTCGCCACCGGAGCCGATGCCCGCCTTGAACGCCGGACCGTTCCAGCGCACGTCATTGATGTCGCCGTCCCGGGTCAGCGTCAGACCGATCGAATACGTGAAGTTGTAGATGTGGCGCGGTGATTCGTCCTGGCTGTCGTACTGCTTTTCGTACGGGCTTTCCTTGTCGGTGTACACCAGTTTCCAGCCGGTCGACTCCAGGCCCTTGGTGAACGGCGGCTCCAGTTCGTCGACATAACGATCGAGGAACGCTTTCCAGTCGTACTTCGCGACGCCATTCAGCGCATTCACGACATCGTCGAACGTGTAGGTTTTCGTGACGAAGCTGCCGTTGTCGACGCCGAAGAAATCCTTGGCGAACGTATCGAGCGACTCCTCGTCGTGGGTGAGTGCGCGAATCTTCGCGTCCACGGCCAGCCACATCATCTGTCCGCCCGAGTAATACTCCTCGCTCATTTGCCAACTGCGATACGGCAGGCCGGCGCGACGCGCTGCGGTCGGATCGTTGGTGGTGTCGGTGAGCGTACGCCACTCGAACCCGGCGCGATTGCGGTCGTAGTTGGCAGCGGTCATCGCCAGCGCGTCGCGGAATTGTTCCGGTGTCCACATGCCCGCGCGCGCGGTCAACACGAAACCCCAGTACTGCGTCTGGCCTTCGTACACCCACAGCAGCGAATCGCCCATCGGCACGTTGAAGTTCGGCGTCCACAGATCGGCGGGGCGGCGGAACTTGCCATTCCACGAGTGCGTGTATTCGTGCGCCAGCAAGTCACGGTTGGGCGCACCGTCGTCCCAGTTGGTGAAGTAATCGGGATCGGCGCCGTCCTCGCTGGACTGGTGGTGCTCCAGGCCGTTGCCGCTCAACTGGTCGGACAGCGAGAACAGGAAGTTGTAATGGTCGTAATGGTGGGAATCGAACAGCTTGACCGCCTGGGTGACGAGGTTCTTGTGCACCTGCACCTGCTCGGGCGTCATTTCGAGATCCTTCGGCGCATCGGCGAACACGTCGAGGTACACCGGCGCCTTCGCACCCGGATTGAGATCCACGCGCTTGAAATACTTGCCCGCGTAGATCGGCGAATCGACCAGCGTGTTGAACGTAGTCGTCTTGAAGGTGACGGTGTCGCCCGCCTGCGATTGCCCATTTTGATGAGCAACTTCCAGCGCGGTGCCGAACCGCCAGCCCGCCGGGAACGTCACGCTCGGCTCGACCTTGATCTGGCGCGAGTAATGGCCAGCCGGATACAGCGACACCGTGTTCCATTCAAGCGACAGCATCTTGTCGGTCATCTGGATGAACGCGTGCGAGCCGCGGCCGGACAGGAACTCGAAGTCCACGCCGATGGCCGACACGCCCTGCGGCACGTCCACCTTGAAAGCGTAAACGTCGTACTTGTTGCGCTTCCACTTCAGCGGTTTGCCGTTGGCGGTGACTTTCAGGCCCGCCAACATCGCGATCGGCCCGCTGGGCGAATGATCGCCCGGCAACCATTTCGGATACAGCAGCGTCAGTTCGCCCGCCTGCACCGGAATGGTTTCGTGTACGCGGAAAATGCCCTGGCGCGTATCGCTGGCGTCGACGTGGATCTGCAGCGTGCCGGGATACGGCGCGTCCTGCGGCGGTGCGACGTGCGCATCGGCGGCGTCCGCGGACGCGCTGCCTGTGAAGGCAAGGCCCGCCATGCTCAGGGCCAGCAGTACGAAAAAACGAACGGGCAGCGACAAACGGAGGTGCAGCAAGGACATGCAAGTGCTCCGCGGGGGATGGCAACCCGTCGAACCTAGCACCACGCACGCCGGCGCGCATAGGCCGGATGGCATGGGCGTCGCGGATCAGCCCTTGCGCGCGCCCTGCCCGAACAGGATTTTCTTTTCCTCGTCGCTCATCGGCGTGCCGGTTTTGGGGTTGGCTTCCGGGCCGCGTGCCCAGGCGCGCTGGGTCGCCGGGCGCACCGCGATCGCGTCATGCCAGCGCCGCACCTCGGCGAAGGGCGCGAGATCCAGCGGCGCCTTGTCGTATGGATTGATCCACGGGTAGCACGCCATGTCGGCAATGGTGTAGTCATCGCCGGTGATGAATTCGCGTCCGACGAGGCGACGGTTCAACACGTCGAGCAGGCGCTCCGACTCCTTGCGGTAGCGCTCGATCGCGTACGGGATTTTTTCGGGTGCATATACGCTGAAGTGCCCGTGCTGGCCGGTCATCGGCCCAAGGCCTCCCATTTGCCAGAAAAGCCATTCGAGGCATTCGACCTTGCCGCGCGCATCGTCCGGTATGAACTTGCCGGTCTTGCCGGCCAGGTAAACCAGGATCGCGCCCGATTCGAACACGCTGAGCGGCGCACCACCACCGACCGGATGATGATCGACGATCGCCGGCATCTTGTTGTTGGGCGAGATCGCAAGGTAAGCCGGTTGGAACTGATCGCCCTTGCCGATGTTCACCGGCTTGATCGTGTAGGGCAGCCCGGCTTCCTCGAGGAAAAGCGTGATCTTGTGGCCATTGGGAGTAGGCCAGTAGTAGAGGTCGATCATTTTTGTCCACTTCTTGGGAAGGGTCGACGAGGAACACGGAAGCCGCGCTCCGCCGTCGTATCGATTCCAAGTGGTGGCGCCGCGACGCCAATGCAAGCACTGGTTGAACGCGGCGCGTCCGCAGGGGTTCAGTCGCGCCGCGCCAGTGCGCTGTGCCGGATGCCATAGGCGAAATACACGACCAGCCCGATCACCATCCAGATCACGAAACGGTCGATGGTGATGCCGGCGAGGCCGCCGATCAGATGGACGCGCCCGTCGCCATACCACGGCCAGCCGATGATCAGGAACAGCGAGAACAGCATGCCCAATGGCGCGACGATCCCGATTGCCGGGGTGCGAAAACCACGCTTCACGTCCGGGCGTCGCACGCGCAGGATCAGCACCGCGAGACAGATCACGATGAATGCGGACAGCGTGCCGATGTTCACCAGTTCCGCCACTTCGTTGATCGGCAGGAAGCCTGCGACCAGGGCGCTGAATACACCCAGGATCAGGGTCGGGCGATACGGCGTGCCGAAGCGCGGATGCACGCGTGCGAACCAGCGCGGCAGCAGGCCATCGCGCGACAGTGCGAACCAGATGCGCGCCGCGCCCAACATGAACGCGAACAGCACGCTGGTCAGCCCCGCCACCGCGGCGACGTTGATGATGCCGCGGACCCAATCGAGGCCGAGCGCCTTGAACGCCGCGTCCACCGGCGCGGGGCTGTTCAACTGCGGATACGGCACCATGCCGGTCAGCACCAGCGACACCGCCAGATAAAGCGCCATCGAAATCGCCAGCGACAGCAGCACCGCGCGCGGCAAGTCGCGCTGCGGATTCTTCGATTCCTCGGCCGCGGTCGTAAGCGTGTCATAACCGAAACAGGCGAAGAACACGATGCTGGATGCCGCCAATACACCGCCCCAACCGAAGTGCGAAACGCCATCCGCACCCGCGGCCACCGGCGGCACGAACGGATGCCAATTCGCCGGATTGACATAGAACGCGCCCACCGCGATCACCAGCGCCACGCCGATCACCTTGATCACGACGATCACGGTATTGGCGCGCGCCCCCCATTCGGTCTTGATGGTCAGCATCCACGCGATCACCAGCGAGATGCCCGCGGCCACCACGTCGAACACCTTGCCCGAGCCGGGATTCGCGGGGTCGTACGCGCCCTGCAGCCACACCGGCAGGTGCGCACCGAACAGTTGCACGAGCAGCGCCTGCACGTAGCCCGACCAGCCGATCGCGACCACCGCGACGATCAGCGCGTACTCCAGGATCAAGTCCCAGCCAATGATCCACGCCAGCAGTTCGCCCAGCACCGCGTAACCGTAAGTGTAGGCGCTGCCGGTGACCGGGATCATCCCGGAAAACTCGGCGTAGGCCAGCGCCGCGCAAGCGCTGCCGATGCCGGCCACGAGGAAGGAAACGATCACCGCGGGCCCGGCGTTGATCGCGGCCTGCTGCCCGGCCAACACGAAGATGCCGACGCCGATGATCGCGCCGATGCCGATCGCGGTGAGTTGCCACACACCCAGTACGCGACGGAAATCGCGGCTGCCACCCGCCTCCGCCTGCAGTTGCTCGACCGGCTTGTGACGGGTGAGTTGCTGGATCAGGTTCATCGCTGGACTCGGGGATAAAAGATTCGGGCGAGCATAACGGCGCAGGCCTCGTTTGAGCCGTGCGTCGATCCCAGCCGCCGGTTGGAGTCCGCCGCGGGCTGCGCGACAATCCGGCATCGAATCCAGGCACGCATCCGCTGACGCATGTCCCGCAAACGCAGATCGTCCAAATCCACGCAGCCGTCGACCCAGCAGGGTACGCAGGCCGAATTGCCGTTGCTCGACCTGCGTGCGGCCGACCTGCCGGCGACGCCGCCTCCGGACACGTCGCGGCCCGCGGACGCGTCGGTGCGCTCGACGCGCACGATCGAATTCCTGTTGCGCGCGTTGCCCGCCGACTGGCGCGACAAAACCCGGGACCTGCTGGTGCTGGTGCGGATGGACCGCCCGATCGGCGCGCTGCTGCTGCTGTGGCCGACGTGGTGGGCACTGTGGCTGGCGGCCGACGGCTTCCCGCCGTGGAAATACCTGATCGTGTTCACGGTGGGCGTGTTCGTGATGCGCGCCGCGGGTTGCGCGATGAATGATTTCGCCGACCGCAAGCTCGACCCGCAGGTGGCGCGTACCGCCGGGCGCCCCATCGCCGCGGGCCGGGTGAAGCCGCGGGAGGCCGTGCTGACGTTCGTGGTGCTGGCGCTGATTGGCTTCGCGCTGGTGCTGGCGTTCACCAACCGGTTGACGATCTACCTGTCGTTCGTCGGCGCCGCCCTGGCTGCACTGTATCCATTCTCCAAACGCTACACGCACCTGCCGCAGGTGGTGCTGGGCGCGGCCTTCGGCTGGGGCATCCCGATGGCCTTCGCGGCCATCACCAACGGTTTGCCGCCGGTGTGCTGGCTGCTGTTTTTCGGCAACGTATTGTTCTCCACGATCTACGACACCGAGTACGCGATGGTGGATCGCGACGACGACCTGCGCGCGGGCGCGAAATCCACCGCGATCCTGTTCGGCGAAGCCGATCTTCCGATCCTCGCCATCCTGATGGCGACGCTGTTGTTCACGCTGCTGCTGGTCGGGCAGCGCGCGCAACTCGAATGGCCATTCCTCATCGGACTGGCGGTGGCACTGCTGCTGTTCGCGTGGCAATTGTGGAACATGCGCTGGCGCCAGCGCGACGCATGCTTTGCAGCGTTCCGCAATAACAACTGGGTCGGCGGCGCGGTGTGGCTGGGAGTGGTGGCGGCGCTGGCGATGAAGTAATCGGCCGGTCAGCGCGCTGGCGCGCGCGCCAGCGCCCACACGTCCACCCGTGCCACGCCGGCCTGCTTCAGCACGCGCACGCACTCGGCCAAGGTCGCGCCGGTGGTGAAGACGTCGTCCAGCACCGCGACGTGTTCGGGCAACGCGCGGGAGAAATTCGCTTCGAACGCGCCGCGCACGTTGCGGCGGCGCTGCACCGCGGTGAGTTCGGTTTGCGCGTCGGTGGCGCGCGTCCTGCGCAACGCATCGTGCAGCAAGGGTACGGCGAAATGTTTCGCCAGCGGCTTGGCCAGTTCCAGCGCCTGGTTGTAACCGCGCCGGCGCAGCCGCGTGCGATGCAGCGGCACCGGCACGAGGGCCTTGGGCACCTCGCCCGGCGGCTGCGACGCCAGCCAAAGCAGCGAGAGCGTACGCCCGGCCGCAAGATCACCGCCAAACTTGAAACGCGATTCCAGTTGCGCCAGCGGCCATTCGTATCGGAACGGCACCCACGCCCGATCCCACGGTGGCGCCCGTCTGATGCAGCGTCCGCACAAGGACGCTGGTGCATCCAGCGGCAAGGCGCAACGCGCGCAGCACTTCAGGTTGCGTGGCGCCTCCGCTTCGCAGGCAGTGCAAAGGCTCAACGCGCCCTGCCCGCGCGCGCCGCACAACAGGCAGTGCGAGGGCAGCAGTGCACCCACGGCCCCGTCAACCAAACGGCCGGTTTTCAAGTTGACAGACATCTCCCCCGCCCATGAAACTTTGCGATCACTGTAACGCGGAGCACCCCAATGGACGGAATGAATCCCGACACGCCGGTCAGGCACGACTGGAAATTGGCCGAAATCGAAGCCCTGTTCGATCTTCCGTTCATGGATCTGTTGGCGCGCGCCCACGCCGTGCACGCGGCCAACCACGATTCGAATGCAGTGCAGGTTTCCACGCTGCTGTCGATCAAGACCGGCGGCTGCCCGGAAGACTGCGCATACTGCCCGCAGGCACAGCGCTACCACACCGGCGTCGAGGCGCAGAAGTTGATGGACGTCGATGCGGTGCTGGAACGCGCGCGCGCGGCCAAGGCCGCCGGCGCCTCGCGCTTCTGCATGGGCGCCGCGTGGCGCGGCCCGAAGGATCGCGACATTCCGAAGGTCGCCGCAATGATCCGCGAAGTGAAGGCGCTGGGCATGGAAACCTGCGCGACGCTGGGCCTGCTGGGTGAAGGCCACGCGCAGCAACTCAAAGACGCCGGGCTCGACTACTACAACCACAACATCGACACCTCGCCCGATTACTACGGCGAGATCATCCACACCCGCGAATTCGCCGACCGACTGGACACGCTGCAGGACATCCGCGCGGCGGGCCTCAAGACCTGCTGCGGCGGCATCGTCGGCATGGGTGAAACGCGTGCACAACGCGCAGGTTTGCTGCAGGCGCTGGCGAATCTCCCGGAGCATCCGCAATCGGTGCCGATCAATCAATTGGTGCCGGTGCCGGGCACCCCGCTCGCCGATGCCGACAAGATCGATCCGTTCGAATTCGTGCGCACGATTGCGGTGGCGCGGATCGTGATGCCAAAGTCCATCGTGCGCCTGTCGGCTGGCCGCCAGCAGATGAGCGACGAGATGCAGGCGCTGTGTTTCTTCGCCGGCGCGGGTTCGATCTTCATGGGCGAAAAACTGCTGACGACCGGCAATCCGGACGTCGAGCACGATCACGCGTTGTTCCGTCGCCTCGACCTGCACGCGATGCAGGTCGATGTCGGAACGGACGAGTCCGGCACAGTGCATGCCGACATCCTGGAATCGTGTGCCCACGCGGCCTGAACCGTGCGCGCCGATCTGTTGCAATCGTTGGCGGCGCGCGTCGCCGAACGCGAACGTGCGGGTTTGCTGCGCCACGCGCGCACGCTGGATGGCGCGTACGGCGTGCGCGTCGATGTCGCTGGCCGTCAACTGGTCAATTTCTGCAGCAACGATTATCTCGGGCTTGCGCAAGACCCGCGCATCGTTCGCGCATTGCAGCATGCAGCCAACGAATGCGGCGTCGGCGCCACGGCCGCGCATCTGGTCTGCGGCCACCGGCGCGAGCACGCGCAGCTCGAAGAAGCCTTGTGCACGTGGACGGGTCGTGAAGCGACCATGCTGTTCTCTTCCGGCTGGCTGGCCAACCTGGGCGCGGTGCAGGCGTTGCTCGACCGCGACGGCGTTTGCGTGCAGGACAAGCTGAATCACGCGAGCTTGCTGGATGCCGCACAGCTCGCGGGCGCGACGTTGAAGCGCTACCCGCACAACGACGCCGAAGCCGCGGCGCGGCAACTTGCTAGCGTGCCGGGCTCGCCCGCACTGCTCGCCACCGATGGCGTTTTCAGCATGGACGGCGACGCGGCGCCGCTGCGCGAACTCGCGGTATTGTGCAAGCAGGAAGGCGCCACGCTGATGGTGGACGACGCGCACGGGCTCGGCGTGCTCGGCGCGCATGGCGCAGGCAGCGTCGACGAAGCCGGGTTGCCGCAGGAACAGGTTCCGGTGCTGATGGCGACGCTGGGCAAGGCGCTCGGCTGCATGGGCGCATTCGTGGCCGGCAGCCAGGCGCTGATCGAAGGCCTCACCCAGTTCGCGCGCACCTTCGTGTACACCACCGCGATGCCACCTCCCTTGGCCGCGGCCGCCTGCGCGGCGATTCGCATCGCGCGCGAAGAAGATGGACGACGTGAAAAATTGCACGCCCTGATCGCGCGCTTCCGCCAGGGCGCCACGCAGCTGGGGTTGCCGCTACTGGAATCCTCGACGGCGATCCAGCCGATCGTCGTGGGCGATGCCGAACGCGCGGTGCAGGCATCGCGTGTGCTGGAGCAGAACGGCTTGCTGGTCACCGCAATTCGTCCGCCGACCGTACCGGCGGGCAAGGCGCGGTTGCGGGTGACGCTTTCGGCGGCGCATTCGGAAGCGGATGTCGATCGGCTGCTGGATGCGCTGGAGTCGACCCTTGTTCGTCATCCCGAGGGCGCCGAAGGTGTAACCCGGACCCCCGTCCACACTGAAGAAGCGACGGCGCAAAACCCGCTCCCCAGCACGACACCGCGCGCATGAACGCCGACCCCCTCAGCCCGATCCTCTCCCGTGACCAACAAGCCGTCGAGGGAGAGGGAGACAAGCTCTACATCCACACCGAAGGCCGCGGCGACACGCATCTCGTACTGCTGCATGGCTGGGCGATGCACGGCGGCGTATTCGCGCCTTTGATCGAGGCGCTGCGCGATCGGTGCACGTTGCATGTCGTCGATCTGCCGGGGCATGGACGTTCCCGCGACTGCAAGGTTTCCCTGCAACCCGCCGCCTGCGCGAAAGCGATCGCGGCGCGCGTGCCGCCCGCGCTCTGGCTTGGCTGGTCGCTGGGCGGCCTGTATGCGCTGGAGGCCGCGCTGGATCTTCCGCAACAGGTGCAGGCGCTCGCGATGCTGTGCGCGTCGCCCCGCTTCGTGCGTGGCCAAGGCTGGGCACACGCGGTATCGCCGGAAATCCTCCAGAACTTCGGCCACGATCTCGGCACTGACTACGAGGGCACGCTGGAACGCTTCCTCGCACTGGAGGCATTGGGCAGCGATTGTGCGCAGGCGGACCTGCGCAAGTTGCGCGCCGACACTTTCAGCAAACATCGTCCCGACGTGCGGGCACTGGTGGAGGGCCTGGACGTGCTGGAGCATACCGATTTGCGCACGCGTCTTCCGGAACTGTCGCCGCCCAGCGCCTGGATCGCCGGACGCCGCGATCGCCTGATCCCGTGGCAGGCGATGCAGTGGAGCGCGGCGCAGTGCGCCGGGGCATTCACCTGCGTCCCGGGTGGCGGCCACGCGCCCTTCATCGGGCACACCGACGCAGTCGTGGCGGCACTGCAGCCACTGCTGGAAACCATCCACGCATGAATACCTTCGAACTTGATCCGCTGCAGGTGCGACACGCCTTCGGCCGCGCCGCACGCGGCTATGAACGCCATGACGCCCTTCAACGCGAAGTCCAGGCGCGCCTGCTGGAGCGGCTGGACTACTACGAAGGCACCCCGGAACTGGTGGTCGACATCGGCAGCGGAACGGGACGCGGCACCGCGGCCTTGCGCAAGCGCTGGCGCAAGGCGCGCGTGATCGCGATGGACATCGCGCTGCCGATGTTGCGCGCCGCGCGCCGTCACGCGGGGCTGCTGAAGCCGTTCGCGCGCGTGTGCGCCGATGCGCGCGCGCTGCCGCTGCCGGACCAGAGCGTGGACGTGCTGCACGCCAACCTGTGCGTGCAATGGTGCGGGCCGCCGCAACCGTTGTTCGAGGAATTCGCGCGCGTGCTGAAACCGGGCGGCTTCCTCGCAGCGTCCAGCCTCGGGCCGGACACGCTGAAGGAATTGCGTGCCGCATGGGCCGAAGCCGATGACGCGAATCCGCGTGTCAGCACCTTCCTCGACATCCACGATCTGGGCGATGCCGCGTTCGCGGCCGGCCTGCGCGAACCGGTGCTGGACGTCGACCGCATCATCACCCGCTACGACGCGCCGCGCGACCTGTTGCACGAGCTGAAGGGACTCGGCGTTACCAACGCCGACGCGCAACGCGTGAAAGGCCTTACCGGCAAGTCACGCTTCACACGCATGCTGCAGGCCTACGAGCACATGCGGCACGACGGGAAGATTCCCGCGACGTGGGAAGTGATCGAACTGCATGCGTGGGGCGCTGCCGCGTTCATACCACGACGCCGGCCGGGTGCCCGCGGTGCAGCGGCCATTCCCATCGAGTTCTTGCGGCAACCACGATCGTAATCCGTCGCATTATCCGCGCTGTGCGCGCCACTCACGACGCCAGCTTCTCCGCCAGCTTCATCGCGTCGAATGGCGCGTGCACCTTGGCATCGTTGTCGAAGTAGCAGTACACGTCGCGTGACTTGCGTGCCCTGGGAGCCAGCGCACCCGCGACGCGCGCCGCATCCCGTGGCTGTGAGCCGCGCCGCCAGGCACGGATGCGCGCGGCCCAGCGGTCCAGCGCCGCGTCGGTGTAGCCGCTGGCGTACAACTCCTTGTCGCCATGCAGCCGCAGATACACGAAACTCGCGGTGAGCTCCTCCACGTATGGCCACTTGCCTGCGGTGTCCGCCACCACCAGCGCGATGTCATGTTGGCGCAACAGTGCGACGAACGACGGGACCAGGAAACCCGGATGGCGCACCTCGATGGCGTGGCGCAGCCGGCGGTTGCGATCGATCGCGAGCCGCGCGCGGCCTTTCACGTGGGAATCGCGCCGCCGCGCCAGTTTCGAGGCGGCTTGGGTATCGCGCGGAAGGAGGTCGAAGAATCGCGCGAACACGTCATGCGCGTATTTGAAGTTGGCGGGGAACTGCCACAGCATCGGCCCCAGCTTTTCGCGCAGCGCGAACACGCCGGAGGCGAAGAAATTCGCCAGCGGCACTTCGACATCGCGCAGCCGCAGCACATGGGTGACGAAACGCGGGCCCTTGATCGCGAACACGAAACCGCGCGGTGTCTGCTCGCGCCAGCGCGCATAGCTTTCCGGCCGCTGCAGCGAATA
>Ga0207674_10001704_pt1 | contig 28122 bp, 26 predicted proteins | sample KBSCornC72_FD_184303 | JGI IMG/M metagenome (GOLD analysis project Ga0207674, IMG submission 184303) | Corn rhizosphere microbial communities from Kellogg Biological Station, Michigan, USA - KBS Corn C7-2 (SPAdes) (version 2) | ecosystem: Host-associated > Plants > Roots > Rhizosphere > Soil ...
TGCAGCCGACTCCGCCCATGGCGTTAAAGCCGAGCGCCATGTCGTTGTTGCCCGAGAGCTGGCAAAAGTCCTCGCCGCAGGCGAGCCGCTGGGCCGAAACGCGGCCGAGATTCCCGGTCGCATCCTTCACGGCGACGATCCTCGGATGCTTCGTGATCTGAGCCAGGGTTTCGACGGATATGTCAGCCACCGTGCGGGAGGGTACGTTGTAGACAACGATCGGGAGCGGTGAATGCTCGGCTATGTGCAGAAAGTGCGCAGCAAGGCCGGCTTGGCTCGGCTTGTTGTAATAAGGAACGACGACCAGCGCGGCGTCGGCGCCGACATCGGCCGCGGCGCGGATACGCTCGATCGATGCTGCCGTGTCGTAGGTGCCGCAGCCCGCGATCACAGGCGCCCTGCCCTTCGCCGCGCGGACTGCGTGGGCAATGACTTCGCGGTGCTCATCGGCGTTCAGGGTCGCGACTTCTCCGGTCGTTCCGCACGGAACCAGCGCGTTGGAGCCTTCCGTGATCTGCCATTCGACGAACTCGGCGAATGTGTCCTCCGCGACACGGCTGCCTGAAAATGGCGTCACCAGCGCCGGAATCGACCCGAAAAACATGAACTTACCTCCCGGACGGCGGGTTTTCTGTGGAGAAGTCGGCCGTGTTCACTGGCTGATAAGGAGGGGGACTGCAAAATGTCCAGCATGTGGCGTGCCGCTGTCCTTGTACCGGTGCTGCTGGCCACCGCGCCTTCGGGTTCGGCGCAATATAATGCGCCGGCGAACTATGCCGCGGCTGCCTATGCGAACCAGAGCGTCGCTTCGGCGCTCAACCTGTGGCGCACCCTTCGCCAGAGCAGCGGCTACCGTTTCTCCGACTACGCCAGTTTCCTGATCGCAAACCCGGACTGGCCGGATGCCGCGCGCATGCGCGGCTGGGCCGAAAAGGCGATGCAACCGGGTGAAAATGCCCAGACTGTCGTCGCCTTCTTTGCCAAGAAGAAACCGGAGACTGGCAACGGCTGGGCTCGCCTTGCCGAAGCGCTCGCATCGATTGGGCAAGCTGCGCAGGCGCTCGACGCCGGTCGCCAGGCCTGGGCCTCGCCCGACCTGAGCGGGAACGACGAGCAGGCAATGTGGGCAAGGTTCGGTGCAAACCTCACCCGCGCCGACCACGATCGCCGAGTCGATTCCCTGCTGTTCGCGAAGCGACCGGACGACGCGGCGCGCTTCCTCGCCATGACCAGTCCCGAGCGCCAAGCGGCCTTCGCTGCGCGGATCGCGATGCAGCAGGACGCACCCGACGCCGAGAGCCGTTACCAAGCGGTCATGGGCACCGTGACGCGCGATGCCGGGCTGCTGATGGATCGCGCGCGCTATCTCCACGCCCACAATTACGATTCTGCTGCCGAGCAGCTCGCCGCGCGCGACCACGACTTCAACTACAAACCGGCGGATCCCGAGCGGTTCTACGACATGCTGATCCTGCTTGCGGGGGATGCGGCGCAGAACCGGAACTGGCGGACTGCCTACAACATCGCGAGCCAGATCGACGACGCACTGCCGGCGGGGACTGAGGTTTCCACCCAGCCGATCGGCGTTCGCGACGATTACACCACGTTGGCGTGGCTCGCCGGGATCGTCGCGCTCGACCGGATGAACAGTCCGGCAAGCGCCGTTCCGATGTTCGACCGCTACGCGCGCGGCGGCCGCTCGCTTCAGGTACAAACCAAGGGCGACTATTGGGCCGGCCGCGCCGCGCGGGCGGCGGGCCGGCTCAAGGACGGCGACGCCTATTTCGAGCGGGCAGCGGCCTATCCGGACCTGTTCTACGGCCAGCTCGCGCTGGAGCGGCTCGGCCGCTCTGTCTCCGCGCCGGCGGCGTCGCTGCCGCAATATGCGGCCAGTCAGTTCCAGCGAACGGCGTTCAACAATCGGCCGCTTGTCCAGGCAGTAAAGCTGCTCGGCCAGCAGGGCCGTTCGGCCGAACAGGCTTTGTTCGTGCGCGCGCTTGCCGAATCGCTCGATAATGACGGGGACCGCAGCCTCGCCGTGGAGCTCAGCCAGCAGATCGGCAGGCCCGACCTCGCCGTCTGGACGTCGCGCATGGCGCGGGTGAAGGGCTCGAGCTTCTACGTGCGCCAGGCCTATCCGACCCTGTCGGCGTCACTTTCCGGCGAGCTTTGGTCGCTCGCCCACGGCATCAGCCGCCAGGAAAGCTCATTCGATCCTTATGCCATCAGCCATGCCGGCGCTCGCGGCATGATGCAGTTGATGTCCGGGACCGCGCGCGAGCAGGCGGGAAAGATGGGCGTGGGATTCGACAGTTATCGGCTGATCAGCGACCCCAACTACAACGTCATGCTCGGCTCGGCGTACTTCAATCGTCTGCTCAACAACTGGGGCGGCAGCGTTCCCCTTGCCGTCGCCGCCTACAACGCGGGCAGCGGCAATGTCCGCAAATGGGTGGACCGCTACGGGGATCCGCGCGGCCAGGTCGACGTGCTCAAGTGGATCGAGGCGATCCCCTATGTCGAAACGCGCGCTTACGTGCAGCGGGTGATCGAGAACAGCGTCGTCTACGATTCGATCCGCAGCTCGAGCGCCGGTACTCAGCAGACGGCGATGCAAGTGTCGCGCTACCTTGGGAAGGACCATCCGGGCTGATAGTCGTCGCCCGTGGCTGACCGGTATATCACTCCCCAAGGGCTCGCGCGCATTCGGGCCGAATATGACGAGCTATTCGGCATCGAGCGGCCCAAGATCGTGGAGACCGTCTCCTGGGCGGCGTCGCTCGGCGATCGCTCCGAAAACGCCGATTACATCTACGGCAAGCGCCGCCTGCGCGAAATCGACCGGCGTCTCGCCTATCTCGCCCGGATCATGAAGGACGCCAAGGTCGTCGATCCTGCAAATCAGCAGGCGCGCGATCAGGTGCGTTTCGGCGCCACCGTCGAGCTCGCCGACGAGGACGACAACCGGCGGACACTGACGATCGTCGGCGATGACGAGACGGATGCGAGTTCCGGTCGGATCGGCTGGAGGGCGCCACTCGCTCGAGCGCTGATCGGCGCCAAGGTCGGGGACGAACGCATCGTGCGCCTGCCGTCGGGCGAGAAGGCATACGAGGTGGTCGCGATCCGCTACCCCGACTGACGTGAGAGCAGCTGCGGCGGCTCGGCAGGCATAGCCTTCGACCACGCGTCGGCGATCGCCTCCAGTGCCGCAAGCGCCGCCTGCTGCTCGTCGTCGGCGTCGATCGTGCGCCACGGCGACCAGCGCGTGTCGGTGTTGGCCCGAAGCTCCGCCAGCGCATTCTGATAGGCGGGATCGTCGGCGCGGATGAACTCGTCCTGCGCATGTCGCGGCGGCCATGGGCTCAGTCGCCGCTCGGCGATTCGCTGCGCCTGCACGTCGGCGCTGACGTCAAAATAGAGCTTCACCAGCAGCGTGCCATAATCGCGCTGCTGCGCTTCGAACTCGTTGATCTCGTCGAACACCCGCGGGATCGAGTCCTCCGCCGTCCGGCCGAGCACGCGATCGTCTAGCACCCGGCGGTACCAGCTCCGCAGCATGATGCTCGTATTGCCGGCGCTCGGAAGCTGGCGCCAAAAGCGCGCAAGCCAGTGCCCCTCGTTCGATTCGCGGCGGTCGTAATCGGTGCAATGAACGGCGAAGTGGCACGGGTCGAATGCCGCCGCGAGCTGCTTCAGCGCATTCTTCTTGCCGGCGCCTTCGAGGCCCTCGAACAGAATGATCGCGCGCCGGCCATAAGCGATCTGCGGCAGCTGGAGCTCGCCGACATGCTCGCGCAGCGCGGCGAGCGCCGTGCTCACCTCGTGCGAAAAGCCCCGTCCTGCGGCTCCTCTGTCGATCGCCATTCCAGAAGAGTAGCCGGATTGAGCGCCCGCACAACGGTTAACCTGCCGTTATGCGCAGCAACCTCGTCCCGCGATGGGTCGCAGCTCAGCTCGGCTCGACAACCTTGATGTGAAGCTCCTTGAGTTGCTTCGGCATCACCGCAGATGGCGCATTCATCATCAGATCCTCGGCCTTCTGGTTCATCGGGAAGAGGATCACCTCGCGGATGTTCGGCTCATCGGCCAGCAGCATGACGATCCGGTCGATGCCCGGCGCCGATCCGCCGTGCGGCGGAGCGCCGAACTTGAACGCATTGATCATCCCCGCGAAGTTCGTGTCGACCTCCTCGCGCGTGTAGCCGGCGATCTCGAACGCCTTGTACATGATGTCGGGACGGTGGTTGCGGATGGCACCGCTGCTCAGCTCCACGCCGTTGCAGACGATGTCATATTGCCAGGCGAGGATCTCGAGCGGATCCTTGCTCTCCAGCGCTTCCATCCCGCCCTGCGGCATGGAGAAGGGGTTGTGGCTGAAGTCGATCTTCTGCTGCTCCTCGTTATACTCATACATCGGGAAGTCGACGATCCAGCAGAAGCGGAATGCGCCGTTCTCGATAAGATCGAGCTGCTCGGCGACGCGGGTGCGGGCCGCGCCTGCGAGTTTCGCCGCTTCCACTGCTTTGCCCGCGGCGAAAAAGATCCCGTCATCGGGACCGAGTCCCATCGCCTCGGCGATGCGGTTCATGGCCTCCTCGCCGTGATTCTTCGCGATGGGCCCGCCCCACTCGCCGGCCTTACGGGTCGCATAGCCCAGCCCCGCGAAGCCTTCGCCGCGAGCCCATTCGTTCATGTCGTCGAAGAACTTGCGGCTCTTCTCCGCCGTCGCCGGCGCCGGGATTGCGCGGACCACTGCGCCCTTCTCGACCAGGCCCGCAAACAGGCCGAACCCTGATCCCCTGAACTGCTCGGTCACATCGGTGATCAGCAGCGGATTTCGAAGGTCGGGCTTGTCGGTACCGTATTTGAGCAGCGCTTCCTTGTACGGGATGCGCGGGAACTCGCCTGCCGGCGTAACCGTCCGCCCGTTCGCGAACTCCTCGAAAACGCCCGACAGCACCGGCTCGATCGCCGCGAACACATCCTCCTGGGTGACGAAGCTCATCTCGAAGTCGAGCTGGTAGAATTCGCCTGGGCTGCGGTCGGCGCGGGCGTCCTCGTCGCGGAAGCAGGGCGCGATCTGGAAATAGCGGTCGAAGCCGGCGACCATGATCAACTGCTTGAACATCTGCGGCGCCTGGGGAAGCGCGTAGAACTTGCCCGGGTGGACTCGGCTGGGGACGAGATAGTCACGGGCGCCCTCGGGCGAGCTCGCCGTCAGGATGGGCGTCTGGAACTCGGTGAAACCTTGCTCGATCATCCGCCGCCGAATCGAGGCGATCACTGCCGAGCGCAGCATGATGTTGCGGTGGACCTGCTCGCGCCTGAGGTCGAGATAACGGTATTTGAGCCGGATCTCCTCCGGGTAATCGGCATCGACGGAAACCGGCATCGGCAGTTCTGCTGCTTCCGAAAGCACGGTCACGTCTCCGGCGCGGATCTCAATCTCACCAGTATCCAAGTTCGGATTCACCGTTTCCGCGGAGCGCGCGACAACCTCGCCCTCGACGGTAACGACGGACTCGAGCCGCAGGCGATCGAGCGTCCGGAACGCCGGCGAATCTGTATCCGCGACGATCTGGGTGATCCCGTAATGGTCGCGAAGGTCGACGAACAGCAGGTGGCCGTGGTCGCGCCTGCGATGGACCCATCCCGACAGACGGACCGTTTCGCCGACGTTGCTGAGGCGCAGCTCGGCGCAGGTGTGGGTACGATAGGCGTGCATGATCAGCTCGGCTCGTTGGGCGGAAATTTCTTGGAAAAAGTCGCGCCGCGCTTCACTGGCGCGAACCTTTTTGTCAACCCGCGAGGGCGCGGCTAAAGCCTTTCAAGACTCATGCGTATCCATCCTTTGATTACCCAGACGGACGACCTCAAGGCGTTGGTCGATCGTCTCTCCCAACAGCCGTTCATCGCCGTGGACACCGAGTTCATGCGCGAGAACACCTATTGGCCCGACCTCTGCCTGATCCAGGTAGCGAGCAGCGAGGAAGCGGCGGGAATCGATCCGAAAGCGGACATCGACTTGAAGCCGCTGCTCGACCTCTTCGTGAACAACGAGGAGGTGTTAAAGGTCTTCCACGCCGGGGGGCAGGACCTCGAGATCATCCATAATCTCACCGGCAAGGTCCCTCACCCGTTGTTCGACACGCAGATCGCGGCAATGGCGCTCGGGCATGGCGAGCAGATCGGCTATTCGAACCTGATTGAAAGCCTTCTCGGGCACAGCCTCGACAAGGGCGCCCGCTTCACCGACTGGAGCCGGCGTCCGCTCGACAAGCGCCAGATCGACTATGCGATCGCCGACGTGACCCACCTTGCGACCGTATTTCCGCGGATGGTGGAGAAGCTGAAGAAGACAGGGCGTGGCGCCTGGCTCGACGAGGAGATGGAGCGGCTCGCCGACCCGTCGAGTTTCGCCTTTCCGCCTGAAGACGCGTGGAAGCGGCTCAAGCTGCCGAGTCGCAACCCGGCGGTGCTGGGCCGGCTCAAAGCGCTCGCCGCCTGGCGTGAAGTCGAAGCCCGGAGCAAGAACCTGCCGCGTGGGCGCATCATCAAGGACGATACGCTCAGCGAGATTGTCCTTCATCCGCCCAAGAGCCAGGACGATCTTGGTCGCGTGCGGGGACTCTCGGCCGGATGGAAAGCCAACGACATCGGAGGACGGCTGATGGCTGCAATCCACAATGCCAAGCCGCTTTCGCCGGATGAAATGCCGGACCGCGAGCCGCGGCGACCAGGCCTCACCAAGGACGGCGTGCTGGTCAGCGATCTTCTGAAGCTGCTGCTGAAAATCCGCTCCAAGGAAACCGGCGTTGCCGCGCGGCTCATCGCCAGGGCTGACGACCTCGAAGCCCTTGCCGCCGGCGTGCGCAAGGACCTCAACATCCTGCGCGGCTGGCGCTACGAGGAATTCGGCAAGGATGCGCTCGATCTCGTCGAAGGCCGCCTCGCCTTCGCCATCGAGAACGGCAAGCTCAAGATGAGCCGTATCGCGGACAAGGAGACCGTCGATGCGTAGCCTTCTGCTTGCTCTTGCCCCGGCGCTGCTCGCCGCCTGCTCGACCAATCCGCCGCCGCCGTCCGCCAGTGTTCCGACGGCGCCGGAGCAGCCGCAGTCCGACGGCATGACTGCAACCGAGCCGGCGCCCGTCCACGGCGTCACCCCAGGGCACAAGTGCATGGCTCAAGGAACGGACGCCTTTATCGGCCAGACCGCCTCGGACGAGACGGGCAGCGCAATTCTCAAGGCCTCGAATGCGGCGGTGCTGCGCTGGGCCCCACCGGGCGTCATGCTGACGATGGATTATCGCGAGGACCGCGTGACGATCTGGCTCGACGCAGCCAGGAAGATCACGAAGATCAGGTGCGGCTGACCGGCTAGGCCGCTTCGCCGATCATCCGCGCATTGACAAGCGCCCGCCGGACCGTTGGAAGCGAGACTCGAGCGCGTTCCGAGATCGCGTAGCGGTCCACCGCCTCCACCGCCCGCTCCACGGTCCAATAATCGCGATGCAGCCGCTCGCTCATGAAGCGCAGCGCATCCGCCGGAACGTGCAAACCGCGATCGGCGAAGTGCAACTGGATCAAGGCCGTGAACAATGCGTCATCGGGATGTTCGATGCGCGTGACGGGCGTGATCGCCAGCCGCGTCTTGAGGTCCGGAAGGCGCGGGCTCCATGCAGGCGGCGGTTCGTCCGCAACCATGACCAGCGGCCTGCCCGTGTCCTGTGCCTGATTCCACGCGTGGAATAGCTCCTCCTCATCGCGCTGGTCCGCATCGTCGAAGAGCCGGCCCCCGACTCGCTCGACGAAGCTTCGCGCCAGCAATGTCCGGCCCGATCGTCGTGGCCCGGTGAGGATGGTCGCCTTGACCGGCCACAGGCTGAAGCGGTGAAAATGATCGAACGCTTCCCGATTAGCATCGGAAACGATGAAGCGGGCATCCCCGTCGTTTTGCGGCCAGTCGAGCGGAAGCGCGATCTGGTCCGGCCCCTGCTTCACTCTTCGGCCTTTGGCGGTTGTCCGGTCGGCTGGGCAGCAGGTTGCGGAGGCGCCGCCGGCTGCGGCTGTACGGGCGGAGGGGCCGGCACCGGCGGCGGCTTGTCGCCGCTCGAGTGGATTCTGACCACGGTGCCGCTGAAATCGACCACCCAGCCTCGCCCGGTCAACGCCGCTGCGAGCTGCGCAATGTTGCCCTGGTAGGCGACGAGGATGTAGCTCGTTCCGCCCGGGTTGATCTGCTGCGGCGTTGCCGACTGAACGCCCGGCAGGGTGCGCAGGTGCGCCATCGCAAAATTGTAGAAAAGAACGCTATTCCCGGTGACCTGCACCTGGAAGGAATTGAACTGGTTGACCGGCGCGGTGACCGGCTTTTCGACAGGCTGCGGAATGACTGGCGGCGGTGGCAGATTGAGCGACGGATCGCGCGTCAGCCGGCCGGCGGCAAGCGCCTGCGCGAAGATCTGGTCGACCCGCTGCGCGCCGTCGGCCATCATTGCCGGAATGGCCTCGCTGTTGGGCGCCGTCAGCGTAAATCCGCCAACGATCTCATTGTCGGGTCCATGGCGTGCGATGAAGCGCGCCCGCGCCGGACCGCCGGGATAAAGGCGCTGGAGCTGCACTTCGGCAACGAGGATGTCGCTTGCACCGTACATGTCGAGCAGGTTGCGCCACCAGCCGCGGCCCGGCCGTTGCGTCAGCTCAGCGTTGATGAGCAGCGGGTCGGCGCCCATGCCACTGATGCGGACGTAGGAGATCGGGCTCTGCGCGGTTCGAAACTGGGCCCACGCGCGCTGCCATGCATTGCGCAGCTCGACCGCGGTTGCGGTACCTGCAGTCACCGTGACCGGGATCAGCAGCATCGGCGGCGAATGTTCGACTTGCGCCCCCTCGACGCCAAGGAACGGCGCCGCGCGGTCGCGATCGAACTGAACTCCGAGGTCCGCGATATAGCGGTTGGGACCGATCTGGTCGTGCTCGACATCGATCGAGCTGACGATCTGGTCCAGCGTCGAATCGGGCAGGTTCGGTGCCTGCGTCACGGGCTCGTTGTGCATCTTCGCCCACAGCATCTTGAACCCTTGGCGCTGGGCAATACGCCAGCCCGCGAAGCGAGCACTCTGCGCATCCGGACCGCCGACGTCGACATGAATGCCTGTGATCTCGAGCGTGTTCGACGTGTCCAGCGGGAGAATTCCGCGGTCGGCGGATTCGAGCTGCGCATAGACGACGCCGCCGATTGCGGCGGCGGCGAGGAGCAGGCTTGCTGGAAGGACGAAACGAGGTGCGGGCATTCGGGAGCGTCTTTTGGCGACAACGGCGTGGAAATCCAAGCGGGATGTGGCTAGCAGCCACGGACCGCTTGCCCTGAGCGAAGTCGAAGGGCTGCTTTTCCTGTGCAACAGAGAAGGACGGGCCTTCGACAAGCTCAGGCCGAACGGATTGGGAATGGGCCTAACCTACAAAGACGCCGGCGTGTCGATCGATGCCGGTAACGCGCTGGTCAGGGCGATCGGGCCCCTCGCTCGCTCCACTGCGCGGCCGGGGGCGGAAGCGGAGCTCGGCGGCTTCGGCGGGTTCTTCGATCTCAAGGCCGCCGGTTATTCCGATCCGCTCCTCGTCGCTGCCAATGACGGCGTCGGGACCAAACTAAAGCTGGCCATCGAAACCGGACGGCACGACGGCGTCGGAATCGACTTGGTGGCGATGTGCGCCAATGACCTCATCGTTCAGGGCGCCGAGCCATTGTTCTTCCTCGATTATTACGCGACCGGGAAGCTCGACGGCGAGGTCGCTTCGTCGGTCGTCGCTTCGATCGCCGAGGGTTGCCGCCGGGCCGGATGCGCGCTGATCGGCGGCGAGACCGCCGAAATGCCGGGCATGTACGCGCCGGGCGACTACGACCTCGCCGGCTTCTGCGTTGGCGCCGTCGACCGCGACAAGGTGCTGACCGGCGCGAATATTGCGTCGGGCGACGTGATCGTCGGCCTCGGCAGCTCGGGCGTGCACAGCAACGGCTTCTCGCTGGTCCGCCGGATCATCGCGCAGGAAGAATGGGATCTCTCCGAGCCGCTGCCCGGCGAAAGCGGCCGGAGCTTGGGCGAGGCGCTGCTGGAGCCGACGCGCATTTACGTTCGCGCGCTCCTCCCACTGGTGCAGGAGGGACGGATCAAAGGTCTCGCCCACATCACTGGCGGAGGACTTATTGAGAATATTCCGCGGGTTCTACCAGATAGCTGCCACGCGATCATAGATGCTGGTCGCTGTCAATTGCCGGCGATCTTCTCCATGCTGCAGGCCGGCGGGAAGATCGCGCCGGAGGAAATGGCCCGGACCTTCAACTGCGGCGTCGGCATGGCCGTCATCCTTGCGCCCGAACAGGCGGACGGCGTGGCCGCTGCGCTGGAAGGCGCAGGCGAGACGGTGTTCGAGATCGGCCGCATCGAACAGGGCCCCCGCGGCTGCACCGTTCACGGGCAAGCGGGCACGTGGAACTCGGCAAAGGAGTGGTTCGCGACCCACCATGCGTGATCCAAAGCGCGTTGCAATCCTAATCTCCGGCCGCGGAAGCAACATGCGCGCGCTGGTCGAGCAGGCAAACGGCTATGAGGTCGCGCTCGTCGCCTCGAACAAGCCCGATGCCGACGGGCTCAGCTGGGCCAAGGAGCGCGGCCTCTCAACCTGGGCACGGGAGAGCAAGGGCGTGGGTAAAGAGGAATATGATCGCCTGCTCAGCGACGCGCTTGAGGACCACGAGATCGGAACGATTGCCCTTGCCGGGTTCATGCGCATCCTCTCCCCGTGGTTCGTCGAGCAATGGCGCGGGCGGATCCTCAACATCCACCCTTCCCTACTGCCGAAATACCGCGGCCTCGATACGCACCGGCGGGCGATTGACGCCGGTGACGCTGTTGCAGGCTGCTCGGTGCACATCGTCACCGAAGAGCTCGACGGCGGCGAGGTGCTCGGCCAGGCTGAAGTGCCGATCGAAAGCGGCGACACGCCGGCAAACCTCGAGCAACGCGTGCTGGCCGCGGAACATCGGCTATATCCCCGCATCCTGAGCGAGTTCGTCCGCCGATGAGCGATCCCCTGCAAAAAATCCGCGAGGCAGCGCTCGAGCTGCCCGAAACCGAAGAGCGGCTGTCGCACGGCCAGCCGACCTTCTTCGTCGCCGGCAAGCAGTTCGCGCAGTTCCGCAATAATCATCACGGCGACGGCAAGATCGTCGTCTGCGTTCGTGTCAGCAGCCTCGACGAGCAAGGGATGCTTCTGGAAGCGGATCCCGACACCTACTCAAAGCCGGCCTACATGCCGACCTGGCTCTCGATCAACGTCGCGGGCGACACGGTCGACTGGGACCATGTCGCGGACCGCATCGCCGAGAGCTGGGAGCTTGCAGCACCGCGGCGGCTGTTGGAAGCTGGCGGGCGATGAGCGAATCTCCCGAAGCACGGCGCCGGCGCCTGATCAACCTTGGCGAGCTGATCGCCCTTTGCGCGCTGATCGTATCGGCACTGGGCGTGTGGATCGCCTGGAAAAACAGCAGAGAGGACAAGCCGACGCGCGTCGTCGAGCAACGCACGCCCGTGCCGCTCGCGCTCCGCGGCACGGTCGACAGCGACGGCCGAGCGCTGACGCTGGTGCCCGCCGACCCGTCGCACGCCCTCGAGTCCGCTACCCTCTCCATCAAGGGGGCTTCGCCGATCGAGGTCGGAAGCGACGGCCGTCTTTCCGCGAGCGACGTCGAGTCGGCGCTCAAGGACCGTGAAAAAGAAGCAAAGGACGTGGCGTACAGCGTGCCTGTCCGCATCAGCGCTCATTACGTCGAAATGGGCAAGGATCGCCGGGCGGTCGGAACGTACACGCTCCGTTACAAATGGCAGGGCGGCGGACTCTTTGGCGGACGTTCGCTGCACCTGCTCGGCATCAGCCGCGGCTGAAGCTGGACAGCCGCGCCGCAATATGCGGCAGTGGCAGGATGGATTGGGAGGCAGTCAGCTCGGCAGCGATTTTCGCCGCCGACGTCGCCACGGCAGGGCGAGCGCTCTTACGCCCGCACCGCGAACCGGCTTCGCGCCTCGCCTGGATCATCGCCATCTTCGCGCTGCCGATCGCCGGAGTCGTCCTCTACCTCCTGCTCGGCGAGACAAGAATCAGCGGACCACGCAGAACGCGAGGCAAGGAGATCAACGCCAGGCTGCCCCGCCCTCCGGGCAATGACGAGTGCGGCGGCGAGGCCGGGGGTGCCCACTGGTCGCCGTTTGCGCTCGCGCGAACCGTCAACCACCTCGACGCAACTTCCGGCAACAGCGCCAGCCTCGCGGCGGACAGCAATGCGGCGATCGACCAGATGATCGCCGACATCGACGCCGCGCGTGAGACTGTCCACGGGTGTTTCTACATCTGGCTCGCCGACAACAACGGATTGAAGCTCAAGGACGCCTTTATCCGCGCGGCCAGGCGTGGCGTTCAAGTGCGGTTGCTCGCTGATGCGCTGGGTTCGCGCAGGCTAATCCGCTCGACTCATTGGCCGGAGATGCGCGACAGCGGTTGTCAGGTGCGCATCGCGCTGCCCGTCGGCAATCCGCTGTGGACCGCGATCCGCGGCCGCGTCGACCTTCGCAACCACCGCAAGCTGATGGTGGTGGACAATAGGATCGCGTGGTGCGGCAGCCAGAATTGCGCGGACCCGGAGTTCCGCATCAAGCCGCGCTACGCACCGTGGGTCGACATCATGAGCCGGTGGGAAGGACCGGTAGCGCGGCACTGCCAATATCTCTTCGTGTCCGACTGGATCGCCGAAGACGGCGATGACATCGCCGACCTGCCTTGCGCTCCTCCGCCGGGCGCAAACGGCAAGATCGTCGCGCAGGTACTTGGCACGGGACCGACGGCAGAGTTCGACGCGATGCCGGCCTGCTTTTCAGAGCTCATCCACTCGGCACGCGAGGAGCTAGTGGTCACCACCCCCTATTTCGTGCCGGACGAGCAGCTCCTCTTCGCCCTCACCTCGGCTGCGCGGCGCCGCGTGCGCACGGTGATGCTGTTCCCGAAGCGCAATGACAACTGGATCGTCGCCGCAGCGAGCCGGAGCTATTACAAGGACCTGATCGACGCCGGCGCCGAGATCTACGAGTTCCGCCCCGGCCTGCTCCACGCCAAGACCATGGTCGTGGACGGCTGCGTCGGACTGATCGGCAGCGCGAACCTCGACCGGCGCAGCTTCGAGCTCAATTTCGAGAACAACATCCTGTTCGAAGATGCCGCCTTCGCTGCTGCCGTGCGGAAACGACAGGACGAATACTTAAGCCAATGCGATCGCGTGACCCGAGAAGACGTGGACCGCTACGGCATCGCCCTCAGGCTGTGGCAGAACCTTCTTGCGACGCTCAGCCCGATGCTGTGAGCGTCAGCCGACGATCTCTTCGGGCTTGAAGAAGAAGTCGATTTCAATCTTCGCGTTCTCGTCGCTGTCGGAGCCGTGGACCGAATTGGACTCGATCGATTCGGCGAAGGTCTTGCGGATCGTGCCTTCCGCCGCCTGGGCGGGATTGGTCGCGCCCATGACCTCGCGATTGCGGGCGACCGCGTTTTCTCCCTCGAGCACCTGAACCACGACCGGGCCGGACGTCATGAAGGTGCACAGGTCGTTGAAGAAGGGCCGCGCCTTGTGGACGGCGTAGAAACCCTCCGCCTGGTCGCGGGTCATGCGGATGCGCTTGGACGCGACGACCCGCAGCCCGGCTTCCTCCAGCATCTTCGTGATGGCGCCGGTAAGATTGCGGCGGGTCGCGTCGGGCTTGATGATCGAAAAGGTGCGCGTCACGGCCATGACCGGGCGGTCTCCTGCAAGTGCGTTGGTTGGAATTGGAGCGCCGCCTAGCCGCGAGCGGTCGCGGCGGCAAGGGTCAGGCCTTCTTCACCCACTTGCCGCCCTCCTGCGCCCAGTAGCGCCGTTCGACCGCGTCGCGCCCGGCAAGCAGCTTCCAGGCAAGCCGGGCTCCTTCGAGGGTGCTGTTGTCGAACAAGTAGAAAGCGCGGTCGTACGTCAGCGCCGCCTCGCGCCAGATGCCGTCGGCGATGAGCATGTTGCGCGCCTGGTTCGGCGCGTCGGGGCTGGTCGACAGAAGGATCGGTTGCCGCGAATCGTCGGCGCCGCCGGCAACAGCATGCGGAAGGAAGGTTGCGCCGCCGTCCCACAGCTGGCGGTCGAGCCTCGCCAGATGGGGCTCGTCCTCGGCGACGACGAGCAGCCGGCCGTCGGCGCCGAGCACCTTCTCGGCGAGGCCCGCGATCACTTGCTCGGCCGGCGTGCCCGCAAGCTGGTAAAAGTCGACCTGCATCTACCGCGCCGCTCAGCGTTCGAGCACGTCTTCGACATATTGGTCGAGGAGCCGCACGCCGAAACCCGTCGCGCCTTTCTCGTAGGTCGTCGCCGCCTTGTCGGACCAGGCCTTCCCGGCCATGTCGATATGCGCCCATTTGACGCCGCTCTCGACGAACCGCTGGATGAACTGCGCGGCCGTGATCGAGCCACCTTCGCGCGGGCCGACGTTCTTCATGTCTGCGATAGGGGAATCGATCAGCCGGTCGAACGCCTCCGCAAGCGGCATGCGCCACAGCTTGTCACCCGATTCTTCGCCAGCGCGCTGCAGCTTGACTGCGAGATCCTCGTCGTTCGAGAACAGGCCGGCCCATTCGTGGCCCAGGCTGATCAGGATCGCGCCGGTCAAGGTCGCCAGGTCGATGATCGTCGACGGCTTGAAGTTCCGCTGCACATAGGCGACCGCGTCGGCGAGGACGAGCCGTCCTTCGGCGTCGGTGTTGATCACTTCGACGGTCTGGCCGGACATGGTCGTCACGACGTCGCCAGGCCGCTGGGCGTTGCCACCGGGCATGTTCTCGACGAGGCCGCAAATGCCGACGATGTTCGCCTTGGCCTTGCGCAACGCGAGTGTCTTGAGGGCGCCCGCGACCGCTCCGGCGCCGCCCATGTCCCACTTCATCGCCTCCATGCCGGCGGCAGGCTTGATCGAGATCCCGCCGGTGTCGAAGGTCACGCCCTTGCCGACGAAGGCGGTCGGCTGGCCGGCCTTGCCGCCGCCGTTCCACTTGAGAACGAGCAGCCGCGCTTCGCGCGCCGAGCCCTGCGCAACCCCGAGCAGCGCGCCCATGCCGAGCTTCTGCATCGCGGCACGGTCGAGCACGTCGACCTCGAGGCCCGTGCCCTTGATCGACGCCTGCACGCGCTCGACGAAGGTCTCGGGGTAAATGATGTTCGCCGGTTCGGTCACCAGCTCACGAGTGAGCGAGACGCCCTCGACGACCGGAGCCCAGCGCTGCTCGTAACGCTTGGCGGCAGCGGAGCCGCCGCCGACGATCACCACTTCATCGAGCGTCGGCTTCTGGTTGTCCTTGAGTTTGGTGCGGTAGCGGTCGTAGCGCCAGCAGCGGAGCGCCGCGGCCAGGCCGACGCGAGCTGCCGCATCTGCGTCATAGCCAAGGCCGGTGAGGTCGATGACTGCTGTTTTCTCGCCCGAAGTCTGAAGCCGTGCGGCCGCGGTCCCGCCGAGCTTCTCTGCGGCATCGGTCGCGGAAGAGCCGGCGCCAGTCCCAACGACGAGCAGACGCCGGGTGGCGCCGTGGTCGTCGATGAACTGTTCCGATACGCTCGACGCCTCGCCTTCGAACCGCTGCCGGTCGAGCGCCGTCGAGATGGCTTCCCGCGACGCGCCAAGGGAACCGAGCGCCTTCCGGTCCTTGCCCGCGACCGGCAGCACCAGCGCATAGTCTCCCTTGGGCCGGCTGTCGGCGAAACGAATTTTCATGTGCGGTAATCCTGTCCAGGCGAACGTTCGCTCCGGCCTTTAAGGTCCAAGTCAAAGCTTGGCAAAGCCGCGCCGAACCGCAACCGACGAGCGATTGCCGCCACTCTCCTGAGGTGCGATAGGCGCGCTGGACACTAGGGCTTTCAAGGGCGGGCAGCGAGCGTTGCGGACGAGATTTGTCTGGTGGTCGGCGCTCCCCATGCTCTTGACGCTTCCGGCGGCGGCAGCCGCGCAAGCCGTTGCTCCCGCTCCCGCGCCCTCACCTCCACCCGCTGCCGCTGAAGAGAACCAGATCGTCACCTTCAGCGCCGACCGGGTGACCTACGACAACGATGCCGACGTCGTCACGGCGAGCGGAGAGGTAAGGATGAACCGCGCGGGCAATTTCCTCGCCGCGGACCAGGTGATCTGGGACCGCAAGAGCGGGCAGGTCTATGCCAAGGGCAATGTCGTGGTGGTCACGCCCCAGGGCGACAAGCTGGTCGGGGACAATGTCCAGCTCACCGATACGCTCAAGGAGGGGACCGTCGAAAACCTGATGGTCGTTCTGGAAAGCGGCGGGCGTGTCGCCGCGCGGCGCGGGGCGCGGGTAAATGGCGTTTCGACCTTCTACGACGCGATCTACACGCCCTGTCCGGTCACCACGGAGACCGGCTGCCCGAAGCACCCGAGCTGGTCGATCACCGCGGCGCGGGTTGTCGACGATCCGAAAAGTCCGCGTGTCCGCTTCGAAGGCGGACGTCTGCAGCTGTTCGGCGTCAACCTGCCGCTGCTTCCGGTCTTCCAGATCGCCAAGGGCAACGAGGGCGCGACCGGCTGGCTCGTCCCCGAATTTTCGATCTCGAGCCGCAACGGCTTTTCGATCGGGGAACCCTATCACTGGCAGATCGCGCCAAACCGCGACCTGACGATCACACCGCACGTCTACACGAGCGTGCTTCCGGCGGTCGAAGCCAAGTACCGCGACCTGAGCAGCCTCGGCGCGTTCCAGGTCAGCGGTTTTCTGACCTACGGCAGGATCGACAATCTCGACCCGGCCTCGACTGCCGACAATCATGCGTTTCGCGGGTACTTCGACGGCAACGGGCGCTGGCAACTCGACCCGGCGTGGAGCATTACCACGTCGCTGAGGTTCGCGACCGATAAGACCGTCACGCGCCGCTACGACCTCACCTACGACGACCGCCTGCGGAACGTCGTCAATGTCGAGCGCATCACGCCCGACAGCTATATTTCGATCGCCGGCTGGGCATTCCAGGGGCTGCGTCTCGAAGACAGGCAGAGGCAGATCCCGATCGCCCTCCCGGCAATCGATGCCCGCTTCCGCTTCGACGACATCGCCGGCGGCCATCTCCAGTTGCAGGGCAACAGTCTCTCGATCCTGCGGATCGACGGCCAGGATACGCAGCGCGCCTTCGCCAGCGCGCAATGGGATCTGCGACGGCTCACGCCCTGGGGACAGGAAGTCACGCTCACCGCTTACGGCCGCGGCGACGTTTATCACACCGACGACGCCCAGGACACGACGGTCGCGATCTACCGCGGCACCAACGGCTGGCACGCGCGGGCGATCGGGGCGCTCGCCGCCGACGTCAAATGGCCGTTCATCGGACCCCTGTTCGGCGGCGTGCAGCGCCTCGTGCCGCGGCTGCAGGTCGTGCTGACGCCGCCGACGCAGAACATGGACATTCCCAACGAGGACGCGCGGTCGATCGACCTCGAGGACAGCAACCTCTTCGCGCTCAATCGCTTCCCGGGATACGACCGTTGGGAGGACGCCTCGCGCGTCACCTACGGGTTCGACTGGTCACTCGAGCGGAAGAACCTGTCGATCCAGAACACCGTCGGCCAAAGCTATCGCTTCGGGCGACTGAGGGATATTTTTCCTGAGGGCACGGGTCTTACAAGCCGTGTCTCAGACATCGTCGGAAGGACGAGCATCCGCTACGGCCGGTTCATCGACCTGACCGAGCGCTATCGCCTCGACAAGGATACGCTTGCGGTCCGGCGCAACGAAATCGACCTCACGGTCGGAACCCGGCAGACCTACGCCCAGGTCGGATATCTGCGGCTCAACCGCGACATCGATCCGACCATCGAGGACCTGCGGGACAAGGAAGAGCTGCGCGTCGCCGCCCGGATCCTGTTCCGCCGCTATTGGTCGATATTCGGCGCGAGCGTGATCGACCTCACCGACAGGAAGGAAGACCCGCTCTCGCTCGCCGACGGATTCGAGCCGGTGCGCAACCGTCTCGGCATCCAATATGAGGACGAGTGCCTGCAGGTTGGTATTACGTGGCGGCGTGACTATGAACGGATCGGCGCATTCCGTAAGGGCAACACCTTCTCAGTTCACTTGGCTTTGAAGGGCGTAAGCCGCTAAGCCTGCGTTCAGCGGGCCTCAAGCATTGGCAATCATTGGGAAACTTAGGGAAAATCCAACAGTGGCAGCAGGTATTCGAGTGAATCGAACGCGCGTGATCGTTGCGGGGGGCGCGCTGGCATTGCTGGCTGCAAGCGGCGCCGTGGCGCAGGATTCGGGGCAAGCAGACAACCCGCCGGCGGCCAACAGCACCGAATCGCTGAAGCTGCCGGAAAACCCGCAGTTGTTCGGCAAGGCGATGCCGTCGGTGGTCAAGGCGACGGCCATCGTGAACGGCGATGTCATCACCCAGACCGACGTCCAGCAACGCCTGGCTTTGCTCGCGATCGCCAATGGCGGGCAAATCCCGCCCGATCAGCTGCAGCCGCTGAGCGAGCAGGTGCTTCGCAACCTGATCGACGAGACGCTCGAGATTCAGGCGGCGAAGCAGGAAAAGATCGACGTCAAGAAGGCCGACATCGACCGCACGGTCCAGCGCGTCGCCGAGAGCGTGAAGAAAAATCCGGACCAGCTCACCGCTTACCTCGAGGCGAACGGATCGAACATCCGCTCGCTCCGGCGCCAGATCGAGGGCGAGATTGCGTGGCGGCGCCTGCAGCAGGCGAAGATCGAGGACAGCGTCAGCGTCGGCGACGACGAGGTCAAAGCGGTCCTCAACAAGCTCAATGCGTCCAAAGGTACGGAGGAATATCGGGTCGGCGAGATCTATCTCGCGGCCACCCCGGCCACGCAGTCGCAGATCCTCGACAACGCCAACAAGATCCTTGCCCAGCTGCGGCAGGGGGCGTCCTTTGCCGGCTATGCGCGCGAATATTCGCAGGCTTCGACGGCCGCCGTCGGCGGCGATCTTGGCTGGGTTCGCCCGGAACAATTGCCGGCGCCCTTGGCGAGCGCGCTCCAGCAGATGCAGGCGGGCTCGATCAGTGAGCCGATTCCTGTCGCCGGCGGTTTTTCGATCATCGCCGTCCAGGACACGCGCAAGATCCTGACGCCCGACCCGCGCGATGCGGTCCTGACCTTGAAGCAGGTGTCGATCACCTTCCCCAAGGGAACGACGCGCGATCAGGCCGAGCCAATCGTCGCGCGCTTCGCCGATGCGGTGAAGAACATCGGCGGGTGCGGCGGCGCGGAGAAGCTCGCCGCCGAATTCCATGGCGACGTGGTGACCAGCGACCAGGTGAAAATGCGCGATCTACCGGCGGCGCTGCAGCGGCTCATGGTGCCGATGCAGGTTGGCCAGGCGACCCAGCCCTTCGGTTCGCTGGAAGAGGGCGTTCGAACGCTGGTCATCTGCGGCCGCGACGAGGTCCAGGCGTCGGCGCCGAGCTACGACGATATCTACAACCAGCTCAACGAGGAGCGGATCAACTCCCGCGCGCAGCGCTATCTTCGTGACCTGCGGCGCGACGCGGTGATCGAATTCCGCTGATCGGCGAGCTTCCGCTGCGGAGGCGCGGCTGATGGCGCGCATCGGTCTCGCGCCGCTTGCGGTATCGCTCGGCGATCCGGCCGGCATCGGCCCGGAAGTCATCGCAAAATGCTGGGACAATCGCGAGAGCTTCGCCTTGCCGCCGTTCGTCGCGATCGGCGATCCGCGGGCCTTGGCTGCCGTCTGGGACGGACCGATCGAGACTGTCGATGATCCGCGCCAGGCGGACGCAGCGTTCGACTACGGGCTCCCGCTCATCCAGCTCAACGCGCCGCAATCCGACGTTCCCGGGCACCCAAGCGTCGCCGGGGCGCACACCTCGCTTGATTCCCTGGAAATCGCCGTCGGCCTGGCCCGCTCGGGTTCCGCATCCGCCGTTGTCACCGGCCCGGTGGCGAAGGAACAGCTTTACTTGATCGGATTCCAGCATCCCGGGCAGACCGAGTTTGTCGCCGAGCGCTGCGGAGTCTCACCGGGCAACGTGGTCATGATGCTTGCCGGCCCCACCCTGCGGACCGTTCCAGTGACGACCCACCTGCCGCTCAGCGAAGTGCCGGCGGCACTCAACAGCGCGCTGATCGAATCGCGCGGCCGCGCGGCGCTGCGCGGGCTGCAGCGCAATTTCGGGATCGCCGAACCGCGGCTCGCCGTATCGGGCCTCAATCCGCACGCGGGCGAAGGCGGCCAGCTCGGACGCGAAGAGATCGAGATCATCGAGCCGGCGATCGCCGCCCTCGCCGCCGAGGGCTGGCGGGTCACGGGTCCCCATGCCGCGGACACGATGTTCCACGCTCGGGCGCGAGCCAATTACGACGCGGCGCTGTGCATGTACCATGACCAGGCGCTGATCCCGATCAAGGCGCTCCATTTCGAGGATGCCGTCAACGTGACCCTCGGGCTGCCGATCGTCCGCACCGCCCCGGACCATGGGACGGCATTCAACATCGCCGGCCAGGACCGCGCCGACCCGCGGCCGATGGCGGCGGCGATCCGCATGGCCGCCGACAACGCGACCCTGCGCGCCGAAACGGCTTGAGCCCGCCCACGGAGCCTCTCCGCGAAATCATCGCGCGGCACGGGCTCAGCGCGAGCAAGGCGCTGGGCCAGAATTTCATTCTCGACCGTCAGCTGCTCGCACGCGTGGCGGCAATACCGGGACCGCTCACCGGCGAACCCGTCTACGAGGTCGGCCCGGGTCCCGGCGGTCTCACCCGCGCGCTACTCGAGGCGGGCGCCTCAGTGACCGCCGTCGAACGCGACCGCCGCTGCATCCCGGCACTCGCCGAGTTGCACGAGACGTTCGGCGATCGGCTGCAGGTGATCGAAGCCGACGCGCTGAAGGTCGACGAGAGAGCTGTCGCCGGAGAAGGCGCGCACGTCGTCGCCAACCTCCCCTACAATGTCGGAACCGCGCTGCTGCTCAAGTGGCTCGGCGCGGAGTGGCCGCCATGGTGGCGTTCGCTCACGCTCATGTTCCAGAAGGAAGTCGCCGATCGCATCGTGGCGCAGGCCGGGAGCGATGCCTATGGGCGCCTCTCGGTCGCAGCGCAGTGGCGCTCGCGGCCGCAGATCGCGATGACCGTCAACCGCTCAGCTTTCGTCCCGCCGCCGAAGGTCACCTCGACCGTCGTCCACATCGTTCCGATCGAGCAGCCGGCAGGCGTGGATCCGAACATCATCGAGCGCTTGACCGAGGCGGCGTTCGGCCAGCGCCGCAAGATGCTGCGGTCGAGCCTCAAGCAGCTGCCCGGTGCAGCCGAAGCGGCGCAAAAGCTTGGAATTGATCTCCAACGACGGGCCGAGACCCTCAGCGTCGGAGAATGGGTGGAGCTGGCGCGCGCGCTCAGTCCTTCTTCGGGGTCGCGGGCGCCTTCGCGGAAGCCACGGTCGGGCCGCGGGTGATCGCGGCCGACAGCTGAGCGACCTGCGGACAGGCCTTGGCGCCGCAGATCTGCTGAAGCTTTTGGAGGTTCGCCTGCGCACGCGGAACCGCGCCGAGCTCGACCATCGCTTCGCCCTGAACGGCGATGGCGTCAGGATCATTCGGCTCCATCAGCAGCGCCTTGTTGGTCATTCGAATCGCCTTGCCGAACAGGTGCTGCTTCTCGGCGACGCGGGCCATGTCGACGAAGGCCGTGCGGTTACGCGGATCGACGGCGAGCGCGGTCTCGAGCATGTCCTCGGCCTGTTCGAGCTTGCCCGCTGCCATGAGCTCGCGCGCCTGACGCTGCAGCTGGACGGACTTGGGCGCAATCTGGTCGTCGGACCGCTGGCTCGCCGCCGGTGCGGCAACCGCAAATCCGGCAATTCCGATCAGCAGGAAGCTGGGCAAGGACCGCATCAATATCTCCACTTGTCGCCGCCGAATTAGCATGGTCGGCCGAGCCGCGCGACGAAAAAGCCGTCGGTCCGGTCGTGGCCAGGCGTCAACAGCCTGCCGGCGCCGTCCGAACGCCCAACGGCAATGGGCGTTTCCTCACTAATCCACGATGAACGATCCTGAAGGAAGCGGTCAATCTGCCCTGCCCCTTCCCGGGACAGGAGCGAGCAGACCGCGTAAATCAGCCGCCCGCCGGGCCTCACGAGCTCGGCGCCAATGTCGAGCAGCCGCTGCTGAAGTTCGATCACCCGGTCGAGCCGCTCGGGCGTGAGGCGCCAGCGCCCTTCCGGGTTGCGCCGCCAGGTTCCGCTGCCGGAGCAGGGCGCGTCCACGAGGACGAGGTCCGCAGCCCCGCGCCAGTCGGCAAGCCCGTCGACCTCGCGGGGCGGACTGAGCAGCCGTGTTTCGACGGTCGCGCCGGCCCGGCGCGCGCGCGGAGCAAGCTTGGACAGACGCGCGCGGTTGCTGTCGGCCGCGAGAATGACCGCCTCTGGCGCCGCGGCCGCGAGCGCGAGGGACTTGCCACCCGCCCCGGCACAAAGGTCGAGGATGCGCTCGCCATTGTTCGGCCTGCAAGCGAGCGCAATGAGCTGGCTGCCTTCGTCCTGCACTTCGATGAGCCCGCCCTGAAATGCGGGATGATCGTCGATGCGGCTGTCGGGCGGCAGGCGGATTCCCCAAGGGCTGAGCGGCGTCGGCTCGGCGCCCGCAAACGCGGACAGTATCTCGTCCCGCGAAGTTCTTGCGACATTGACCCTCAGGTCGAGCGGCGCCCGCTCGAGCAGCGCCGGCCATTCCTTTGGGGTCACAAGGGGCGAAAGCTCGGGGTCGAGCCAGTCGGGCACGACCCCCGCGGCCGCCGGCTTCTCCCCTTCCCTCACCGGCTCCGGTCCGCGCGGCTCGCCGAACAAATCCTGCAATGCCGGCTCGTCCTGAACCAGGCCGAGCATTGCGGCACGACCGCTCACGGGCCGCTCGGCGGAGCGCCGGATGGCGCGGAAGACGAGCTCGCGCACGGCGCGGCGGTCCTTCGACCCTGCATAGCGCCGGTGCTTGAAATAGCGCGTGGCGATCGAGTCGGCAGGCGGTCCATCGTCCCGCGCCGACGCGACCACTTCATCCAGGACCTCGATCGCAGCCTGAAGCCGCGCAGCAGGGGTCATGGCTTAGCGCGACGGATAGTTCGGCGCCTCGCGCGTGATCGCGACGTCGTGCACGTGGCTTTCCGACAGTCCGGCATTGGTGATCTGAACGAACTTGGCGCGCTTCTGCAGGTCGGCGATGGTGCGCGAGCCTGTGTAGCCCATAGCCGCCTTCACGCCGCCGACCAGCTGGTGGATGATCTCCCGGACCGGTCCCTTGTACGGCACCTGGCCCTCGATGCCCTCGGGAACGAGCTTGAGCTGGTCCTTGATATCCTGCTGGAAGTAGCGGTCGGCGGAGCCCCGGGCCATCGCCCCGACGGAGCCCATGCCGCGGTAGGATTTGTAGCTGCGGCCCTGGTAGAGGAAGATCTCGCCCGGTGCCTCTTCGGTGCCGGCGAGAAGCGAACCGACCATCACCGTCGACGCGCCGGCGGCGAGCGCCTTGGCCATGTCGCCGCTGGTGCGGATGCCCCCGTCGGCGATGACTGGAACGCCATTCGCTCCCCGCGCCGCATCCATCACCGCCGTCAGCTGGGGTATTCCCACACCGGCGACCACACGCGTCGTGCAGATCGAGCCGGGACCGATGCCGACCTTGACCGCGTCGGCACCCGCATCGACCAGCGCCTTCGCGCCGTCGGCGGTCGCCACGTTGCCGGCGACTACCTGGACAGAATTGGACACCGTCTTCACCCGCTCGACGGCGGCAGCGACGTCGCGGTTATGGCCATGCGCCGTGTCGATCACAACGCAGTCGCAGCCCGCATCGATCAGCGCCTCGCTGCGCGCGAAGCCGGCATCTCCGACCGTTGTGGCAGCCGCTACCCGCAGGCGGCCTTCAGGATCCTTCGTCGCCAAAGGCGCAGAGACGGCCTTCTCAATGTCCTTGACCGTGATCAGGCCGACGCAATGGTCCTCCTTGTCGACCACCAGCAGCTTCTCGATCCGGCGCTGATGCAGGATGCGGCGCGCTTCTGCCTGGGGCGTCCCGATGTGCACGGTCGCGAGATTGTCGCGGGTCATCAGCTCGCTCACGGGCTGCTTCAGATTTTCGGCGAACCGCACGTCGCGATTGGTGAGGATTCCGCAGAGCTTGCCCGATTTCTCGACGATCGGAATCCCGCCGATCCGATGCGTCTTCATCAGCTCGAGCGCCTCGGCGAGCGTCTGGTCGGGGGTCATGGTGATCGGGTTGACCACCATGCCGCTCTCGAACCTTTTCACCTGCCGCACCGCCGCGGCCTGCTCCTCGACACTCAGATTGCGGTGAAGCACGCCGATTCCGCCGAGCTGGGCGAGCGCGATCGCCATATCCGCCTCGGTCACCGTGTCCATCGCCGACGAGAGGATCGGAATGTTGAGCGGGATCTCTCGCGTGAGGAAAGTGCGCGTGTCGGCCTGGCTCGGGAGGACGGAGGATTCGAGCGGTTGCAGGAGGACGTCGTCGAACGTCAGTCCCAGGCGGATGTTGGACGGAATGTCGGGGGCGTCGCTGAGTTGGGCCATATCGGCCCATGGCAGAGCAGCGACGATTCGCCAAGTCTCGCTAGGACTTGGCCCGCTCCAGCACGCGCTGAGCGGCCTCGACGTGCATCCGTTCGATCATCTCGTTGCCGAACCGCTCGGCGCCGCCGTGAAAAGCGTCGATGACGGCCTTCGCACGATCAACCTCCCCTGCGCTTGGTGCGAACGCCTGATGGCACGCAGCGATTTGATTGGGGTGAATCAGGCTCTTGCCGTCGAAGCCGAGCCGCCGCCCGTCCTTCGCTTCCTTGAGGAAACCGTCGCTGTCCTCGAGGTTATTGAACACGCCGTCGAACACCGCGACCCCCGCAGCGCGCGCGGCGAGGACGATCAGCTGCAGCGAGGCCGAGATCGGCTCGCGCGTGGCGTCGAGGGGCAGGCGGAGATCGGTGCGCAGGTCGTTGGTCCCGGCGATCAGGCCGGCGCATTCCCGCGCGATCTCGGCTGCGGCAAGCACGCCCGCCGCCGTCTCGATCATTGCAAGCACGGGCTTCGAGACCGTCTCGACGACCTCGTGCACAAGGTGCGCGGAAATGGCGCGGGGCACGACGATCAGGTCCGCCGTGGATCGCGCCGCCGCGTCGAGGTCCAGCGAATGCCACTCGCTGCCGGCACCATTGATGCGGATGGCGATCGGCACCCGCCAGGGCGTCGCCACTGCCTCCACCGCGGCATCGCGCGCGGCGGCCTTGTCCTCGGGCTTCACCGCATCCTCGAGGTCTAGGATGACGAGATCGGCGCTAACCTCGCGCGCCCTGGCGATTGCGCGCGGCCTCGATGCCGGAAGAAACAGCAGCGATCGCACGGCGAACAGATCGACGCTCCTGTCGTTTTTCGCTTCCGCTTGCATGCTCACCGTCGCATCATGCCCCGAACTGGGGACACCGGGGAAGAGAAATGCTGACGATTTTCGCGGCCGCCGTTGCGGTGCTTGTGCTGATTTACGTGATGACGGGCGTAAAAATCGTGCGCCAGGGGTATCGATATACGATTGAACATTTCGGGCGCTTCGTGCGGGTCGCGGAGCCGGGATTCAATTACGTGACGCCGTTCTTTTACCGCGTCGGCCGCCGCATCAACATGATGGAGCAGGTGCTTGAGATCCCCGGCCAGGAAATCATCACCAAGGACAATGCGATGGTCGCCGTCGACGGCGTCGTCTTCTTCCAGGTGCTCGACGCCGCCAAGGCCGCCTACGAAGTCTACGACCTCTACAGCGCGATCACCGCGCTCTCGACCACGAACCTGCGCACCGTCATGGGCTCGATGGACCTCGACGAGACCCTATCGCGGCGCGATGAGATCAACGTCAAATTGCTCTCCGTCGTCGATCAGGCGACCGAGTCCTGGGGCGTGAAGATCACCCGGGTCGAGCTTCGCGACATCCGGCCGCCGCAGGACATCGTCAACGCGATGACTCGCCAGATGAAGGCCGAGCGCGAGAAGCGCGCGGTGATCCTCGAGGCGGAGGGAATGCGCCAATCGGCGATCCTCAAGGCGGAAGGTGAGAAGCAGGCCGCGATCCTGTCCGCGGAGGGCGGCCGCGAGGCGGCGTTCCGCGAGGCCGAAGCGCGTGAGCGTGCCGCCCAGGCCGAAGCCTCGGCGACGAAGGCCGTCAGCGACGCGATCGAGCAAGGCAGCGCCCAGGCGATCAACTATTTCATTGCCCAGAAGTATGTCGAAGCAGTCGCCGAATTCGCCCGCTCGCCCAATGCCAAGACGATCCTGTTCCCGGTCGAGGCGACCCAGCTGATCGGCACCTTGGGCGGCATCGGCGAACTGGCCAGGGAAGCGATCGGCGGCGCACGCAGCGCAGCCCCTGCGAAATCGCCGGTGACCGTCCCCAAAACGGGCCAATGAACGGACTGCATCTCGATCCGGCATGGCTGTGGCTGATCGGCGGCGTCGTGCTGCTGATCGCGGAGCTGATCGCGCCCGGGTTCTTCCTGGTGTTCATCGGCGCGGCGGCGATCGCGACCGGATTTGCTTCGCTAGTGCTGCCGCTCAGTCTGCCGCTGCAGCTCGTGATCTTCGCCGTCCTCGCGTTCCTCGCCGCGCGCGTCGGCGGACGCCGCGCTTATTCGATGCGCTACGATTATACGCCGGACCCATTTCTCAACGATCGCGCCAAGCGCCTGCTCGGGAAGGTCGTCGTCGCGAGCCAGGCGATCGACGCCAATGGCGGCCGCGTCCGCGTCGGTGACAGCGAATGGTCGGCGCGCGGCGGTCCCGCCGCGGCCGGTGACCGCGTGCGGATCGTCGACATCGAGGGCAACTGCCTCAAAGTCGAGCCGGAGCACGTGCTTCCGCCCGCCTAGCGCGGCTTTGCCGCCTGCTCGCGGATCCAGGCGTGCATGCGCTGCTCGAGCACCGTCAGCGGCACCGAGCCAAGCGTGAGGATCGCGTCGTGAAACCCGCGCTCGTCGAACTTCGGGCCCAACGTCGTTTCCGCCTCGTGCCGCAAACGAAGGATCGTCAGCTCGCCGAGCTTGTAGGCCAGCGCCTGTCCCGGCCAGCTGATGTAGCGGTCGACTTCGGTCTCGACCTCGTGCTGGGTCAGCGCCGTGTGACTCGCGAGATAGTCTATCGCCTGTTGGCGCGACCAGCCGTACTGGTGGATCCCGGTGTCGATCACCAGCCGCGCGGCGCGCCACATGTCGTAGCTCAGCTGGCCGAACTTCTCGTACGGCGTGCGGTAGATGCCGAGCTCGTCGCCGAGCCATTCGCTGTACAGGCCCCAGCCCTCCCCCATGCCTGAAAAATAAAGGTTGCGCCGGAACCTCGGCAGGGACTTCTGCTCTGACGAAATCGCCTGCTGAAAGCTGTGGCCCGGCTCGCATTCGTGCAGCGTCAGGACCGGGATATTGTACAGCGGCCGCACGGGCAGATCGTAGGTGTTCATCATGCAATTCTCGAGACCGCCACGGCCGGAGGTGTAGAACGGCGCGAGCGCATCGGGCACCGGGATGATCCCGAACCGGCGCCGCGGCAGCAGCCCGAAGTGCTTGCCGATCACGCCGTCGACCCGCTTCGCGACATATGACGATACGCCGAGCAACTCGTCCGGCGTCTTGGCGTAGAATTGGGGATCGCTCTTCAGGAACTTTAGGAACTCGGGCATCGAGCCCTTGAAGCCGCTCGCGCGCATCGTCTGTTCCATCTGCGCATTGATGCGCGCGACTTCCTGCAACCCGATCTGATGGATCTGCTGCGGTGTCAGGTCGGTGGTCGTGAACTCACGCACCTGGGCGCGGTAGAAGGCGTCGCCATTTGGCAGGTCGTGCGCGGCGATCGTGGTCCGCGTATGCGGAATATATTCGTCGCGAATGAAGGCGAGCAGCTTGCGGTAGGCGGGCATCACCGACTGCGCGATTGCGGCCCGTCCCGCGGCGCGAAGCGCCTCCTGCTCGGCTGCAGGAACATTC
>Ga0207674_10001706_pt1 | contig 28118 bp, 21 predicted proteins | sample KBSCornC72_FD_184303 | JGI IMG/M metagenome (GOLD analysis project Ga0207674, IMG submission 184303) | Corn rhizosphere microbial communities from Kellogg Biological Station, Michigan, USA - KBS Corn C7-2 (SPAdes) (version 2) | ecosystem: Host-associated > Plants > Roots > Rhizosphere > Soil ...
CAGAGTATCGCTCCCGCTACGTCTTAATGCCAATGCGGATCTGAGCAGCGAACCAGTCGCCGCGGCCCATCAGGCCGACTCGAATTCCTGGAGTTGCGGGCGTTCGACCTGAATGTAGACGTTCATTTGCAAGTCGATGGCAGGCGATTTGCGGGGCCGGTATGGGTCGGCATTATGGATATGGCTGGTTTGTTCGAGGAAGAGAAGGAATTTCAGCTGGTCATAGCGGCCTGGAAGCCAGCCGAGTATCTGCGCAAATCCGACAAATGATCAAAGAGGCAGGCCACTACTTCTTGGCCCGGCGGTTTTCCAAAATTGCTTCTTTCCAGCGATAAAAGGTGCGATCGTTGTCTTCGGGGTTTCCGGTCGTGTTCTCGCGAAGTTCCTCTTTGTATCGCTTTTCGAACACATCCAGTTCGAAAGGAATCTTCTCCGCAAGCTGGAGAACGTCCTGGAAATCCTTGTCGCTGTCGCGCTTCAGCTTCGTGAGAGCCACGTCAATAAGGATCCATGACGAGCAAATGGATCCTCTTAAATGCGTCTGGATCCATCGGATGGAGGCGAGATTCGTAATCATAAGGGGGATTTGCAACCCCTACAACATCCAGATACACCTTGTGCTTAATTGCAAGAGGGGAGCCCTTGCCTCCCTTCTGCATCAGGGTTGCTGCCATCCTCGGCGGAGCAACATCAAGCACATCGATGTCTGATGTCAATCTGCTGATGCCGTACTCAAGCGTGACGGCAAAGCCACCAAAGCACGGCAACTTGCATGATTCTGTTATCGCTGCATCCAGATCCTGAAGGAACTCTCTCCAAGGGCTAGGCGGAAAGATTGGCAAGGTTCCCCTCCGTCAAGCGTGTATCAATCTTCCAATGAGCTGCGAGAGCGGATCGCTGTTGGTGCGCAAACTTTCGCTGACTCGGCGGCCATGACTCTTGGCAAAGTGTGTCGATTTTTGCGAGGCGCGCCTCTTCCAGTGTCTCGAGAACCTCAGACAAGCGCTTCGCAACGTTTCGCTTTGAATTCTTCTTAGCAACATTTGCAGCGAGGGCCACGACAAAACCGAGACGGTTTTGTCGATTGTGAACCTTGGCTTGGGTGGTAAGCCATTCCCAATCCATAGTTGGGAACTCGAGCGGCAGCCAAGGCAATGCCTCGACCAGACGGGCATCGAGATCTCGTCGATCAAGGGCATCAAAAAGCAACTCAGCGGGGTTGCGGGGTTGACCCTGGAAATAAGCGTACCCGGGATACCCGAGTGCTCCAAGATCAGCAGCTAGTTGTTCGTCGTTGTGGCGAGTGAGGGGAGAGATCGGAAGAAGTTCTGGAGTGACACGCAACCTGGTCACAGCTCGATGGGCCATTTCTGGCGTGACCGCACGTTCACCCTTTTCCATCAGCGAGAGAAGCGGCTGGGACACTCCGAGTTGCGCCGCCGCTTCGACCTGCGAAAGGCCTAGATTTTTTCGCGCTCGACGAAGAGCCTGTCCACTCATCAGGAAGCTCCAAAACTTATATTACATTATATGTAATATTTCAAAGCTATGGTTAAGAGATAAAAGCAACAAATGTCATGTATTTAGTGAAGAAGAGGGCCTACATAACAAATCTCTTGACATAGTGTTACGCAGACACTAATATTAGTGTCGTAATAACACGAAAGGAGCCGGACGATGCTCAACTTTATGAAGGTTCCGCCTACGACCTACGTTATGCAGTACAAGTACGGCAGGATCAAAAGAGAGGGAGCCGGGCTCTCCTTCTTCTATTACGGTCCAACATCAACCATCGTGGCCGTGCCGATCGCCAGCACCGATGTGCCCTTCGTCTTCCAGGAGGCGACGGCTGACTTCCAGACCGTCAGTATCCAGGGGCAGTTTACGTACCGAGTTGCGGATCCGAAGCGGCTCGCCTCACTGCTCGACTTCAGCGTCGATGCACGGCGTGCCTATACGTCCGAGGATCCACGCAAAGTCCCCGAGCGCCTGGTACATACACTTCAGACGCTTACCCGCTCTATTACCCAGGGGATGGCATTGAAGGAGGCCCTGGTCAGCTCCGATGCGATTGTGGCCGAGGCGCTCGCTAAGTTTCGGGAGTCTGAAGCAGTTCGCAACCTGGGACTTGACGTCCTCGCGCTCTCGCTTGTTGCGATCAAGCCAACTCCAGAAACGAGCCGGGCTCTTGAGACAGAGGCCCGCGAAGCTCTGCAGCGTCGAGCCGATGAAGCGATCTATGCTCGTCGTAATGCCGCGGTAGAGCAAGAGCGGCTGATCAAGGAGAGCGAGCTTAAGACCGAGATTGCGGTCGAAGAGAAAAAGCGCCAGATTCGTGAGACGCAAATGGCTGCCGAGATTGCCGTCGAGGAACAACGGGCGAAGCTGATCGACCATCGCGTTGAGAACGAGCGCAAGGACGCCGACAGCAAGGCTTATGCTCTGACAGAGACTCTGAAGCCGCTGCGTGGCCTCGATTGGAAGACGCTGATGATGCTGAGCGGGCAGACCACGGACGCAAAGGCGATGATTGCGCTCGCCTTTCAGGAAATGGCTGAAAACGCGCAGAAAATTGGCGAACTCAATATTTCTCCCGACCTGCTTTCTTCTCTGACCAAACCGTCTCTCGCGGCAGTAGCTACGGTACCTCCGGTGAGGAAATAATCGTGTTCAAGAAGCTGGTGCTCATCACGCGCAAAACACGACTCGAGGAACTCATCGAGCGTTTCAACACCCGCTCGCAGGCCAAGTTCTACATCGAGCATGCGGGCGGCGACTTCAGCGACTACGAACGCGAGGACGACGCCTATCGTGCCGCGCTCGAGCTGCTCCGGCGGAGCTTGGATTTCGAGATGCCGGTTCAGCTCGTCAATCGCTCTCTGGTTCCGACCTTCCAGTTCCAGAAAGAGGACGTTGTCGTAACCCTCGGTCAGGATGGCTTAGTCGCGAACACGGCCAAATACGCGGGCGCGCAGCCGATCGTCGCCGTCAACCCCGAACCGAGCCGGTTCGACGGCATCCTTCTTCCCTTTCTACCTGACCAGGCGCGGCCAGCCGTGGCGCGGGTGCTCGAAACAAGGGCCAAGGTGAGGGAGGTGACGCTGGCCTCTGTGTCATTGAGCGACGGGCAGCGCCTTCTGGCTTTCAATGATCTTTTCTTAGGTGCCAGAACGCATGTCTCAGCGCTTTACCGGATTTCGTGTGGCGAACGGTCCGAGGTGCAGTCTTCGAGTGGTGTGCTTGTTTCGACAGGCGCCGGCTCGACTGGCTGGGTTTCATCCGCTTTCAACATGGCATCCGGCATCGCAGGTTTCCGCGACTGTCCACCCGTTGAAAGAATCCAGATGTCCTGGGAGGATCCGCGTCTTCTGTACATAGTGCGCGAACCGTTTCTGAGCCGCCACTCGCAGATTGGCATCGTTGCCGGCATTCTCAAAGCCGGCGACAACCTTATCCTCGAGTCTCTGATGGCTTCAGGGGGCACGATCTTCAGCGACGGAATCGAGGCAGATTATCTCGAGTTCAATTCCGGCGCAGTGGCCCGCATCTCGGCCGCAGAGCAGCGAGCGCACCTTGTCGTATCCTGAATCACGCATGAAAGTTGCGGTAGATATCGTAATCTTCACGATCCAAGAGGGCGAACTCAAGGTCCTCTTGGTGAAGCGGCGGATTCCGCCCTTCAAGGATCAACTCGCCATTCCGGGCGGGTTCGTCCTGCCAGAAGAGGATCTTGACCAAGCTGCTCTGCGCGAGTTGCAGGAAGAGACCGGCGTCACGGATGTCTACCTTGAGCAGCTTTACTCGTTTGGTGATCCGAATCGCGATCCACGTGAACGGATCATCTCGATCACATATTTTGCGCTCATCTCCGCCGATCATCAGCTCAGGGCCGGCACCGATGCTTCGGAAGCCTGCTGGTGGCCCGTTCAGCAGCCGCCTTCGCTTGCCTTTGATCACGGGAGAATCCTCACCTATGCGATCGAGCGCCTTCGCAATAAGCTCGAGTACACGACGGTTGGCTTTCAGCTTCTTCCCTCGAAATTCACGCTGGGAGAGCTCCAGGCGGTCTACGAGGCCATACTCGATAAGCAGTTGGACAAGAGAAATTTCCGGAGAAAGATCGCAGAACTCAAGATCTTGAAGCCGCTCAAGGAATACCGAAGCGATGTGGGACGGCCGGCGCAGCTGTTTCAATTCGTGGCGGGTCGATTTGAAAAATTGAAAGACAAAGGGATCCTGTTCCCGTTTTAGAGCGACTATGGATCGGAGCCCCACGCCTTTCGCGGCGGCAGCTCTTGTTTTTGCCTTTTACTCGATGCCGCGCTGATTAGCCATCCACACCAGGACCACTTCGGCCTGGTGGCTTCGCTGCCCACCGGCACTCCGGTCTATATAGGCAAGCTCGCCCGCAGCCTGATCCATGCCACGCAGGTGTTCATCGGCAAAGACAGATACGCGGACATGTACCCACCGAGTCGCTACGTGCGGCAAAGGCCGCCCTTACACGCCAAAATGGCACCAACCATATTATTGGGCTTCATTCGAAAACTTTCTCAATTGAACTCAGGAGCCCGTCTCGAGGTTCGCGATCGATGGATGCCAGGGAAGCGGCGGAGTATCTGCGTCTGCGACCGAGGCTGGTGCAAGAATGGGCCCGGAAAGGGTATCTTCCTGCGCATCCCCTCGGTGAAGGAGAACGCAAAATCTGGCGATTCTTTGAAAAAGAACTCGCAGATTGGCTTCACTCGAAAACGAACTGCGCAGGTCGAAAGTGGTGAATTTGGGAGCTCAACCGATCACCGACCCAGATTTGAACTCGAAATATCCAGACGCATTTGTCACACCGGGGAATTCCGCGGGCGCGTCGAAGTATAGTCTGCGCGTAATCCCGAGCACCATTAGATCTGTTTCCGCAAATGTAGCTGGAACGTGTCGTCCGATGCCTCGAAACTGCTTGAGAGGCAAGATCGGTTGATCAACCCTCTAAGCACTTCTAACTAGGGCGATGTCCTTTGACGCCGCCCACTGCTCGATATCTCTTCCCGTCAAAGCGATGGCCATCAGATCGGGAAACTGATCAGGAGTGCAGCCGAAGACCGGACAATGCATCGCCGCAATCTTGGCGGCATATTCGTTGTGGTACGCAGGATGACCATCGTCCGACAAGGCAAGCAGCACAATCACTTTGACTCCACTCTGCTTCAACGAAGCGATGCGGGCCAGCATGGATTCGGCATTGCCTCCCTCGTAGAGGTCGCTGATGAGAACCAAATGTGTCTTCGCGGGATGTTCGATCTGCTGCTCGCAGTAGGCCAGTGCCGCATTGATGTCTGTTCCTCCCCCGAGCTGAACACCGAAGAGAACGTCGACTGGATCCTTCAACTCTTCTGTCAGATCCACCACCGCAGTGTCGAAGCAGATCAATTGAGTGGCAAGGCCCGGCAATGATGCGAGAACTGCGGCGAAGATGGAGGCGTAGACAACCGAAGAAGCCATCGACCCTGATTGGTCGACACACAACATGACATGGTCCAGATTGGCGCGAGTCCGCGCGCGGCGCTGATGGCCAACCAGGGTTTCCGGCACTACGGTCTGATGTTCACGCTGATAATGCCTCAGATTGGCGAGAATGGTCCTGCCCCAGTCGATGTCTGAATGCCGGGGACGCCGAGTTCGCTGAGCGCGGTTGATAGCACCTCCGACAATCTCCACCGTTTTGTGTTCCAGCCGCGCGAGAAGCTCGTTTACTACCTTCCGCACCACCATCCGTGCCGTCTCCCTCGTCTTCTCGGGAATTGCGGACCGCAACGAGATCAGATCGGCAACCAGATGCACGTCGGCTTCGAGAGTGGAAAGAAACTCGGGCTCAAGCATCAGCGATTTCAGATTGAGTCGATCAAACGCGTCCTTCTGGATTACCTGCACGATCGGAGTGGGGAAGAACTCGCGGATATCACCAAGCCAGCGTGATACACGCGGCGCAGATGCGCCGAGACCTCCTCTGCCCTTACGCTGAGAGCTGGACTCATAAAGTGCACCCAAAGCGGCTGATAGTCGCTGATCTTTTTCGGAAAGCTGCGTATCTTCCTCGCCGACAGCCAGCCGCCACCTGCGCAGGCGCTCCTTTTCATTTATCGCGATCTGGGTCACGAGTGACCTCCGGATTCCGCGTTCATTCCGAGAATCTCGTAGAGAAGAGGCAAAGCTCGCTCAAATGCCTGGTTCGAGCCGGCAGCCGGTCGGGCTTCTGCGTGCGTTGTCTCGTGCGCACCCTTCGCAATACGCTCCATTAGCCGGCGCCGAGCAGTGGCGTCATATGCGGAGAAACTCCGGCGCAGCAGGGGCAGAGACTCCAGAAAATCGTCTTCGGTGAGTTCACAAAGCCATTCATCGAGTAGCTGCAGGAGGGGCTGATCCTGCAGCAGCACCTCGGACCCGCCTGCTAGGAAGTTCTCGATGAAAGCGCCGGCTCTCTGCGGCGTCTCGCCACGCGTGCGAAGCGAGAATGCCGAACTTACTTGATGAAGCTCCCATGCTCGCAAGTCGTGAAGCCGGCGCAGTCCGAGCCCAACCACCTGTGCAGCAACCTGATCATCCTTCATCATCGCCTCGAGCTGTTGCCGCCACGATTCGGTGAGCATCTCATCGCCGAATAGATGAAGCGCTTCATCGTAGCCTCTCATCGCAGCTACGCGCGCTGATGCCGCGTCATCGTCAAGGTTGTGAGAAGCCAGGCGAATTTCCGCGTTTACTTCAACGCTTAGAGCGTGAATGAGCGATCGCAGTTCTGCTTCAGGTAACTCGCGCGCTGTTCCATATCGCAGCACCCTGACCAGAGGAGCCACTGCCTGCATCAACTCCGTCACTTCGCTGGCATCGACTGCCATCTCCTGCAGCCGCGTGATGCACGCCTTTGCGGCCACAGGCAAATCAGCGACCAGTGCGGCGCGAATCAGGTCCGCCTGCTCTGAGATGGATGTCGTCTTCTGCGATCGCTCGATCTGAGCGTTGGCCGCCGCCTGTTCAATGGTTCCTCCATACACCAGCGCCTCTGCGAGAGACACCGAGAGTTCCGGAACCCATCGCAGTTTCCATACTTCCCGAAAAGTGCCGCGCCCCGCTTCGGCTTCGATCAGCCTGCCCCACGGTACATTGAGGATCAGCAGCCTGTGCAGCAGTGTCGACTTCAGGAGGCCTGCTTCGCTGCGCAGATCAACGCGAACGTCGCTTTCTAGATCTTCCGGCTTTAGCCGCGTCTTCTTCTGCCAGAGCGCCAGGTCGCGCGCCAATGGCATCTGCGGAACACTGGGATCGATGTCGCCAACCTGCTCGCCAATGTAGAGCTTGCGCTCAATCAGACGTAGCGGAACATCTTCGCCAAAACAAAGCGAGGCCAGAGCAGACTCCCGCATTTCTTCGAGGCCGGGCACTGGCCGTTCGCGAAGCGCCGCCAGCGTTAGTGACAATCGCGCCGCCTCGATCGCCGATGCGGTAGAAGCAGGATAGCCCTCGCTCCGTAGGAGTGCAGCCGTCCGGGTCTGCCATTGCGCCGCGAAGGCTGCAGGCTGTGTTCGATTCTCCTGCGCATAGAGGCTCCAGAGATGTCTGTACCAGCCGGGCGAAATCACTCCTGCGCCATATCCAGAGCTCGCACTCAGCCGGCTGTTTGTCCAAGGCACCCATGTGACTTCCACCTTCTCGCGCGCAAGATCTTTCACGAGCGCCTTATCAGCAGCCGCGCTCGACTTCTCGCGAAGGGCGCTGACGTGCCACGCGCCGACCACCGCAGCGATTTGCCCTTCACGCTCCTTCAGCGCTTGGCGGATGTGGATACGCATCCAGGCTTCACGCTGCTGGTCGCGCAGACGCGAACGCTCGCTCCTCGCAGATTCTGAATCTGCCCGGACATCTGTCATTGCGCGCTCAATTGCAGCAAACACCGCCAAAGCATTTGCCCCCGAGCTGCGCTCATCGAACTGGCCCAGTCTTCCCTGCTCGATCAAGCCATTCCAGAATGCTTCTCCGTCCGTGAACCCTGCGATCTCGGCGAGAACATCGAGGGGGTCAGAGTCGACTTGAACCTCAATCTCTTCTGGATCACGGTTCTTCGCTGCGATCATTTCATGGATCGTGATCCCTCCTGGCCAGTCGATGAATCGCACCGGTCTCTCGTGGCAAAGGGCCCATTGCATCGCCTGCCACTCTGGAGAGAACTCCGCAAAGGGACTGAAGAACGCTGCATTCGCATCGGCACTCGCATGCACCAGCAACGCGACTGGCGGTTTCATTCCCAATGCCCCTGCAAACGGAATCAAATCGTCGGCTTCAGGCGTTCCCTCAATCAGCACGCACGCAGGGTTCAGCGCGTCAAGGGCGCGCTTCAGCAGGGCGGCAGAACCGGGCCCGTGGTGCCGGACTCCGAAGATGTGTAGCCGCTCATCCATTCAAGTTCACATCACATCCCGAATCGCGCGATACAGATCACCCCATTCATCGCGGGTGCGAACCACATTCTCGAGATACTCCTCCAGCGCTACCGCATCCTGCACCGGATCTTTCACTACAGCTCCCACCAGATTCGTCGCCAGGCTCTGAGCATCGATCGTGTTGTTGCCGAAATACGCCGCGTCCGCCCACGCGCTCACTCCAACCGAAATGGCTTCGCCTGTCGATAGAGAACCCGAAGAAGTCTTCAGTTTTGTCTTTCCGTTCAGTGTCTTGCCTTCACGCAATTCTCTGAAGAGAACCACAATCCGCGCGAGCTCTTTCTCTGCCGGTTCGATCGGAGGAAGCGTGAGACTGGTTCCGATCTCACCCACGCGCTTCACCACGATCCCGGTCTCCTCTTCCACGGTGGCTGGTGACGGAAGCACAACGACATTGAAGCGCCGTTTCAGAGCTGACGAAAGATCGTTCACGCCCTTATCGCGATTGTTCGCCGTTGCGATCACATTGAATCCAGACGTAGCATCAATGCTGATGTCCAACTCCGGAACAGGAAGCGTCTTCTCTGACAACACCGTAATCAACGTGTCCTGGATATCCGATCCCATACGCGTTAGCTCTTCGAGACGAACGATAGTTCCTTCTTCCATGGCGCGCGTGAGCGGAGTCTTCACCAGCGCATCGATGCTTGGGCCCTTCGCCAGCAACAGCGCATAGTTCCATCCGTAGCGGACCTGGTTTTCGTCCGTGCCGGCCGTGCATTGAATGATCCGCTGTGACGAACCCGAAATCGCCGCCGCCAGGTGCTCAGAGACCCACGACTTCGCCGTCCCAGGCAGCCCAAGCAGAAGAAGAGCCCGATCCGTAGCTAGGGTTGCCACGGCTGTCTCGATCAGGCGCCGGCTGCCGATGTATTTCATCGAGATCTCTGTCCCATCCTTCGCCTTCCCGCCGAGCAGATAGGTGACAACCGCCTTTGGCGATAGTTGCCAATTGGGCGGCCGTCCTCCGTCGTCATTCTTCGCTAAAGCTTCGAGCTCCGCCGAGTAGATCTCCTCAGCCGGTAAACGCAATTTCTGATCACTCATCTCACGTTCTCCAACTCATCAAGAATGTCGAGCAACATCCATCCCTTGTCCTTCCGATCGGCCTCGAGCGGCTCAAGCTGCGCACGCACCATCCCGCGCAACTCCCGCGGGCACAGCGCACAGATCACCTGCACAAACTCCGATCCGCCCTTCTTCTCCGGCTCGAGCTGTTCCTTCCAAGCCTTCGACCCCAGGACGTCTCGCATGATTGTCGTCGGAAGATGCCCTTCCATCTGCCGGTGAAGCCAACTCCACGCTGGGAAAGGCACCGGTGGGAGCCACTTCTTCGGTTTGACCAGCGCGGCCGCCCAAGCATCAGCTTCCTCTCGATCCCGCTCCAGATCGTCATCCCAACTAAGCTCACTCATCCGTCCCCACGCTTCGGGCAACTCATTCGTAATTGCATCCAACAGATCGATTCTCTTCTCGCGCGATGACATCAAGGCCAGAGCAAACAGCAGATTTTCGTCTTTCTCCGCAGCCTCAACCAACTCGCGATCCAACATCTCGCACGCATGGGCCAGTTGGGCAATATTCATCTCCGCAAACTGCTCCTGGATCCACCGATTCGTCTCATGCTCCTTCACGTTAGCGGGCAGTTCCAGCTTAAGAGCAGCACGCTTCTTCAAAAGCCCGGTTTTTGATCGTTGGATTCGCTCCATGCACGCAGTCAATGCAGCATTGTCTCCTGCCTCCCCTGAAAGCAGCGCGAGTTGCTTATGCACAATTGCGCGAACGCGGGGCGCCCGGTCCTTCTGAATGCTTTCGAGGAACTGCCTGTCTTCCGCCGACAGCCCAGTTTGGAGCGTCGAGAGCAACTGAACACGGTTGTCTGGGCTTTCGCCAGCCCAGCATTGCTCAAGGAGCTTTCGCGCGCTTCCTGCATCCTGCTTGCGAAGCTCCTTCAAGAACTTGACGCGTGGACGCAACGAACTCTCGGTCCAGTTCTTAGGTGTAAGCTCATCCGCTTCGAAGTATCCACGAAGTTGCTGCGATGGTGTCTGCCGCTGTACCCAGAATTGCGCGGTCGCTCCTAATCGATCCGCATGCCGGTGCACGAATCCGTCGAGCATTGGTAAATCGAATGGGTGCGGACGCAGCTTTTGCCTGTCGAAGACGAGCGCTAAGGCTCTGGCGGCATCTTCCGTGCTTCGATCGAGCAGGCGGAGAATCGGCCGTCTTAATCTGTCCGGAACGATGCGTCTCTCATCACGTGGCCAGTGCTCTACGGCAAACTCGCTCGGAACCGGGCGACGCGTAAATCGCAACGACTGTCCTGTGAGGCTGAGCGCCCTCAAAAGCGAATGCTCTCGATCGCTGCCCAGCATCAGCAGTTCTTCGCCGCTCTCCCGGCGGGCTCCACTCAAGAGCACCGGCAGCATGTTTGCCCTCAGCTCTTCAGTGTTCATTCGCCCACCCACCTTCCAAGAGGCGTCTGAGCCAGGCAGAGCCGGCACGTGTAACCATCCCACAGGCCGAACCCCGAGAATCTCTCAATTGCAAGTAGAGGCGAAGCTGCCTCTGCTTGGCTTGATATCAATGGAAGCGCAAGCTCGTCATTCTCCGCCGGACATAGAAACAGCCTCTCGCCATTTCGCCGCAACCGAGTATCCGCGAAGGAGAGTGGCGAGACGTTGAGCCAGGGAATAGTGGCCATTGCCTCTTCGTATTCTGAATAGGCTTTCAGCAGGTCGCGATCACCGAGCGCAATCTCTGAATCACGCTCCTCCGCTGGGCTGATCACCTCCCTGACCAATGCGCGGAGAGGCCGTGCCGAGCGATAGAACAACAGCGTCGCCTGCATCTGCTCTCCAGTTCGGTAAGCACCTTTTGTCTGGCCTGCAACCACGGGCACATAGTCAACCAGCGCAGCGATCCGAGGACCTTCTCCTGGGTCTTCGCGCCAAAGCCAGGTTTCCAATCGCCGCAGCCTGTCCGGCTGCACTTCGCTCACAGTACCCGCTACTCGCCAACTCCCGCTGACGGTTACCGTTCCTTCTTCACTCAGCAATGCCTCGCGCGATTGTGTCCAACCCACCTCGCGGCGAACATCGGCTCGGAGGTCAGCGGAAAGGCTTTCATGGCGTCGATATGCTTCGGCGATCAGATGCAGTTGTCCAAGCTGCTCCACTGCTGCCATGGGTCGCGCAGATTCCGGAAGACCATAGATGCGGTTCGGCAGAGCATCCACTCGAGACGCCAGCCCGGGTGCCTTCGCATCAACAAGCCTCTGCGCGATCGACCGGCACGACTTGCCCGCATGTCCCGCGAATCCTGCCAGACCCGCCTCAGCCTGATCTACAAGCCATGTATCAAGGTCATCGAGTCCAGCAACGATCGCATCTTCACGCTCGCGGCGCGCACGATCGCGTGCCGCCGCTGCACGTGCTACAGCTTTGGGATCAACTTCATCCGGCTCTTCGACGACAGCCCCTGCCAGGCTTTTGGCTCTCGACGCATCGTCCTTCTCTGACTCTGCCGAAGCACCAGAGCTCGTTCGACGTCGCCTCAACCAATCCTGAACCCATTCAGGAGTACCGGCAGCCTCGAAGGCCACTTTCCCTTCCGCCCGCATCCACATCAACGCAAGGCTGTGCTTGCACGGAAATTTCCGGCTCGGGCAAGTACATTTGTAATCCGCATCTGCTTCCGAAACGATCACGCGATAGGGCGAGGAACCAGACCCCTGGCACTCGCCCCAAATCAGCCCTGCCCTATCGGATGAGAGCCCCGACCATCCGCCCGGCTTCACAAGCTTTCGAGCGGCGATAAGCGAAGCCTGATCAGGCGCTAATTCTTCGATCTTCTCCAGACTGATGCCAGCCATGAGCAGAATCCTTTGAAGCCGGCGTGTACTGACCGTGTCTGATTAAGAAGCATACAAGGAAGCGTCACCTCTCTATTTGGCACCGACTCACCCCTTATGTCCGGTGTCGAGACCGTTCATCGATGCCAATCAGGCCAGTCCCTTGGCTTCTTGAAGCGGAAGCTACAACTTGTCATCTGATGAACAATCTTTCAACCTTGTGAGAGGATCACTGCGCTATAGGGACCCACGCCTATCCCGCCAGCAAACGGCATGTCATGTATTCCCGGCTGATTGGCTAATACGTCGTAGCTCGGCCAGTTCCCGAAGAACTGGTCATAGAGATTGCTGTCGGAATTTAGACGAACACGCCACAAGCCGTCTCTTGGGAATCCCAAATGATAGCTTGCAAAGCCCTGACTAGAGAAATTCATGAGGATAACCACGTCATCACCCGGTCCACCAGCGTCCCAACGATGGATCCCAATCAGCTTGTCAGGGTTATTGATATGAAATACGTTTGCATTCTGCCCTCGCAGGCCACGAGTGTTGTTGAACCAGTTTCGCCGCAGATGGATAAGATCGCGATAAAGCTGTGTAATTCCAGCGAAACGCCAGGCGTTGCTCCAGTCCAACAATCTGTCGTCATCGAACCAGCCCGCGGCGAGGAACTCCTGCCCCATAAAGAGCATTGGAATTCCGGGCGAGGCGAGCAAGGCTGCGGCACCCAACGTCGAACGCTTCTTGGCCCACCAACTCCAAGCGTTGCCAGGTGAAATCATTTCTGGCAGACGCTGAGCACCATTCGCATCCGCGTCATGTGATTCGGTGAAGATGACCCTCTGAAAGACGTCGCCATTGAACGTTTGCGCGAGCATCAAGCCCACCGCAGACACGTCGCGAGCCGAGTCATCGGTCGCAATCAGACTATTCCGGAGGGTACTAACGAAGGCTGCGCCCCATTGAGCGCTGAAACCAGCTCCACCGGCCCCTTGCGGCTTCGTGATCCATTCATTGTCCTTCATGTCTTCGGCGATCGAGATCTTCCAGGGCTGTGCATTCTGAATCTCTGAATTGATCCATTGGCAAAGAGTCCAACCGTCAGGAATATCGTTTGCTGGATCATTGTTATGGTCATACACATTGCGGATCGAGCCCACTGAATCCCAACGCAGTCCATCAGCGAATCTCTGCTGTAGCCACCGCATTGCGTTATCGCGCAAGTATTGTCGAACTTCACCGCCACCATAATCAAAACGAGTATCTCCCCAGTCTGTTCTGCTGCGCCAATCGTTATAGAAATAGATCCCGCCTTTGCCCTTGTCCTGCCAGCCATCGAATTGCCACATATCGCCCGCTGAGTCGCCGAGATGGTTGTAAACAACATCGACGATTACAGCAATTCCACGCTGATGCGCAGCATTGACGAAATCACGAAAGCCATCGGGGCCACCGAATTCGTCCTCAACAGCGAAGATGTATGCAGGATTGTAGCCAGCCGAGATGTCACCCGTGAATTCGCCCAGGGGCATCAATTCGATCGCGTTAATGCCGAGATCGCGCAAGTAATCGAGCTTCGATTTGGCGGAGTCAAATGACCCAACGAACGCCCCATCCGCGGTCTTGATCGAATGCCCTTGCTTGTCTTTGACCGTACCGTCACCTGCAACAAACGTGCGAATGTGCATTTCATAAATGACGAGTTCGTTCCAGGAGGGGGTCGAGTAGCTCGGACTGGCGTAGGGCGTAGATGGCGATTCGATGACGCCATTCAGATTTCCCCCGCTGTGCAAAATTCTTGTGGCGTAGGGATCCATCCGCCAAAGAACTCCAGCAGAGGAGCTTGTCACACAAAACTTGTACTGGTCCCCAGGTTTCGCCTCCGGGACATCAACTGACCAGAATCCATTACCCTCAGAAGCGAGTGCATTTGCGGAGCTTGACCAGCTATTGAAATCTCCGGCTATGGCGACTGAAGTTGCGAATGGTGCCCATACGCGAAACGACACGCCAACTCCTGTTGCGTCGGCATAGGGGTTGGCACCCATGAATGGATGTATCGATCCAGCAAGAGCCACCACACCTGCAGCAGCAGACATATCTCCTCCCAACGCAACTTGGGTCTAGGTACTCAAACCGCTCCTCAAGCTGCGACCTTGTCGCGGCTACGCACTGCGGGAAGTATAGTCTGGCGGTCTGAAGACCTGAGCTCCACCACAGTCTTCTTCATGAGAATGTACCCACGTCTTTGCTAGGTGCTTAAGAATCGAAGTAGTCATTCGGGTCTCCTCGTTTTGCACTCACGGAATCTGCAGAACAGGGGAGCACGCTTAGCCTGTGAGAACGAACAATCCGCATGTTTCAATGTCCAGAGCCATGGAAGTATGAACAAAGGTGTGGAAGGAGATCTGAACGTTACATGCGGTTCAAGAAAAAGAAATTAGCTCTTCGGAAGGAGCACGACGGCCATATCGCACACATATCCGGTTAGGAATCGCATTGCCACTTCATGCACTGCCGGCCATCGTGGCGGGATGTGAGTATCTTGCGTGCTCGATCGGAAATAACAGGAGAAATCTGGAGCAGCGGGGTGGCCATGCGCGAAGGCAGGTTCTCCGGGGCGCACGGCCACCTAACCTGGGAGTTCATCGCGCAGCAACCATGGTTTGATCGCTGCCGACTGGTCCTTTTGCCTCAACCGTATGCTCGCGAGCTCTCTTCTCTGCCTTACTCTTCGGGATTCGGAGATTCAGCGAAACGAGATTCGGGCATAGAACTTCATGGAGGAAATACTGGTCGTCATACTTATCAAACACCAGCTTGCTACCAGAGCTCGATTCGTCGGAGCTTTGAAGGGTTGCGATCATTGTGACATAGGTTCCCGACCTAAGTGCGAGAACACCGTTACTTGGGGAGGTGAGTGTGTATTCGCCAGCCGGCATCCACTTATCACCGACCGTAAAGTCGAACGGGACATTGGCCTTCAGACCTTGTGCCATTGCACCGGCGCACGAAGCGACCGAAGCAATAGTGAGAAGGGCGATTGCTGAAGCTCGGTTCATGAGAATATCTCCTCTCGGGGAAGCGTCTTTGTCGACCGCCTCACTCTCTAAGGCGGAACGAATCCGAGATTCCAGACACGTTTGCGGTTGATTTTTCAGGCGCCCAATTGAGGTCTTGGTTGATTCAGGTGGCGGGCTCACCAGTTTTAAGAGCTTTCCAGCCAGAATCGGCGCTCGAGACCGCGGGCTGCGCAACAACTTGCAAGTTATTGATTTGATTGACTACCGGCAAGGAATCGTGTCATGGGGCATGCTTGCAGGTAGACATAATGTATTCAACGACTTGCATAAAAACTTTTCCTGCCAAGCCGACAAGTTAGTCGTATCATCATCAGCATTGAGGCGGTTTGCATATGTCCGGAGACGTCGGCGAAGTGACGATGCTTCTTCATGCTATGAAGCGCGGCGACTCGACTGCGGCAGATAAACTCCTCGGTCTTGTGTATAAGGAATTGCACTTGCTCGCGAAGGGCTACATGCGTCGCGAACGTCCAGACCACACATTGCAACCTACTGCGCTAATCAATGAGGCTTATATGCGCATGGTAGGGAATGGCACCGATTGGCAGAATCACCAGCACTTCATCGGAGTCGCGGCCAATGTCATGCGCAGGGTGCTGGTTGATCACGCCAGAGCGCACAACGCCGGCAAAAGAGGCGGCGACCTTCAACGGGTAGAGTTTGAAGAAGGAATTGCATTCTCGAGCGAACGTTCTATCGAAGTGATTGCTGTGGATGATGCACTGTCTGAGCTTCAAACTTTGAATCCTAGACAGGCGCAGATAGTTGAACTGCGCTACTTCGCAGAGCTTTCAGATGAGCAAATCGCGGAACATCTGAAAATCTCAACTCGAACGGTACAACGGGACTGGTTGCTGGCAAAGGATTGGCTTTCCCAGCGAGTTCGCTAGAACCTCTTAGTTGGAAATCAAAATGGCAGATCATGCCGACAAAGACGAGAGGGTGATGGCCGTCGTGTCGATTGCCTTAAGGCGGTCAGCGGCGGAGCGCGAGTCCTATCTGCGCCTGGCCTGCGAAAGCGACGAGAGCCTGTATCGCGACGCTATTGAACTGGTGATGCGGCAAGAAAGACTCGGAAGCTTCATGGAGCACCCCCTCATCCATGATCAACCGCCGCCATTTGAGGTCGGGAATATCATCTCGAATCGATTCGAGATTCTCCGAAGTATAGGCGAGGGGGGAATGGGCTTCGTTTACGAAGCCTTTGATAGAAAACGTAACCGGCGCATTGCCATTAAGGCTGCGAAGCCCGGATACCATCGACTTCTTTCGCCAGAACTCCAAGGCGCGTTGCAGGTGCGCCACCGAAACGTTTGCCTGGTAAATGAGATTCACACGACAGAGACTGCTCAGGGCGAGATCGACTTTCTCACGATGGAACTTCTCGAGGGGCAAACCTTGGCCGCGCGTCTCGCTGCAGGCCCCCGCCTCTCAAATAACGAGGCATTTGAGATTGCCCGCCAAATATGTTCCGGTCTGGCGGCGGCGCAGGATAGCGGCGTTATCCATCGCGACCTGAAACCTGGCAACGTAATGCTTTGCCAAACCGCTAACGAAGGCTTGCGGGTTGTCATCATGGACTTTGGATTGGCGGGTGCAGCGGCTCTGGATGCAAACGAAGGCGGAACACCCGGATATATGGCGCCCGAGTTGAGTAAGGGTGAAAAAGCTTCCTTTGCCTCAGACATCTACTCGCTGGGAGTTATCCTCTACCAGATTGTTACGGGTCGATTCCCGATACAAGAAAGATCCGGCGTTCCAGACACTGCGGGTTCTTTTGCTGTTCCGTCAACTTTCAATAAGGAACTTGACTCAAAATGGGATCACGTCATCCTGTCCTGCCTTGCTGTGTCTCCCGCAGCTCGCCCTCCCGGTGGCCGAGCGATCCTTGCGGGTCTCGAGAAGAAGCCCTCTCGCAAGACCCCTTTTGTTGCGGCTAGCTTGATCCTTGTCTCGGTCATGGCGTTGCCTCAAACACGTGAGTGGCTGAACGATAGCATTTGGCCATCTCCAAACGTACGACTTGCCATACTCCCCATCGACAAATCAAGCGATCCTTCGGTGACCGATGGCATGCTGCAGGATGTTGCCGATCGTATAGCTCGAATGCACAGCGGGCGCCGTACAGTAGTCGTGATATCACCGTCCGAGGTCTCGCGTAACAGAGTTCAATCTCCAGAACAAGCGAGAGGTGCGTTGCACGCAACCCATGTGTTGCAGACGGCAGTTCGTCGCGAAGGAGACGTATTCGTCGCGAACGGAGCAGTCATCGACTTGGACACCCGGGCCCATGTCCGGGACTTTTCCGGTCGCTATTCAGCTGACACCATGGGAAGCTTGCCGGCGGCGCTCGCAGGCGCGGTCTCCTTGGCCTTGCGATTGAAAAAACCGTCGTCCACAGATCATCTCTCGAATGCGGCAACAGTTCCCTATGACCGAGGACTATTTCTCCTGCACAGAGATGACGAAAGCTTTGATGAGGCGATTCCCTTATTCGAAAAAGCTGGTGCTCTAGATCCTCATTCGCCCCTTCCACTCGCCGGGCTGGCAGAGGCAAAGATCATGAAGTATCGAGCCAAGAGGGATCGCGCATACCTTGAGGATGCGCAGCGATCCTTGCGCAACGCAGAGAGCCTCAGTCCCGATTCGGTGACGGTACGCCTGGTTGCGGGAGAATTGAATCAAATTGCGGGCCAATATGAGAAGGCACTTGAGGATTATCGTCGCGGACAGGAGCTTGAGCCGAAGAACGTCGAAGCACTTCTTCACATCGCCAGCATCTACAATGCGCTAGACAGGAACAACGACGCAATCGCTACGTACCGAAAAGCAATCGAACTCGAGCCAGGCTACTACAGGCCGTATCGAAAGCTTGGAGAGTACTACTATTTTCGGTCCGATTACGCTGAGGCGGCGGCGCAGTGGAAGCAGGCGATCGAGCGGGCGCCAGGACTGGCCGATGTCTACAATGAATTGGCCGCAGCGTTGACCGATCTTGGCCGCGATGATGAAGCGGAAAAGGCTCTTCTGACTTCACTTTCCGTGCGAGAGACTGCCGATGCGCGAAACAGCCTGGGAGCAATTCGCGCTTATCAAAGCCGCGACCGCGAGGCAATCGAGCTGTACAAGCGGGCTCTCGTTCTGGACCCTCATTTGTATCTTTATTGGCTCAATCTGGCAGACGCCAGCCGCCGACTGGGCCATACGCGCGAGGCCGCAGCCGCCTATCGCAAGGGAATGGCTCTTGCGCTGGAGGAATTGAAGGACGATCCTCATAGCGGTTACACCCGCGCGTATGTTGCCTATTTCGCCGCTCGATTGGGGGATCCGGCCAGAGCAGAGGACGAAATCATCCAGGCAAAAGAGGAAGCGCCGAGTGACACACAGGTGACTCGACGTTCAGTGCTGACTTATGAAGCACTTGGCCAGCGCGCTCGGGCAATCGAGGCGCTCAACGAGGCACCTCCGGAGTTACTTCTCGAACTAAATCGGCATCCCGATCTGTCGGAGTTTCGCCAGGATTTCCGCTTTAAACAAGTAGTAGCCAAATATGTCAAGGGAGGTAATTGATCAAATGTCAATATCGGCTGTTCCCACATCAGCTGACCCCACATCAGCTGCCTCAGCATCTGCTGTCTCAACATCTACCCCTTCAACTCCAATGCCAACGCACGAAATCGAGATTGTCGTCGAAGATCTGAGAAACGGTTATTACCGTTTCCCGGATATGAAGGTTACAGAAACAGTCCGGTATTTCAGTAAGGATGGTGAAGTCACGATCCATCTCACCGGTCACTCGCCATTTCGCTACGACGATGAGTTTGGCACGCAAGTCCCCGGCGGTGTCATCCTGACGCTGGTGAAATCAAGCGAGGATCTTCCCGGTGGTGTATTTCACTGTGGCTGTTCAGTGACCCTTCGCAAAAGTGGAGAAGTCGTCGGTTGGCCCGAACTTAAGAGCGCAGGCGCAGACCAACACGTGGGGAGACCATAGGCTCCTCGACCTGAGGTCTTGAGATCAGTGGACCAGGGCTTCTGTCTCCGACCGCTGCCTTTTCTGCAGATACCTTGGTTCACTAATGGACATATAGAGAGGGATTCTTGCTGCTTGAATCGCCATGGCGGCTGAGGGATTCCCTCGCTTGTCCATCTTGTTCAAACGATGGCTCTGCAACTTCCATTGCATGCCTTCGCGGCGTCACTTCGCCCTTTGGCCGCGCAACACCGCAGCCAATTGGCTCCTGCTGTTCACCTTGAACTTCGTTGCAGCGAAAGAGGCCTTAGTTTTCACAACTATTCAATCGACCAAGATAATGAGTATCACCCCTGGAGGTTTTCATGATTCGCAGAAACCTTGCACCCCACGGCCAAGGCGTTCGTGGCCTCAACCTGTCCCGGAGTTCCATCTCATTTGAAGGCGCGTTTGGCCGTATTTTTCGCGCACTACCTCCGGCGGAATTCGGCACTACCGATGCAGACACTCAGAACAATCTGAACCTCTTGGGTTATGAAATGGTGGCCAAGAATGATGGTCCGAAAGACGGCCCGGATACTGAAGAGAGCGGAATCCCGGCACTTTATACCTATCTTGGCCAGTTCATCGATCATGACATCACTTTCGATCCTGCTAGTAGCCTCCAGAAGCAAAACGATCCTGACGGCTTAGTAGATTACCGAACGCCTAAGTTCGATCTCGACAACGTGTACGGTCGCGGCCCCGATGACCAGCCATACCTGTATGACTTCAGCAAAGGGTCTGACAAAGCCAAGTTCCTCTTAGGCAAGCCGCTGAGTGGTGCGCCAGCAATAAACCCTCCAGCTCAGGATTTAGCACGCAACAGCCCAAATTTGGCAGCGGGACAAAACGCGCGAGCGATCATAGGAGATCCGCGCAATGACGAGAATGCGCTGGTAAGCCAGCTGCAAACACTCTTCCTGCGCTTTCACAACCGTCTCATTGATGACCAAGGCATGAGCTTCCGGGAGGCTCAGCGTAGCCTTCGTTTTCACTATCAATGGATGCTCATCAACGATTTCTTGCCCACACTCATCAACAAGAATACTCTCCAATCTGTATTTCCACATTTGAAGGTGAAATCTTCTATAGCAGAGAATCTGCCCGATTTGAAGTTTTATCACGTCCGCGACATGGCGTATATGCCACTCGAATTTTCTGTAGCTGCGTATCGATTTGGCCACTCGATGGTTCGCCCGGGCTATCGTCTGAACGACTCAGACGACACGCTTCTCCCGATTTTCGGTCAAGACGGTCCCCCTTCTCGGCCAAAAAGCCTCCGTGGCTTTATGGCACCTGCAGACCGTTGGGCAATAGACTGGGCCAGATTCATTGACATCTCCCCTCGGCCGCAAGGAGTCATTCTCGATGACAACGGAAAAACTCCCGATGGCACGCTCCCGTCTGCGCAGCAGCTAGCCGACAACAAGAACCGTCTCCAGCTGGCATATCGGATCGACACTTCTATTGTCTTCCCGCTCGGTAAACTTCCTCCAGACGTTGCCGATCTCATTATTCCGTCTCTTGCGGAGAGGAACCTTGTGCGTGGCTGGCGCCTGCGACTTCCGAGTGGCCAATCGGTGGCCAAAGCGATGGGCGAAACACCGATCGAAGTAAAGATCGGAAAGTTTGAAGATGTCGAGAGTGGTGTGCAACCGATTGAGGCAGTTAGCGCGGCTTTCAAAGATAACAGCCCCCTCTGGGCATATTGCCTTGCAGAGACACGCTCCCACACGGTTTCAGGAATCCATGGCATAAAGTCTAGGCTCCTTGGACCGGTCGGTGGTCGAATCGTCGCGGAAACCTTTGCGGGATTGCTTGTCTACGATAGCCAGTCGTTTCTTTCTCAAGAACCGAAGTGGAAGCCCACGATTGGTGATGGGAAAACGTTCGGGCTAAGGGAATTCGTCAACTTCGCGATCGGAAATTGAGTGCGAAGGAGGAGAACCCAGGACGTCCTTGCGCTCGGGCATCCGAACTCTGGCTGTCAATTCGGAGTTACAACTTGCTGCTCGATCACATCGAAACCAATCCGCAATTGCGATCGCACCAACCCGAGCCCCGTTCGAGCTGTTCGAAAATGTTGAAACGCTCGGAGCAGTGGAAACACTAGTACCCAAGACTCTCCTGCATGCGTGCACCAGGGGTTGAACTCAGATGTGCCTCACCTGTTGTGGGGGGCGAGCGGCCGCATTCTGGCTAAGCTCAACGTAGTTCTGAACATGCGAGCAGAGGTACGAAGGTGATCCGAGGAGATCTTGAGGACCAGTCCGATTGTTTAGTACTCCTCGCATACATTGAAAGGGGGAGGAGATGGCTGTCGATTATGACCCCGGCCCAGGTCGCGATTGGGAGCAACTGTTCCAGAGCGCACCGCTCAACTACTGCGAGAACTATCCGTCGAAACCGTTTCACACCAGATTTGGACCGGTCTTCTACCGGGGTAGGCTCGACGGAACAGCCCGAGTCCTCGTGGTCGGTCAAGATCCATCCACAGATGAAGTGCTTGCACACAGGATCTTGATAGGTCAAGCGGGGCAGCTGGCACAAAACTTCCTCTCCAAACTCGGACTGACGCGTTCGTACGTGATGTTCAACACCTTTCTCTTTGGGATTCAGAGCGCTGCTCTAACGAATGCGATCGCAATCGATCCGACGATAACGGCGTATCGCAATCAGCTCTTCGACTTTGTCAAGCTGACCAACAACATTACGGCAGTCCTAGCCTTTGGAGCCTATGCGTATCTGAGCGTCACGAACTGGCCCGGCAGCAGCAACCTGAAAGTCATAAAGCTCTCCCATCCAGCATCTCCGAGCGGTGTTGCAGCGAACTGGAACAGTCAGTTTCCCGCTGCAAGCAGCCTGATACAGCCAGACGCAGACGGCCATATTGATACGAGCCCCTACAGCACTACCAATCCGATCCCGAGTACCGACATTCCTCGATACGATCTTCCCTTCGGAGTGCCGGTATGGCATGGAACGGGCGGGGGAACGCACAGTCAACGTGGAAAGGCCTCCTCTTTCGAGAAACAGATCATCTGGACAGCACCATAGGTGCTAACCCTGGATGAGTGAGATCGACAAGAATTCTTGGTGTGATGATCCGGCATTAACTAATTCGAATTCCGGATTCCGGGTGCGGAGGTGAGACACTCCGCACTAATCAAGCTCGAGGACCCAGGCTCCTCCTTCTTGACAGTCGCATCGGTCCGATGTGAAAGGAGACCGTTCATGAAGTCTTCTCGCGAGTGGTTCCCGCTTACTGGCTCGGCTTCGACAAGAGAGGTTATAGCCGCGAGATCAAAGACGGCGGTGCCGATTGATCCGCTCTCGGGCGGAAAGATCGCACTCGCTGGTCGCGTGGTGACGATGGATGTTGCGAACACGGTCCTGACCGATGCTGTGTTGTATATCGACCAGGCCAGCTTTGTCGCTGTCCAGGATCGGGGAAAACCGGCACCGCCCGGCTTCGCAGGTGTCCCGATTGTCGAGACGGGAGGCACCATCTATCCAGGCCTTATCGAACTGCACAATCATCTGAGCTATAACCTCCTTCCGCTCTGGTCGCCCGTGCCGGCACGGTTTCAATTCCGCGATCAGTGGAGCAAGCACAAAGACTATCGCCCGTTGATAAGCGGCCCGATGACGGTGTTAGGTGAGTATCGAGATAAAAATGGGCAGGCAGCCTTCCTCCCAGCCCTCGTTCGTTATGTGGAGTGCAAATGCCTCGTCGGAGGTGTCACGACGAGCCAGGGTATCCGGCTCAACAGTAATGCGGGAATCAGCCGCTACTATCGAGGTCTCATTCGAAATGTGGAACAGACGGATGATGCATCGCTATCCGATGCACAGGCCCGCATCGGAGATATTGATGCGAAAGATGCACGCCGGTTCCTTACGCAACTCAACAAGGAAGATAGTTGTTATCTGTTGCATTTGAGTGAGGGTTTTACGGACCCCGCCCATCCCGACTCCGCCGCTCGGGAGCATTTCCTGGCACTCGAAATCGCGAATGATAAATGGGCACTCAATAATGCATTTTGCGGGATACATTCCGCCGGCCTTCTTCCCGACGATTTCGGGGTTCTCAAGAGCTACGGCGCATCAATGGTTTGGTCGCCGCTAAGCAATCTGCTCCTATACGGCGCGACTGCGCACGTGGATGCAGCGCGGGCCCATGGAGTGCGCATCGGGATCGGAAGCGACTGGTCGCCCACGGGAAGCAAGAATCTCCTGGGTGAGTTGAAGGTTGCATCACTCTGCAGTAGAGGTCTTCTCAACAGCACATTCAGCTCTCGCGACATCGTGGCAATGGTGATATGTGATGCTGCAAAGATTTTGAAATGGGAAGGCAAACTGGGAACGATCGCTGCCGGAGCCCGAGCGGATCTCATCGTGATTCCTGTCAATACCGGTGATCCATATGATGCTCTGATACAGGCCAAAGAAACAGACCTTCAGCTCGTCATGATCAACAGTATCGCGCGTTACGGAGTTCCGAGCCTGATGGATGCGCTGGTGCCCAACGATCAGACCGTAAAGATCGCGCATCAGTCTCGCAAGCTCTATCTAAAGCAGGCGACGGCCGACCAGGGCGTAGCGGCAATCTCACTGTCCAAGGCGATGCAACAGCTTAAGGATGCGCTTCTCAACATCGTTTCTCTCGCCAAAGACCTCGAGAAGCCGAAACCTGCACCAGCAAAGAGGCGGATCCTGGACGCACCAGCTCCGGTCGTCTGGTCGCTTGCACTTGATGAGATTCAGGACACCGGCGAGGATCTGCGTCCTCACCTGCCATTCCGGGGGCCGCGTGATTTTACTGGGCCCAAACGCAAATCGGCCGCTGTGACAGCGAAAACGCAACCGTTATCGGCTGTTCTGAAACCCATCGATCTGGACCCGATCACTGTAGCGGACGACCCGAACTTCCTTAACGAGATTGAACACCAGCCAAATGTGCCAGAGGTGGTGAAGATGGGCTTGAGGGCACTGTACTAGAACTCAGTGCGATCTCCTTAATGGAATCCGACAATTTTCCATCAGTTTGCAACCAAGGCTTTCGGAGAAACCCAAGGAGGCAAGTGTCATGAATACGCGAAAGAACCACGCCGACATGTCGCCGGCAGAGAAGGCAGCATTTGTGTCCGCAGTGTTGGCGTTGAAAAACAATGTGGACAGCGTTTTGCATCCCGGCAAGATGAAGCGATACGACGACTTTGTCCAGGTTCACAAGAACGCGATGATGGGTCCGGATATGATCATGCCGATGCCCCATGGCGGTCCGCTCTTCTTTCCCTGGCATCGAGTACTGCTGCGGCAATTTGAATTGGCGCTTCAGGCGGCGGCGGGAGATGCAGGTATTGCCATACCTTACTGGGACTGGGAGCTCTCCGGAAAGAATAGCCCGTTTACTGATGACTTCTTAGGCGGGGATGGCGATGCCGCGCAAAATCATCGCGTCGTGTCGGGCCCGTTCGCCTATTCAACCAAGAAGTTCAAGATTCACGTGTGGGACACCAAGTCTGGGAATGCGGGGCTGCTGAGAGAGTTCGGGACAGATCCCACGGCATACCTTCCCACGCCCACACAAGTCGCGTCGGCATTAACGAAGACGCCGTACTCGCCTGGCCCCAACAGTTGGGAAAAGACATGCGAAGGCGGGCTACACAATCCGGTGCACAGGTGGATCGGAGGAAACATGGCGGACGCTACTTCACCGAATGACCCTGTCTTCTTTTTGCACCATTGCTACATTGATCTGCTCTGGGAAAGGTGGAGAAAGCAACATCCCACAAGCGACCCCTACCTGCCGTCCTCTGGTACGCCCGGCTATGACTTGGCTTCAACCTTGGTCTTCAACAAGAAGAGCAAGCCCGCGCCATGGACCGGATCCTGGAAAGTGAAGGATACGCTGGACACAGCCAGCCTCGGCTATGTCTACGTCTGACGGGGAAAGAATCTAACATTCAAATCAACATGTAGGGCACTCAGGCTACAGCGCCAGTTTCTGAAGAGTCAGTCAGGAGGGACCATGCCAAAGATAGGTCAGTTCTCAGCGGAAAAGATTGTTCGTCACGCGATGTACGGCACTCCTCGAAAGGCGCTTGGGATTCAGGACATCCAGCGCAAAGGTACTCCGCGAGCAGCAGCGAAGGCGTTTCTGACAAGCATTGCGCCATCGTTAAAGCTTCATTCGGATCTACGCACTCTGAAGTTCGACAAGGTCATTGAGAGTCCGCTCGGGTTCCATGTGCTGTTCCAGCAATACCACAATAAGAAGCCCATCACTGGCGCGTGGGTGAAGGTCGATCTCGATGGCGAGAACCGTGCATACCATTTCACGAACACTACAATGCCGGTGAAGATGCTTCAGAAGCCCTCTAGAAAACAGCCTACAGAGAGCGTTTGGACGGAAGCAGACGCCAAGAAAAGAGCGATAGCGGCTGTCAAGGCGACACCATCTCGGATCCGCGGACGAATCGAAAGCGAACTGGTCAATTTTCCCAAGGGAAAGATGGTTCAACCTGCCTGGAAGTTCATCATTCCGCTCTCTGCGCCTCCACATGACTGGCGGATCTACATCAGCACACGCAATGGATCGGTCTTGCACAAAGAAGACATGATCAAGGAGGCGACAGGGACCGGGCTGGTATTTGATCCGAACCCAGTCGTAACTCTCCATGACACGACTCTGAGGGATACCAAGCCAGTTCCAGATTCCGCCTATGAACAGGTTCAGTTGCGCGGACTTTCGTCGTCGGGACTACTGGAAGGCCCCTATGTCAGCACATCGACGACTAAGGATAGGGTGCGATCCCGGAATCACAAGTTCATCTACAAGAGAGACCAGAGCGGCTTCAAAGAAGTGATGGCGTACTTCCATATCGATCGGATGCAGCGTTACATCCAAAGCCTCGGATTCAAAAACGTGAATCGCAGACCGATCCCCGTTAACGTCGCTGGACAACGCGCCGACAACTCGTTCTACAGCCCCGCTACGAAATCCTTATCATTCGGCACAGGCGGGGTGGACGACGCTGAAGACGCGGAAATAATTCTCCATGAATACGGACATTCGATTCAGGATGCTCAGGTACCTGGCTTTGGTGCATCGGATGAGGCAGGGGCCATGGGAGAAGGCTTCGGAGACTATCTAGCCGGCAGCTACTTTCATGACATGAAGCCTTCGGAATTTCAGAACTGCGTGGGATCGTGGGATGCCACCGCATACTCAAAGAGCCATCCACCCTATCTTCGCCGACTCGACAGCAAAAAAACGTATCCGAATGATATCGATGGCGAGGTTCATGATGACGGAGAAATCTGGTCTGCCTGCCTATGGCAAATTCGCCAGCTCATGGGTCGTAAAGCGGCCGACAAACTGATCCTCTCGCATCACTTCTTGATACAGAAAGATGCCGGTTTCCAAGATGCAGCTCAGGCTCTAATTCAGGCAGATCAACAGTTGAATGACGGAAGAAACCGCGCAGCCATCCAGAAGCTTTTCGTCCAACGCGGGATTCTCGGCAGGGCGAAACGCAAAAGCAGAGGCGTTGCTCGCAAGCAGCGTCGCGTCAAGTAGTTCAGCTAGCCCAAAGCCGAAAACCCAAGTCGACAGCGAGTTGAGAGTTCCCACTTCTCCCCAAAGTGAGAGGCGCCGGCATATGGCAAAGCGAGGTCATCAGGTAGAAGAGATCCTTCGGCTGGGGCGTGAATCAAAAGGGCAGGTCAGGGGGAAGCCATGCTGAAACTTCGTGCTCGTAGAACCGCCAAAACTTCCGTTTGCCTTCTCCGAGCGGATGCACTGGGATGTATGCCTCTCTGGCCCACCGGGCAACCGTCTTCTCATCGATTTTCAGGTACTGCGCCGTCTCCTTTGTATCCATGAGACGAGAAAGCCGAACTTGAAACTCTGAGATCATGGCGAAAATTTGGGCGTCGATCGATCCGAAGACGCACACAAAGAAGCATGCTGCACATTTTGGAATCCAATACGACAGAATGTCGAGAAAATTCTACACACGCCAATATGAGGTTCGTCGACCCCATGGGCTAAAGACATACAGAGCACCCCTTCAGTAGCACACTCGGACGAGAACTAGCTCTCAGCGCAATGAATCGAATTCTGCACCCTGTGATTTGGACCTCTTCCGTCGGCGGGAAGAGGTCGATTTGATACGCCATTTCGCACCACAAATCTCTGCCAAATTACCGGAGAGCTTCGTGCTTCTATCTGGGCTGCTCTCCGACTCGCGTCTTCGTTTTTTTGCTGTTTGAGAATCGGCGCGCAGGACATGACCCTAGGCCAGAGCAAAAAGATAGCGATACTGCACAGATCGGAATCGGCAATTGCCTCGTCCAACACGCGATGCTGAGATGCTTGAGAAAAGGTTTGGCGGTATCAACTGAGGTCTGATTCGTACTGATGCGAAAGGCAAATGGCTTAACCGGTGCGAGAGTTGGAAGAGGTCGGCCCGACACCCGGAACTGTCCAGCGGAAGATTCTGAAGCGGCGGATCTGTCTAGAAACCTCATTGGCGCCCTTGACGGCTGGGCTCCTGCGGTCATGTCCCACACCGCACAGCAAGGTTCTTACAAGAGTCCAACGCTTCTCGTCCAGATCCATAGGTTCTTTCTAGGGAAGACGGACATTAGAATGTTGTCGATCACTTAGAAAC
>Ga0207674_10001707_pt1 | contig 28113 bp, 15 predicted proteins | sample KBSCornC72_FD_184303 | JGI IMG/M metagenome (GOLD analysis project Ga0207674, IMG submission 184303) | Corn rhizosphere microbial communities from Kellogg Biological Station, Michigan, USA - KBS Corn C7-2 (SPAdes) (version 2) | ecosystem: Host-associated > Plants > Roots > Rhizosphere > Soil ...
AAACCCGAGTTCAAGGCCATCGCCGTCGAGCCCGCCGACAGTGCCGTGCTCTCCGGTGGCAAGCCCGGCCCGCACAAGATCCAGGGCCTCGGCGCAGGATTCATCCCCAGCATTGTCGACACCCACCTCATCGACGACGTCATCCAGGTCTCCAACGACGAATCCATCGCCATGGCTCGCCGCCTCCCGCTCGAAGAAGGCCTCTTCGTCGGCATCAGCTCCGGCGCGGCGGTCGTCGCGGCCCTCAAGGTAGCCGCGCGGCCTGAAAACGCTGGCAAGCTAATCGTCGTCGTGCTCCCCAGCTTCGGAGAGCGCTACCTCTCCAGCATCCTCTTCGACTCGCTCCGCCAGGAAGCTCTGGCATTGCCCACGCACCCGGTCACGCTGTAACGTCAGCGGAAAGGCCCTCCCGATGTTCACCCGGATTCGCGAAGATGTTCGCTCGGTGCTGGAGCGCGACCCCGCCGCGCGCTCCCGGCTCGAGGTTCTGCTCTGCTATCCGGGCCTGTGGGCGGTCTGGTATCACCGCGTATCGCATCGGCTCTGGCGTATGAAGCTGCGATTACTGGCGCGGATAATCTCCCAAATCGCCCGCCTGCTTACCGGAGTCGATATCCACCCCGGTGCGCTTCTTGGCCGCCGCCTCTTCATCGATCACGCAACAGGCGTTGTCATCGGTGAAACCGCCATCGTCGGCAGCGACGTCACGCTCTACCAGGGAGTCACCCTCGGCGGCACAGGAAAAGGCCACGGCAAGCGCCACCCCACCCTCTGCGACGGCGTATTCGTCGGCAACAACGCCAACGTCCTAGGCAACATAACCGTTGGTGCGAACTCGCGCGTCGGCGCCGGCTCCGTCGTACTCACTGATGTCCCGCCCAACTCCACCGTTGTCGGCGTGCCCGCTCACATCGTCTATCGCAACGGCCAGCGCGTCCTCCTCACCGATCCGCACGAGATCAAAGATCCCCTGTCCGATGCGCTCATCGCGCTCGCATCCCGTGTCGAAGAACTCGAAGGCAAGCTCGGAGCGCACGTCCGCCAGCTTCAGCCCTTCGCCACAGAAGAAGCCGAGCGCTCCGCATATCGAGAGGAACTCAATCAGATCTCCGAATACGTATCGATGGGCGAGGGCATCTAGCCGAACCGCGTTTTCGCTTTTCAGCCCCGACCAAGAAAGCGCATGATGTTCGCCGGCGCCCGCCCCTCTCGCAACTCACCCGCCATAAACTCCATATAAGGTCCGATGTGCTTGAAGAAGTGCTTGTACCCCGCGCAAAGATAGTTCAGCCCCGGCTCGCCCTCCGGTGTCGTCAGGAACCGATGCTTCGGGCACTCGCCATTACATGCGAATCTCACCTCACAGCTCCGGCACATCTTCGGCAGTGACTCCAGCTTCGCCTGCCCAAAAGTCTTCTGCTCCGGCAAATCGATCAGCTTCTCCAATGCCGTCTCCATGATGTTGCCCAGCCTGTTTTCCGGGTAGACATAGTGATCGCAGGAGTAAAGATCGCCCGTGTGCTCCATCGCCAGCGCCGAACCGCAGGTTCTGCGAAACACGCATAGGCTCGCCTCCATCCCCATCCAGCTCTCCAGCGCGACATCGAACAGCTGCACAAACACGCGCCCGACATCCTTCTTCACCCACTCATCGAAAATCCGCGAAAGAAATCTTCCGTACGCATCCGGCTCCACCGACCACTCCGTCACCTCCGCCGCACTTTCAAACGACGGCTTGATCAGAACCAGCTCATTTTCGTCCGAGTCCGCCGCTTTGCGCTCCACGATCGGAATGAACTGAATGAAGCCGCTCCCAATTTCCTTGAGAAACCGGTAGACCTCCACCGGATATTCCGAATTCCTTCTATGCACCACCGTTAGGGTGTTGAAGTCCACCCCGTGCTGCTTCAGCTTCGCGATTCCGCGTATCACCCGGTCAAATGTCGGAGCCTGTCCCTTATCTATGCGATAGCAGTCATGCAGTTCCCGCGGCCCGTCGATCGAAACACCAACCAGAAACCCGTGCTCCGCCAGGAACTCGCCCCAGGCATCATCGATCAGCACTCCATTCGTCTGCAGCGCATTGGCAATCCTCTTTCCGCCTGCAAACTTCCGCTGCAACTCCACGACTCTGCGGAAAAACTCCAGGCCCAGCAACGTCGGCTCTCCGCCCTGCCACGCGAAGTGAACCTCGTCGCCCGGCTGCGCTGGGATGTACTCCTTCACATACCGCTCCAGTACCTCGCCTGACATCTCCCACTTCTTTGTTCCCGGATACAGCTTCTCCTTTTCGAGATAGAAGCAGTACTTGCAATCGAGATTGCAGATGGGCCCAATCGGCTTCGTCATGATGTGAAAAGGGGAATGCGCCATCGCCGCCTCTACTGGCTTCCGATCATACGCGCTCACGTCTATGTGCGATTCGTCGTTGACCCGGCACGGCTCACCGATTTATTACTGCCTTGCCCGGAAAGAGGATCATGGAGACTCGCCGAACCCTTCTCAAATACATCGCAGGCACAACGGCCGCATCAGCCTGTGGCATCGACTCTCTCGAAGCCTTTGCCCGCGGGCTCGACAATCAGGCAACTTCATCTCAGAAGCCCAACATCGTCTGCTTCGTTGGCGAAGGCCTGCGCTGGGATGAATTCTCTTCTGCCGGAAACAAAATCCTCCACACGCCCAACATGGATCGCATCGGCAGCGAAGGCTGCACCTTCCGCAACGCATTCGCCGTCAATGCACTCTGCCTTCCCTCGCGCGCAACGATGCTCACAGGCATGTACTCACATACCACCGGCGCTGTGTCCAACGTTGCAGGCAAGATCCCTCCTCGGTTCCCGCTCGTCTCTGATCTTCTGCAGAAGGCCGGATACGAAACAGCCTTCCTCGGCAAGTCCCACATTGAAGGCGCGCTCATGGAGCACAACTGGGACTACTACTTCGGCTTCGTCGGCCAGGCAGACTACTACCGGCCCGTCATTACCGAAGGCGTGCGCGGAAACTACGGCAACGCGAAACTCTACGAAGGCCAATACGTCGACACCCTGCTCACAGAGAAAGCAGTAGCGTGGCTCAAGCAGGAGCGCACCAAGCCTTTCTGTCTTTTCCTCTGGTTCTATGCGCCTCACGCGCCGTTCTATCGTCCTAAGGACATGGTCAACGACTTCAACGGCGTGCCGATCCCCAAGCCCGCAACCTTCGACGAAGACCAGAAGAACTACCCCGGCAAGCCTCGATCCGTAGCTGAGGCAGACAACAAAATCGGCTACTCCGAAGTCTTCAACGACGATCCGCGCTCGCTAGAAGAGCTGGTCAAGGATCACTACGCGGGTGTGCAGGATAACGACCGGAACGTCGGCGCAATCTGGCAGGAGCTCGAACGCCAGAAGGCCACCGACAACACCGCCATCCTGCTCAGCTCAGATCACGGCTTCTTCCTCGGCGAACACCACTTCTACGACAAGCGCCTGATGTACGAGCCGTCGATCCGTGTCCCCATGATGCTGCGCTATCCCGGCAAGGTGAAGTCAGGTGCAAGCAGCGACGACATGGTCCTCAACCTCGACATGGCTCCCACTCTGCTCGAGATCGCCGGCCTCTCCGTCCCCGCTGACATGCAGGGCAAAAGCTTCCTCTCCCTTGCCGAAGGCAAGCAGGACCCACACTGGCGCAAAGACTGGCTCTACGAGTTCTACGAGTACCCCGGCTTCGAGAATGTTCGCCCCTCACGCGGCGTGCGCACCGAACGGTACAAGCTCATCCATTACTTCCTTGAACCGGAAGAGTGGGAGCTCTACGATCTGCAAACTGATCCCGATGAGGCCAACAATCTCTATGGCAAGCCGGGATCGGAAGAGATCACAAAGCATCTCAAGGAACGACTGCAGGCGCTCCGGACTCAAACCGGCGACACGTACGTGTACAAGCCCACCGGTATCCCTAAGCACTGGACCGTCGGCACCACCACCGAATCAGGCCTGACCAGAACTAATCCGAAGTAGTCGGAACGCGCCCGGCGGTCTGTTCAGTGCACATCCACTGCCCGATCGCCCTCATACCCCATAATGTGGAAGTATGCCTCCCACCCTGTCCAGGACACGGGTGCCGGCATCTTCGACATCGGATCTCTCAGGTGATCCTCATACGCCTGCACCAGCTCGCGCGTCCGGTAGACGCCCGTAAGCCAGTCGCCCCGATACCAGTTCTTCCACTTGCCGTACTCCGCCAGTTTCATCGACGCCTGAATGGCCTCCAGCGAGACGTTCGCTTCATGCGCCTCCAGCTCCGCCTTCTGCGCGTCTCCGACCTCATCATCTTGTAGCGCCTGCGCAATCAGCATTAGCGCCCGGTTGCTCTCGCGATTGATCGTGATCATCGTCAGCACCGCCGCCTGGTAGTAGTCGCGCCGCTCCGCTGCAACCAGCACCTTCGCCGCCAGCGCATCCTGCCACACCGCATCCCACCGCGCTTGCGCCTCTTCGCACTCCTTGATGTCACGAACCAGCAACGCCCTCTTTTGCTCGGCGGACATCTCAGGAACCAGTCGTGGTGCCGTCCACTTCGGCGACTGGCTGGGAATGTTCGCGACTTGCCCCTCGCTCAGCCGGTCGAGCAGCAACCGCCGAATCTCCGTGTGATAATGCTGATCGCCGTTCTCCCGTGGCACTCTGCTGTACTCCGGCCGTGGCGGCGGCGCATTCCCCGCTGACGTCAGCCCCGGCCCTGGTTCATTCCGGCGCATCGACGGCGCAGCGAAATATTCTCGGTAGACAGCAGCCACCGCATCCGCCGCCTTCGCTCCAAATTCCTCCGAAGCCCATTGCTTGTAGTACGCAATGTCCTCATCCTGTCCAGCGGGCACTCCGCCCCACGCCGCATCCATCACCGCACGCGTCGTCATGGCCACTGGCCGGATGTCGCTGGTGTTCACCAGAAAGTAGTCCGTCGCACCGGCCTTGATGTACCGCCCCAGCTCCACATCGATCACCGAAACCGGCACCATCTCCGAAAGCTGATTCGCATTGAAGTTCATCATTGCCACGTGAAAATACGCGCCCTGTCCCGCCGCAACCCGGCCGCCATCCTGCATATCGCCATAGCCGGTGTCCGCCCACACCAGCGTCACCTCCGGCGGAATCTTCAGGAGGCCCTTCTGCATCAGTCGCGCACCCTCTTGCCACAGATCCGTTACAAACTGCGCCTTCGGATACTTCGCGCGCACAATTTTGATCTGCTCTGCAATCGCATCACTGATCCTCTTTCCCAGCAGTTCATCGTTGTCGCGCACGCTTGGGTCGAGCGACGCGTAGCTCGCGTCCGACAACCCGCGCAACCCCACGCTCCACAAAATCTCTTCATCCGGCTTGTACGTCGCCACCGCATTCGTCCACGCCCGCTCCAGGATCTCGGGATGCGTTGAGAAGTTATACGGAACATCCTTCGGCCATCGCGCCACATTCACGCCCAGCGGAATCGCATGGTGTTGGTTGATAATCAGCCCGCGCTTCGACGCAGCCTCAACCTGCGCATCATCCGGGAAGATCCACGTCCCCGGCACGATCATGTTGCCTTTCAGCCGCAGAATCGTCTCAAAGATGTTGTCCCACACGCGCAACGCGATTCCCGTTCGCTCGCTTTTCGACCCCGGAATCCAGCCGCTCAGCAGGTCCTCGTCATTGATAAAGAACCCTCGATACTTGATCACCGGGCTCGGATACACCTTCGCGAAATCCGCTGGTAGCGTGATTGAGTTCCGCCTCTCGGGCAGCTTGTCCGTCCACAGATACATCGGGTCCGTTCCCAGCACCATCTGCGAGAACTGGTAGATGGCGTATATCGTCCCGCGCACATCCGCGCCCGTCAGGCAGATCATGTCGCGAACCTGCCGTCCGCTCAGGTGCACAACTGAAAACGCAAACGACTCGCTGCCGGTCGGAGCTTTGCAGCGTGCTCCAAACTCCGGCGGCTTCGGCCCCGAGATCAAAACTGCGATCTGCCCCGAATCCTCCAGGTGATCCGTAAGATTCGGCGCCTGCCCAAACACCTTCGTGAAGTCATTCAGCAGATCCTCAGTAGCGCGCCGCACCGGAGCCGGCTCATCAAGGCTCTCCACGATGGTCACCGAGCCATCGATCGTCAACGGCTGACGGTCTCGATTTGGCGGAGCACTCCCCATCGCCAGCCCGTTCCCAAAGATCCGGAAAAGCATGAATGCCAGCAGGAGATCTCTTGCAACGCCTCTCCGAAACGTGAACATGAGCTCTCCTCCTGCGCAGGGCAGATGTGTCAGACCTCGGCCATATCTAATCTAGTTCAAAATCTTTGTAGCATTGGGTTAATGCGGCAGCTGCGTCGTATCCCACCCTCCGCCCAGTGCGCGGACTAGTCCCACACTCGCCGCAAACTGCCGTGTCTTCAGATCTGTCAGCGTGCGCTGATTCGTCAGCAGAGCCGTCTCCGCCACCAGCACTTCCAGGTAATTCGTCACGCCGCCCTTGTATCTCTGGTTCGACAGATCGAGCGAGTGCTGCGCCGCATCCACCGCGCGGCGTTCCGTCTTTGTCTCCTCATCCAGCACACGCAGGTCTGAAAGCCTGTCCTCCACTTCATTGAACGCGCTCAACACCGTCGCTCGATAGGTCGCCGCATCTGCCTCATACAAATGCCGCGCCTGTTCGGTGATCGCATGCCGTCGGCCCGCGTCGAACAGGATCTGCGTCGCCTGCGCTCCCAGGCTCCACAGCGCGCTCGGCCCCTGGATCAGTGTGCCGATATTCGTGCTTTCGAATCCGCCTCCGCTCCCGATCACCACGTTCGGATAGTACGCGCTGATCGCAATGCCGATCCGAGCATTCGCCTCCGCCGTCCGCCGTTCAGTCGCCGAGACATCCGGCCGTCTTTCCACCAACTGTGAAGGAACGCCCACCGGAATCTGCGGCAACTCCAGATCAAGTGGCTCTGGCTGCAGCGTCACCTCGCGCGCCTCTTTGTTGATGAGCGTTGCAATCGCATGCTCAAACTGGTTGCGTGCCTGCTGCACATCCACAAGCTGTGTGCGCGTAGTTTCCAGCTGCGTCAGCGCCTGCGCGACCACCACCTCCGTGGCCAGCCCTCCTTTGAAGAGCTGCTGATTCAACTCAACCTGATGCTGATAATCGGCAACCGCTCTTTCCAGCAGCCGCGCATCTGAATCCAGTCCCCTCAGCTCGAAGTAGTCAGTCGCCAGTTCCGCATGAAGCACAAGATCGAGATTCGCCAGGTCCGCTGCATTCGCCTGCGCGCTCGCCCGCGATGCCTCCACATTTCTCCGAACCCGTCCCCACAAGTCCGGCTCCCAGCTTGCCTGACCACCAAGCTGAAGGTCGGTGTATTGCTTTCCCGCGCCCGTTGATACCAGCGGCCGATGCGCGGAAACTTTGGCGCGCTCCCCCGAAGCATTCCCCGTCAGCGTCGGATAGAAATCCGCGCGTGCAATCCGCACCTGGTCGCGCGCTGCAAGATAGTTCTCCATAGCCGCGCGAAGGTTCTGGTTCTGTCTCGCGATCTGATCCTCAAGCGCGTTCAGTTGCGGATCGTTGTAGACCTCCCACCACTTTCCGCGGAGCATCCCGTCCGAGGGCGTCGCCTGCTTCCACGTCCCACCGTTCGGATTCGGCGGCGGCACAACTGCGCTTGCTGCGCTCTCCTTGTACGCAGGTGGTGGCGAAGCAGGCAGATCCGGCCGCTTATAGTTCGGTCCCGCGGTGCAGCCCGCCAGCAGGCACAACAGTGCCGGCAATGCACCGCTCCGCAGTTTCAGTCTCAACTGCGTCAATCCTTGCCCCCTTGGCCCTGTTCTCCGTTCTGTTGCCCTTGATTTGGATTCTGCGGATTCACCTTTTCTCCATCGATCAACGAATCGGGAGGATCCTGGATCACCAGATCGCCCGGCTTTAGCCCGCTCACAATCTGCACTGTCTTTCCATCGTCTTGGCCAATCGTCACCGGTACAACCCTCGCTGTATTGTCAGGACCAAGCACGCCCACCTGCGTCCCCTCACGGCGGAAGATGATGGCCGAGACCGGCACCACGAACGTCTGCACGGACTGAGCCTTGAAGTGAACCTGCGCCAGCGCTCCCGGCAGCAACTCGCCTTTGCGGTTGTCGACATCGATCTCCACCAGCAACGTACGGCTCGTCGGATCGATTGCATTCGAAGTGCGCACCAGCGTCCCCTGGAAAGTCTGGCCCGGATGCTCGGGAAAAGAGATATCCATCTTCGTGCCGCGCTTCAAATTCGCCGAGTACATCTGCGGGACATTTGTATACACGCGCAATGTGTTGAGCGCCTGCATGTGAAACAGCTCGCGTGCGGCTCCTGTATCAATCAACTGTCCGGTATCGATCGAGCGTCCGGTAACTACCCCATCGAACGGCGCATAAACCTTCTCAAACGACTGAAGCTGCTTCAGACGCTCCACGTTGGCCTGTGCCGATCTCACTGACGAAGCCGTAGTCGTCGCCTGGTTCGTAAAGTTCTCCGTATCCTGCTGCGAAACCGCGTTCGTCGCTACCAGCCCTTGATAGCGCTGCGCCTGGGCTTTTGCATTCTTGGCATTCGCTTCCGCCGTACCAAGATCCGCCTCTGCCTGTGCGAGCTGCTGGTCGAGCTCCGGCGTTGCAATCTCCGCCAGCAGCGCACCCTTCTTCACGTGCGAACCCATGTCGTAGTACCACTTCGTAAGGTACCCGGAAGTCCGCGCATAAATCGGCGCATCCGTATACGCCGTCACGTTCCCGGGAAGCAAAAACGTATCCGTCGCTGCACCCTGCTTCGGCGCCAGCGCAATCACCACCGGGGCAGCAAGCTCCTGCGTCGACTCCGCCAGAACATTGGTTCGATGAATTCGGCTCAGGATTCCGAACGTTGCCAGCGCCGCAAACACCAGCAGGACAATCACGAGCGTCGTCACCGCAAGCCCCGTCGCGACCGGCTTTGCCTCAGGCGCGTGTTGCGTGTCGTGGCCCTCGTGCGGCATCTGCTTGTGGCTTCCCCGGCTTGCATTGGAAGTCGATTCGTTACTCATACCCTGCTCCAAAACGCATTGCTGATTCTCTAATCATGCTCATCAGTCAAACTCGTCGAAAGTTGCGGCCTGGCTCTCGTGCCGCTTGGTGCGACTCTTCTTCTCCAGCCATCCGTGCACAACCGAGAAGAACGCTGGCACGAAAAACAGAGTCGCGAAAGTCGCCAGCAGCAGTCCACCTATAACCGCGCGACCCAGCGGCGCATTCTGCTCTCCGCCTTCGCCAAGGCCCAGCGCCATCGGCATCATGCCCAGAACCATCGCCAGTGCCGTCATCAGCACAGGACGCAACCGCACAAAACCTGCATTCAGCGCCGCCTGCCGTGCATCGCCCACCAGCTCTTCAAGCTGCTCCCGCGCGAAGCTGACCACCAGGATCGAATTCGCCGTGGCCACGCCCATACACATAATGGCCCCCGTCAGCGCCGGCACACTCAGCCGTGTCCCAGTCAGGAACAGGAACCATGCGATTCCAGCAAGCGCCGCGGGCAATGCCGAGATAATCAAAAACGGATCTAGCCACGATTGAAAATTCACCACGATGAGCAGGTAGACCAGCAGAACAGAAATAATCAGTCCCATCAGCAGGCCAACATACGATTTCTGCATGGTCTCGCTTTGTCCGCGCAGCACGATGTGCGAGCCACGTGGCAATTGCTTCTCGTACTTGTCTTTGATCTTCTCTACCTCGCGCGTAACCGTGCCCAGGTCCGTGCCCACCACGTTGGTGTAAATATCGATCACAGGCTGCACGTCATAGTGGCTTACGGTTCCCAGTTCCGCGCCGGGCTTGAACTCCGCCAGGTTCCCAAGAATCTGCACCGGCTGAGGCGCCCCTGGCGCCATTGTCGTCTGAGCTGTGCCCCCTGTCCCTGCATTCCCAGGAGGATTCGCGCCCGCACTCGCTCCCGTGTTGCCCGCTCGCGTCACCGGCAGACTCTGCAATCCTGAAATGGAATCGAGCCGGTATTGCGGAGTCTGCACTGCAACGTTGTAGCTCACGCCGTTTCGCGGGTCGAGATAGAAGCTCGGCGTCGTCTGAAAGCTGCCGCTTAATGCCACCAGCAAACTCTGCGCCACGTCGCGCTGCGCAAAGCCAATAGCCTGCGCGCGTGTCCGGTCTACGTTTACAGTGAAGTTGGGAAGATCGAAGGGCTGGTGAATGCGGGCATCCGATGCTCCCGTGACATACCGGACCTCATTCAGCATCTTTTCCGCAACCGCGCGGTTGCCATACAGGTTCGGTCCCACGATCTGCACATCGATCGGTGCCGACAATCCGAAATTCAGGATTTGCGTGACGATATCCACCGGCAGAACATAAAACGTGACGCCCGGATAATCCCGTGCCAGCACGCCTCTGAGTTTTTCAACATACTCATCGGTAGGACGATGATTCTCCGACAGCTGAACCTGGATATCCGCATCGGCGGGCCCAATCGGTGCGGAAGTCGAATAGGAAAGATTCAGGCCTGAGTAAGGCAGTCCAACGTTGTCGACAATCGTTACCACTTCGTCCGCGGGAATGTTCTGACGAATCGTGCGGTCGATATGATCGCAAAGCGCGGCTGTCTCTTCGATTCTCGTACCCGTCCTGGCGCGCACGTGAATCTTGAATTGCCCCGCGTCAACCGAAGGGAAGAAGTCCTGGCCAAGCCACGGAGTAAGCAGCGCAACGGACCCGATCGCAAACATGATGAAAATGATCAGGAAGGCTCCGGCGAAGTTCACGCACAGCGTCAAGAGCCGTAGATACCCATTACGGAATCCGGTGAAGACCTTCTCAAATCCGCTCTGGAACCTTACAAACGGGTTCCGGCTGGCCTGCTTCCGCGCTACCTCCGCATCATCATGCTCGTGCAGCAGGTACTTGGCCATGGTCGGCACCAGCGTTCTCGAAAGCAGATAACTCGCAAGCATCGCGAAGATCACAGCCTCGGCCATCGGCACAAAAAGGTACCGCGCCACGCCGCTCAGCAGGAACATCGGCACAAACACAATGCAGATCGCCAGCGTCGACACGAACGCCGGGATTGCAATCTGCGCCGAACCATCCAGGATCGCCTGCTCCAGCTCCTTGCCCTGCTCGAGATAGCGGTTGATGTTCTCGATCGCAACTGTCGCGTCGTCGACAAGGATGCCGACCGCCAGCGCCAGTCCGCCCAGCGTCATGATGTTGATGGTTTCGCCCAGAGCTGAAAGCACGATCAGCGAGCACAGAATCGACAGCGGAATCGAAACCGCGATGATGATGGTCGACCGCCAGCTACCCAGAAACACCAGGATCATCACCGCTGTCAGGCAGGCCGCGATCAGCGCCTCGCGAACCACGCCATCGATCGCGCCTCGAACGAAGATAGATTGATCTGAAAGCGCATCGATCTTCGCCTGCGGCGGCAGCTGCCCTTTCACATAATCCAGCTTCTCGTGAATGTTCTTGATAATGTTCAGCGTCGAGGCCGAGCCCGTCTTCATGATCGACATCATCACGGAACGTTGCCCGTTCACCCGCACGATGTTCGTTTGCGGCGGGTTTCCGTCCCGCACATGCGCCACGTCTCGGACGTAGATCATCGCGCCATTCACAACGCGGATGGGCAGATTGTTCAGCTCGTCGACAACCGATGGCGCCGAGTTCGTCTCGATCGAATACTCAAACCGGTCCATCTTCATAGTGCCGGAGGGCACGATGAGGTTTTGCGCCGACACCGCGTTCACCACGTCTGCCGGAGATAGCTGGTGGGCCTGTAACGCCCTCGGGTCGATATCGACTTGGATTTGGCGCTGTTTGCCGCCATAGGGATAAGGCGTCTGCGCGCCCTCCACCGTGGCCAGCTGCGTGCGAATCGTGTTCTGGCCCATGTCAAACAACTGTTGTTCGCTTAGCCCCGCACCCGAAAGGCCCAGCATCAGCACCGGCACGCTCGATGCGTTGTACTGGATGATGAATGGGGGATTTGTTCCGGGCGGCAGCTGCCGCAGCTGTACTTGTGAGATCGAAGTAACCTGCGCCACCGCACTGGCCACGTTGGCATGAGGCTGAAAGAAAATCTTGATTACCGCAACCCCGGCAAGCGTTTGCGACTCGATGTGCTCAATGTCGCTCACCGTCGTCGTCATGCCACGTTCACTATTGCTGACGATCCGGTTCGCCATCTCCTGCGCTGATAGCCCGCTGTAGTTCCACACCACCGTCACAACGGGTATGTCGATATTCGGAAAAATATCCGTCGGCATCGACAGGATGCTGTACACGCCCAGAATCAGAATCAGGAGCGCGAAAACGACAAATGTATACGGCCGCCGAAGCGCAAGCCGAACAATCCACATACGGTGGTACTCGCTCCTTCGGCAAAACCTGCGAAACTGGGTTCTGCCGGATTCTTTCCGAGGTCAACGCGCCCAGATGCTTTTCATCTGCTGTCGTTGGCCAGGGGCCACGTAATCCCTGCGTTTGCATGAGGCGATTTGCCAGGTTAACGATCGGGAGAGGAACGCCTCGCGAACCGTGGCGACCCATTCAAGGCAAAAGCGGCTCAGTGGAATCCAGCCTGTCGGCAAGGCGCCGGCAAGCCGGGTCAAAGTTCAGCTAAACAGTCAATTTTAGTCGATCATGCACGGTCAAACGAAAGCGCCGCCTGCTCATGCGCGGCTGCCCGTCACGCAGAAGCTCTGCTCTATAGGACGGCTTTTCAAGGCTCGAGGCTTCATTTTCCAGATCGTATGTATCAGGATGCGAGTTGGTTCAAAGCAATTTGGATTCGAGCTCGGTTTAAGGTTCCTTTCATGTGCCGGTCCCATCATTCGCCAGTGGCTGGACACAACGAAACTCCGCGCCATTTCATCAGAATGAGAATTCTGCGAAACGGTCGCTCGTTCCCGATCCAGTGCTCGACCGTTGTTTCAGATCACCGCGAGATTCAGATCGGGCGTTCTCCAACTTCTCCCGGCGTACGCAGGTCGCGCCGAAGCGAAACCTTTCACCTGTTGAAACCGTCCCTATTATGGGTGCCCGCACGCTAAACCCTCTCCTCATGCTCCATGTTTTCAGCCGGATAACCTGACTCTCTCTTTTTTTGAAGATACTGAATGACTGGAAGTTATAAACATGCCGATTCAAAACGCCACTGAGCCTGAACTTTCAAAGACCGGTGAGTCGCAGCCTCACAAGAATCCCTGGCTTCGCGTTTTCATCTACCTCGTGCTGATTGCTGCCGGAGCATTCATCGGCTGGCGCGTCTACCAGAACAAGGAAAAGACTGCCGCAAACACCGCCCATCAGGCTGCAGCGCTCATGAATCGCCCTGTTCCCGTGCAGGTCGTCCCCGCCGAGCAGAAGGCCATGCCCATCTATCTCACTGGTCTTGGCACTGTGACTCCGAATTTCACCGTCACGGTCAAGGCAAGAGTCAGCGGCGAACTGCTCCCAGTCAAGTTCACCGAGGGTCAGGAAGTCAAAGAGGGCGAGACCATCATGGTTATTGATCCCAGGCCTTATCAGGCATCGCTCGACCAGGCCAAGGGAACCCTCGCCCATGATCAGGCGCTGCTCAAGAACGCCCAGGCCGAGGTCAATCGCTACAAAGCTCTCTTCGCTGCGGGAGTAGTCTCCAGGGAGTCCCTTGAGGCCAACGAGGCCCAGCTCGGTCAGTACGAAGGCGCGATCCAATCCGACAATGCTGCCGTCGAAAACGCCCAGCTCCAGCTGAGCTGGTGCTATATCAAGGCGCCAATCAGCGGCAAAATCGGCCTCCGCCTCGTCGATCCCGGCAATATAATCTCCGCAAATTCGACCAACCTCGTCGTCATAAACCAGCTGAAGCCGATCGCCGTCTACTTCACCCTTCCTGAAAACCAGCTGCCCCAGGTGCTCAAGCGCCTTGCTTCCGACAAACGCATGCCGGTTGACGCATTTGACCGCAGTGACACCCAGCTTCTGACGAAGGGCAGCCTGCTCACTGCCGACAACCAGATCGATCCCACCACGGGCACCGGAAAGCTAAAGGCCGTCTTCAATAACCAGGACTCCGTCCTCTTCCCCAACCAGTTCGTCAATATTCACCTCGTCCTCGAAAACCGGCAGAACGCGCTGGTGGTGCCATCAGCCGCAATCCAGACCGGCCTTAATGGCTCCTTGTTCGTCTGGACCGTAAACAGCGACAACAAAGGCGGCCAGGTCGCCCAGATGCAGCCGGTCAAAGTCGCGCTGGCTGAGGGCCAGACCACCATCCTCGACAGCGGCCCCGCCCCTGGTGCTCAGGTTGTGGTCGATGGCGCGGAGCGCCTACGTCCCGGCCAGCCCGTCACCACCTCTGCCGCCCGCCCCCGTCAGGCCGGCGGACGCCAGGGAGCCCAACCCGCAGCATCAGGCGATGCTGAACCCGGCGCCCCAAATCAACCCGGCTCTGCCCAACCGCCATCTGCTCAACCCGGACTTGGCCAACCCGCTCCCGGTTCCCGCCCCGGCGGCACTCCTGGCCAGCCCGGCGCGAATCGCCGTTCCGGCCAGTACCGCAGCAATCAGAGCCCAAGCTCCAATCAAAGGCAGCAGCAGTGAGTCTCAGTCCATCCCGGCCGTTCATTCTTCGCCCCATCGCTACATCCCTGCTGATGGCGGCCATCATGCTGGCTGGCGGTGTGGCCTTCCTGCAACTGCCGGTCTCTGCTCTGCCGGAAGTGGACTACCCCATCATCCAGGTACTCACCTTCTACCCGGGTGCCGGACCTGAAGTGATGGCCTCCTCTGTCACTGCTCCTCTGGAGCGCCAGTTCGGCCAGATGCCCGGCCTCAAGCAGATGACCTCCACCAGCTCCGGCGGCGGCTCGGTCATCACGCTTCAGTTCAATCTCGAAGAAAACATCGACGTCGCCGAGCAGGAAGTCCAGGCCGCCATCAACGCCGCCAACAGCTTCCTCCCCAACGACCTTCCCAACCCCCCTGTCTACAGCAAGGTGAACCCGGCTGACGCGCCCATCCTTACCCTCGCGCTCACATCCGATTCACTGCCTCTCGACAAAGTCGAAGATGCTGCTGACACCAACCTGGCGCAGAAAATCTCCCAGGTATCAGGAGTTGGACTCGTATCGATCGCCGGTGGCCAGAAGCCCGCCGTCCGTGTGCAGGCAAATCCAACCCAGCTCGCCGCTTATAACCTCAGCCTCGAAGACCTCCGCACCGCCCTTGCCGCTGCCAACGTCGATCAGGCCAAAGGCACCCTCAACGGCAGCCGACAGTCGTACACTATCAATGCCAACGACCAGCTTCTCTCCAGCGCCGACTACCTGCCCATCATCGTCGCCTACCGCAATGGCGCCCCCGTCCGCACCTCAGATGTCGCCAGCGTAATCGACGCCCCCGAGAACACCCAGCAGGCCGCCTGGATGGGTCGCCAGCAAACCGGCGCCCTCCCAGCCGTTATCGTCAACGTGCAGCGCCAGCCCGGCGCCAACATCATTGCCGTGGTCGACCGTATCCACAAGCTGCTCCCAACGCTAAAGGCCAGCCTTCCTGCCAACATCCAGGTCCACATCCTCACCGACCGCACCAGCACCATTCGTGCATCCGTGAAAGACGTCGAATTCGAGCTGATGCTCACTGTCGCGCTGGTCGTCATGGTGATCTTCCTCTTCCTGCGCAATTTCGCCGCCACCATCATCCCCTCCGTCGCAGTGCCGCTCTCCATCGTCGGCACCTTCGGCGTGATGTACCTGCTCGGCTACAGCCTCAACAACCTCACCCTCATGGCGCTCACCATCTCCACCGGCTTCGTTGTCGACGATGCCATCGTCATGATCGAAAACATCTCCCGCTTTATCGAGGAAGGCGAGTCGCCGATGAAAGCTGCCCTCAAGGGCAGCGCCCAGATCGGCTTCACCATCATGTCGCTGACCGTCTCGCTCATCGCGGTGCTCATACCGCTGCTCTTCATGAGCGATGTAGTTGGCCGCCTCTTCCGCGAATTCGCCATCACCCTCGCCGTCACCATCCTCGTCTCGGCCGTGGTTTCCCTCACGCTGACTCCGATGATGTGTTCGCGCATTCTCCAGGACAAGGCTCACGCAAAACAGACCCGCTTCTACTACTGGTCCGAGTCGGTCTTCAACTCCATCATTGCCTCTTACGGCCGCGCTCTGAAGAAGGTCCTCAATCACCGTTTCATCACGCTGCTCGTCACCATCTCCACCTTCGTCGCCACCGTCCTGCTCTTCATCGCAATTCCCAAAGGCTTCTTCCCGGTACAGGACACAGGCGTCATCCTCGGCATCAGCGAAGCGCCACAGACCGTCAGCTTTGCGGAGATGGCTCGTCGCCAGCAACAGCTCGTCGACATCGTTCTGCAGGATCCTGCAGTCGACAATGTCTCCTCGTTCATTGGCATCGACAACGTCAATACGACGCTCAACTCCGGTCGCATCCAGATCACCCTCAAGCCGCTCGAAGACCGCAAGATCTCCGCATCCGATGTTATCCAGCGCCTCCAGCCCAAGGTCGCCGACGTCAACGGAATCCAGCTCTTCCTCCAGCCCCTGCAGGATCTCTCCGTCGAAGACCGCGTCAGCCGCACGCAGTTCCAATACTCGCTCGAAGACCCGAACTCCGCGGAACTCGCCACCTACACGCGCAAGATGGTCCAGGAGCTCAGCAAAGACCCCGCTGTAACTGACGTCGCCAGCGACCTTCAGGATCAGGGCCTCGGCGCACAGCTCGTCATCAATCGCGATACCGCCGCCCGTCTCGGAATCGCCATGGCCGACATTGACAACACGCTGTACGACGCCTTCGGTCAGCGTCAGATCTCCACAATCTTCACGCAGCTCAACCAGTACCACGTCGTCATGGAAGTCGGGCACAACTTCCAAACCAACCCAACGACGCTCAACAATCTCTACGTCAAATCGAGCAACGGCACGCAAGTTCCGCTCAGCAACCTCGCGCACTGGGAGCAGACGCGCGCCCAGCTCTCCATCGGCCACCAGGGGCAGTTCCCGTCCACCATCGTCAGCTTCAATCTCGCTCCCGGCAAAGCCCTCGGCGACGCCGTCAAAGCCGTCAACAATGTCGAGAAAAACATCGGCATGCCCAACAGCATCAACGCGAGCTTCCAGGGCACCGCTGCCGCCTTCCAGACGTCGCTCGCCAACGAACCCATCCTGATCCTTGCCGCTCTGATCACCGTCTACATCGTGCTCGGAGTCCTATACGAGAGCTACATCCACCCCATCACCATCATCTCCACGTTGCCGTCGGCTGGCGTCGGTGCGCTGCTCGCTCTCATGCTCTTCCGCGTTGAGTTCAGCGTCATCGCGCTCATCGGAATTATCCTGCTCATCGGAATCGTGCAGAAAAACGCCATCATGATGATCGACTTCGCTCTGCAGGCCGAACGCGAAGAAGGGAAATCGTCAGAGGAAGCCATCTTCCAGGCATGCCTGCTGCGCTTCCGCCCCATCATCATGACCACCATGGCAGCGCTGCTCGGCGGCCTGCCCCTCGCACTCGGCGGCGGCACCGGCGCGGAACTTCGCATGCCCCTCGGCGTGAGTATCGTCGGCGGCCTGATCTTCTCGCAGATGCTGACGCTCTTCACCACCCCCGTGGTTTACCTCTACTTCGACCGGCTTGCGAAGCGCTTGCAGCCGCGCGATCTGACAGAACCCGAACGGCAGATGGCCACGGCGGACTGAGGCGCCACGATGCATCTATCCGCACCATTCATCAAGCGGCCCGTAGCCACCTCACTGCTGAGCATCGCGCTCCTCCTCGCAGGATCGGTGGCCTATTCGGTCCTGCCTGTCGCCTCGCTGCCCGACGTCGATTTCCCGGTCATCGGCGTAGGAGCCGGTCTCCCCGGCGCCAGCCCTGCAACCGTCGCATCCGCAGTCGCAACGCCCCTGGAGCGCCAGTTCGGCCGCATCGCCGGTGTCAACGAGATGACGTCGACCAGTTCATTGGGTTCGGCCAACGTCACCCTGCAGTTCGATCTCAACCGCGACATTGATGCCGCATCCCGCGACGTGCAGGCCGCCATCAATGCCGCCCGCAGCCAGCTTCCTGCGTACATGCCGCAGAATCCCGGCTATCGCAAGGCCAACCCCTCTGACGCACCGATCTTGATCCTGACCCTCACGTCGGACGTCGTCCCTAAACCTCAGATCTACGACATGGCAGACTCCATCCTCGCGCAGAAGATCGCGCAGATCCGGGGAGTCGGACAGGTCTTCGTGGGAGGCAGCTCGCAACCAGCCGTCCGCGTCGAGCTCAACCCCATGCAGCTCGCTAACAATGGCATTGGCCTTGAGGCCGTACGAACCGCCCTCACCAATGCCAACGCCAACCGCCCCAAGGGCAGCTTCAACGACGCCCAGCACCGCTGGCAAATCGACGACAACGATCAGATCTTTAAGGCCTCCGAATACAAAACCACCATTGTCGGCTACAACAAGCAGACCGGAGCCACCGTCCGCCTTGGCGATCTCGGAGAAGTCGTCGACTCCGTATCCGACATCCACACCGCGGGATTCGCCGGCAATAACCAGCCCGGCCACAGCGGCACTCTCAAAGACGCCGTCCTCCTCATCATCTTCAAAATTCCCGGCGCAAATGTCATCGACTCCGTTGACGCAGTTTTGAAGGAGATGCCGCGGCTCCAGGCCGAAATTCCGCCGACCATCCAGATGAACATCGCGGTCGATCGCACCACCACCATCCGCGCCAGCGTTCGCGACGTCGAAATCTCCCTCGGCATCAGCGTGCTCCTCGTCGTTCTCGTCGTCTTCATGTTCCTTCGCGAAATCTGGGCCACCATCATCCCGTCCATTGCCGTACCCCTTTCTCTCGTCGGCACCTTTGGCGTGATGTACCTGCTCGGTTACACCATCGACAACCTGTCGCTGATGGCCCTCACTATCTCTACTGGCTTCGTGGTCGATGACGCGATCGTCGTCATCGAGAACATCACCCGCTATCTCGAAGAAGGCATGAAGCCCTACGAAGCAGCAATGCGAGGCTCGAAGGAGATCGGATTCACTGTCCTCTCCATGAGCACATCTTTGATCGCTGTCTTTATCCCCATCCTGCTCATGGGTGGCATCATCGGCAAGCTCTTCCGCGAATTCGCCGTCACTCTCAGCGTTGCCATCGCCGTCTCCATGCTCGTCTCCCTGACGACGACCCCCATGCTTTGCGCCCGCTTCCTCAAGCAGCGTGACGAGAGCCGCCACGGGCGACTCTATCGCTTTTTCGAGAATGCCTTTCAGTACATCCATTACGAGTACAACATTGCACTGCGCTGGGTGCTCCGCCACCAGGGAATCACTCTCGGCGTCGCCATCCTCTGCGCCTTTGCCAACGTTTACCTGTTCATGATCGTTCCCAAAGGCTTCTTCCCCCAGCAGGACACCGGCAGAATGGGTGGTCAAACCATCGGCGAACAGGACATCAGCTTCCCGGCCATGCGTGACAAGCAGCAGAGACTCGCCCAATTTGTTCTGAACGATCCCGCCGTTGCCACGGTCACTGCATTTGCCGGCGGCGGCCGAGGCAGCAACAACACCGGATTCATGTTTGTCTCGCTCAAGGACCCTGACCAGCGCCCCGGCCACGTCACCGCCGATCAAGTTGTCAACCGCCTCCGCGGCAAACTTCTCAGCGTTCCCGGCGCACGCACCTTCCTCCAGGCGCAGCAGGATATACACGTCGGCGGTCGCGGCAGTGCGGCTCAGTATCAGTACACTCTCTCTGATCCCAACGTTGACGAACTGAACACCTGGTCACCGCGTCTCGAAGCAAAAGCGCGAACCCTCCCCGAGCTTCGCGACGTATCCACAGACGAGCAGGATCACGGTCTCTCCGAAACCCTGGTCATCAATCGCGACTTGGCCGCCCGTCTCGGTATCTCGATGTCCGCCATCGACCAGGTGCTCTACGATGCCTTCGGCCAGCGTCAGGTCTCCACCATGTACACCGGCCTGAACCAATACTTCGTGGTGATGGAGGTTGCGCCGGAATACCAGCTCAGCCCCGGTGCGCTCAACAATATCTACATCAAGACAGGCTCGACTGGCGCCGCAGCTTCCGTCCCTCTGCTCGGATCAGCCACACCGGCTGCCGCCACCGCAGTATCAGGATCTTCCCCCGTGGCCAGCTCAACCTCCGCACCTTCCGGAGCCTCCGCAGCTTTCCCCACCTCAGCTGGCCAGCTTGTCAGTTCAAGCACCAGCCACAGTTCCTCTATCACCACCGCCACACCCACGGCTGGAACTACCACCAACCCCGTCGCCTCGAACATTGCCGCCATCGCCGCATCGAACAGCGAGTCCACAACTACCGCGGCCATCAGCTCCGGCACCCTTACCGGCTTGCCCTCCGGTGTGACATCTCTCCCATTCGCAGTCGAAAGCACCGGCTCCGCTGTGCCCGCAACCATTCCAGCCACCACGACCGGAGCCACCTCCGCGACCGGAGCCATGGTTCCCCTTTCTACCATCGCCCACTGGGAACAGAAACGAACCTCGCTCACCGTCAATCACCAGGGCCAATACCCAGCCGTCACTCTTACCTTCAATCTCGCGCCAAACGTCGCGCTGGGTGACGCAGTGACTGCGCTGCAGCAGGCCCAGGCTGAAATCGGCATGCCCTCAACCGTTCACGCCACCTTCCAGGGAACCGCCCAGGCCTTCCAGGAATCTCTCAAAAACGAGCCCTACCTGATCCTCGCCGCCATCGTCGCCGTCTACATCGTCCTCGGCATCCTCTATGAGAGCCTGATCCACCCCCTCACGATCCTCTCCACCCTTCCCCCAGCAGGCGTTGGAGCGATCCTTGCTCTCCTCATCACCGGCACCGACCTCAGCATCATGGCGCTCATCGGCGTCCTTCTCCTCATCGGCATCGTCAAGAAGAACGCCATCATGATGATCGACTTCGCCCTTCAGGCCGAGCGCGACGAAGGTCTGCCGCCGGTCGAAGCCATCTACCAGGCATGTCTCCTGCGCTTTCGACCCATCATGATGACCACCCTCGCGGCCATGTTCGGCGGGCTACCCCTCGCCATCGGCATGGGTGTCGGCTCCGAACTCCGCCAGCCCCTGGGCATTACCATTGTTGGCGGCCTCCTTGTTTCCCAGGCCCTCACGCTCTTTACCACCCCTGTCGTCTACCTCTTCTTCGACAAGCTCCAGTGGCGCGTTATGAAGCTCCACCGCATCGGCTCTGAACTTGAAGAGCCCACCGGCGACTAGCCCAGCTTGCGTCTCCTCGGATATCTTTCGAGTCAGCACCCTCACCCCATCGTGCATGGAGGTTTGCCTTATGAGCGGGTGATTACCTAAGTTCTCAACGTAACTTATTTAAAATAATGTAGTTACTGTCCGCTTCTATCACCAAAGTCCGCTTTCGTACACAATTTGGGTAATGTCTCACATGGTGACCTCGGTCTATTCTTCCGTGCATAGCAGTTCAGATTCTGCTAAATCACATCCGCCAATCCCCACGCCCCTCGTTCTGAGAATTAGCGGATCAGATAAATGCGGATTCCCACGAAGACTGCTGCAAGGAGATCCGATGGGCAACCAGGGAACCCGGGCTAACTACCTCGCCGCTTTCGAAAGCGCCAACCATCAACTGGAGTACATCTACTCCGAATACCACGACCTTCAGCGCCGCAAAGAAAAGCTTGAGGGAGTGCTGAGCGCTCTCGAGCCGTTCCTTGAGTCTGCACCCAGTTTCAACCAGGAAGCTTACGCCCCAGAACCTGTTCAGGCGCCCGAGCCCATGTACGCGGAGCGCTATTCCGCCCCCGAGCCCATCGCTGAACCAGTGATGCGTGTCGAAAGATTCGCGGAACCCCAGGCCCCTTCGTCATTTGCTTCCGCTGAAACCGAGCTCGACCCGCTCCAGCTCCGCATCAACCGCGCCCTCGGTCTCGCTGTCGCATAGACCACCAAATTGCGAACACTCTCCGGCCGAGCCTCGAAGCTCGGCCTTCCTTTTCTGTTTGAAAGATCAGCCGCGCGCAAAAGAAAAGGGCGGCTTCATTCAAAGCCGCCCCGCCCTTCTTTCTTTTACGTTCAGGCGCGCACGTAGATGGGCTCTTCCACTCCGGCTTTAGCCACATCAATCAGCCGAACGGGATAGTAAGCATTCCGCGTGTACTGCTTCACCATGCGATTCGTATTGAAGTACGACCCATTGAACGCCAGCGTATTCCGCATCATCTTGGCCCACTTGTCGGGCTCAGACCGATACATCGGCACAACGGCATTCTCGAGTTTCGTGTATAGGTTTACAGCCTCTTCGCCGTCGTTCGCGCCGTCTTCAATCGCCCATCCCGTCACGCCTTCGATGCAGCCTTCAATCCACCATCCGTCCAGGATCGAAAGGCTCGGTACGCCATTTAGTGCCGCCTTCATGCCGCTGGTACCTGAAGCCTCGTACGGCCGCCGTGGCGTATTCACCCATACATCCACTCCAGCCGTGAGCAGCGCGCCCAGGTCCCATGCGTAGTTCTCGAGGTAAACGATCCGCAGCATGTCATTCGACAGCTTGCCCGCTGTCTCGATCACGCTGTGGATGAGGGCCTTGCCCGGCTCATCCGCCGGATGAGCCTTGCCCGCATACAGAATCTGCAGCCCCCCTGCCTGCGTAGCGATCTTCAGCAATCGCTCAGGATCGGTGAACATCAGGCTCGCCCGTTTATAGGTCGCCGCGCGCCGCGCAAATCCCAGCGTCAGAACGTTCGGATTCAGCACCAGCCCTGTCCGCGATGCCACCTCGGTCAACAGCGCTTCCTTCGCGCTGTGATGTGCGTTCAGAATCTCCTGCTCCGGCAGATCGATCGCATTCCGCAGGCACAGATTGTCGCGCCGCCACGAGGGAATATGCGTGTCCAGCATCTGTTGCACTGGTTCTGAAATCCATGTCGGTGCGTGTACGCCATTCGTAATCGCATCGATCTGATACTGCGGAAACATCTCCCGCGATACCTTCCCATGCTGCATGGCAACGCCATTCGCATAGCGCGAGAAACGCAGCGCCAGCATCGTCATATTTAGCAAGCCGTCTTCAAACACTCCGAGCCGTTCCAGCCGCGACGTTCTGTCGCCGCCAAGAATGCGGATCGCCTGCTCGGTCGAGAACCGGTCGTGCCCTGCCGGAACCGGCGTGTGCGTCGTGAACACGCACTTGTTGCGCACCTGCTGAATGTCCGCTTCTGTCGGAGAATTCAGCGGGCCGCCGCCCATCTCACTCTCGAGTAACGCGAGCGTCAGCAGCGCCGCATGCCCCTCGTTCATGTGATAGACGTTCACCTTCAGGCCCATCGCATTTGCGATGCGAACGCCGCCGAGGCCAAGCACGATCTCCTGCTGCAAGCGATAATTCGTATCGCCTCCGTACAGGTGATCCGTCAGCCCGCGATCCCAGCCCGAATTGCCATCAAGATCTGTATCCAGCAGGTAGATCGGCACGATATGCCCGTAGCGGCCCACCATGTCGTAGCGCCAGGCGCGTACAGTTACATCTCGCCCTTCCACTGAGACCCTGATCCGCGCGGCTTCTTCCGTGCAGAGTTCAGCTGGATTCCAGGGTTGCACTTCTTCCGTCTGATCGCCAGCCTGATTCAGATGCTGCTGGAAGTATCCCTTCCGGTGCGCCAGCGAAAAGGCAACAAGCGGAATTCCGAGGTCCGCTGCCGAACGAAGCGTGTCGCCGGCTAGCATTCCAAGCCCGCCCGAATACGTGGGGATCCTGCGGTCGATCGCAATCTCCATCGAGAAGTAAGCGACCAGGCCGGAAGCAGGAGTTATCTCATAGGAAAAAGGCTTATTCAAATTCTGTTGCATCCTCTATATCTCTCTGCGCGCTCAAATGCCGATCGGCACGAAATCAGAAACTAACTGTCTCCGCGAGACTTCAAAAACTCGCGGAAGGTAACGGTTGATGTGGCCCGCCGGAGATCCATCTCTCCTGGTCTGTTCTGGGCCCATTTTGCGGAAACCTGTCAAAGATTCTAGCAAGGAAAAACGGTTTTGTTCTCCAGATACAGCTTCTCCGGGGGTGACTTCTGAGAGCCGGGTTTTCCACTTATGGTAATGAGATGCAGAGTTGCTTGTTCGGGAAATCGTTGGTCTTTCAATGCGAGAGACTTGCTGCAACCTTGTGCGCCCCGCTCGACGCATGGCAAATGTGTATCTGCGGCGCAATACCCGTTGCATCCGCGTAACTTGCGCCGAGCGCTTGCGCAAATCTCCGCGCCTCGTTTTGTTCCACCAGATTGATCGTGCACCCGCCGAATCCGCCCCCGGTGAGCCGAGCGCCAATCAGACCCGGAATCTCATTCGCCAGCTTGACCATCGTGTCGGCTTCGGCGCAGCTCGCTTCAAAATCCTTGCTGTAGCTCTCATGCGCCTCCGCCATCAGTCTTCCAAGCTCTTTCAAGTCATGATGGATCAGCGCTTCCGCTGCAGCCACTGTGCGCGCGTTCTCCGTGATAACGTGGCGCGCGCGTTTCAATGCATTGGGGCTCATCTCCCCGCCCCACTTCTTCAGATCCTCCACGGTCGCATCGCGAAGGAAGCGAACTTCAGGCCGATGCCGCGCAATCACGCTCGCCGCCTCTTCCACCTGTGCCCGGCGCGACGTGTACTCGCCCCCGGCCACCGAGTGCTTCACCATCGTATTGGCAATCACCAATGCCACATTCGCCGGGATCGGCGCCAGTCTGAAACTCAAGTCTCTGCAATCCAGCAGCAGCGCATGATTCTCTTCACCATTGGCCGAAATGAACTGATCCATGATTCCGCAGCTCGAGCCGACAAATTCGTTCTCCGCCCGTTGGCAAAGCCGCGCCAGTTGCGGTCCCGGATAATGCACCTTCAGCAGCGACGTGACTGCCAGCGCCGTTGCCACTTCAATCGCGGCCGAACTCGAAAGTCCTGAACCCACCGGTACATCCCCGAACAGGCTCAGGCTGAATCCCGTCATCCGATGTCCTTCGCCAACGAGAATGGACATCACGCCCAGCGGGTAGTCGCTCCAATGCTGCCTCGCACTCGGTAGCGCTGCTGCGTCAAACGTGCACTCTTCCCTGAAGTTCTCTGAGTAGATCGCAATCTTGCCGTCGGTCCTCGGCGAGATTCCCGCCAGCGTCGCAAAATCGATTGCCGCGGGCATCACGAATCCTTCGGCGTAATCGGTGTGTTCTCCGATTAAATTCACCCGACCCGGAGCGGCAAAAATCTCCGGCTCGGCCTTAAAACGGCCCACATGTAAGGAACGCAGTGCTTCAGGATCATGCATCTGTTTATCTCTCGATTCGTTCGATCTCAACTTGCATAGGCCACGAGAATGATTCGCCCGCCGCCAGTTCTCGCGACCATCGCCCCTTCACAGCCAGCGAATCCACTGGTGCAGTCGACGGTTCCATCGCTACGCAAACCTGCTTCGGTCCCGGCCCTTCCGGCCATCCTCCATAGCAGATCCACAGACCCAAATACGGTGTCGCAGCAGCATCAAATCGTACGCGAATGCGCAGCCCAGCCGACTTCCGCTCCAGGGCGCACCAGTTTTCGCTCGCACTCAGTGGACCCGCAAAAAGTTTGTCGCCAATCCCTGAATCTCGGCGATCCACAACGCTCAGATCGGCTGTGCCCCCAGCCGCGAGTTTCGCAACGGGCCAGGTCACCTTATCTCCGCCTTTTCCCAGACGCTCTCCGCCCGATCCCTCCACCTTCACCGAACTGATCGATTCCGGCAGAACAATCCAATCGCCCTCTTCACAGACAAAGAGCGGATGCGCCGCCCACGACCACGGCACTGCATAGGAACCAAAGTTCTGCACGCGGTAGATCAGTTCCAGTCGCCATCCCCGCTCGACCTCCCGCAAATGCATCGTCCGCTCAACTTCCAGCGGTAGCGAAAAACATTTCCCAGATAGCGTCAGCGCATTTTCGTGTTGAGCTTTGTCCTCTGCTCCCAGCTTCTCTGATCCCTGTTCCCTAATCCCTAATCCCTGTTTTCCCCACTCAACCCGCCAGAGGTCCCCATGATCCGGAACCTCAGCGACACCCGCTGCCGTCTGAACAGAACACGCGGCCACAGAAGGCAGGCATTCATCCCATCCGCTCGCGTCGGCCCTATCAAAGCTCATGGTCCGCGTTCGGGTTGTTATGGGTGATAGCGGGGCTTGCAGAAGCTCTTGCGACCCGATCCGGATCGACGCGATTTTGCCGCCATACTGGGGAAGAACAGTGATCTCGCACTCACCGGCCGCCATGAGAACGTTTTCACTTTGAACGCTAAATGTTCTTCCTTCTGGCATCTTCAGCCATTCTCCACTTCAGAGCATGCGCCGATCAACTCTTCCCAGATTCGATCCAGCCATGCCTCATGCTCCGGCTTCATCAATACCGAACGAAGGCAGGTCACCAGCCCTTCGCCGCTGCTGGCAGATCCAAACCAGAATTGCGGCAATTGTACTAGCGCCAGGTGCAGGTTGCGCTCAGCTGAGGCTGAAAAAATCGATTGCGCCAGTTCCGACGCTCTCTCCGCCGTCTGCGCTCTCACCTTCCAGACCACGATGTCCAGCTCCGGCCTGCCTGCTTCGAGCGCCTCAAATCTCTCGTCAGATCGCAACCGTCGATCAAGCTCCAGCGCCGCCCGCCGTCCCGTAGCCAGTCCCTCAGCAAACTCGCCGTCAGGTTGAAGCGGCAACAGCCTATGCGTGGTCCACAGCGCAACCGCAGCCGCCCCTGCCCGCGAACATTCGAGGCTGATCTCACCCAGGTGCAGTTCTTTCGAAGTGAAGTACGTATACGGCGAATCATGCTTATAAAACCGCCCGACCGAGGGATCACGAAACAGCACGCATCCGCAACCATACGGCTGCAGCCCATGCTTATGCGGATCGATCACAATCGAGTCGGCCCGCCCTATTGCCTTATAAGCCTGCTGTGCCGGTTTCTCCAGCTTGTCCTCAATCAGCTTGAAGTACCCTCCATAAGCCGCGTCGACATGCACCCGAAAGCCGTATCTCTCACGCAGATCCAGGATCTCCGGCAATGGATCCACCGCTCCGATCGCCGTCGTACCCAGCGTCGCCACCACCGTACCCACGTCACCTTTGCGCAGCTCATCCTCCAGCGCATCCAGCCGCATCCGTCCCCGCCCGTCCGCGGGCACTGAGCTGTATTCCAGCTTCAACACGCTCGAAATCCGGTGATGCGTATAGTGCGCCTGCTCCGACCCAAGTATCCGCCTGCGCGATCTAGTCCCTATTCCCTTGGTCCCGGATCCCTCACCTAATCCCTCTTCCCTAATCCCTGATCCCTGCACCTCCCCCGCCACCCACAGCGCTTCCAGGTTCGCCATCGTGCCGCCCGAGGTCAGATGCCCCAGGTACTCGCTCCATCCGAACATCCCCGCAATCTCCGCCACTGCCTCAATCTCCATCTCGGAGCTGGCCCTACCCCCATCCCGAGCGTGATTGTTGGGATTGATCGCCATCGCCAGCGCATAGGCCCCCCGTGCCACAGGGTGGGGCGGCTTCAGCATCTGCCCGGCATACAAAGGATGAAAGTAGGGATAATTGTCGCCCAGCCGTTGCGCGGTCTCCTCGAGCACCGCCGCCATCGCATCCTCATCTCTGTCTGCCTTGAGCTTCGGCTCGAAGGGCGGCAAGCTTCCGAACTCGCGCTTCAGCGCTTCAGTAGCGCGAGCCAGCAACTCCGGAACTCGATCATCGGTCATAGCGACTTTTCACCCTATCACAATCACCACCCGCGAACAGCGTGGCCAATAACTCTCCCGCTTTCAATCAGCTCCAGCATCCTCGACTTTCGTTACGCCCCGCCAACCGGCCTCCGATGAGCCGACCGATGGTACACTGATGCCAGCGTTAGAGTCGAACCGGGCGTGAGCAGTAACTCGCCCATTGCATTCCGGGGTAACCTGAAATGCCGATCCAGCAAGATTCTGCCAGTGGTCGCTCCGATTCATCCAGCGCAATTCAATACCAGGAAACACGGAAAAAATGGAACAAGGTACTG
>Ga0207674_10001708_pt1 | contig 28109 bp, 22 predicted proteins | sample KBSCornC72_FD_184303 | JGI IMG/M metagenome (GOLD analysis project Ga0207674, IMG submission 184303) | Corn rhizosphere microbial communities from Kellogg Biological Station, Michigan, USA - KBS Corn C7-2 (SPAdes) (version 2) | ecosystem: Host-associated > Plants > Roots > Rhizosphere > Soil ...
TATCTTCAATAAAGTGATGGAGGAGCAGGGGGGCTATCGCTGGCTGGATACGGCGCCGCGAACCATTACGGCTCAGGCACACCGTCCCGCCTATGCCAGCGACGGGGATTATTTCAGCAAGCCCAATATGGAGCAGATCATCGACGCGGTGCGCGAAATGATGGCGGAGTAAGGGCCGGCCAGGGCCGGCAGCCGATGGGAATCTGTCGAAGGTCCCGTCGGGCATGGGATCCCGGGGGTATGTACTATTTCAAGTTGTAAAATACTTTCTGAACGTCCTCGTCCTGCTCGAGCTTGTCCACCAGCTTCAATACATCCTGCACCTGGTCCTCGGGCAATTCCACGGTACTGGTGGGGATCCATTCAATCTCGGCGCTGATGGGGGTGATGCCTTTTTCTTCCAGGGCTTTCTGCATGCTGCCGAAGTCGCTGAAGGCCGCCCGAAGCACGAGCACGGGTATGTCATTCTCCCCTGTGCCTTCGCCCATTTCTTCCAGGCCGTGGTCGATGAGCTCCAGCTCCAGGTCGTCAGCATTGAGGCCTTCGGGTTTCAGCTTGAAAACTCCCATTTTTTTGAACTGGAAGCTGACGCTGCCGCTGTTGCCGAGGGTGCCGTTGCCCTTGTTAAAGTGGGATTTTACGTTAGCGACGGTACGGACGTGGTTGTCTGTGGCTGTCTCCACCAGTATGGCTACTCCGTGAGGGCCATAGCCTTCATAGAGGATCTCTTCATAGTTCTCCATTTCCTTGCCCTGGGCGCGTTTGATGGCGGCTTCCACCCTGTCCTTTGGCATGTTGACGCTCTTGGCGTTCTGGAAGCAGCGACGGAGGGCGGGGTTGGTGGCGGGATCGGGGCCTCCTGCCTTGACGGCGATGGCTATTTCTTTTCCAATACGGGTAAATTGCTTGGCCATCCGGTCCCAGCGGGCGAACATGGCATGTTTACGTACTTCAAAAATGCGACCCATAGTAAGATGAAATTTGTGCGGGTGCGAAGTTACAAAAAAGGCCCATCTGACGATGGACCTTTCTTAATTAATATCTGGCTTTTGGCGGGCGAACCTATTGCAACTTGCTGTGATTCTTGCTATAGCCAAAATAAATGAACAGTCCGATAAGCATCCATACCAGCGCTGTGATCTGGGTTTTGGAATCCAGGCCGATGATCATGGCCGCACAAACGACGACCCCCAGTATCGGGACTATTGGGACCAATGGCGTCTTGAAGGGACGGGGACGGCTGGGATCCGCCTTGCGCAGGATGATCACCCCTATACACACCAGAATAAAGGCGAAGAGGGTACCGATGCTGGTCAGATTGCCCGCCACACTTTCCGGGATAAAGCCGGCGAAGAGACCTACAAAGACAAATAAGATCGCGTTCGATTTATAGGGTGTGCGCCATTTTGGATGAAGCTCGCAGAACACTTTTGGCAGCAATCCATCGGAGGCCATGGTATAGAAAACGCGGCTTTGGCCCAGCAGCATCACCAGGATCACGGACGAGAACCCGCCCAGGATGGCAATGGTGACCAGTGTGGACAGCCAGCCGAATCCATGCATATAGGTCTCGATAGCGTAAGCGACGGAAGCTTCTTTACCCGACCGCATAAAATCGGTATAAGGGGCAACGCCGGTGAGCACCCAGGAGAACAAGACATATAATATGGTACAAATCAGGAGGGAACCCAGGATGCCGCGGGGCATGTCCCTGGCGGGGTTCTTGGCTTCCTGTGCGGCGGTAGATACCGCGTCAAAGCCAATAAAGGCAAAGAATACAACGCCCGCTCCGGAAAGAATGCCACCCCATCCATGCCGGAAGAAGTCGGTATAGGTATAGAATGTGCCATCCCGCAGCTGGGCAGGAGGGGCATCGGCAGGGATCACGTAAGGAGTGTGGTTGGCGGGGTTGATGAAATGCCAGCCCACAGCGATGAATACCAATACGATGGATACCTTTATAAATACGATGATCGAGTTGACGGTGGCGGATTCCTCAGTACCCTTCATCAGCAGCAGGGAAAGCAGCAGCAGGATGAACAGGGCGGGGATATTGATAATGCCATGATGCATTACTCCCGAGGCGTCCAATACTCTCTCAAACGGGGAATGGCACCATTCGAACGGTATGCTCCCACCTAAAAGCTTATTCAGGTATTCGCTCCAGGAGATGGAAACCGTGGCGGCGCCCAGGGCATATTCCAGGACGAGCGCCCAGCCAATGATCCAGGCCGTGAGCTCACCCATGGTAGTATAAGCATAGGTATAAGCGCTGCCCGCGATAGGGATCATGGAGGCGAATTCGGCATAGCAGAGACCGGCAAAGGCGCAACCGACAGCGGCTACCAGGAAGGAGATAGTTACGGCTGAACCGGCATGTTCCCCGGCTGCGGCGGCTGTCCTTACGAACAATCCCGCACCGATGATGGCGCCGATGCCCAGGGCGATCAGGCTCCAGGCGCCCAGCGTACGCTTGAGGCCTTTCTCTGAATCCGCGGCCTGCGCCATGAGTGCGTCCAGGGATTTCTTCCGAGATAAACTCATAAATAGTTTTGTTTGATAGTAATTTTTAAATAAGATGACATGTGATGACTAGGGTCGAAAATAAACAAATATTTAATATTCAGCCTTCAATTCTGTACTACCGGGGGGATTTTTAGGACTAAAGTTTTGCCAAGTCAGGATTTTTCAATTCATTGCATGATAAACAGGAGCGATATATGCGAAAGATCAGCCTTACAAGCTGGATCATGATTGCGATGCTGACTGGCGTGATCGTGGGTTTATGGGTTCATTATTACGGGTCTGCGGGGCAGATCGATGGTTTTTCCAGTGGTATCTCGGTATTGACGGATATATTTCTGCGCCTGATCAAGATGATCATTGCTCCCCTGGTGTTTTCCACCCTGGTGGTGGGGATCGCCAAGCTGGGTGATGTAAAAGCGGTGGGGCGTATAGGGGGTAAGACGCTTTTATGGTTTATGGGTGCATCGCTCCTGTCCCTGATGCTGGGACTGGTGATCATGCATGCCTCGCAGTTAGGGAGCGACCTGGGTCTTCCGCTGCCGGCTTCCAATGCATCGTCGGGGCTGGATCAGGCTTCCCTGAGCTTTAAAGGATTTATCACGCACGTCTTCCCCAGCAGCATATTCCAGGCTCTCTCGGAAAACCAGATTTTGCAGATAGTGGTGTTTGCGGTGTTCTTTGGTATTGCCACGGCTTCTATCGGCGAGCAGGGGAAGATCGTCATCAAGGCGCTGGATGCGGTAGCCAATGTGATCCTTCGGGTGACCGGATATGTGATGTATTTTGCGCCGGTGGCTGCTATGGCGGCTATCGCCTCGGTGCTGGCAGTGAAGGGACCGGAGCTGCTGCTGACGTATGGGAAGTTCATTATCAGCTTCTACCTTAGCATACTGGGTCTTTGGTTGATCCTGCTGCTGATATCCTCCATATTTATCGGCAGAAGAGTGGTCGATCTGGCGCTGGCGGTAAAGGATATGATCCTGCTGGCTTTTAGCACGGCCAGCTCGGAAGCCGCCTTCCCCCGGCTGACGCAGGAGCTGGAAAATTTTGGGTGTCCACCGAAGATCGTCAGCTTTGTGCTGCCGCTGGGTTATTCGTTCAACCTGGACGGGAGCATGTTGTATATGACGTTTGCCTCGCTGTTTATCGCGCAGGCATATGGGGTTCCGCTGACCCTGGGGCAGGAGATATCGATGCTGCTGGTGCTGATGCTGACGAGCAAGGGGATTGCGGGCGTGCCCCGGGCGGCGTTGGTAGTCGTGGCGGGGACCCTGACGCTGTACAATATTCCGCAGCAGGGTATGTTATTGTTGCTGGCGATAGATCAGATAATGGATATGGCGCGGAGCGCCACCAACGTATTGGGGAACAGCATTGCGGCAGTGGTGGTAAGCAAATGGGAAGGAGAACTGGGCGAGGCTGCCGTGAATACATATAAATAAATGGAACCTAAACCTATTGCACCTATAAAATAGACACCTTTTTATGATCGAGCTTTTAGCATTCACCTGGCGCGACCTCCTTAATCCTGATTTTTATATCAACAACGGCGGACTGTGGGTCCTTTTATTTATTGTATTTGCCGAGACGGGACTGATGATCGGATTCTTCCTGCCGGGGGACAGTCTTTTATTTGTCGCAGGGATATACAGCAAGAAGCTTATCGACAGCATGCTGCCGGGCGGGACGGGGAGCGACTTTCTCGACCTGGTCCTTTTGCTGGTGCTGGTTTCGGTCTGCGGCATCATTGGGAATTCCCTGGGGTACTGGTTCGGGAAGAAAAGCGGTCCCTTCCTTTTCCACCGAAAGGACAGTTTCTTTTTCAAGCACCGGTATCTGATCCAGGCAAAGGAGTTCTATGACAAGCATGGAGGACAGGCCATTGTATTTGCCCGATTCCTTCCTATTGTACGGACCTTTGCGCCCATCATCGGCGGGATCGTCAGCATGGACAAGAAGAAGTTCATGTATTATAATATTGTGGGCTGTGTGGCCTGGGTATTTCTCATGCTGTTTGCGGGACATTATCTGAAAGAGTTCCTGGAAAAAAAATATGGGTTCGATCTGACGAAGCACCTGGAGGTGATCGTTATAGGCATCGTAGTGATCACGACCTTCCCCGTGTTGTACAAGCTCTTTTTCGGGAGGAAAAAAACTGCAGAGAAATAACAATATGGAACAAAAAAATCAGTCTCTTTTCAATCTGGCGGTGATCGTTGGGGCGTTGGGTTATTTTGTCGATATCTATGATCTTCTTCTTTTCAGCATTATCCGGATACCTTCTTTGAAGTCCATTGGGCTGAGTGCGGATGACGTTGCCAGGAAAGGCGCGGACATCATCAGTACGCAAATGATCGGGCTGCTGATCGGCGGGATCCTCTGGGGTGTGCTGGGTGACAAGCTAGGTCGTCTGCGGGTACTGTTTGCCTCTATCATACTGTATTCTTTGGGGAGCATTGCCAATGGTTTGGTGCATACGGCCGGGCAGTATGAATGGGTGCGATTTGTCACGGGGATCGGTCTGGCGGGCGAGCTGGGTGCGGGCATCACCTTAGTCAGCGAGCTCATGTCGAAGGAGCGCCGGGGGCTTGGCACCTCGCTGGTGGCGGGTATAGGATTGAGCGGCGCGGTGTTTGCCTATTTTATCAAGGCATGGCTGGTACAACCAAACGGCGAGGGTTGGAGGATCTGTTATTTCATCGGCGGCGGGCTTGGATTTGTGCTGTTGCTGCTTCGTGTGGGAGTCCTGGAATCGGGTATGTACAAGAATATGCAGCATGCGTCGGTGAGCAAGGGTAATTTCTTCATGCTCTTTACGAACGGGCGGCGATTGAAAAAATATCTGACTTCCATCCTGATCGCTCTGCCGAACTGGTATGTCATCGGCGTTCTGATCACGTTCGGGGATAAGTTTGCCAAGGAGATGAATGTGAAGGGGCCGGTGGATCCCGGGTTGGGGATCATGGTGTCGTATGCGGCCATTTCAATAGGCGATGTCGCTATAGGATTTATCAGTCAATGGTTCGGGAGTCGTAAGAAATCTCTCTGGCTTTTTCATATTATTACCGTCGCGGCGGTGATCTGGTATTTCAACCTGCAGGGTGCGACTCCTACCACCTTCTACTGGGTGTGTGTGTTCCTGGGGTTGGGAACAGGGTTCTGGGCCATGTTCGTCACGATGGCGGCGGAACAGTTTGGTACGAACATCCGGGCGACGGTGGCTACCACGGTGCCCAATATGGCGAGGGGATCGTTGTCGCTGGTGGTGCTGCCCTTGTTCCATGCGCTGCAACCTTCGCAGGGAGCGTTCTTTAAAGCGGGCTGGATCACGGGCCTGATCGTATTTGCCATCGCCTTTGTAGCGCTGGCGTTGACGGAAGAAACGTTTGGAAAAGATTTGAATTACATCGAGGCATAGATGAAGTTCCTTATTATACGCTTCAGTTCCATCGGGGACATTGTCCTCACTACTCCTGTCGTGCGGTGTCTGAAAAAGCAGGTGGTTACGGCAGAGGTGCATTATCTCACCAAGGCTTCCTTCCGGCCTGTACTGGAAGCCAATCCCTATATCGATAAGCTGCATTTATTGGAGGACGACTGGGATGGATTGATGGAAGCGTTGCGCCACGAAGATTTCGATTATGTGATCGACCTCCATCATAATGTCCGGACGTTGAAAGTAAAGAAGGCGCTGGGGAAGAAGACTTTTTCCTTTAACAAGCTGAATGTGGAGAAATGGCTGTACACCGCCCTGAAATGGAACAGGATGCCGGAGGAGCACATCGTGGACAGGTATCTTGCTACATTGAGGTCCTTCGGAGTTCGGGGTGATGGAGGGGGACTGGATTATTTTATTCCAAAAAAGGACGAGCTGAAGCCGCAGGATATCCCCATGTCGCACCAGGCCGGCTATATAGGGCTGGTCATCGGCGCAGCGCTGGCGACCAAGAAGCTGCCATTCCATAAGCTAAAAGAGCTGTGTACGCTGATCGAGCATCCACTGATCCTGCTGGGCGGGCCGGAAGATGCGGCGGAGGGTGAACAGCTGGCCGCTATCGATCCTGTCCGGATCTACAATGCCTGTGGAAAGTTCAATCTGAATGAGTCGGCGGGGCTGGTGAAGCAGGCCAAACTGATCGTAACGCATGATACGGGGCTGATGCATATTGCGACGGCTTTTGCACGGCCTGTCATTTCCATATGGGGCAATACGGTGCCGGAGTTTGGGATGTATCCTTATTATGGCGCGAATTATCTGAGCAATTATAAGCAGATGGGGGCCGTCAGCTTCAGCCGGCCGTATGATGTGGTGGAGATAAGGCCCCTGTATTGCCGTCCCTGTTCCAAGATCGGGTATAAGAAGTGCCCGTTACGGCATTTCAAGTGTATGGAATTGATCGATCCCGGCAGACTTGTAGAAGATATCTATAAAAGACTAAAATAAAAGCGAGACCGCCTCAGAAATGAGGCGGTTTTTTTTGGGTATGGATAAAATATCTCTATATTTGCAATAGACCAGACCAGACTAGACTTGTTAAATCGAGCCGCCGGTCCGGAAATAAATACTCAAAAACGATTGCCATGAACCCAATTTTCCATTCCAAGAGTGATAGCGGCTAGCCGCTCCGTCCCGCATTATTTATTTGCCCGAATTTTTTTGTTAAAACCAAAATTAAGTTATGAAATCCTGCTTTTATGTGGGCTGGGGAATTCTTTGCTCCAACTCTGTCAAACGAACACTGCAGGCAGTGTTCCTGCTGCAAATTCTTTTATGTGCTGCGTGGCCGGCGCTGGCGCAAGCGCAGATGTCCCTGAAAGGTGCGGTACTGGATGAAAAGGGAGCGCCTATCTCCGGTGCATCCATCACAGAGAAAGGAACCTCCAACGGGGTGTTAAGCCATGACGACGGAGGGTTTAGCATTGTCGTGGCCGGGAAGAGGGCTGTACTGGTGATATCGCACACCGGCTACCTTACCAGGGAGATTCCGGCTGGTTCCAGTCTCCAGATCGTTCTGCAGACAAACAGCAGATCGCTGGATGAGGTGGTTGTAGTGGGTTATGGCTCCCAGAAAAAGACAACGGTGACAGGCGCCGTTGCTTCCGTAAAGGGCGCCGAGCTTACGCAAAGCAGCTCTGCCAATATCTCCAACGCCATTGCGGGCCGTATTCCGGGGGTGATCGCCAACAACCGGAGTGGCAGGCCGGGAGATGATGAATCTACCCTTTATATCAGGGGATTCAATTCATTTGGCGGGGGCACCGCTCCTTTAATATTGGTGGATGGGATCCCTGACAGAGGGTTCAGCCGTCTGAACTCCAATGACATTGAAAGCATCACTGTGCTGAAGGATGCATCGGCGGCCATCTATGGGGTGCGTGCGGCCAATGGCGTCATTTTAGTGACAACAAAGAGAGGGAAGACCGGTAAGCCTGTGATCCAGTATGACGGTTCCTATGGCATTCAGCAATTGACAAGGCTGCCGAAAATTGTGAATGCATGGCAATATATGACCTACTATAACGAAATAAATCCTAATACCTATACCCAAACAGATATCGATAAATACAAAGCAGGCAACGACCCCAATTATACCAGCACAGATTGGATCAATGAGGTGTTCCGGAAGAGCGCACCTCAAACCACTCATTCTCTTTCCGTCAGTGGCGGCAATGAGGACGTCAAATACTATTTTTCGGGCCAATTCATCGACCAGTCCAGCAATTTCAGGAACAGCATCGAGCATTACAAACAGTATAACTTCCGCAGCAACATCGATGCAAGAGTTTCAAAGAACCTGAAGGTAAATCTGGATCTTGCCGGCAGACAAGAGGACCGTATGTACCCTGCATGGGGTGTGAGCAGCATTTTGCATGAGACAAGGTCCATGTATCCCTTTATACCCGCCCGCTGGCCGAATGGCTATCCGAGCGCAGGGCTTACAGCGGGACGAAACCCTATCATCCTGGTGACGGGGCAGCCCGGCTATGACAGGATCAAAAATTATGTGCTGACTCCGCTGGCCGGGTTTGATCTAAAGCTGCCTTTTATCACGGAGGGGTTATCGTTGAGCGGATATGCGTCCTATGACGTAAACCTGACGCATGAGAAAGTGTTTAATAAACAATGGGACGCCTACTCCTATAACAAAACGACGGGCGTCTATTCCAATCAGCGGGCCAGCACCGCCATATCGAGCGTTGCACAGAATGAAGGCATGTATACGGGCAGCACCCGATTTATAAAACTGGCGTACGACAGGCGAATCGGCCTTCACGGCATCAATGCCTTTGCGGGGTATGAGGCGACGACTACTTCCAACTGGGGGACTTATGCCTACCGCAAGAATTTATTGAGCGACCAGATCGATCAGATCTTTACCGGCTCCGCCGATGGGCAGATAGGCACCGGCTCTGCTTCACAGGATGGCCGCGCCAGCTACCTCGGTCGTGTGGCATATGATTACAGCAACAAGTATCTGCTGGAAGTTTCGATGCGCTACAATGGTTCTTTCAACTTCCCTGCCAATAAGCGGTGGGGGCTTTTCCCAGCCGTATCGGCGGGATGGCGTATTTCCGAGGAACGGTTCTTCAAAGAAAATATCCCATTTATCAACCAGCTGAAGCTGAGGGCTTCGTGGGGTATACTGGGCAGCGATGCGGTGGCGCAGTACCTGTTCCTCACAAGATATCAGCTGACAACCAATCAGAATTATTATACCTATTTCGGGGATGACTACACGCTTGCCAACTCCCTGGTTCTGTCCAGCACGCCTAACGGGAACATTACCTGGGAAAGGCAGGATACCCGGAATATCGGATTTGATATGGAGCTGCTGAACAGCAAGCTGACGATGACGGCGAATTATTTCCGATACCTGAGAAGCGATATCCTTGCCAAAAGGAATGCCTCTATTCCGCTGTATACGGGCATGTCATTGCCGAGTGAAAATATCGGCAGATCATTGAACAGGGGATTCGATCTCGCGGCGACCTATACGGATAACGTGGGGGATGTGAAGTATTCCATAGGCGTTAACGGGACTTTTGCAAAAAGCAAGGTACTATTCAGCGATGAGGCCGCTACGGTGCCGGAATGGCAAAAATTTGAGGGGCATCCCATCGACTCGTGGCTGCTGTATGCCACCAACGGGGTATATCATACACAGAATGAAATAGATCACTCGGTGCATTTGCCGGGTGCAAGGCCTGGCGATCTATGGCTTAGGGATACAAACGGGGATGGGGTCATTACGGCCGATGACCAGGTAAGGACGTATGAGTCCGCCACTCCTAAAATAGTATATGGAGTCACAGTGGGGGTAAGTTATAAAGGCGTCGGATTGAATATGCTGTGGTCCGGGCAGGCAATGGCCAGGCAGCTGATCAATTCCCAGATGCAGGGTGCGTTGATCGCGCCTCCACAATGGCTCTATGATGGACGGTGGACGCCGGATAATATAAACAGTCCTTATCCAAGGGCATTCAGCAGCAACAGCATCAATGCGGGGTACTACAATTACGCTGATTTCTGGCTGAGGGATGCGGCATTCCTTCGTCTGAAAACACTGGAGCTGTCTTATGCGGCGCCGTCGGGATTATATAGCAGGTATGGCTTTTCCGCGCTGCGTGTGTATGTCAGCGGATACAACCTGTTGTCTTTCGACCACATGAAGAAATACGGCATCGACCCTGAGACCAACAATATAACGGGGGTTAATTATCCGCAATCGAGGATTTTCAGGGTCGGGATCAATGTCGGACTATAAACAAAATCAGCTTTTTTTCAATCTATTATATGAAATCAAAAATAGTATCTGTAATAAATCTGCTTCTGGCCGGCGCCCTTTTGTCGTCCTGCTCGAAGGTCCTGGACAAAGCTCCTTTGGACTCGTATACCGACGAGTCGGTGTGGAATGACCTGAACCTGGCGCAAGCCTATGCCAATAGTATCTATACGGTGCTGCCCACCTGCACCTATGATTGGGGCAACTCGATCAACCGAAGTTTCCTGTTGTCTCCCGCGTCCGATGAAGGGTTTAATAAATTCGACTATGCGGGTGTGAGAAGCGTCATCAATGCCGGGCTGCTTTCACCGGACAATGCGGGTGATTTTGACATCTGGTCCAAGAATTACAAGCAGATCCAGAGCGCGAATATCTTTCTTTCCAAAATAGATGGCGTTCCGGGCGATGATGCGGTCCGGAACCGTATCAAGGGAGAGGTGACCTTTCTTCGGGCCTATGCTTATTTTCAATTGATAAACGACTATGGCGGGGTGCCGCTGCTCAAGCAGCCGTTCAACCTCAATTCTAATTTTGCGGCGACCCGAAGCAGCTATGACGAGTGTGTGCAGTTTGTCAGCGACCAGCTGGACAGCGCCGCCAGCCTGTTGTCGTCGGTGAATGCGCAACGTGGCCGTGCCTCGGCTGCGCTGGCGCTGGCTATAAAGTCCCGACTACTGTTGTATGCCGCCAGCCCTCTTTGGAACCCCGGCAACGACCCGGCTAAATGGACTGCGGCCTCCAATGCCGCCAAGGCGGTGATCGATCTGCCCGGATACAGCCTGTACACGGGGAACTATGCAGATCTTTTTACCACCTTCAACAGCGAGCTTATAGGAGTAGTATTGTCCAATAAACAATACCTGTGGAATGCTTTCGACGGCATCGAGATGATGTGTTTCCCGAATGGATATCATGGGTGGGCGGCTTTTGCTCCTACGCAGGACCTGGTGGATGCTTTCGGCACCGCGGACGGCAAATACATATCGGATGCCACGTCCGGCTACGATCCCCAGAACCCGTATGTCAACCGGGACAGCCGATTTTACGCAGACATTATCTTCGATGGCCGGCCAACGGGCAATCCCGCCTTCTTCCAGGACCGTACAACGAATGAGGCTGAGTTTTATGAAGGGGGGTATGATTCCGACCAGGGATATGATGCATGGAATAACAGTCTCACCCGTTATGCATTCCGGAAATACATGGATACAACCTATGATTTTAATCAGGGTACGCAAACCAATAAGTTCTGGATCCTGTCCCGTCTGGGGGAGATCTATCTGAATTATGCGGAGGCAGAATTTTACCTGGGGCATGAGTCGGTGGCAAGAGAATATCTCGATAAGATCAGGCAGCGGGCGGGCATCACTACACCTCTTACGGAGACAGGGGCGGCGCTGGAGGCGCGGATCCGGAACGAACGGCAGATAGAGCTTTGTTTTGAGGGCGACCGTTACTATGACGTGCGGCGCTGGAAAATTGCGGAGGTGACTGATAACAAACCTGTGCGCCAGGTAATTATCACCAAGGGGGCGGGCGGTGTTAAAACCTATACATACCAGACCCTCGAGTCGAGGGCATTTCAGCCGCAGCAATATCTGCTGCCTATTCCAAGAACGGAAATAAAGAGGACGGGGCTGCCACAAAACCCGGGTTATAATTAAGAAATCAATAGGGGGCTGAGGTAAAGGTACCGGCCCTCCAATAAAATAAAGGAATGAGAAAAGCGTATTGTTTGGTCTTTACATTTTTATGTCTTGGAAGCCTGACTGCCCAGAAATTCGAAGGGCTGGCCGTCCGGCCGCCGATGGGCTGGAACAGCTGGAATACATTTGGCACGAATATCAGCGAGTCATTGATAAAAGAAACGGCTGATGCGTTGGTAGCATCGGGCATGCGGGATGCGGGGTATGTATATTTGGTATTGGATGACGGGTGGATGTCCATGGAAAGGGACAGTGCGGGGAATCTCGTGCCCGACCCGAAAAAATTTCCAGGCGGGCTGGGGGCGATCGTCGAATATGTACATGCCAGGGGTTTGAAATTCGGGTTATACAATTGCGCCGGCACGCTGACCTGTGCCAGGTATCCAGGTACGCGCGGGTATGAGTATCAGGATGCCAGGAATTACGCTGCATGGGACATCGACTATCTGAAGTTCGACTGGTGCAATACGGCAGGGATCAATGCCAGGGAGGCCTATACTACGATGAGCAGGGCTTTGCGTAAAGCAGGGCGGCCTATGGTCTTCAGCATCTGCGAGTGGGGTGTCAATAAGCCATGGCAATGGGCTGCGCCTGTAGGACAATTATGGCGCACCACGGAAGATATTTACCAGGTATTCGATTCGGTGCATAATATGGGCGGCTGGAATGCGCTGAGCGTAATGCGTATTGCGGACCTGAATGATTCGTTGCGGAGGTATGCCGGCCCGGGGCATTGGAATGATCCCGACATGCTGGAGGTAGGCAATGGAATGAGCTATGTAGAGGATAGGGCCCATTTTTCGCTCTGGGCGATGATGGCAGCTCCATTGATGGCAGGGAATGATATCCGCAAAATGAGCGGACAAACCAGGGATATCCTTACGAACAGGGAGGTTATCGCCGTCGACCAGGACTTGCTGGGAATACAGGGGTTCAAGTATGCGGATAAGGATAGTCTGCAGACATGGTTCAAGCCGTTGCAAAATGGAGACTGGGCGGTATGTTTTTTAAACCGCAGCGACAGGGAGCGATCGGTGTATTTCGACTGGAAGAAAGAGCCGGTGACCGATGCGCTGTATCATTATACCCTGGACAAAAACAGCACCTACAGGCTTATCAATTTATGGACGGGCCGCGAGGATGGTAAAACCTCCAGGCCATTTACGGGCGTCCTGCAGCCACATGATGTAATTATGTTACGGCTGAAAAAATAGGGAGAGCGAGCCTCCGGCCCGGTGGGGAATTGTGGATAATACGATATATTGTGCAAGTTTGTGAAACCATGAATGTAGTAGATAAGATAAGGGATCTGGAAAAAGTAACTTCTTTTTCGAAGCACGAGCGGCTGGTGCAAGGCGTTATCGACGCCATCAACGACAGGGTCTTGATCCCTGATGATACATTGCCTTCTGTCAATACGATGATACGTGAGCTGGGTTTTTCCAGGGAGACGATCATTAAAGGCTACCGCGAGCTGGTCAGCCGGGGGATCGTTGAATCAAAGAACCGGCAGGGATATTATGTATCGAACGGCAGTACCGAACAATTGCTGACGGTGGCATTGCTGATGTACAATCTCGATAGTTTCGAGGAGCAGTTCTATAGGAATTTTAGAAAAACGCTGGGTGCGGGTATCAGTCTGCAGGTGTTTTTTCATCATGGCAATATTGAAATCTTTGAAACGATCATGCAGCGGGTGCGGGGTCAGTTCGGCATGTATGTGATCGCACCCATACCGGACCTCAGGTCAAAAGAGCTGCTGGATAAGATCCCCCGGAACAAGCTGTTGATGTTTGACAGGTTCGAGCCGCTGGACGGTGAGTTCAATCACATTACCCAGGAGTTCGAAGAGTCTTCCTATAAGGCTTTTACTCAGCTGGCGCCGGAGATCAGGAAGTTCGACGAGTTTATATTTTTTCATTCTCCTGATTCGCTGGACCCGAAAGAGATTGTAACGGCGTTCCGGCGATTTTTGAAAACGCATAAGATAAAGGGGCGTATCATCCGGGAATTTGTTCCCGGCGCCGTGGAAAAAGGAAAGGTCTATTTTACGTTAGACAACTTTGCCATGTGGGAGATCCTGAAGGAATGCAAGGCCAAAAAGCTCAAGCCGGGGGAAGATGTAGGTCTGCTTTCTCACAATGACGAGCCTGCCAAAGAGTTCGTTGGCATTACAACGTATTCGGCCGACTTTGCCCTGATGGGTACCATGGCTGCGCAGGCGATCCTCAACAAGGAAATGATACAGGTGACAGTGCCCACGACCCTGGCAAAAAGGCGGACCTTGTAACGCATCCATGAATGGAACTACCATACTAAGCTTTTTGCTTTTTACGGGCATCATCGGCGTTGCGGCCTGGTATGGCGCGAGACGCCGGAAGATCGACTCGCTGAATGGACTGTTCTTTGCGGGCAGGAGCCTGGGATTTTTATTGGTAGGCGGCGGATTGCTCTTTACGAATATCAACACTTCCACCATCATCGGGGAAAATGAATTGACCTATACCCATGATATGACTGTCATGGCCTGGGGTATTACATCCGTGCTGGCTATGCTCATCGTGTCGGAATTCTTTATGCCCGTCTATTTGCGGCTGGGGATCTCAACTACCCCCGACTATCTGGAAGCCCGATATGACAGCAGCGTTAAAAAGATCGTTTCGATCATTTTTCTTGTCAGCTATGTCGTCAATCTGCTGCCGTCCGTGCTATACAGCGGGGCTGTGGCTTTCAATGGGCTTTTTCATTTTTCCGACAGGTATCACGCGGACTACTGGACCACTCTTTGGATCCTGATCTGGATCATGGGCGCTATCGGCTGTCTGTATTCCATATTAGGGGGACTGAGGGCTATTGCTGTTTCCGATACCCTGCTGGGGCTTGGCCTGTTTGTCGGGGGGCTGCTGCTGCCATTCCTGGCATTGAAATATCTCGGGGGTGGAGATCTCGGGCAGGGGCTGCATATCGTGCTCAGCTCCCAAACAAGCCACTTCAATAGCATCGGCTCCGCGGCTGATCCCATCCCTTTCTCCACCCTGTTCACCGGAATGCTGCTTGTCAATCTCTATTATTGGGGTACGGAACAATACATCGTCCAGCAGGTGCTGGCTTCGAAGGACCTTGTCTCCTGTCAGAAGGGCATCGCTGTCGCCTGTCTGGGCAAGCTTATCTCTCCGTTGCTGTTAAATATTCCCGGCATCATCGCTGTACATATTTTTACCCATCTGCCAAACACCACAGAGGTATTTCCGAAGCTGACCAGTCTCGTCACACCTCCCTTTATTACGGGATATATAGGAGCCATCGTCTTTGGCGCGGCATTTACTACGTTCAATGCGGGGCTCAACAGCTCCAGTACCCTGTTCGTGCTGAATATCTATAAGCCCCGGCTGAAAAGGGCGGGCGGGGAAGCCAGTGAAAGGGGGCTCATCCGGGTGGCGAAGCGATTTGAAATAGCGGTCTGTCTGGCCGCGATGTTTATCGCTCCCTTTATCCTCTTTGCCAAAAAAGGGTTCTACACTTATGTGCAGACGGTCAATGGCTTTTTCAACGTACCGATATTTACTATCCTCTTTATCGGATTTGTCACCAAAAGGGTCCCGCCGCTGGCTGCACGTGTGGGATTGGTGTTCTTTATCGGCTGTTATGCGGCCACTCAATTGTTCTTCGATATGGGCCTGCATTTTCTGCATGTACTTTTTATTCTTTTTATCCTGACATCGGCGCTGATGCTGGCGATAGGCAAATTTTTCCCGATGAGCGAGCCCTACCGGCAGAAGACAAACAATGTAGTGGATATTCGTCCCTGGAGGCGACGTCATATCTATGCGGCTTTGCTGCTGGTGCTGATGGTGCTGTTATTTGTCGTCTTTTCCAGGGCGGGGCTGGTAAAATTGACTTAAAATCTTTATTTTTATAGAATAGAACAGAATAGACTAATGAAACAAATATTGACCCTAACCCTGCTTACCTGTTCCCTTTTGTCCCATGCCCAATCCTTTCGCTGGAATCTCGCCGGGGATGGCGCCATTACCTGGGCGCTGAAGGACAAGGACATCCATACGGATCATATCGAAATGAGCGGCCGCCGTATATCCGCCATCGTTACCTATGGCAGCGACAGCCTGCATCGGCTGGTGTGGGGGCGGCAGCTGGTCTTCCCCATGCTTCGCACCATTCCCAATAATACGCACGCCAGTCTGAAGGAGACTTTTTATGACAATATCGTCGACTCCATTGCTGTGGATGGGAGTCTGTTGAAAGAGAGACCTGTTAGATTTATCCTCGACGGGAGTCTGCGGGCAGAGAGCGTTACGGACGCGGGCATTCGGGTGAATAGATGCATTTATCCTTCTGTGGATAAAGCCGCCTGTTTGGAAAAATACGAATTGGTCAATACGAATGCTGTACCGGTGACGGTCCGGATACCGGCGCAAAATAAAGACAGGGTCACCGATCCCGCCAAAATGGTGTATGGCGCTTATGTCATCCGGTATCAAACCTATGGGGCCGGGGAGGTACAATTGTCTCCGGGGGGGCGATATGATTTCTATGTGGTGATTTCGGGAAGGAAAGCGGTGGACGAGCCCCGATATTTTTCCGCGGATTATGAATGGCAGCGGCGCCGCAAACTGGTGGATGGTCTGGAGAAGGCGCTGGTGCTGCGGACCCCGAATGATACGGTGAACAGGATGTTTGCCTTTGCCAAGGTTCGGGCGGGCGAGAGCATATTCGATACCAAGGGAGGATTGATGCACAGTCCCGGCGGCGGCAGCTATTATGCGGCCATCTGGGCCAACGACGAGGCAGAATATGTAGGGCCTTTCTTTCCTTTTCTCGGGAATGACGAAGGCAATGAGTCGGCAAAAAATTGTTACCGTCTTTTTTCAGGCTATATAAACCCTGCCTACAACCCCATACCGAGCTCCATCATTGCAGAGGGTACGGATATATGGAATGGGGCCGGGGATAGGGGGGACCAGGCCATGATCGCTTATGGCGCATCGCGTTTCGCCCTGGCCTATGCGGACACGGTCGAAGCAAGGAGGCTGTGGCCCCTGATCAGCTGGTGTCTGGAATACCTGAAAAGAAAGGAGGGCCCGGAGGGGGTGATCAGCTCTACGTCCGACGAACTGGAGGGACGTTTCCCGGCAGGGAAGGTCAACCTCTCTACCAATGTGCTGGCGTATGGGGCTCTCACCAGCGCGGCCAGGCTGGCAACAGCGCTGGGACAACCCGGCGATGCGGAGAATTACCGCCGGCAGGCGGGTCGTCTGAAAGATGCTATCAACAAGTATTTTGCCGCCCGTGTGCAGGGTTTCGATACATACCGGTATTATGAAGGGAATACGGTGCTGCGTTCCTGGATATGCCTTCCCCTGGTGATGGGCATCTTCGAAAGAAGAGAGGAGACCATTCGGGCCCTGCTCTCGAAATACCTGTGGACGAAGAACGGGATCCTTACCGAGGCGGGCTCCAGGACTTTTTGGGACAGATCGACGCTGTATGCGTTCAGGGGTCTGTTTTATGCCGGCGCTACAGACACGAGCCTCCGGTATTTTGCTTATTATTCTGCCATGCGGCTGCTGGGGGAGCATGTCCCTTATGCTGTCGAAGCGTGGCCGGAAGGAGATCAGCGACACTTGTCGGCAGAGAGCGGCCTGTACTGCCGGGTGGTCACCGAAGGGCTGTTTGGGATCGAGCCCACCGGCTTCAACTCTTTTACCATCATGCCGAGACTTCCCCGGAACTGGAACAGCATGTCGCTGGAGCATATAAAAGCATTCGGGAACGACTTTTCCATAAAGGTCGTCCGGGTGGAGAAGAAAGAGCTGGTTTCGGTGGTCGCATCCGGCAAGCCGGTGCGGCAATATATGTGGGACGGCAAGGAGCCGTTGCCCATTTCGCTGTGATGTCAGATTCCATTTCGCAGTTATGTCAGAGTGCTGACAGCTTTAGAAACATTGTTATATGAAAAATATCCTGCTGCTTGTAAATACCTGTTGCTGTCTTTTTGTCTTCGGGCAAGAGGCTGGGGTGAAGTTCCGATCGTCGGATACATCCCTTGAAAATGCTTTCAACTGGGCGAAGTCCATGGCCCTTCAATACAGGGGCGCCCCGGGAGATCCTGTTGGTCCCTGGTATGAGGCAGCGCTTCCGCTCCGGTCGGCTTTTTGCATGCGGGATGTGTCCCATCAGTGTATTGGGGCCGAGATCCTGGGCATGCACCGGGAGAACAGGAATATGTTCACCAGGTTCGTTCGAAACATTTCCGCCTCCAAAGACTGGTGCTCGTATTGGGAGATAGATAAGTTCGACAGGCCTTGCCCGGCGGATTACCGCAATGACCGTGAGTTCTGGTATAACCTGAATGCAAATTTCGACCTGCTGCATGCCTGCTGGAGATCCTGGCTTTGGACGGGTGACAGCCTCTATCTTAAAAATGCCGCGTATTTGTATTTCTATGATCGCAGCGCTGGCGAATATATCCGGCGGTGGATATTACAGCCCGACTCGCTGTTGCTCCGTCCCGCCTATCCGAACGCGCCTGTTCCTTTTCATCCGGATGACTACTTTCATCGCTGCAGGGGACTGCCTTCCTATTCGGAAGGAGTGCCTGATCTGAAAATGGGTGTCGATCTTGTAGCGGCCCTCTATCGCGGCCTCGCATCGTATGCGGCGATGCTGGGAGCTGATGGCGATAACGCTGCTGCGCATCGCTATGCGAAAAAGGCGGAAGCCTACCGGCAACGCATAGAGGCCGACTGGTGGGATAAGGATGCATCGCTGTATTACACCCACTACACCAACGATCATCGGTTTGGAAAAGCCGAGGGAGAGGTCTTTTTGCTCTGGTTCGATGCCCTGAAAGATCCGTCCAGGCGGCGGCGCACGATCGAACACCTGCTTGCCGAAGACCTCAATGTTGAAAGCATGTCCTATTTGCCGCTGATATGTTACAGAGATGGGTATGAGGCACGGGCCCGTGGGCTGATACTGCATTTGGCCGACCCTTCGACAAAAAGAAGGGAATATCCCGAAGTGTCCTATGGAGTGATCGAGGCGGTGGTGCAAGGTCTGATGGGTGTGGAGGGTAATGCCGCGGATGGTTCCGTCAGCACCCTTTACAGGGCAGGTGATGAGGAGCAGGGGCGGTCGCAATTGTCCGGTCTGCCGGTGTTGAATACCACGCTGACCATTACTCATTTTGGGCGAACCCGATCTGCAGTCAGGAATACGGGAAAATATCCCGTGAGATGGAAGGCCCGGTTTGCAGGAGATTACAAAAAGGCTTTTGCGGGCAAAGATGTTTTGCGGAAATTAAAAAAAGAGAAGGATGAACAGGGCAGGATACTGTCGTGGCTGGAAGTGACCATAGCGCCGGGGCAGGAGATCACGGTAAGCGTCCGGTAGAGAATTATAAAGGCAGTCCGATCTATTGATCGGACTGCCGATGGTTTATTAGAGTGTCTTAAGTACGTCGTTCATGCTGCGGACGGCGTCGGCGCTCTTGTTAAAGAGGGCCTGTTCTTCTGCGTTCAGACCGAAGTCAAGGATCTTTTCCCATCCATTGCGGCCGATGACTACGGGTACGCCCAGACAGATGTCCTTTTGACCGTACTCGCCATTGAGGGATACGCAGCAGGTAAAGAGTTTTTTCTCGTCACGGACGATGCTTTCCACGAGGGCTGCGCCGGCTGCACCGGGGGCATACCAGGCGGAGGTGCCGATGAGCTTGGTAAGGGTGGCGCCGCCAACCATGGTGTCGGCAACGATCTGCTTCTGCTGGTCGGCAGAGAGGAATTTGGTAACGGGAACGCTGTTCCAGGTGGCCAGGCGGATGAGGGGGATCATGGTGGTGTCACCGTGTCCGCCTACTACTACCGCATTCAGATCGGCGGGGCTGCATCCGAGGTGCTGGCTCAATTGGTATCTGAAGCGGGCGCTGTCGAGGGCGCCGCCCATACCGATGATACGATTTTTCGGAAGACCTGTGGCGGTGAGAGCCAGGTAGGTCATGGTATCCATCGGATTGCTAATAATGATGATGATGGCGTTGGGGGAGTGTTTGAGGATATTTTCCGCTACGCCCTTGACGATGCCGGCATTGGTGCCGATGAGCTCTTCCCGGGTCATGCCTGGTTTGCGTGGAAGGCCCGAGGTGATGACCACTACGTCGCTGCCGGCTGTCTTGGAATAGTCATTGGTGCTGCCGACGATGCGGGTGTCGAATCCCAGCAGGGCGGCGGTCTGCATCATGTCCTGGGCCTTTCCTTCGGCAAGTCCTTCCTTGATATCCAACAGCACGAGCTCCTGGGCGAGTGCTGCACGGGCGATATTATCAGCACAGGTAGCACCTACGGCGCCTGCGCCTACAACCGTTACTTTCATCATTTTGTATTTTGGTTATAGAATTATTTGGCTATGATTGACCTTCCGTCGAACCGCTTTTAACGGTTCCGGCGCTGCAAAGGTAGGGGTATTGAGCTTGTCAATTGCTAGTTTCCTCTCCTTTTGGCTGGAAGGCTTTTACGATGGTCTCTGCTTTTTGGGTGCCTTCAAAGGTGGTGATCAGATTGCCTTTTTTGTCATAGAGGGCGAGGTAGGGGAGGTTGCGTATCTTATAGAAGGGAGCTAAAAAGAATTTTTCATCCCTGCCGATCTTGATATTGGGATGGTCGGCGAGGTGATAATGGGCATAGAATTCCTTCATCTCGGAAAAGGGCTGGTAGGTAGCCATGACGATCTCGACGTCTTTGAAATCCTTAAAATCAGACAAGATGGCTTCCGTCTGGTGTTTGCAGTGGTCGCAGTCAGGGCTGAAGAACATGACGATGGTACGGCGGTGCTTCTTAATATCATCTTTTGTCAGGTAAGTGGCGCTGTCCAGCTTCAGGAGGTGGAATGGGGGAATGGTGGGGAATTTGAGATAGGGTGGTTGTTCCTGGGGCTGCGTCTGTGTTGCAGGGGCAGCGGGTGTTTGCTGAGCGAATAGGAAATGGGAAGAGGCAAGGACGAGTACGATCAGGAATGCTCTTTTCATCTTGATATTTATGTTTATAGAATATCCGGGCAAAGTGTCTTTCGAAATGTAACCCTTTGTCCGGAAATGTTTAATGTCTGTCCTTCGGACAACGAACCTGTGGTTCGTTAAACTGTCCGTAAAATTAAAAGTTTAACGAAAAATGGAAGATTTTATTTGTTTATTACGAAAAAATCGTAGGTTTACGAAAATTTCGTAATTATATGGAAAAATTAACCACGCAGGAGGAAGAGGCTATGCAGGCTATCTGGAAAGTGGGGGAGGGGAATGTGAAGCTTTTTCTGGAACATATGGAGGAGGGACAGAAGCCGCCGTATACGACGCTGGCTTCTACGATCAAGAACCTTGAAAAAAAGGGTTTTCTCTCCAGCCGCCTGATCGGGAATTCCTATTTATACAAGGCGCTGATCACGGAGGATGAATACAAGAAAAAGTTTATGAATGGGTTTGTCAAAGATTATTTCGCGGACAGCTACAAGGAACTGGTGAATTTCTTTGTGGAGGAAAAGAAGCTGAGCGCAAAGGAGCTGAAAGAGATCATCCGGCTGATAGAGAAGTCGAGCGATAGCTAATGTCTGAGACCTTCGTCGGACCAGCGGTCCCGGACGAGTTCATTCAGGTCTCAGGATAACTTTTAAACTTTTTATCTATGCCTTCCATCGTCCTTTACTTAATAAAATGTTCCATCAGCCTGTCTATCGTATGGCTGTTCTATCAGCTGCTGCTCCGGCGGCTGACCTTTTATTCCATGAATCGCTGGTACCTGATAGGATATGCGATGCTGTCCTTTTTACTTCCCCTGATCCATATTGTGCTTCCGGCTGAGGGGGAAATGGCCGGGAATATGCAGATGATCCAGTATATCCCTGTGATCACGGGTCTGCCATCGGGGGCGGGTTCCGGGGCGCGCGAGGTGGTTTATACCGGTTGGGATGCGCTGCTTCTCGTGCTGGCCGTGGGAGCTCTGCTGCAACTGGCACGGCTGCTGATAAGATACCTTTCACTGCGCCGGATACGGAAAGAGGCGGTGTTGATCCAGGACAGCCAGGTGGCCATCTATCATGTGAATGAACCCATTATCCCCTTCTCTTTTGGCAAGGCCATTTATATCAATTCCCGGCTGCATTCAGAAAAGGAATTTGAAGAGATCATCCTTCATGAATACGTGCATGTACAGCAGCGGCATTCGGTGGACATACTGGTTGGAGAGATTTTGTGTATCGTGAGCTGGTTCAATCCCTTCAGCTGGCTGATCCGTTATTCGATCCGCCAGAACCTGGAATTTATTGCGGACAGGCAGGTGCTTGCCAGCGGCCTGGACAGAAAGGCCTATCAGTATCACCTGTTGAAAGTGGTGGGAGAGTCCCGCTACCGGCTGGCCAACAATTTCAATTTTTCATCCCTTAAGAAACGCATTATTATGATGAACAAGTCCAGAAGCGCCAGGCTTCATCTCGTAAAATTTCTTTTTATCGTCCCGTTGCTGGGGGTATTGCTGGTGGCATTCCGGGATAAGGTAGACATTCATCTGCCGGCTGCTATTTTTCATGAGACTGCTACCCCGGTGAATGCGGAGATGGTGACCGTGGAGAACGGATCTGCTCCAGCGGCTGCGAGGATGGCAGGGGTGGACACTTTGGGGCGTCCCAAAAAAGATACGTTGCGAAAACCCGAAGATCTGGTGAAGGCACTTAAGGACAGCATCACCCAACCTATGTTCATCATTGACGAAGTAGAGGCTCCTCAGGGCGCCCTGAAAAAGCTGAATCCCGCCAGTATCGCTTTTATCAACGTGTTGAAGAACGATGCGAAAGCGAAGGATTTTGGCCCGAGGGCCAGGGCAGGAGTGGTGCTGGTCTATACGAAAGCTTATGCACCCAATCGAAAGAGTGAGATCACTTTAATAGATGGGAAAAAAATCAGGTATGAAACATCCGATCCTTCGATCGCGCCTGCACGTGATACGCTTCCAGCACCTCTCAAGGATACTGCTCATGTGAACCTTGGCCTTTCGGACCTTGGATTCGCGGAAGCCGCTGCCATCAAGGCGGCACGGGATGTAGCGGATACGAGTCCCTGGAAGTCGGTAAGAGAATCATTGATCATCGTGGATGGGAAAGAGTGCAGCTATGAAGAAGTGAAAAAGATCGATGTCAACGAGATAGAATCCATTAATATTATAAAGAAAAAGAGCGCTGAAGCTATTTACGGTCCAAAGGCAAAAGAGGGGGCAATGATCATCAAGCTGAAAAAATCTCCTGCCAGGCGATCTCAGACCTTCTCCATCACCACGGACAAAGATGGGACCGCGACGACGAAGGTGGATACGATCCATGTCGGGTCCCTTGCCGAGAAGCATTAATACATGAAACATTCATTTTTGTTCCTGCTGAAATTATCCGTCAGCCTGTCCATGGTCTGAGTGTCGTCGGAGGGGATGGGATCATCAGGGATGTGATCATAGGGGTGACCCTGGATCAGGATCGCAGACCGAGGTGTTATGAAAAGGTCCGGGCTGCCATCGACCATTTGATGCAATAGGGCCAGGAAGTCTTGGCCGGGTGCTGTTTTTGCCTTAGATTTGCCCCCCGCCGGTGGGGTACCGGCGGCGTAAAAAATTCACAGGATATATGGCAAATACAGCAGACATCAGTCGTGGTATGATCATTAAATTGGACGGCAGTCTGTACACGGTCGTCGAATTCGGCGAAAACAAGACTGCCCGGGCCGCCGCAAAGGTTTGGGCCAAGCTGAAAGGAGTGGACAATTCAAGGTCCATCGAAAAGACCTGGAACAGCGGCGACACGATCTATCCGGTGCGTGTGGAAAGAAAGAATTTCCAATATCTCTACAAAGATGACTCCGGCTACAACTTCATGGATAATGAAACTTTCGAGCAGATAGCCCTTCAGGAACATTTGATCGATGCCCCCCAATTCTTAAAAGAAGCTCAAGAGGTCTCTGTATTGATCAATACGGAGACGGAACAGCCTATGAGCGTTGAATTACCTGACAAGATCGTTGTATTGGTGACGTATTCCGAACCTGGTATAAAGGGTGATACGGCCACGCGTACGTTGAAGCCAGCCAAGGTGGAGACGGGCGCTACAGTGAACGTGCCTTTGTTCGTAAATGAAGGCGAGATGATCCGGATCAATACCAAGACGGGTGAGTACGTAGAAAGAGTGAAATAGTCATAGCACTGATTGTCAGACCGTTGAATTTTGAATTTTCACCGGTGTTTTTGGGTATTTTTAGCTTTAATCCCTTAATTTGCCGCCCAAACACTGTAAATTCATCCATATGGATTTTAAACAGATTCAGGAATTGATCAAGATGATCAATAAGTCAAATATTGGTGAGGTAAGTATTGAAGAGAAAGGATTTAAATTGACTATCAAGCAAAAAGAAGAACCCGTACAACAAGTCATTGCTGCTCCCATCCAGGCTCAGCCTGCTGCTATTGCGGCTGCCGCGGCCCCTCTGGCCCAGCCTGCAGCGGCCTCCGCTTCTGAAAAACCTGCCAAAGCCGCTGAAGCGCCTGCCGGCAATACTGTCACTATAAAGAGTCCCATGATCGGTACCTTCTATCGCAGTCCTTCCCCGGACAAGCCTTCCTTTGTCAATGTGGGGGACGAAATCGAGCCTGGGAAACCGGTATGTATCATCGAGGCTATGAAGCTTTTCAATGAGATCGAGAGCGAAGTAAAAGGCAGGATCGTAAAAGTGCTTGTTGAGGATGCCTCTCCTGTGGAATATGACCAACCTTTGTTCCTGGTAGAACCTGCATAGTTACCACAAAATCGTCAGAATGTTTAAAAAGATACTGATCGCCAACCGAGGAGAGATCGCCCTTCGGGTGATACGTACCTGTCGTGAGATGGGTATCAAGACCGTTGCGGTTTACTCCACTGCCGATAAGGACAGTCTTCACGTGAGATTTGCCGATGAGGCTGTATGTATCGGTAAGCCGGCCAGCTTTGACTCTTATTTGAATATCCCCCATATTATGGCTGCGGCGGAGATCACGAATGCGGATGGTATCCATCCGGGTTATGGTTTTCTGGCCGAGAATGCGCGTTTTGCCGAGATTTGCGGCGAGCATGGCATTAAGTTCATCGGGCCTACTCCTGCGATGATCAATTCCATGGGTGACAAGATCACTGCCAAGGAAACAATGATCAAGGCGGGCGTGCCTGTGGTGCCCGGCGGCGAAGGTTTGCTGGAGAGCCTGGATCAGGCGAAGAGTCTGGCCAAGGAAGTAGGATATCCCATCATCCTGAAGGCTACGGCCGGGGGTGGTGGCAAGGGGATGCGGGTAGTATGGGAGGAGTCGGAAATGGAGCGGGCTTATAATACGGCCAAGGCGGAAGCGGGTGCTGCATTCAAGAACGACGGGGTGTATATGGAGAAATTCGTGGAGGAGCCTCGTCATATCGAGATACAGGTAGCGGGTGACCAGTATGGAAAGGTATGTCACCTCAGCGAGAGGGACTGTTCCATTCAGCGTCGTCACCAGAAGCTGGTGGAGGAATCACCTTCTCCCTTTATGACGCCGGAGCTGCGCAAGCGTATGGGCGATGCGGCTATCAAGGCGGCGTCTGCCATCAATTACGAGAGCGTGGGCACCATCGAATTCCTCGTGGACAAGCATCGCAATTTCTACTTTATGGAGATGAACACGCGTATCCAGGTAGAGCATTGCGTGACGGAAGAGGTAGTCAATTTCGACCTGATCAAAGAACAGATCAAAATAGCGGCGGGCGAACCCATCAGCGGACAGAACTATGAGCCGGTGGGGCATGCCATCGAATGCCGTATCAATGCGGAAGATCCTTATAATGACTTCAGGCCTTCTCCGGGCCGTATCACGGTATTGCATCAGCCGGGCGGGCATGGCATACGGGTGGATTCCCACGCATATGCGGGGTATACGATACCTCCTTATTACGACAGCATGATCGCCAAGATCATTGCGGTGGCCCGTACACGGGAGGAGGCGATCAATACGATGCACCGTGCGTTGAGCGAATACGTGATCGAGGGTATCAAGACCACGATCCCCTTCCATCTGCAATTGATGAAGGATGAGCGTTTCCGCAGCGGGGACTTCAATACAAAATTCCTGGAAGGATTTAAGATGGTCTGACGGTCCAACCGCCTGACGGGCTATTCGGTGGTGGGGCCTGCTGGCGTCTGAAGGCGTTGTGCTGGTGATGCCGGACCCCGGTGGCGTTCGGCTGGATCAGAAGGCGGCTGTCAATGCGACCAGGGTAGTCGTTGCGCTGAAATACTCTGCGAGCTTGTCGATGACGGCTTCTACCAGGGCATCGGGGCAGGATGCGCCGCTGCTGATGAGGATGCGTGCGGGACGTTGTGCCGGCAGCCAGCCGGTGGTTTTCAGTTCCTTCCTGTTGTGGAAGTCGTAGTGTAAAATTTCTTCGGGCGATAGTATCTTTTCTTCAGAGCTGATGAAAAATGTCGGCAATTTCTCTTCACACAATTCTACGAGATGGGAGGTATTGGAGGAGTTATAGCCTCCTACGACGATGGCCAGGTCGGCGGGTGTATTCAATAGTCCCATGATGGCGGACTGGTTGTCGAGGGTAGCATAGCAGAGGGTGTCGCGGGTGTCGGCGAAATGCTGTTCGATGTTATCGCCGGCGGGCTGGTAGACCTCGATCATGGTCTGTTTCAGGAAATCGGCAATGGCCTGGGTATCGCTGGCGAGCATGGTGGTCTGGTTGACGACGCCTATGCGACGGAGGTGTTTTTTTACATCGAAGCCTTCGCTGTACTGGCCTTTGAATTTTTCGTAGAACGAGTCAGCGGGCTGTTTTATATATTCCGCCAGGGCCTTTGTCTGCTCCATGTCCTTTACCACCACTGTGGGCGTGTCGGCCGCGGCATGGGAGAAGGTGGCTCTTGTCTCTTCGTGTCCGGGCTTGCCATGGACGACGATGGTATAATCCTTTTTAGCTATCTGGGCGGACCTGTTCCAAACCTTCTCTACAAAGGGGCAGGTGGTGTTGTACTTTTCCGTGTGGATACCGATGTCCCGGAGCTTTTTTTCAATCTCCAGGGTGGCGCCAAAGGCGGGGATGATGACGATGTCGTCCGCATGGAGCTCTTCAAAGGGGATCAGCTGCTGTCCATATGTGTCCTGCAGGAAGCGTACGCCCCTGGATTGCAAGTCGGCGTTGACCTGGGGGTTGTGGATCATTTCGCTGAGGAGGAAGATGCGGCGGCCGGGGTTTTCGTCAATGGTGCGGAAAGAGATCTCGATGGCGTTCTCCACCCCATAGCAAAAGCCGAAATGGCGGGCGAGGTAAATGTGAAGGTCTCCCAGGTCCAGATGGGTGGGGGCAAAATCCTTCTTCATTTTGTCCTGCTGTTTGCGGCTGTTCTTAATGGCGCTGATCAGCGGGCTACGGTAGATGATGGGAACGTTGAAGGTCTTCATTGTAATAGTATGTCCGGACAACGGGCTGTCGGCAAAGGTACCCCGTTTTCCGGAAAGGTCTGAAGTCCGTCCTTTGGACAGGGGAACCCCCGGTTCGTTTGTGCCACAAAGGTACAAAATCCGGCGGGTAAGATAATATATGCTAACTTCCCGCCCCAAGTAAAGTCTTTTAGATATTATGGATGCAAGGTTTCATCGTGCCGGCTGGGTGGCGAATTCCAATATATATGAGGTCAATCTGCGACAATATACTCCCGAAGGGTCTTTTAATGCCTTTGTCAGGGAAATGCCCCGTCTGAAGGATATGGGGATAGATATCCTCTGGTTCATGCCTATCACGCCCATCAGCCAGCAGGGGCGTAAGGGAAGCCTGGGGAGCTATTATGCCTGCAGCGACTATACGGCCGTCAATCCTGAATTTGGCAGGCTGGAGGATTTTCAGCAGCTGGTGCGGTCGGCGCATGAGCTGGGTATGAAGGTGATCATCGATGTGGTAGCCAACCATACGGGGTGGGATCATCGCTGGACGCGCGAGCATCCGGAATACTATCGAAAGAACCAGGATGGCCATTTTTATGAGGCGCATG
>Ga0207674_10001710_pt1 | contig 28102 bp, 23 predicted proteins | sample KBSCornC72_FD_184303 | JGI IMG/M metagenome (GOLD analysis project Ga0207674, IMG submission 184303) | Corn rhizosphere microbial communities from Kellogg Biological Station, Michigan, USA - KBS Corn C7-2 (SPAdes) (version 2) | ecosystem: Host-associated > Plants > Roots > Rhizosphere > Soil ...
TCATGCGGGCGTTCTGTGTTGCGCTCTCCTCGAACTCGAAGATCATTGCGAGCGAGACTCCACTACGGCAAGGATGAACAGATGACCCGCGGGATCACTCTGAGAAACTGCAACGACGAGGCGTTGTAGCGGGGAGTTGCGCAGCCGCGCGACGGCAGCACGAACGGCGAGAAGTGCGGGTCCAATATAACGCGATTTGCACTCCTGGCTACGGTGCATGACGAGTCACCGTGCGAAAGATTACAGACTTTTTGTGCCGCGTTTTCCACAGTGATTTCGCGCGTGAAATCTTTTTGACATTCACGACTGAAACGTGAGGACACGCGTAGTCGCATCGAACGACTAACGACCGAAGACAACACGTCGCGCGAGATGAAAAAAGGACGCTGCCACGAGCGCGATGCTCTCACCTGCACTGCGAACCGAGCGACGTGTTGCAGAAGCCCTGATGCACCGACGCCACCATTCACGTTAGGAATCGTGGCGTCAGATTAGCACATTGTCATCCTGAGCCGTCAGGCGAAGGATCTTCAGCGTCCCGAGCGAGGGCCCTCTACCGGGAAGATGAAGATCCCTCGCCTGACGGCTCGGGATGACCACACGCGCAGCGTTACGCTCAAAAGAAATCCTGCAGCCAGGTCTTCACGCGCTGCGCGAGACGATCGACTCCGGGCGCACTGAGCGCGAGTCGTTTCCCTCCAACGCCCGCGCTACCAAGCGCAAAGCGATGCGCGGCGTATTGCGCAAGTCCTGTTACGGTCGCGAAGCGTGGCGCTTCTACCGAATCGGTCAGTCCACCGATGTTCTCCGACGGCACTCCGATGCGAACGCCGGTTGCGAATACATCACTCGCAAGCTCGACCACCCCCTGCATCGCCGCCGCGCCACCCGTGAGCACGATGCCCGCGCTCAACTTTCCGGCGTAACCGGCCGCGGCGATGTCCCGTTGAACGAGATCGAAGATCTCATCCATGCGCTGGTGGATGATATGCGCAAGCAGCTCGCGCGGAATCTGTCGATCACCCTGCGCCACCGTGCTCGGAAGCTGGAGCACTTCGGAGGGATCGACCATTGGCTCATAGGCACACCCGTAGCGCTCCTTCAATCGCTCCGCGTCCGCCTGCGTCACGCCGAGTCCGTGCACGATGTCGTTGGTGACGTTGTTGCCACCAAAGTTCACCGTGCCCAGGTGACGGATTTTCGCTTCGTGAAATACCGCGATGTCCGTCGTGCCCGCACCCATCTCGACGAGCGCGACGCCGAGCTCCTTCTCGTCCTCGGTGAGCACGCTGAGCGCGCTCGCGAGTGGCTCGAGCACGAGCTCACGCACCTTGTAGCCCGCCTTCTCCACTGCCTTGCGAAGATTCATGGCCGGCGAGCCACCGATCGTGACGAGATACATCTCGGTCTCGAGACGCGTGCCGATCATCCCGATGGGATCACGGATACCGTGATTCTTGTCGACCGTGTATTCCTGCGGGATCGCGTGCAGCAGCTCGCGATCCTGCGGAAAGGCCTGAGCCCGCGCGACCGCGTTCGCGCGCTCGACGTCGGCCTTCGTGATCTCGTCGCCGTTGATCGCGACGATGCCCTTGCTCGTCATCGCCTGCACGTGCTCGCCGGCGATGCCGGAGTAGACCTCGCCGATCTGCGCGCCCGCCATGCGCTCCGCGTCGGTCATCGCCTTCTGGATCGAGCGCGTGGTCTCCTCGATGTCCGACACCACACCGCGACGCAGCCCGGTCGTTCTCGCCTGCCCCACGCCGAGGACGCGAATGGACGGGTTGCGCGGGAGATCGCCCACGACCTCCGCGATGATCGCGGTGGTCTTGGCCGATCCGATGTCGAGCCCGGCTACGAGTCGTTCGACGTTCATTGGAGTCTGGCGATCACCTGGTCACGAAAACGAAGATCGAGCTCCGCGACGCGGGCCTGTCGCTTGGCCAGATCGGCTTCGACGGGAAATATCTCCGCTAGGCGGTCCGGCGTCACGTCCAACATGGCACGAACCTGAAGCGATTTGAAATGCAGGAGCAACTCTCGATCGCCGATGCGCGCGACATCGTCGAGCCGAGCAAACACACGCGGTCGTTCCGCTTTCACTCGCGCGAGTAAACGAAAGAGCGTCGTATCGCGCCGCGCCGCAATAGGCAGATCCACAGGAACCTGACTCGGATCGAGCGGGAGCTGGCGTCCCTGCTCGTCGAACACGAGGAAACCGCGGTCCGTCGACACCATCGCGATCGGCATGTTCTCCACCACGTTCACGACCAGCGTACCCGGAAGCCGTCGGCTTATCGACACGTTCGCCACCTGGGGGTGCCCGGCGACGCGCTGCTCGAGTGGCGTGGGATCATCCCACACGGACCACGTCGTGTCGACTCGCAACCGCGTGAGAATGTCGTTCGGCGAGAGGTACCGAACCCCGACGATCTCAACCCGCCGTACACGGAAGAACGAAAGGTGAGACGCGATGAGCCGGGCCCACCAAGGACTCGCGAGTACGACGAGCGCGGCCAAGGCGACCGCGCCGCGGCGAAGCCGCGATCGCCCGACATCAGAGAGTGGGCTCATCCCCGTGACCGCTTGTCGCGTCAGGCGCTTCCCCCGAGCGCCCGTAAGAGCTCCGGTCCCGTCTTCGTGATGTCCCCGGCACCGATCGTGAGAACGACATCGCCACCTCGCACCGCACGCGCGAGCTCGTCCGAGAGCAAGCCTCGCGCGCCGTGCCAAGCCACCGACCCTCCCGCGTCGCGCGTGGACGCGACGATGATGTCTGCCGTCACCCCGGGAATGGGCTGCTCGCGCGCGGGGTAGATATCCGCGATATACACCGCATCGGCCGCCGCGAGCGCTTCGCCGAACTCTCGCGCGAAGTCGCGGGTTCGCGAGAAGAGGTGGGGCTGGAACGCGGCGACGATGCGACGACCGGGAAACGCCGTACGAGCGGCCGCCAGCGTCGCGCGGATCTCGGTCGGATGGTGCGCGTAGTCGTCCACCACATCGACGCCGTTGATGCTCCCGAGACGCTGAAAGCGCCGCTCGACGCCGCGAAACTCGGCGAGCCCGGGACGCATCGCCTCGAGCGTCGCGCCAAGCGTGAGTCCGCTCGCGATCGCCGCGAGCGCGTTCATCACGTTATGCAGCCCCGGAACCGACAGCTCGACTTCGCCAAGCATCTCGTCGTCGAACTCGACCTCGAAGATCGAGCCGCCCCCTTCGGCCCGGACATCGACCGCGAGCAGTCGGGCATCGCGCGAATGAATGCCGTACCGGATGATCTCCGCGGAGCTCGGCGTGGTGAGACCGTTCGCGCCGGGATCGTCGGCGCAGAGCACGATCGTGCGCGCCGGCGACGCGAACTGCTCGAACGTTCGGTGGATATCCGCGAGGTCGGCGTAGATGTCGAGATGATCCGCCTCGACGTTCGTGATGACCGCGACGGTCGGCGTGAGCGCGAGGAACGATCGGTCGTACTCGTCGGCCTCGACGACGAATAGTCGATCAGAGCCATACCGGAGGTTCCCGCCCCAGCTGCCGACGCGGCCGCCAACGACCCCGGTTGGCTGGCGCCCAGCCGCCTGCAATGCCTCCGTCGTCATGACCGTCGTCGTGGTCTTCCCGTGCGTTCCGGCGATGGCAACGAGATCGCCGCCACTCACCGCTTCCCCGAGCGCTTCGGCGCGACGGATCACGGGGAGGCCGCGCTCGCGTGCGCGCTCGAGCTCGGGGTGCGTTTTCGGCAGCGCCGAGGTTACGACCACGGCCCGCGCGCCTTCGACGTGGGCCGGGTCGTGGCCGGCGTTGACCGAGATCCCGAGACGACCGAGGTCGCCCGTCGGGTCACCCGACGCATCGCAGCCAGTCACGGCGGCACCGCGCCTGACGAAAAGCTCGGCCAATGCGCTCATGCCGGCGCCGGCTATTCCGACGAAGTGAACCGGGCGGCGGTCGGCGGGGTCGACGAGGGGCATGGTTGGCGGGCTGAATATAGCGTCTTTCTTTCAAGGGGTCAGAGCGCTTGATCGAAGGATCAAGGGCTCTGACCCCTTGAAAGAGTCAGGTGAGATCAACGTTGCCAAGTATCCGACCGGCAATCGCATCGGCTGCGTCAGGTCTAGCTCTTTCTCGTTCCGCCTTCGCTATCGCTTCCAGCGCTCGCGGCATGAGCATGAGCTCTCGAACCATCGCATCCAGCCGGTCCACCGTGAGGTCGCTCTGCGCGATCCACCGCGCAGCGCCAGCCGCAGCGAGCGCCTTCGCGTTCACCGTCTGATGGTCCGCCGCAGCCGTCGGGAGCGGAACGAGGATCGGCGGAATTTGCCAGGCCGCCAACTCCGCGGTCGTCATCGCACCCGCGCGCGCAATCGCGAGGTCCGCCGCCGCGTACGCGTCGGAGATCGGCGACAAGTATGGCCGCACGCGAACCCGAGTCGACTCGTGCCGAGCGTGTCGGTCGTAGTTTGCCTTCCCGGTTGCCCAGATCATCTGGACGCCATCGGGTAGGCCGCGCGTGACCCACGCGTCGATCACCGCGTTGAGCCCGGCCGACCCCTGGCTGCCGCCGAAGACCAGAATCACGATGCCGCCGTCGTGGAGCTCCCACACGCCGCGCGCGATCTCCTTGTCCGGCAGCGGCGACGGCGGTGGCGCGATCGGATTGCCGGTGTACACCGCCCGGCTGCGCGCTTTCGCAGGCAGTAGATCCCCGCCTTCAGGGAAGCCCAGGTAGATCTCGCGCGCGAAGCGGCTGAACGCGCGAACAGTCCGACCCGGAAAGCTGTTCTGCTCCTGGATGAAGAGCGGAACGCCCCGACGAGCGGCGAACATCATCGTGGCGGCGGCAGCGTATCCGCCGGTGCCGATGACGAACTGTGGTGGCCCCTCTCGAGCGAGCGCGGATATCCGCCCCCACCCCGACGCGAGACCACGCACGGTCTGCCAGTTCTGCCAGGGTCGTGAGCGGTAAAGCGGATGGAGGTCGAGCAGCTCGTACCGGAACTCGGTCGTGGGCAGGACATCACGCTCGATGCCGCGACGGGCCCCGATGAAGACCGGCTCCAGCCGCGGCTCCAGCTTCACGAGAGACCGCGCAATCGCCAGAGCCGGGTAGAGATGCCCACCGGTGCCGCCACCGGTGACGAAGATCCTCAACCGCTCACCACGCCGGAGCCGCGAGCGGATTCGTCGCCGCGACCCCGTGCACGCGTTCCTTATGACTGCCGATGTTCACGAGGACGCCCGTCATGAACAGCGAGAGCACGAGGTTGGAGCGACCGTACGAGATGAACGGCAGCGTGAGCCCGGTCGTGGGCAACAGACCGACGACGACGCCGATATGCAGGAATGCGGTAATGACGACGGTCACCGTCAGCCCTAACGCGACGAGCTGTAGAAACGGAGTCCGCGCGGATCGGGCGATCCGGAAGCCCAGCCACGCATACATCGCGAACGCTGCCGTGAGCAGCAGAAGGCCAATGAAGCCCCACTCCTCACCGATGTTGCTCGCGATGAAGTCGTTGTAGCCGAACGGCACGAAGCCGAGCTGTTGCCGACCTTCGCCGAATCCTCGCCCGAACGCGCCACCCGATCCAACGGCGATGAGCGATTGCTTGAGTTGGTAGCTCACGTCCGGCGCCTTGCCGGGATCGAGGAACGTCGACATCCGCAGCATGACGTACTGGAGCTTCTCCATCTCGTGCCAGAGCACCGGAATCGCCAGAATGCCGAGCGCGACGAAATGGCCGATGCGCACACCGCCCGCGAACAGAATGATGCCCATGACGAGCGTGTACATCATCGCCACGGAGAGGTCGGGTTCGAGCACGACGAGAATATCGAGGACGCCGATCACGATCAGGAACGGCAAAAGTCCCTTCGTCAATCGCCGCATCTGCTCGCCTTTCTTCACCAGCAACATCGACGTCCACATGATGACGGCGAGCTTGCCGATCTCGGACGGCTGAATCGACCCACCGAACAGGAATCGTCGCGAGCCATTGATGCGTGGCGCGATGGACGTCGTGAACGGCAGCACGATCACGAGAAGCAGCAGGATCGTCATGGCCATAAAGGGCCACGCCCATTTACTCCAGAGCTCCGCGTCCATCTTCGCGGCGACCGCGAACGCCAGCACGCCCACCCCGAGCCCGATGATCTGGCGAATCAGATAGTGGGCGCTGCCAAGGTTGTCGGAAAGCGCGACCATGGCGCTCGCGCTGTACAGCACGGCCAGGCCGAATGCGAGCAGGACCGCAGTGAGCAACACGAGAGCGCGCGCTTCCACGCCCATCCTCCACCGATCGCGCGTCTGGGCCACTGCGGTCATGACTTCTGGTCCTCCACCGCGGCGGCGAGCCGCTTGAAGATCGTTCCACGCTCCTCGTAGTTCTTGAACATGTCGAAGCTCGAGCACGCGGGAGACAGGAGCACGGCGTCACCAGGTGCAGCGAGCGCGCGTGCCCGTTCCATCACCTTCTCGAACGAGCGACCCATCTGTTCGGTCGGCACGGCGTTCCCGATGTCCTTCACGATGAGCGGGGCCGCTTCGCCATATGCGATGACCGCCTTCACGGTGCGTCGCAGCTCGGGCTCGAGGCGCGTGTATGGTTCGCCCTTGTGGCGACCGCCGAGCAGGAGAATCGTCGGCTGACTCATACCGCGAAGTGCCACGAGCGTCGAGCTGACGTTCGTCGCCTTCGAGTCGTTGATCCAACGGACGCCGTCGTACTCGCCCGCGAGCTCCAGTCGATGCGGCAGACCCTGGAAGCTGCGGAGCGCATCGGCGAGGCGCGAGCGCGCATCCTCAGTCTCGTGCACCGGGTCCGCGACCATCACGGCGAGCAGCGAGAACAGGGCGTTGGCCACGTTGTGATCGCCGAGCAGTGGAACTTCCGAGCGCGACGCGACCGGCTTCCCGAGCACGACCAGGTGGCCCTGTTCCTGATCGAACCACGCCGCCGCGTCGCGACGCCGAAGGGACACCTGATACGTGTCACCGCGCAACGCACCGCGACCGGCGATGCCGGCGTCGATGTCGCTCCCCTCCGCCTTCACTCGCCGGCTTCCGCGCGGCGGCGTCACCGGCCTCCGCTCGGCGAGCCGCATGACCTCGCCGTCGTCGCCGTTGAGCACCCATTTCGAGCGATCGTGTGCGTTGCGGAAGAGAAGAGCCTTGTCCGCGTAGTAGTCATCCACGGACGCATAACGATCGAGGTGATCAGCGCTCAGGTTCGTCACCACACCGACCGACGGGTTGATGCTCGGCGTGTCGTGGAGTTGGAACGACGATACCTCCAGGGCGACCCAGTCGGGTCGGCGATCGCGCAGCGCGATCTCGGACAGCGGCGTGCCAATGTTGCCCGCGGCGACGGCGTCGAGGCCCAGGCCACGAAGGAGATGTGCGGTGAGCGCGGTAACAGTCGACTTGCCGTTCGTTCCGGTGATGGCGATGTAGCGCAGGCCCGGGATGGCGTGGAGCGCCACCTCGATCTCGCCAATGATCGGCAGGCCGGCTTCGCGTGCCCGCTGAAGCGGAGGCGCGGTCGGCGGAACACCGGGACTGGCCACGACGAGCGTCGCCTTGGCGATGCGCTCGACGTCGTGGCGACCGATGTCGACTTCCACGCCGAGCGGGCGAAGCACAGCCGCGCTGGTGTCCACGCCTGAGCCGCCGCCCGAGTCCGACGCGTACACGCGCGCGCCCTCGCGCGCGAGCAGCGTCGAGACGGCCGTGCCGCTCTTGCCGAGACCTATGACGGCAATCTCGCCGATGCGCCAGATGTCCGGAATCACCGCAGCTTGAGCGTCGTTAGGGCGAAAAACGCGCAGAGGATGCCGAGGATCCAGAACCGCGTGACGACCTGCACCTCATACCATCCCTTGAGCTCGAAGTGATGGTGCAGCGGCGCTCGGCGGAAGACGCGATTGGCCTTCGCGTACTCCTCGCCATGGCGACGTTTTCGATACTTGAAGACCGACCGCTGCAGAATCACAGATGCCGTCTCCGCCACGAAGACGCCACCGACGAGCAGCAGGAGGAATTCCGACTTGAGCAGAATGGCGACGGCCCCGAGCGCTCCGCCGAGCGCGAGCGAACCGGTGTCGCCCATGAAGACGTCGGCGGGATGCGCGTTGTACCACAGGAAACCGACACACGCACCGAAGATCGCGGAGCAGAAGATCGTCAGCTCACCCGCGTTGCGCAGGTAGAAGATGTTGAGATACGTGCTCGTATCCACGCGACCCATTACGTACGCGAATACCGCGAACGTTGCCGCAGCGATGGCGCAAAGACCGGCGGCGAGCCCGTCGAGACCATCGGTCAGGTTCACTGCGTTGCTCGTGCCAGTGAGGATGAACGTCACGAAGGCCACGTATAGCCAGCCGAGCCATGCGGTGGCCGGGACGATCAACATCCATTTGTAGAACGGAAGCGTTGTCGAGGCACCCGGAAGCGTCGAGAGCGGGAACTGCCATACGTAAATGCCGAGCGCGAGACCCGCGGTCACCTGCCCCGCGAGCTTGTATCGCTCGACGAGCCCCTCGTTCTTCTTGCCTTCACGCTTCTGCCGGAACTTGAGGTAGTCGTCCAGAAACCCGATGCCACCCATCCAGATCATCACCAGGAGCGCGCACAGCGCATAACGATTGTCGAGACGGACCCAGAGCAGCGTGGGGACGATCGTCGCGGTGAGGATGATCAGGCCACCCATCGTGGGCGTCTGACTCTTCGCCTTGTGCGAGTCGGGCGTGCCTTCGCGGACGACCTGGTGCATCTGCAGTCGGCGCAGCGCGCGGACGATGACCGGCCCGACGATGAATGCCACGAGCAGTGCCGTCACCGCGGCGGCCGCCGCCCGGAACGAGATGTACCGGACGATGCGAAATGCGGAGACGTACTTCGTCAGCGGGATGAGGAGATAGTAGAGCAAAGGCGAGCCGGTGGCTGGTGACGCTGGTGCGAGTGCTGGCAGCTACGCTTTGGAAGCTGTTTCGATCAACGGAATCAAGCGCTCGAGGCGGGTTCCTCGAGAGCCTTTCAGAAGTATCACGGCGTCGGGCGCCAGGCGCTGTGATATCGCCGGCCAAAGATCGGGTGCATCAGCGCCCGTAATGATACGCGAGTCGGTAGGGGCTGCCGAGTTCAACGCACGCGCAAACTCGCCGACGCCCGCAATTATCTGCGCAGGCCCGCGCAGCGCGATATTGGCGATCTCGTCGTGCAGCGCCGGCCCAGCCGCACCCAGCTCGAGCATGGAGCCGAGGATCGCGACTCGCTGCCGGGTGGTGTCGAGCGCCGCGAGCATGCGCAGCGACTCACGGGCCGACGCGGGGTTCGCGTTGTAGGCGTCGTTGATCACCGTGAAGCGGCCGATCTCGACCCACGCGCTGCGCATCGGCAGCGCCGGCGTCCGCGCGATGCCGGCCGCGGCGTCTTCGATCGAGATGCCTAGCGAACGTGCCGCCGCGATGGCGAGCATGGCGTTCCGCAGGTTGTGCTCTCCGCGGAGTGGCGGCCGAACTTCCACGTCGCCGAAGCGGAGGACGCCGGCACCGTCGGGTGCGATGGTCCATGAGTCCGGACGAACATCGCCCGCACTGAGCCCTGCAGACACGGTCGACTGCGCGAGCGTGTGCGCCGCTTTTGCGACCTCGGGCTGCGCAGCCGGCGTAATCGCGACGCCCACACCGGAGAACACCGCACTCTCCTCGCGGAGAACACCCGCGAGATCGCCCAGCCCCTCGAGGTGTTCCTCACCGATCGACGTCACGATGGCGACGTCGGGCTCGACGAGCGCGCGCAGTGCGGCGACCTCACCGGGATGATTCGTGCCGATCTCCACGACGGCAACGTCGGCGTCATCCGGAATGGCGAGCAGCGTGAGCGGCACACCAACGTGGTTGTTCAGATTGCCGCGCGTGGCGTAGACAGCGAGTCGAGTGCCGAGCGCTGCCGACGTGAGCTCCTTGGTGCTGGTCTTGCCGTTCGATCCGGCAACGGCCACGATGATCCGCCCCCATGCTCGGCGTCGATAGCGGCCGAGCATGCCTAACGCGACGGTGGTATCGCTCACCACGAACGTGGGGACGCCGAGCGTGGCGGCGGCCTTCGCATCGCTCACGACGAGCGCCGTGGCGCCCTTGTTCACGGCGTCGGCGAGGAATTCATGGGCATCGAATCGTTCGCCGCGGAGCGCGACGAACAGGTTGCCCGCACCGACCGTGCGGGTGTCGGTGTTGACCGCCGAGAGCGGAGCCGAGCCGCGCGGCGGCGGCGTCACGGCAACCGACTCGAGCGCTTCGGCTACGCGGTCGAGCGTCCAGAACGGACGCAGTCCGTCCGACGGCGGAAAGAAGTCGGTCGTTCCGGAAACAACGTGTGTCACTGCGATCAGCGGCGAATCGGTGAAACGAGCTCGCGGACGATCTCGCGCTCGTCGAACGGGTACGCGATGGTACCGCGAATCTGATAGGTCTCGTGGCCCTTCCCCGCGAGGACGATCACATCGTTCGGCGCGGCGATCGTCAGCGCGCGGGCGATCGCGTCGTGTCGGTCGGTGATGCGCTCGTGCTTCGCCTCGCGCATGCCGGCCTCGATGTCATCGATGATGCGATCTGGATCTTCGGTTCGCGGGTTGTCACTCGTCACGATGGCATGATCCGCGAGCCGTTCCGCGATCGCGCCCATCTGCGGACGCTTGCCACGATCGCGATCCCCGCCGCATCCGAACACGACGATCATCCGGCGTTCGGCGAAGGGCCGAACAGCCATGAGCGCGCGCTCGAGCGCGTCGGGCGTATGGGCGTAGTCCCGAAGTACCGTCGGCCGCTCGTGGATGCGCTCGAGCCGGCCGGGAACCTGGGGAAGCGACGAGAGCCGGCGCGCGATCTCCTCGTTAGGCAGTCCCAGCGCCCACGCGGCCGCCGCGGCCCCCAGCGCGTTGGCCACGTTGAAGTCGCCCACCAGCGGCAGCTGCACCGAAGCACGTGTCCCGCCAGCTTCGAGCTCCCACGCACTCCCCCGCGGAGTGTAGCGCACGTTGGACGCGTGCACGTCGGCGTCGTTGCCCGCCAGGGAGAAGCGAACCTGCCGCGGCGCGCGCGCGAGCACCTGCCAGGCGTCATCGTCGGCGTTGATGACCGCGGTCCCCGTCGGCGTGAGATACTCGATCAGCCGTGCCTTCGCCGCGACGTACGCTTCCATCGTGCCGTGGTAGTCGAGATGGTCGCGCGTCAGGTTGGTGAACACGGCGGCATCGAAGGCGAGGCCGTCGACGCGACGCTGATCGAGGCTGTGCGACGACACCTCCATCGCGACCGTCGTCACCCCGGCATCGACCAGCGTACGCAGCACACGCTGCAACTCGACAGGGCCTGGCGTAGTGAGGCCGCCGCCACCCGGCTGCGGCTTTCCCTCACTGCCCACGAGCACACCTAACGTCCCGATGGAGGCGCATCGACCCCCGTCACCTTCGTCGAGCAGGTGGCGCAGCATGCCCACGGTGGTCGTCTTGCCGTTCGTGCCCGTCACGGCCACGAGCTTGAGGTTCGCGCCCGGCTCGCCGTAGGCAGCAGCTGCGGCAATCGGCGCGGCACGGCGGGCATCCGTCACCACGAGCGCGGGCAATGACGTCCGCGACGCATCTTCGACGATCGCCGCGCTCGCCCGGTCGGCTATCGCGGGCAGGAAATCGTGGCCATCACGCGCCGTCCCCCGTACCGCCACGAACAGGGAACCCGGCCCGACTTGCCGGCTGTCGTCGGTGATGCCAGTCAGCTCGTCAGGCAGCGTGCCGCGAACTTCGCGAAGGACTCCGGCGCGCGCGAGCGCATCGCGTACGGCGCGCGAGGCGAACGATGTCATTGCTGCGTGTAGAGCCGGACGATCGAGCCCGTGCGAAGCGGCGTCCCCGCTTCCGGCGCCGTCGTGCCGGTTGCGCCCGATCCGAGCTGAACGCGGAAGCCGGACTCGTGCAACGTGTGCACCGCCTCCCGAAGCGCAAGACCGCGCACGTCGGGAATCGGGCGAACTCGAATAGGCGCAACGGGCGCCCGCTTCCGCTCAGCAAGGTTCACGACGAACGGTACGCTCGTGTTCTCGCCGGGGTCACGCGTCGAATCCGGCTTGATCTCATCGACCGAACCGGCGGCTACCGTGATCTCGCGGGCCTTCGGCGTATCGGCATTCGTCTTCGGCCCGCTGTCCTTCGATGCGAACACCGGCTCGTTGCGCCTTCGCGTTAGGGCGTTGCGGTCGATCGCGGCGTCGCGCGCGGCGATCGCCGCCTCGAGCACGATCCTGGAGACCGGTGCCGCGGTTTTGCCGCCGTAATAAGCGCCCTTCGGATTGTCGAGCTTCACGAGAATCACGTACTGCGGATTGTCCGCCGGGAACAGCCCGACGAACGACGCCGTGTACGAGCCCGCAACGTACCGCCCGTGCGACATGCCCCGGACCGTGCCGCTCTTTCCGCCGACGGCGAACGTCTGCATCTCGGCATCTTTCGCGGTACCGCTATCGACGACGCCCGCGAGGAGGCGCCGCAACTGCGCCGCGCCCTGCGGGCTCAGCACGCGTCGTACGACTCGCCGTTTCGCGGTGTAGATGACCTTCCCGTCGAGATCCCGCACTTCCTTCACGAGCAACGGCTCGAGCAGCTCGCCACCGTTGGCGATGGACCCATACGCCAGCGCGAGCTGCAGCGGCGTCACTGAGATCTCGTAGCCCATCGCGATCGACGCCGGCGATTGCGGGCCCCAGTTCCGCGGCTCGCGCAGAATGCCCGCCGACTCGAGCGGGTACGCGATTCCGGTGGGCGTGCCGAAGCCGAAGTCCCGCAGCGACTCGTACTGCTCTTTCGGCGTGAGCCGCTCGGAAAAGCGCACGATGCCGATGTTGCTCGAGAAGCGAATGACGTCGGCCAGCGACAATCGCGGCGCCGTGTGCACGTCGTGGATCGTGCGCCCCGCCGTCTTGTACGTTCCGTTGTACGTCTCGATCACCTCGTCGACGCGTGCCTTGCCGCGAGCCAGCAGCGCAGCAGCCATGAACGGCTTGAGCGTGGAACCCGGCTGATAGGGCTCGATGATGGCCATCGCCGCGGTAGACGCTGCATCCTTGCGGCGCGACGCCATCGCGCGGATCTCGCCGGTGTTCGGATCGAGTACGACGATGTCCCCGCCGTCAGCGCCCATCTGCGCGACGGCGTTTCCGAGCGCGCCGTCGCTGATCTCCTGGAGCGCGCTGTTGATCGTGAGCGCCACGGTCTTGCCCGGTCGCGGCTCGGCGCTCTCGGCGTCGGGCGTCTCGAACCGGCGGCCGCGGACGTCCTTCACCATCGACACCGTGCCCTTCGTGCCTCGCAGCAGACTATCGAGCACGAGCTCGATGCCATCGACGCCCGCCCCCTGCGGGCTCGCGTGGCCAATGATCCGCTCGGCACCACCACTCGCGGCGTACACCCGCTCTCCGACAGGCGTCCCGTAGACGCCGCGCATCGCCAGCAGCGCTTCGACGTCGGCCGGTACGAAGCTTCCGGGAAGCTGAACCCATTTGCGCTTCGGGTCGGAGAGCCGCGCCAGCCATGATGCGTCGAGGCCGACGCGCGCGAGCTCGCGATGTAGTCGCCGAGGGTCGCGCAACTCGGGTGTGGCAATCGCGATCTGTACGCGCTCGCGACTTTCTGCGAGCGGATTGCCGGACGCGTCGACGATCAGGCCTCGTGGCGCCGGGATGGACGATGCGGCCACGTGCTGCCGCGTCGCCTTTGCCTGCCACTGCTTGCCCTGCCACACCTGAACCTGGGCGGCTCGCGCGACGATGGCCGCCGCGAAGCCCGCCAGGACGAGGTGCACGACCGCGGTTCGGCTATTTCGAAGCATCGCGTGCTGGCGGCAGAACGTCCTTTCTCTCGATCACGATAACCTGGCTGTCACTCGGCATTCGCAGACGCAGCCGCTGCTCCACCAGCGGCGTAAGCTTTTCTCGACTGGCGGCGTCCCGGATCTCGCGCTGCAGCTGCGCGCGCTGTGCGCGAAGGTCCGATCGCTGCCGCTCGAGCTGTTGGAGCGTCCGCGATTGCGAGAGGCCGAACGTGCGCCTCCAGATGACGCTCGTCGCCACGAGGACGAAACCAAAAAGTGTGAGGGCGACCACGGACCGACCCCGCCGTCGCGTCACACGCCCGGCGCTCCTGGCCGCTACGGCGCGCTTCGCCATGCCCTCAACCTCGCGCTGCGGGCGCGTGGATTGCGATCGGCTTCCTCAGGCGCTGCCGTCACCGGCCGTTTGGTCACCAGGGTGCCCAGAGCATGGCCGCGGCAGGTGCACACGGGTTGGCGTGGCGGGCAAATACACGACGCGCTCCAGTCGCGAAAGGCATTCTTCACGACGCGGTCTTCGCCCGAGTGATACGCGATCACGACGAGGATCCCTTGCGGTTCCAGACGCTCGCGGAGCCGATCGAGCGCGCGCTCGAGCCCTCCGATCTCGTCGTTCACGGCAATGCGCACGGCCTGAAAGAGCCGGGCGAAATCCGCAGGACCAGTACGCGGACCGAGTGCGCCTCTGATGGCGCCGACAAGGTCATCGCTCGTCGCGAACGGCCGATTCGCCCGTCGCCGGACGATCTCGCGCGCGAGGCGCATGGCTCGCCGCTCATCGGCGTATTCCCGAAAGATCGCACCCAGCTCGATCTCGTCCGCGACGGAGAGCAGCGTCGCGGCATCGCGAACCGCGTCCGTGCCCATTCGCATATCGAGCGGTACACCTTCACGAAAGGAGAAGCCACGAGTCGGATCGTCGAGCTGATGGGACGAGACCCCGAGGTCGAGGAGAATGCCATCGAACCTCCGGTCCTCGAGCTCCGGGATCTGGTCGACGTCCGCGTAGTTGCCGAGCACCGTGCGGAAGCGACCAGCCATCTCGTAACTCGCGAGCCGCCGCCTCGCGGCGTTGATCGCTTCGGGATCGCGATCGATCGCCGTCACGTCTGCACCGCTCTCCAACAACGCAAGCGAATGTCCGCCGCCGCCGAGCGTGCCGTCCAGCACCGAGCGCGCGCCGGCGAGCAGTCGAACCACCTCGTCGGCGAGAACTGGCGCGTGATACGCACTGGCCCACGGCCCGGCAGACGATTCGCTCATGCTAGCGACGGGCACCGCGAGTCGTTAGTCGTTGGTGGATAGTCGTTAGTCGCGAACTGCGCATGTCGGTTCTGTGCCGAGATTGAAATCAATGAGACGAGCCTCACGCGGGTGCGGCTAACGACTTGCGACTACCGGCTCGCGACTTCGCCGGAATTCGTCGGTACAACTCCCTAACGATAAGGTAGCTATCAAGACGCGATGAATGACCGAAGACGTGGAGTTCGCGCGCGAGGCAACGATCGCCGGGCCGACGCAAGCCGGCCAGGCGCACACGGTCGGCGGCGACGACACATCGCGCTCGTGCTGCATGGCGCGCGGGCCGAGCTTCCGGGCCTGCGTGATCTCGTACAGTGGATGCGCGCGAAGGGACACGTCGTTCGTCCCCGCGTGACATGGGAACCGGGCGACGGCGCGGTGTTCGCGCGCGAGGCAATCGAGGCCGAAGTAGACACGATCGTCGCGTGCGGTGGCGATGGCACGGTCAACGAAGTGCTCAACGGCATGCAGGGGACGGCAGTCGCCCTCGGCATCATTCCGGCGGGCACCGCGAACGACTTCGCGCGTCAGGTGGGCATCCCAGACGCTCCGAGCGGCGCGATGGACATCGTGCTCAAGCGAAAGCCGGTCGTGATCGACACCGCCGCGATGAATGGTCGGCGCTTTCTCAACGTGTCGTCGGGAGGCGTCGGAGCCGAAGTCACGGCGGAAACACCGGCGGATGCGAAAGCATCGCTCGGGCCGGTTGCGTATTTCATCTCCGGCCTGCGCAAGCTCGCCGGCCTCGAACCGCGTCGGGCACTGTTCGAGGCGCCCGGATTTCGACTCGAGACGGAATTCCTTCTGTTCGCGGTTGGCAACGCGCGCGCGACGGGAGGCGGCACGCTGGTCACGCCGCGAGCGAGCGTTCGTGACGGTTTGCTGGATGCGTGCATCGTGAGCGCGATGCCGCGCAAGGAATTCGCGAAGCTCGTGCTGCGCGTGAAGCGCGGCGACCATCTGGAGAGCGATGGCGTTGAGTATCTCCAGGTGCCGTGGTTTCGCATCACGTCCGCGGAACCGATGATGGTGAACGTCGACGGCGAGTCGACGGAGCTGCGTCAGGCGCGATACGAGGCGTGCGCGCGTGACCTGCTCATTCATCTTCCGCGCTTGCCGGGTCATCGTCGTTCGGTCGAGCGTGAATTCGGTTCGTAAGGGGTCAGACTCCTGATGCATCATTCGAACGCCCGAAGGGGCGTTCGAATGATGCATCAGGAGTCTGACCCCAAACGCATCAAAACGAAGCGCCCGCCGTCAGCTCGACGGCGGGCGCTTCGTTCGTGCATGATCCTTGGGAGTTGGTTACTTGCCCTTGCAGAGCGCTTTCACCATCTGGTCGCCGTACGGCGACAGTTGCTGCAATGCGTTCATGAGCAGCCCGGCCTGATCCTTGAATTCGGCCGCGCCGCGCGGAATGAAGATCTGCGCGTCGGTGAAGTCCTGCGTCGCCTCCTTGGCCATGTCGCAGCTCTTCTTGTCGCGGGCCTGCTCGAGGAGCGCCTGCCCCTTCTGCAGGTGCGTCGCGCCCTGGAGGAACGCTGCGGCCGCGGACTTGTTCACGCTGTCGCTGAACTGGAGATAGTTGAGCGCGCGGCGGAAGCCGTCGATGTCTTTCGGAGTCGCGGCGTTGGCCTTCTTCTGCTCCGCCTGCCCAAGACCCGTGGCGTAGGTCGCAACAAGGGCCGCACTGTCGCCGGCCGCGATCGCGGCGCGCAGTGACGCCATCACCGTGTCAGGCGGCGCACCCGCGTCCGATTGCGCCTTCGCGATCGGGAGCCAGATGCCTTTGATCTTCGGGTTGTCCTTCAGAATGCCCTTCGCCACTTCGATGGCCTGCGCCGTCTGCCCGGTCTGAATGAGCAGCTGCACGTAGGTCGCGGAGATGGACATGTTGGTCGGGAACTTCTGGCGGCCCTTCGCGAGCGTCTCAGCTGCCTTGTTGAACTGGCTGTCGGCGGCGTACGCGGCCGCCTGTCGGATGAAGAAGGTCGTGTCGGCCGACGCCGTGTCGAGCTTCACCATCTCTTCACCGATACCGAGGGCGCCCTTGATGTCCTTCGCCGCGAAGTGGACGAGCCACTGGAGATGCACCAGCGACGCATCGCCGGGGTTGTTCTTCACCGCGTCATCGACGATCGGCAGCGCGAGCGATGCCTTGCCGCTTGCGGCGAGAATGTTGACGACCTGGGTCTGAAGCTTGGTGTTGTTCGGATCGAGCGAGATGAGACGCGTGAGCGCCTCGATCTGCTTGTCTTCCATCTTCTTCTCGGCGTACGCATCAGCGGCGAACGCGAGTGCGCGCTTGTTGTCCTTGTGGATCTTCAGGATCGACTCGCTGATCGCGATCATCGAGTCGGCGCCGAGCTTCTGGTCGTTGTAGACCTCGGCGATGCAGACGCGCGGCATGACGGCGTTCGGGTATGCAGCAATGCCCTTTTTGGCCTCGGCGATCGCCTCGGCGTACTTCTTCGCGCGATAGAGATCGATGCACTTCTTGGTGGGATCGATCTGCTTGCGCGCCGCCTCGACGGCGTTGGAGATACCCTTTGCGGCATCGCTCACTTTGGCGACGTCCACCGGGGGCAGCGGCTGCACCATGCCCTCAGGCCGAACGAGCATCAGGTTCGCGGTGACGCGATAGCCGGTCGGCGTCTTCTCGACGTTCCCCTCGACGTATTCCTCGGCACGCAGCAGCTGCGCGAGCGCACGGGCGTCGTTGGAGCTCAACGCCTCGGTCGTCGAATACCCCGAGTTCACGAGCGTCGTCATGATGTCCGACTTGGGAACGATCCAGAGCGTCTTGAGCTGGAAGTCCTGGCCCATTCGCTCGCGGACCGCTTCCGCAGCCTGCAGCCCGATTCCGCGTTCCTGACTCTTGAACGTCGGAACCATGAATCTCGGGCCCGCGGTCTGGCCACGCTGCAACGTCTGCGTTTGCGCATTCACCGTCGCGAACGCACCAGTGGCCATCAACCCTACGAGTGTCCCGACCATGGTTCGTGCGTGGCGTCGCCGTGCCTTCACTGTCGTCTCCTCCGAAGCGTTGAACGAAGCGTTGAACATGGTACCCCCCACCCGGATCACAGGGTCCAGCCTGCCTTTTTCTCCCATGGGCGAAGAGGGACTCGAACCCCCGACTTCCTGCGTGTAAGGCAGGCGCTCTAACCAACTGAGCTATTCGCCCGGCCTTCGCCCTCCAGCAGCCAAAACGCAATCGCTCTGCCAGCGCAACTCGCGTGCACTGGCAGGGCGATACACGGACTGCTACTTCAGGATCGCGAGAGGAACGAGCACGCAGTAGCCGATCACGAGCAGGATCGGCGCGAGCGTTTCGCCCCCGCGAGCCAGATCGATGTACCCTGCAAGCAACGTGGCGGCAGCGATTCCCCAGAGAATCAGCGGCCGCGACCGTGGAGCCGATTTTGATTGGGCCATAATGATCGGTGGAGTTTATCGGACGCCCGAAATCATGTCAAGCAAGCGTCCCGTCAAGAGTTAGCTCGCGATTAGCCACGCCGTCAACGACGTAGACGCGCGACTTTTCGGGGATTGAAGCGCGACCGAGCCTCAGTCGTAACTCACGACGCACGCCCTCGAGTCACAGCGCGGCCGACGTCACGGCTGCTCCCTCGCAGGACCCGCCGACTCGTCAGGCGGCGGCGCCGGAGGCGGCTCACCCGCACTCGTGATCGGCGAGCTGATGCTTCGGAGCAACGCCTCGATGACGCTCTCGCGCTCCCTTCGCTCGGCCTCTTCATCCGCGCGGATCAGCGCGGCCATTCGCAGACGGTCGCGGCGCCGCCGGATAACGTAGAAGGGCATGACCATGAAGAGGGTCACCGCGGCTGCAATCGAAAGGTCCGCGGCCAGGGCAAGCCCACCGTACCGCCGACGCGTCCGCGCCCGCCAGATCTCCTCGAACTGGCCCTGCGTGATCCCGTAGGCGCTGCGTACGGCGCTCTCGAATCGACCGGTTTCTTTCCAGTAGCGGAAGAACAGCGTTAGGCCGCGTTCGGGGTCCCGCTCTGCGAGCTCGGCCACGGCGCGGTACGCGAGCGCATACGTCCCTTCGGCGCGCAGCGACCCGCCGGCGAATCCAGCGTCGAGGGAGTCGAGGGCTGGCATGCCGCGGAACAGCAGAGCGAGGTTCGCTCCGAGCACCGCGTCGCGAGCCACTTCGTTCGCGGCATAGCTCGCATACCCTTCGTCGAACCACCGCGGCGGCAGGTCGCCGAGCGCCTCGTGCAGGGCGAGATGGGCAAGCTCGTGACGAAGCACGTCGACAGGATCGCCGGCGTCCGATCCCGCGCTCCGCCCCTGCATAACGATCCGGCTCGATTCCGGGAACGCGACGGCCGCCCCCCACTCGGGAGCGCTGGGGCCGATCCATTCGCGAAATCGCCGATGGTCCGGCGCGATCGCGATGACGACGCGCTGTGTTGGTCGCGGGAGCCCGGGAAACGTGTCGCGCGCGACGGCTGAGGCGAGCAGCGACTTCGCAAGCAGCTCATCGGGCTTGTACGCCACGATCGTGAACCGTCCCTGATCGTAGCGCGACGCCGGTTCTTGCGCCCCCGCGAGCTGCGGAATGCTGAGCAAGAGGGCTACAGCCAGCCAAAAGGGGAATGGGGAATCGGGAATCGGGAATCGGAACCGCGCCGGGATCCATCGATTCCCTATTCCCATCTGCCCGCCTGCGGCGGGCGCCCGCCGATTCCCTACGGCTGGCCCCCAGCCTCCACCTTTGCCAGCACCTCGGCGCAGCGCTTTCCCCATGGATTGAACTTGTTCGCCGCCGCACCGGTGCGCCAAGCCTCCTTCGCGTCGTCGTGCTGGCCGGATAACCAGTGTGCACGACCGAGCTCGAAGTACGCCTCGATGAGGTTCGGCCCCAGCGTCAGGCTCTTACGGAAGAAGGTCTGCGCGTCGTCGTACATCTCGCGCTCGAGATACACGAGTCCGAGGTAGTAATGCGCGTAGAGCGTCGCCTTCGCGTCGTTGTCGAGGCGAATCGCCTTCGACAGGTGCTCGATCGCCTCGCCGAAGATCCGCTTCTTGAGGCAAATGTAGCCGACGTTGATGCGGGCGAGCGCGTTCCCCGGTTCCTTCGTCAGGACCCGATGGAAATTCATCAGAGCGTCATCGTACTTCTCCTGATGCATCTGCGCCCAGCCAAGCAGCGACATGGCCTGCAGATCGTTAGGCGACAGCTCGAGCGCCTTGTGCAGCGCCGTTTCGGCGGCCGGGTAGTCGCCGAGCGAGATGCGGGACCAGCCCTTCTCGATGAAGGTGGACGCGCCGATGTGGTCCGCACGAAGCGGCGGGCCCGCCGGCTGCGGTGCGGGCGTCGGTGTCGGCGTCACACCCCCGATCGCCTTCCAGCGCTCCACGAGCTTCTTCACGTCCTCCTTGAGGGCGCCGAGCTCGGCGAGCTCGCGCTCGACGGTCCGAAACAGCTCGATGATGTCGGCCTTGAGCGCGGATCGGTCAGCGGAGGCGTCGGCCCCGTCGAGTCGGGCCGACAGTGCGGCGAACCGCCCGCGAACGTCGGTCACGACCGCGTCAGACATGCCGCGCCGGCTCCTCCGCGGATCGCTCGAGCACGATGCGGTCGCCGGTGGCGAAGAGCCGCGCCACGTCGAGGAAGACGACGAGGCGCTCGCCGCGCCTAACGACCCCTCGCAGATAGCCCGCCGCGAGCCCGCGAAACAGGGCCGGCGGCGGCGCCAGGCGCGACGGGTCCAGCACGCTCACGTCCAGCACACCGTCCACGGTCACCGCCACCCACTCGCCATCGAGGGTGAGCACGAGAATTCGCCCGTCGGCCGGCACCGGCGCCGCGGGGAGCTCGAACCGCTTTCGCAGGTCGATCACCGGAACGACGCGACCCTGGTAGTCGATGACCCCATCGATCCATGACGGAACGTTAGGCACCGGCGTGGGCGGCGTATACCGGAGCACGCGCTCGACCGAGAAGATGTCGGCGGCGAACAGCTCGTCGCCGAGCCGAAACGTGACGATCTGCGACACGTGAGGTGCGAGGGCGGTCATAACGAATCGGGCGGGGTGGCGCCCAGACAGGTAGCGACGATCGTATCGGCATCGAGCAGCGTGATGAGCTCGTTCCCCCGCCACACCACGCCGAGGACCATGCCATCGTTCTCCGGGGTCGGTGCCGGACGGACCGCATCGAAGCGCGTGTCGAACACGTCATCGACCGCATCCACCGCGAGGGCGATGCGCGCCGTGGCAGGACGGACCACGAGCGTCATGGTCGCGGGCTCACGTTCCGCGAGGTCGAGCACTCGAACCAGCGCATACATCGGGAGTGTGCGATCCCGGAGGGCGAAGACGCCGAGCATCGTTCGCGGAGCGTCGGGAATGCCACGCACCTCAACGCCCTCCACCGCTTCTTCGACGCTGCGCAGCTCCGTCGCGAACAGCTCGCCCGCCACGCGGAACACCAGCAGCTCAGCCCTTCCCTCGCCCGCCTGCACGCGCTCGCGGAACGGAGCAACTGGCGCCGACGGCACGAGCTCCTCGAAGTTGGAGAGCTCGAGGTCATGCCCGCGAGGCCGTGGAGCGCCTCCGTTGAGCGCGATCGCAAGGTCGCGGAGAGTCCTCGACGCCGCGGACGTCGCCCGTGGCAACGCTCCACCACCACGCTCGGCAGGCGCGGGAATGGCGAGAATTGGCTCGTGGGGCGTCTTCCGACGAAGGCGTGGCATCACTATCCAGACAGTCCGAAAGGGAACCGAGTCACTGGAGAATTGGCGACGGGCGACTGGCGACGGGCGAGTGGCGACGTGCGACGGCGCGACCGGGGACTGCCGGATCATTCGGATGTGATCTGCGCCACACGCTGAGGCACGCGACTCATGATCTCGGCGGCAATCGCCGACAGCGGCAGAATGCGATCGGCTCCCGCGGTCGTCAGCGCCACGTGCGGCATGCCGTACACGATCGACGTTTCGCGGTCCTGAACGATCCCGTATCCGCCATTATCGCGCACCGCGCGCAGCCCCTCGGCGCCGTCGCGCCCCATGCCGGTAAGCACGACGCCAATGAGCGACGACCCAAACCGTTGTGCGGCCGATCGAAACAGCGGGTCCGCCGAGGGACGCACTCCCCAGATGGGCGGTGTCTGGTCCAGAGCGATGAGTGGCATGCCGTTCACGTCGATCACGCGCATGTGCATCCCGCCGGGCGCGATGTAGACCCGCCCATGTTCGATCCGGTCGCCATGGCGCGCCTCCGTCACGGTCAGCCTGCTCATCGCGTGCAATCGTTCCGCGAGGCTTGCCGTGAACCCTGGCGGCATGTGCTGGACGACGAGCACCGCGGCGTCGACAGCAGCGGCGAGGTGTGGAATCACCTCAGCGAGTGCGCGCGGACCGCCGGTAGACGCGGCGATCACGACGGCGTGCGTCGCCGCGCCGCCCGCGCCCCCCGCACGATCTCGTTCGACCAGCCTCGGGCGCGCAAGCACCCGCACGCCGCGAAGGTTCACGCACGACGCCGTGCGAAGCGCCTCGATCAGCCTGTTGCCGAGGGCGTCCGCCGCGTTGCTCACACTGCCCGTCGGCTTGTGGACGAACTCCACGGCGCCCAGCTCGAGCGCGCGAATCGTGAGCTCGCCGCCGTTAGGCGAGTCGAGCGCGCTGAGCATCACGACCGGCCGCGGCGTCTCGCTCATGATGTAGCCGAGCGCCTGCAGACCGTCGAGCTCCGGCATCTCGATGTCGAGCGTCACGATGTCCGGGTCGAGCGCGTGGATCTGTTTCAGCGCGTCGAGGCCGTTGCGTGCCGTGCCGACGACCCGAAATTCCCCGCTCGCCAAGAGGATATCGCTGACCAACCTTCGCGTGAACGCACTGTCGTCGACCACCAGGACAGTGCGCTGCCTAGAGGACACGCTCCCCCATTCTGAGCGACTTCACGACCACACGACCATCCGTCAGGTGGAAGTAGACGCTGCGTCCGTGTTCGCCGCCCGTGTCAGAGGCGACGAGCGGGATCTCGGCCAACCGCAGCACGCGCTTGGTGGCTTCGACGTTCCGTTCACCCATGTTGATGCCACTGGACGGCAGGAGCGACGAGAACATGCTGGCGCCGCCGACGATTTTGGCGATCGGCCGTCCCCACGCCCCGCGCTTCCGCATCTCTTCCACGAGCAAAGGAATTGCCGTGGATGGGAATTTCGCGCGGTTCTCGCTGTCCAGCGACAGCCCCTCGCTCGGCAACAGGATGTGGGCGAGCCCGCCGATGCGCGACGAGCCATCGTACAGCATGATCGCGACACACGACCCCAGCCCGATGGTCGAGATCACCGCGTTTCCGCTCGCGACGGCGTAGTCAGCGACCTTGACGCGGAGCTCCTGGGCCTGTTGCTCGGCGGCGGCGTTAGGCGGATTCACGTGGGCGTCAGGCTCAACGGCGGCGGAAGATGCGCTCCCGCGGGTCCACCGCGGAGAACAGCGAACGGGTCGGCCCCAGCAACGTTTCGACCTTGCCCAGGACGAGAAAACCGCCGGGCGCCAGCGCGTCGTGGAACCGCTGGAACAGTGTTTCCTGCGTCGACCGGTCGAAGTAGATCAACACATTGCGACAGGCAATCAGGTGCATTCCTCGTGGTGGCGGGTCGCCGATCAGGTCCCTCCGCTCGAACGAGACGAGCGGCCGAATCTCCGCCGCGACCTCGAACGGCGGCCGTGCCGAGAAGTACGTGCGGCGGATGTCCGGCGGCGTGTCGGCGAAGGCGGCTTCGGCATATTGCCCCCGCCGCGCTGCGTCGAGACTCGCACGATCGATGTCGGAGCCGAGCACGTGAACCCGCGACCCGTCGACCGTTTCGCCCCGCCCTGCTGCGTAGCGATGCATCAGAATCGCCAGCGAGTACGGTTCTTCGCCCGACGAGCAACCCGCACTCCATACGTTGATGGGACGCGCAGCCCCCTCCCAGAGTATCGGGACGACCGTTCTCGCCACCGCGTCGAAGGTCCCCCAGTTCCGAAAGAGCTTCGTGACGTTGATCGTCAGCGTGTCGAGCAGCCGCTCGTACTCCACCGCGTCCCGATCCAGCAGCGCGGCATAGTCCGAGAAGCGGTGGACGCCCCGGGCTCGCATGCGAACCGCGATGCGGCGGCGGAGACACCGTTCCTTGTAGCTGCCGCACCCGAAGGCACGGTCGCGGGCGATCTTCGCGATCAGCTCCGCAAAGCCGGCATCGTCGAGCTCGACCCCGACGGTCATCCGACTCGCCTCGCCGTTTCGAGATTCGTCCGGGCGATCGCATTCGTCGGTTCCAGCTCGAGCGCCCGTTTCCAGCACCGGTTCGCCTCTTCGCGCTCCTGCCGCCGGTACCGGAGGTTCCCGAGCTTGAGGTAGACATCCGCGCCGAGATTGGGGCGGTGCTTCACGGCGCGCGTGTAGGATTCCAGCGCATCGTCGTAACGGCCGGCGCGGTAGTACGTGTCCCCGAGATTCTTGTGCAGCTGCGGCAGCGTCGCATCCTCGAGCGCGCCGCGCTCGAACGTCGACGCGGCGTCGCTCACCCGGCCACGGCGCTCGAACGCGACGCCGAGATTATTGAGCAGCACCGCAGAATGCGGGTGCGCTGCGACACCATCCGACAACACGCTGATCGCCCGATCGATGTCGTTCGCCAGCGCAGCGGTCAGCGCCGAGTAATGATACCAGGCTGCCGGTTTGGGCCGCCGCTCCCAGTTGGTCGCCGCTTCGGCAAGCAGCACGTCGGCCTCGATGATGTCGCCGCGGCGCAGCGCGAGCACACCAGCCGAGAGGAGCGTGCGGGGATCGTTACTGCCCATTCGCATCGCCTGGGCGAGCGCATCGGAGGCCTCATCGAACCGCCCGAGACGCTCGAGGGCGTACGCGAGGTTGTGGTAGACCGACACACCGACGGCGCGACGTGACACCATCTGCTGGAACAGCGTGACCGCATCCTGCCAGCGTTTCTGCCGAAGCAGCACGAGTCCCGCGTAGAACGTCGCGAGCTCGTCGCCGGGACGCAGCTCGTTGACTCGGCGGAACTCGCGCACGGCCTCGTCGAGCATGCCGGCCTTGTAGAAGGCGACGCCAAGATTTCGGTGCTCGGTGACGCGGGCATCCGATGACACGGTTTCCGCCGGTTTCGTGCGACCCACGCGATGCAGGAATCCGGCGGTGATGAGGCCGTAGAGCGACTTGCCGGCATCGAACTCACCGAGGCCGGACTCGTCCACGAGCCCCGCGACGTCGCGCTTGCCGTCGATGAGCCGTACGAGCGTCTCCTGCTCGACCGTCAGCTCGGCCGCGCTCTCCTGGAGGCGGTTTCGGTCCACCTCGAACACGAGATCGAAGCTCGGAATCTTTTTCTCGATCAGGCTCCACTCGTCGACGCGCCGCGCGCCCTCGAGGAGCAGTGATTCCGGATTGATCGAGACGAGGAAGTCCTGTTCGTCAGGCGCGACGTCCGCCTCGAAGTTGAACGTCCCCTGATTCCAGGTGAACAGGTAGTACACCGCCTCCTCGATCTGGATGCGGATGTAGCGATGGAGCTCCTCGCGCGCGATGAACTCGCGCTCGACGAGAATCTCTCCGAGTCGCTTGTCACGCTGCCGATTCTGCACGGCGACGCACTGATCGAGCTGCGCCTGCGTGATCAGCCCGTTCTTCACGAGGATGTCACCGAGCCGGTCGCGTCGGTTCACGATCGACGCGTAGCAGATGCGGCCCTTGTCGAAGTAGATGTAGCCGAAGTTCTGGCGATGCGTGACGCTCAGGCAACCGCTCTTCTTCCCCATCGCGAGCAGCTGAAGGACGTCGGGCAGGCTCGCCTCGCTGAGGCTTCCCTTGATCGCCATCAGCGCAGCTCCTCGATCACTCGGCCGTCTGTTTCGGGCCACTCCATCACGACCTTCTCGGCGTCGAGGAACGACTTGTCCGCCACGGCGGGTGACGACACCGGCGTGGCCGCGCCGCCGGCGCCAAGCTCGCGCCTAACGAGCGACAGCGTCACAGCGCCGCCGGCCGCTCGCGCGGCGTGCAGCACCCGATCGACCACCGATTCCACTTCGGCAGCTCCGGACACCGGAAGCTCCGCCAGCAGCGCGGCGACGCCCGGTTCCGCGTCCGGCGCGCGATCCTGCAGCGACCGCACGTAGAGCGACTCGCGGAGCGTTCGATCCGGTGGCTGAATGGCGACGACCAGGCCACCATCGAATCGCGAGCGCAGACGCGCCTCGAGCTCGCCGATCTCCGACGGAGGCCGGTCGCTGGCGAGAACGACCTGCTTCCCCGCGCTGTGCAGCGCGTTGAACAGGTGGAACAGCTCGTCCTGCGATCGTTCCTTGCCAGCGAGTGCGTGTACGTCGTCGACGATCAGGGCGCCGGCTGTCCGGTAGCGTGCCCGCCACCTGTCGACGGTGCCTTCCTGCAGGGCGGCAATCAGCTCGTCCACGAACTGCGATCCGCTCACGCACGCGACCGGCCCGGAGAGCGCAGCCTTGCGGCGCAGTGCGTTTCCGACGGCGTGCACCAGATGCGTCTTGCCAACGCCAGGACCACCGTGAACGAACAGCGGGTTGTAGCGAACGCCCGGTGCCTCGATCGTCGCCTCGGCGGCGCGGAGGGCGAGCTGGTTCGACTTGCCAGCGATCATGGTTTCCAGCGTAAACGCCGGCCACGGACCGGGCGGCGGATTCTGCGCCGCAATGGCCTGCTCGACTCGCGCTTCGGCGTCGGGGATGCGCTGCGGATCGCGGAATACATCGAGCCCGGCGAGGCGCGGGTCCAGCAGGACGGCCTGCGCCTCCAGCTGCTCGAGCCGCGACACCCCACTCGCGAAGGCGGCATCCAGCGCGTCGACATCGGTTTCCTCGTTCATCGCCAGCGCGCGCTCGAGCATGGTCGTTCGGTAGCCCGCCGCTTGCCAGTGCGCGATCCGCTGGCCGAGCCTGACGCGCCATCCTTCGACGTGCTGCGCGACGGCGACCGCGATGTCCGAGATGAAGCCGGCAAATTCGTCGGTCGCGACAGGGGCCGCGCGGCCGAAGGCCGGCGTGACGCGACCGGCCGCGACGATCGCACGGACGTTCGCTGGCGTCACCGGACGCTCGCCTAACGCCTCGTGCGCGGCGAGACGGTTGAGCGCCCCCTGCAGCTCGCGCACGCTCCCGCAGGGCATCCGCGCCAGCTCCTCGAGGACGCCATCGGCAAACGACATCTCGCGCTCCGCGCACTTGTTGCGCAGGATCGCGACGCGGGTTTCGTACTCCGGCAGACCGATGTCGACGATCAGGCCGCCAGCGAGCCGTGTCACCAGGCGCTCATCGACGTCGGCGATCTCCGACGGCGGCCGGTCGCTCGCCATGATGATCTGGCGGCCACTCCCCTGCAGCGCGTTGAAGATCCGCAGCATCTCGCTCTGCGTCTCGCGACGCCCGGTCAGAAACTGCACGTCGTCTAACAGCAGCAGGTCCACGCGCTGGTAGCGTTGCTTGAACGCTTCTGCCTGTCCGGACGAGATGGCGAGGTGCAGCTGATCCACGAAGTCGTCGAGCGGAACGTACTCGACGACGAGATCCGGCTGCAGCTGCTTTGCCGCGAAGCCGATGGCCCCGATGAGGTGCGTCTTGCCTAACCCCGACGGGCTGTAGATGAACAGCGGGTTGTAGCTGGCACCGGGCGATTCAGCAACGGCGCGAGCGGCCGCCACCGCGAGACGGTTTGACGCGCCAACGACGTAGTTGTCGAACCGAAACCGCCCGTCCAGAAGAACACTCATTGCCCAACAGCCACCCGCGGAGCAGCAGCGCCGCTCAGCCGGCGCAGCACGAGCTCCGAGATGCTCCGGAGCGTCTCGAACACGCCGGTGCCTCGGAGGGCGTCGCCGGCGTGGAAGGGCACGCCG
>Ga0207674_10001711_pt1 | contig 28071 bp, 25 predicted proteins | sample KBSCornC72_FD_184303 | JGI IMG/M metagenome (GOLD analysis project Ga0207674, IMG submission 184303) | Corn rhizosphere microbial communities from Kellogg Biological Station, Michigan, USA - KBS Corn C7-2 (SPAdes) (version 2) | ecosystem: Host-associated > Plants > Roots > Rhizosphere > Soil ...
ACCTCGAAGATCGCGCGCATGATCCGCGAGGACAGGTCTGTCTACAACCTTGTGCAAGAGCTGACCGCGAGGGTCAAGCAAACCCGCTAGATCTGGGGAAACCTGAACACCGCCGCCTGAGACATGTTCAAAACCGCCGCTTCCCCACAAGACACGTCCCCAGGGCAAACCTGCTGCCCGCCTCAGCGAATACCATCTTCCCCAGAGTCCACAGCCCTTACTGCTACTACGACCTTCTTTTAAATGACTGAGATAGAAACTGCTGTTGGATCCGCCGTGAAAGTCACGTGCCCCAAGGACGAGCTCACCCGCGCGCTCGCGGTCGTCGGGCGAGCGGTCTCGACGCGTGCGAGCGTCCAGGTACTCGGCGGAGTGCTCCTACGGGGCGGTGAGTCGCGGCTCGAGCTCGCGGCGACGGACATGGAGCTGTCGCTGCGCCTCTCCGTCGACGCCCAGGTCGAAGGCCAGGGAGCGGTTGTGGCGCCCGGGCGGCTGCTGGTCGACCTGGCGCGGCTGCTCCCGGACAGCGAGGTGGTGCTCGAGCATCGCCCCGAGCAAGGCGTGCTCGAGATCACGTGCGGGCCGGCCTCGTACAAGCTGAACACGTACAGCGCGGATGATTTCCCCAAGCTGCCCGACGTCGAAGGCGCGCAGACGTTCACCGTCGACAGCGCCGCATTCCTCGACACGGTGACGAAGGTCGCACGCGCAGCGTCGCGTGACGAGTCGCGCCCGGTGCTGACCGGCGTCCTCGTCCACTTCGAGGGCTCCAACCTGGTCATGGCCGCGACGGACTCATACCGGATGTCGGTCAAGGCGACGAACCTCGCGGAGTCCGCCGGCTCCGATCTCGAGGCAATCGTCCCGGCGCGTGCGCTGACCGAGCTCTCGCGGATCGCCCAGGACGCGGCGGAGCTCCAGATCGGTGTCCAGGAAAACCACGTCGTCTTCGGTGCCGGCGATATCTGGCTGACGACCCGTCGCATCGACGGACAGTTTCCGAACCACAAGCAGCTGATCCCCGAGACGTTCGAGCACGAGATCGCGCTGCCGCGTGAAGAGTTCCTCGAGGTCGTGCGGCGCGCCGCGGTGATGGCGCAGCGCAACTCGCCCCTGCGGCTCCGATTCGCGGAGGGCGAGGTGACGATCTCGGCGCAGACCCAGGACGTCGGCGAGGCGAAGGAGTCGCTGCCGGTGCCGTTCTCGGGCGAGCCGCTCGAGATCGGGTTCAACCCCGAGTTCCTGCGGGACGGGCTCGAGTCGGTCGAGACGGACGAGATCGCGCTGCGGCTGATCAGCCCGCTGCGCCCCGGCCTCTTGCGTTCGGAGGACGAGAACTTCTCGTACCTGATCATGCCGATCCGTCTGGCCGGCTGATCGTCCGGGAAGTCACGCTCCGCGACTACCGCTCGTACGCGTCTCTCGAGCTGGAGCTGTCGCCAGGAGTCGTGTTGGCCGTGGGCCGGAACGGAGCCGGGAAGACGAACCTGCTCGAGGCACTGCACGTCGGGACGCAAGGCTTCTCGCCGAGGAGCCGCAACGATGCGCAACTCGTCAGGTTCGGCCGAGAGGCGGCTCGGATCGAGCTCGCGGGCTCCCGCGGAAGCTCGAAGCTCGAGATCGAGGTCACGCTGCGGCCGGGCGACGCGAAGAAGGCGCGGCTGAACGGCGCTGCGCTGCGCGCGGCCGAGCAACTCCGCTCCGAAGTCTCGACGCTCGTCTTCACGCCCGACCGTCTGGTCGTGATCAAGGGTGGGCCGGCAGCGCGGCGGGCGTACTTCGACCGGGTGCTTGGCCGGCTGTTTCCCGCACGTGCCGGTGTGCCGGCCGAGTACGGCGCTGCAGTCGCGCAGCGAAACGCGGCCCTACGGCGGGTCGCGATCGGTGCCTCGTCCCGCGAGGCGGTTTCGCCGTGGACAGAACGCGCGGCTGAGCTCGGAGGAGCGCTCGTCGACGGCCGGCGTGAGGCGATCGCGCTGCTCGCTCCGCTGTTCGCCGAGCGGGCCGGCGAGCTGGGGCTTCCGGGCGGCGAGCTCGGCTACGAGGCCGCTTCGCCGACGGTCGAAGCGCTCGAAGCGCGGCTCGACGAGGACCTCGACCGCGGCACGACGGGGCTCGGCCCACATCTCGATGACATCGAGATCCGAGCAGACGAGCGCGACCTGCGGCGTTTCGGGTCGCAGGGGGAACAACGCCTCGCCGTGCTCTCACTGATCCTGGCGGAGGCAGCGCTGCTCGCCGAGCGCGGGCCTGCGCCGCCGCTGCTCCTGCTCGACGACGTCCTGTCGGAGCTCGACGAGAGCAGGCGCGCTGCTCTGGCCGCGAGGCTGGCCGGCACCGGGCAGACGCTGATCACCGCCACGGCCGCCACGGCGCTGCCCGTGGAGCCTGCGCAGCTCGTCGAGGTGACGCCCGGAGCCGCGAAGTGAAGCCGGACCGCATCGGGGACGACGTCCAGCGGGAGCTTGCCCGCTTCGGGCCTGCCGAAGGGATGAGCGAGATCGTCCGCGCGTGGCCCGATGCCGTCGGAGACCAGATCGCGCGCAACGCATGGCCTGCGCGCCTGTCGCGGGGCCGCGCGCTGCACGTTGCGGCGTCGTCCTCGGCCTGGGCCTTCGAGCTCGCGCAACTCGAGCCGAGGCTGCTCGAACGTCTGAGGGATGCGCTCGGTGAGACCGCCCCCGCGGCGCTCCGGTTCGCTCCGGGTAAGCTGCCCGAGCGCTCGTCGGAGGAGATCGAGAGCGGTCCGAGGCGGGGTCGAGAGCCGACGCCCGAGGAGCGCGAGCTGGCCGCTGCGCTGGCGGCCGGAATCGAGGACGAAGACCTGCGGAAAGTTGTTGCGAAAGCGGCGCTGGCGAGTCTCGCCAGAGCCGACTGACGACCGACAGATCTGGTACACTTAGGTTAGCCCAAAAAGCGAAGATTTGCAGGGCTTTTTTTAATGGCAGAAGCAGCCTACACGGCAAAGGACATCACTGTTCTCGAGGGCCTCGAGCCGGTCCGTCTACGCCCGGGCATGTACATCGGCTCGACGGGCTCTCGTGGGCTTCATCACCTGGTCTTCGAGGTCGTCGACAACTCGGTCGACGAGGCCATGGCGGGTCGCGCCGATCTGGTCGAAGTAACGCTCCATCCCGACAACTCGGTCACCGTCAGCGACAACGGCTCGGGCATCCCGACCGAGGTCATGAAAGACCAGGGGCTCCCAGCCGTGACGGTCGTGCTGACGAAGCTGCACGCCGGCGGCAAGTTCGGTGGCCAGGGCTACAAGGTCTCCGGCGGCCTGCACGGCGTCGGAGTGTCGGTCGTCAACGCGCTCTCGGCGTGGCTGCACGTGGAAGTGAAGCGCGACGGCAAGGTCTTCCGACAGGAGTTCGCCCGTGGGGAGCAGACGACGGATTTGAAGAAGGTCGGACCGACGAAAGAGTCGGGCACGACGATCACGTTCCTACCGGATCTCGAGATCTTCGACGAGCTCGAGTGGTCGAGCGAGATCCTGGTCCAGAGGCTGCGCGAGACCGCATTCCTGACCAAGGGACTGCGGATCATGCTGATCGACGAGCGCCAGGGCGACGAACGGCACGAGTTTTACGCCGAGGGGGGCATCCGGGACTTCGTTGGTTACGTGAACGACTCGAAGGAGCCCGCCCACAAGCACATCATCTATCTCGAGGGCTCGACGAACGGCGATGCCGCGGCAATGGGCCAGGTCGAGGTCGCGATGCAGTGGAACACGTCCTACGTCGAGTCGGTCTTCTCGTTCGCGAACAACATCAACACCCACGAGGGCGGCTCGCACCTGTCCGGGTTCAAGTCGGCGCTTACACGCACGTTGAACGACTATGCGCGCAAGAACGGCATCCTCAAGGAGAAGGACGACAACCTCGAGGGCGAGGACGTCCGCGAGGGTCTCGCGGCGGTGATCTCGGTCAAGCTCCAGGACCCGCAGTTCGAAGGGCAGACGAAGACGAAGCTCGGAAACGCCTGGGTGCGGGGCCTGGTCGAGCAGACGGTCAACGTCAAGCTCGCCGAGTTCCTCGAGGAGAACGCGGCCGAGGCGAAGCAGATCCTCCAGAAGGCGCTCGCTGCGCGAAACGCGAGGCAGGCTGCCCGTAAGGCCCGCGAGCTGACGCGGCGGAAGAGCGCGCTGGACAGCATGTCGCTGCCGGGCAAGCTCGCCGATTGCTCGATCAACGATCCGAGTTCGGCCGAGCTGTACCTTGTCGAGGGCAACTCGGCCGGCGGTTCAGCAATCGACGCGCGAGACAGGACGTTCCAGGCGATCCTGCCGCTGCGCGGCAAGGTGATCAACTCCGAGAAGAACCGGATCAACAAGGTGCTCTCGAACGCGGAGATCCAGTCGATCATCACCGCGATCGGCACCGGCATCGGCGACGAGTTCGACCTCGAGAAGCTTCGCTACCACCGGGTGATCGTCATGACCGACGCCGACGTCGACGGGTCGCACATCCGGACGCTGATCCTCACGTTCCTCTATCGCCAGATGCAGGAGCTCGTCGAAGGCGGATACGTCTATATCGCGGTCCCGCCGCTCTACCGCGTGAAGATCGGGAGCCGGGAGCAGTACGTCGAGAAGGAGTCGCAGTTCGAGGACATCCTCGTCCGCGAGCGGGTGAAGGACATCGTCCTGTCCGCTCGTGACGGCGAGGGCCAGCAGCTCACGGAGGCCCGCTACCGGCGGTTCACCAAGGCGCTGAACGAGTTCGAGGGCTGGGCAGCCCGCTTGCGCGCTGACTTCGGCAGCGCGGCCGCGAACTTCGTGATCGGCCACCGGCTGGTCGAGGTCGACATCGACGACGCAGCCGGCAAGGACCTTGCGAAGACGCTCCTGTCCGTGGGCGAGGACGGCCACGAGCTGTCGATCCTCGAGCAGACGGACGAGTCGACCACGATCAAGGTCGTCGAAGTCGAGTCGAGCGCCGCCAGCCACGTGACGATTCCGACCGGCGTCTTCGCCTCGCCGGTCTATGCGAACCTCCGCCGCTCCTACGCACGCCTCGTCGAGATCGTTGGCATGCCGCCCTTCGAGCTCGCGCTGGGCAAGAAGCAGCGCACGGCCGACACGTTCGAGGGACTCCGCCACGAGGCGCTCGATCTCGCGAAAGAGGGGATCAACGTGGGTCGCTTCAAGGGCCTCGGTGAAATGAATCCGGAGGAGCTCTGGGCAACGACGATGGATCCGGCGAACCGGATGCTCGTCAACGTCGAGGTGGAAGATGCGGCAGCAGCCGATCGGATGTTCTCGATGCTGATGGGCGATCAGGTCGAGCCGCGGCGCGACTTCATCGAGACGAACGCGAAGGACGTCAGGTTCCTCGACGTCTGATGGTGAGGGAGGTCTGAATGTCCTCGGTTGAGCCCCTCGGTCCCGGCCGGATCGAGCCGCGCGAGCTGGAGCAGGAGATGCGCTCGAGCTTCCTCGACTACGCGATGAGCGTGATCGTCTCTCGTGCGCTGCCGGACGTTCGCGATGGCCTCAAACCGGTTCACCGGCGCGTGCTCTTCGCGATGCACGAAGCCGGCCTGCAGCCGAATCGGCCGCGCCTCAAGTGCGCGCGCGTCGTCGGCGACGTCATGGGCTCGTACCACCCACACGGCGACGTCGCGATCTACGACACGCTCGTCCGCATGGCCCAGCCGTTCTCGATGCGCTACCCGCTCGTCGACGGGCAGGGGAACTTCGGAAACATCGACGACTACCCCGCTGCGGCGATGCGGTACACCGAGTGCCGGCTCACGAGGCTGGCAACCGAGCTGCTGCGCGACATCGACGCCGACACGGTCGACTTCGTTCCCAACTACGACGAGTCGCGCCGGCAACCGAGCGTTCTCCCGTCGCGCTACCCGAACCTGCTCGTCAACGGGTCTCAGGGCATCGCAGTCGGCATGGCCACGAACATCCCGCCGCACAATCTCGGCGAGGTGGTCGACGCGCTTGTCGCGCTGATCGATGACCCGGAGATCGACGTCGACCGCCTGACGCGTCACGTCAAGGGCCCCGACTTCCCGACGGGCGGGATCATCGTCGGCCGCGAGGGGATCCGCGAGGCATACCGCTCGGGCCGCGGCCGAATCGTCATGCGGGCCCGGGCTCACGTCGAGGAACTGCGCGGCGGCAAGACCGCAATCATCGTGAGCGAGCTGCCTTACGGGGTGAAGAAGGGCGGCGACTCGGGCGTGATCAAGAAGATCGCCGATCTCGTCAACGAGAAGGTGATCTCTGAGATCTCCGACGTCAAGGACCTCTCCGACAAGACCGGCATGCGCATCCAGATCGACCTCAAGCGGGAGGCGATCCCACAGGTCGTCCTGAACAAGCTCTACAAGCACACTGCGCTTCAGGCGACATGGGGCTACAACGCGGTCGCTCTCGTCGACGGGGTGCCGCGGACGCTCGCCCTGCGCGACTTGCTCGGCCACTACCTCGACTTCCAGCGTGAGGTCGTCACCCGCCGGCTGAAGTTCGAGCTGCGCAGGGCCGAGGCCCGAGCCCATGTGCTCCTCGGCTACCTGATCGCACTCGACAATCTCGACGCGGTGATCGCGCTCATCCGGAGCGCCGCGGACGCCGACGCGGCGCGCGAGGGCCTGATGAAGGAGTTCGAGCTCTCCGAGATTCAGGCCCAGGCGATCCTCGACCTTCGTCTGCGCGCACTGACTGCGCTCGAGCGCAAGCGAGTCGAGGACGAGCACAAGGATCTCGTGGAACGGATCGGCGAGCTGCGAACGATCTTGGGCGACGAGTCGAGGATCGGAGCGCTCATCCGCGAGGAGCTGCTCGAGATCAAGAGCATCTACGGCAAGAACGACGACCGACGCACGGAGATCATTGCGGCCGAAGGCGAGTTCTCACTCGAGGACATGATCGCCGAGGAAGACATGGTGATCGCGATCACTCGCTCGAACTACATCAAGCGCCTTCCGGTCACGACCTATCGCGAGCAGCGCCGCGGCGGACAGGGCGTGATGGGCATGGATCTCAAGGAGGACGACTACATCGAGCACCTCTTCGTCGCCTCGACGCACGACTACGTCCTCTTCTTCACGAACGTCGGCAAGGTCTATCGGCTGAAGGTGCACGAGCTTCCGCTCGGCTCGCGCCAGTCCAAGGGCCGCGCGATCCAGAACCTGCTCCCGTTCCGCCAGGACGAGCAGGTCCGTGCGGTGATCCAGACCCGCGACTTCGAGGAGGCGAAGTACCTCGTCTTCGCGACGAAGAACGGGATCGTCAAGAAGACTGAGCTCGCCGCGTACAACACGCCGTTGAAGGCGGACGGGATCATCGCGATCAAGATGCGCGAAGAGGACGACGAACTCGTCTCCGTGCGCCACTCGACCGGTGGCGACGACATCCTCATGGTTTCGCGCAAGGGCCAGGCGATCCGCTTCAGCGAGAAGGAGGCGCGCCCGATGGGGCGCGACACCGCCGGCGTCAAGGGCATGGGGCTGCGCAAAGGGGACGAGGTGATTTCCGCGGACGTGATCGGGGTGAACGAAGGAGATCTGCTCGTCGTGACCGAGAACGGGTACGGGAAGCGGACCAAGCTCGCCGATTATCCGCGCAAGGGGCGCGGCGGCCTGGGCGTGAAAACCGTCCAGCTGACGGAGGCTCGCGGCCACCTCGTCGGCGCGCGCGTCGTTCGGGACGGCTACCAGGTGATGCTGATCTCGAACGGCGGCACCGTGATCAAGATCCCGGTCGACGGCATGCGGCGGCTGGGCCGCTCGACGCAGGGCGTGATCGTGATGCGCTTGCGCGAGGGCGAGCAGGTGTCCGCGCTCGCTCCGGTTGTCGAGGCAGACGACGCGCAGCCGGAGAACGGCTCGGAGCCCGCGGCCGACACGGCCTGAAACCCGCTATTTCAGCGGCGTCCTGGCCGAAACCCTTCACAAAACCCGTTTAGAGCGATATATCTTCGCGCCGAGGGGTCTCGTCCTCGCCGGGAGAGGGGTATGGCCGCCAGCAGACAAGTAGACCTACTAGAGCCGATCGATCTGTCGGAGCACCTCGACAAGATCCAGCTCTATCTCGGCCAGGTTTGCCAGATCGCGGGCATCTCGAAGATGCAGCTCGACTACTGGACGAACAAGGCTCAGATCCCGACGCACGGCAGGAAGCAGCGGATCTACGACATGGACGCGGTCGAGACGGTGATGCTGATCAAGCAGGCGAAGGACAAGGGACTGAACCTCGGCGCGGCGATCGAGGCGGCGCACCGGTTCCGCGAGCTGAACGGCAAGGACGGGGACGAGCCTACGCCCTGAGGCGGTCCGCGGCCTCCTCCGGGGGCAGCGAGTTGACATAGATTTCCGCGCCGAGCTCGAGGCCGGCGAACACGGTCAGCCTCGGGACCAGCTCCAGGTGCCAGTGGCCGCCCGTGTGGAGCCACGCGTTGAGCGGGACCGGGCCCTCGACGCCGCGGAGTCGCCGGATCGCGTCGCGTAGCAGCAGGGCCGCGTCGACGAGGCTTTCCTCCTTCGGCTCAGCTGCGTGCTGCCTCGGGGCGATGACGAGCTCGTAGGGCGCGCGGCCTGCAGGTGCGGCGAGCATGACGGCGTCTCCGCGGAACGCGACCTCCAGCTGCTCATGCCGGAGAACCTCGCAGACGCCGCAGCTGCTCGCCTCGAGCCGGGGCAGCTCCTCGCGCACGGCCGGCGGCGGTTCGCGCAGCCAGAAGAGCTGCGAGTGGCTGTGCGGGAGGCTCGAGCCTGCGGCGCGGCCTTCGTTGAGCACGACCTGAACGTAGGGAAACCCTTCCGCATCGGCCGTCCGTCGTCGTGCGTGGAGGACGGTCGCGACCGACTCGACCTCGGACTCCTCGAGCTCGGCCAGCGAGCGCGCGTGGCGTGGCGTGTGGACGACGACCTCCTGCCGTTCGAGTGCCGGATAGAGGTTTGGCACGACCCGGACCTGCCACCCCGGCGTGTCCGGGGCGCGATCCGGAGGCGCCAGCGCGTACGTCTCGGGAGGCGTCTGGTCCTCGCGGCCCTCGCAGAACGGGCACTCGTCGAGCTCTGCCTGCGTGGCCTCTTCGATCGTCGGCCGGCCGACGCCCGGGCGCCGTGCGCGCGCAGGCGCGATCGCGACCGTTCGTCCTGAGATCGGGTCCCGTCTGAGGTCCGGCGTCAGCTCGGCGGCCCGCCGCTGCGCTGCATCACCTCGATGAACGGCTTGAAGAGATCGATCGGCACCGGAAGGATGATCGTCGAGGAGCGCTCCGAGCTGATCTCGAGCATCGTCTGCAGGAAGCGCAGCTGGAGCGAGATCGGGTTCTGCGCGAGCACCTCGGCCGCGTCCTTCAGCCGCTCGGAAGCCTGGAACTCGCCCTCGGCGGCGATCACCTTCGCGCGCCGCTCGCGCTCGGCCTCCGCCTGCCGCGCCATCGCCCGCTGCATCCCGGTCGGGATCTCGACGTCCTTGACCTCGACGATCGAGACCTTGATCCCCCACGGCGAGGTCGCCTCGTCGATGATCTGCTGGAGGATCGCGTTGATCTTGTCGCGCTCCGACAGGAGCTCGTCGAGGACGTGCTGGCCGAGGACGCTCCGCAACGTGGTCTGCGAGATCTGCGACGTCGCGACCATGAAGTTCTCGATCTGCACGATCGCCTTCTCAGGGTCGATGATCCGGAAGTAGGCGACGGCGTTCACGCGGACCGGGACGTTGTCCTTCGTGATCACCTCCTGCGGCGGGACGTTGAGCGTCACCGTACGTAGGTCGACGCGGACCATCTTGTCGATGATCGGGATCAGGAGGAAGAGGCCCGGGCCCTTGGGCGGTGACTTGAGGCGGCCGAGCCGGAAGATGACGCCTCGCTCGTACTCGCGCGCCACGCGAACGGACGCGGCGAGCACGACCAGGATGAAAACCGCGATTGCAGCGACTGCGATCAGGGCGCCCACGGAGTGCGAATCCTATGTCACGGGAAGCGGTTGCTCGGTCGGCTCGACCTCGAGCACCAGCTCGTCGTCGATCGCGTCGACACGGACCGAGGCGCCTCGCTCGAGCGGCCCGTCGCTGGACCGGGCCTTCCAGAGCTCGCCGCGCACGAAGACCGTCCCGGCCGGGGCGAGTGCATCGCGGACGACGCCGACCTGGCCCACGAGCTCGCTCGTTCCCGTCACCACCGGGGCGCGCCGGGACTGCACGATCTTGACCGCGGCGAGGCCCATGAGGCTCGCGAGGCCGGCCGCGATCGCGATCACGACGGGCAGCGAGACCTGGTATGTGTTGCCGGCGGGCTCGAAGAGCAGCATCGCGCCGATCACGAAGCAGATCGCTCCCGCGAGTGTGATCGCACCGTGGGTCGGCACGAAGGCCTCCGCGGCGAAGAAGGCGAACGCGAGCAGCATCAGGAGCAGGCCGGCCGCGCTGATCGGGAGCACCTGGAGCCCGAACAGGCCGAGGATGAGGCTGATCGCCCCGACCGTGCCGGGAAAGATCAGCCCGGGGTTCCAGAGCTCGACGATGAGCCCGAGCGTCCCGATCGACATGAAGAGCACGATCAGGTTCGGGTCGATCAGCGTGTCGAGGACCTTCTGCCAGAGGGACATGTCGACGTTCGTGATCTCCGCGTCCTTGGTGTGCAGGACGATTCCCTTCGGCACCGTCTTCGTGCCGTCGACCTTGTCGAGGAGCGCGGGCAGGGTCGGGGCCATGACGTCGATCACGTTCTTGTCGAGCGCCTCGGTGGCGCCGAGGTTCGAAGCCCTCCGCACCGCGACCTGCGCCCAGGCGGCGTTGCGGTCGTGGGCCTTCGCGAGCTCGCTCAGGGACGCGGCGGCGTCGTTGATCACCTTGCGCCGCAGATCGGACTGGATGTTCGCGCCGCTGACGTCGATCGGCGTCGAGGAGCCGATGTTCGTCTGCGGCGCCATGGCGAGCAGGTCACTGGCCTCGCTGATCCACACGCCTGCCGACGCGGCGCGCGACCCCGGCGGCGACACGTAGACGATGACCGGCACCTTCGACGCGAGCTCGGCTTTGACGATCTTGTTCATCGCGGTGCTCAGGCCCCCGGGCGTGTCGAGCAGGATGACGACCGCGTCGTAGTGATCCTTGTTCGCCCGCGCGATCTGGTCGTTGACGTAGCTCTGCGTGACCGGGTTGACGTCGTTCTCGAACTTGACCGCGAGGACACGAGGGCGCGGCGTCGTAGCTGAGGCGGTGGCGCACAAGAAGAGAGCCGCGGCCGCCGCGACCAAAAAGCCCCGCAAGAAGGCGCCTTTCACTTGTAAGAATTCTATCTGGGGGGTTGAGGCTCGGCCGGGTCTTTGCTTCCGTAGTGAAGCCGCCCGATGAAGGTTCTTCGCCTAGTCCCTCTGCTGCTGGTCGTGATGCCCGGCACCGCGCTCGCGTCCGGCACGACGCTCGCGTCCCACGACGTGCGTCCCGGCGTCAATCGACCCGCTCACCGGTTCGACCTGGTCGGCCTGCACTGGAAGGGGAGCGGCACCGTCTCGTTTCGGACGAGAAGCACCGCCGGGCGCTGGAGCGGCTGGCATGCCGCGCAACCTGAGGACGACGGGCCCGACGCTCGGACGCATGCAGCGTGGCAACTCGGGAGCCCGTACTGGACCGGAGCGTCGAATCGCATCCAGGTGCGCACCTCCGGCCGGGTCAGCCGTGTCCGTGCGTACTACGTCTGGAGCCCCGTGCACGAGAACCGGCTGAGGTCGCTCTCGAAGGCGGGGTCGCCGCTGATCATCACCAGGGCCGCTTGGGGCGCGGACGAGGGGATCCGGCGGCGTAAGAAGCCGGCGTATGCGGACACGGTGCGGTTCGCGGTCGTCCATCACACGGTCGGCACGAACTCGTACAGCCGCGCGCAGTCGGCGTCGATCGTGCGCGGGATCGAGCGCTACCACGTGCTCGCGAACGGCTGGGACGACATCGGTTACAACTTTCTGATCGACAAGTACGGCCAGATCTTCGAAGGCCGTTGGGGCGGGGTCGACCGGAACGTCGTGGGGGCGCACGCGCAGGGGTTCAATCAGGGATCGGTCGGGGTCGCACTGATGGGGACGTACGACTCGGCTTCGATCACGCCCGCCGCTCGCGCCGCGTTGATCAAGCTGCTCGCCTGGCGTCTCGACGTCGCGCACGTCGATCCTCTTTCGACCTTCAGCTGGCGCTCGACCGGCAACCCGAAGTACCCGGCGGGGCGCATGGTCACGCTGCGAACGATCTCCGGGCACCGCGACACGGGGTACACGAGCTGCCCGGGGAGCCGGTTGTACGCCGACCTGCCCTCGATCGCGCGCACCGTCGCGCAGACGGGCTTGCCGAAGATGTACTTCCCGGCGGCAACCGGCGCGCCAGGCGGCCTCGTTCGCTTCACGGGCACGCTCACAGAGTCCCTGCCGTGGTCGGTGATCGTCACCCAGCCGGACGGGAACATCGTCGGGACCGGGTCGGGTGAGGGCACGACGATCGACTGGACGTGGGACGCGCGCACGATCCCGGCGGGGAAGTACCTGTACGCGATCGATGCGGGGCCGACGGTTCGGCCCGCGACCGGCGTCATCACGGGCACGTCGACGCGCTCGATGCTGACGGCGCTCGCCAAGCCGGCGCTCTTCACCCCGAACGGCGACGGCAAGGCCGACTCGACCCTGGTTCGCTACCAGGTGCGCGAGCCGGCGATCGTGACGGGGACGCTCGTCGACCAGTTCGGCGCCCCGATCACGACGCTCTTCGTCGAGTCCAAGACGAAAGGGTCGTACGCGTTCCGGTGGGACGCGGGGGGGACCGCGGACGGGCGCTACGGGATCGTGCTGACCGCCCGGAACGCGATCGGGATCGAGACGACCGCAACGCTGGCCGTGGTCGTCGATCGCACGACGGCCGGGTTCCAGGTCTCTCCGCAGGTCTTCTCGCCGAACAACGACGGCAGGCTCGACACGACGCGCTTCAGCTTCACGCTCGACAAGCCGGCTCGCGCAACGCTCACGATCCGGCGCGGGCAGAAGACGATCGGCCAGGTCTATTCGGGCCAGCTGCAGGCCGGGTATCAGGCGATCGACTGGAACGGACGCTTCCGACGCGGGGTCGGTGAGCACGAGTTCCGGGCCGACCTGCGGGTCACCTCGCCGGTGGCGACGATCACGAGCACCGTCGCGTTCGCGACCGACACGACCGGGCCCAGGCTCAAACGCGTGTCGTTGTTGCCGCTTCGCTTCACCGTCAACGAGCCCGCGGACGTCACGGTCGTCTTCGACGGCACGAGGACCGTCACCGTCCGCCGGCTGCGCACGGGCAAGTTCACTTTCCCCGCGGGCGATCCGTTCACGTCCTTGACGGCCGTAGCCCGGGACTTCGCCGGGAACGACGGCCGGCCGATCAGGTACCCGTAGCCGCGATCCAGCGGTCGTAGGCGCGCTCGAGCCGCTCGAGGAGCTCGACGAGGAGCTCCGCTCGGTCGACCTCGCCCCCGGTCTCGAGCAAGAGCGACGTCGCGGGCGGGTCGATGCCTTGCGGCAGGTCGGCTGCGGACACGTTCACGTTGATCCCGATGCCGAGCACGACGCGGCCGTCGCGAGCCTCGGCGAGGATGCCCGCGGTCTTCTTTCCGGCGACGAGGATGTCGTTCGGGAGCTTGATCTCGGGCGACAGACCGGTCACCTGCGCGACCGCCTCGGCCGCCGCCTGACCGGCGAGGAGCGTCAGCTCCGGAAGGCGCGCGGTCTCGACTGGCGGCTCGAGCAGGAGGGAGAAGAGCAGGCTCACACCGGGCGGTGACAGCCACGTGCGGCCGAGCCGACCGCGGCCCTCGGTCTGCTCCTCCGTCAGGGCGACGGCGCCTTCGGAGTGCTCGTCACCGAGCAGCTTCTGTGTCGACGGGCACACCTCTACATAGAGGTACGGATCACCGAACCGCCCACGCAGGCTGGGTATGACTGTCTCCGGCGTCAGTGACGAGGGCAAGGCCCACTACACTAGGCCGCCCGTGCCGATTGCCGCGCTCATGACGTTGCAGGTTGAATCCGACCTGGTTCGACCGGTCAGTTCAGACGAACGACCGAGCAAAGCCCGGTCGCTCTGATGTCGGCAACGCAAGCGTTGCCCTGGTCTCGTGCGGAGATCGAAGAGATCCTGCCGCACCGCGAGCCCTTTCTCCTGATCGACGAAGTGGTCGAGCTCGAGCCTGGGCACCGCGTGGTCGCTCGCAAGACCGTGCGCCCGGACGAGTGGTATCTCGCCGGGCACTTCCCGGGGCGGCCGATCATGCCCGGCGTGCTCATCGTCGAGGCGATGGCCCAGACCGGCGCGGTGGCCGTGCTCTGCAGCGAGGAGAACCGCGGACGCCTCGCGCTCTTCGCGGGTATCGACGGTGTGCGCTTCAAGCGGATCGTCGAGCCGGGTGACGAGCTCGAGCTGACCTGTGAGCTCGAACGTGTGCGCGGGCCGATCGGCAAGGGCCGCGCCGAGGCGCGCGTCGGCGGCGAGCTGGCCGCGCGCGGGACGCTGACGTTCGCCGTGGAGCAGGAATGATCGGCAGCGCGACCTCGAACGGCCGCGTCTCGATCACCGGCATCGGCTCGCGCGCCCCCGAGCGCGTCATGACGAACGACGAGCTCGCGCAGATGGTCGACACATCCGACGAGTGGATCGTCGAGCGCACGGGCATCCGCGAGCGGCGCGTGGCAGCTCCGGACGAGGCGATGTCCGACCTCGCGCTGCCGGCCTCGCTCGCCGCGCTCGAGCAGGCGGGCGTGAAGGCGTCCGACGTCGACCTCATCGTCGTCGCGACCGTGACGCCGGACATGTTCTTCCCGTCGACGGGCGCGATCCTCGCGGATCGCCTCGGCGCGAAGGACGCGGCCGCGTACGACCTCTCCGCCGGCTGCACCGGGTTCGTGTATGCGATCGCCCAGGCTCACTCGATGGTCTCGAGCGGGCTCGCCAACCACGTGCTCGTCGTCGGCGGTGACGTCCTGTCGCGCATCGTCGACTGGACCGACCGGAGCACGTGCGTCCTGTTCGGCGACGGAGCGGGTGCGGTCGTGCTCGAGCGTGTCCCCGACGGCGGGTTCCTCGGGTTCGAGCTCGGCGCAGACGGGTCGGGTGGGCCCCAGCTGTACATCCCTGCCGGCGGCTCGCGCCAGCCCGCGTCGGCCGAGTCGGTGGCCGCGCGGCAGCACTTTGCGAAGATGAACGGGCGCGAGGTCTTCAAGTTCGCGACCCGCGTGCTCGTCGACTCCGCCGAGAAGGTCTTGCACGAGTGTGACGTGTCCGTCGAGGACATCGACGTCTACGTGCCGCACCAGGCGAACGTCCGGATCATCGACCACGCGCGCAAGAAACTGGGGATCCCCGAGGAACGAACAGTGGTAAACGTCGACCGCTTCGGCAACACTTCGTCCGGTTCGATTCCGCTGGCACTCGGGGAGGCCGAGGCCGACGGGCGATTGGTGCCTGGTGAAATGGTGTTGATGACAGGAATGGGCGCGGGCTTGACCTGGGGGTCGGCCCTGATCGAGTGGACGGCGAACGGGAAAGGTGGGCATTAGATGAGCAAGGTCGCATTCTGCTTCCCGGGTCAGGGGTCGCTGGAAGCGGGGATGGGCAGGGAGATCGCCGAGGCCGTTCCGGAGGCGATGGCGGTCTTCACCGAAGGCAGTGAGGCCGCGGGCCTCGACCTGCCGCGGCTCTGTTTCGAGTCGCCGCTCGAGGATCTCGTGCACACCGAGGTGCAGCAGCCGGCGCTCGTCGCGACGAGCCTCGCCGTGCTGGCGGCGCTTCGCAAGCGAGGGCTCGAGCCCGACTACGTGGTCGGCCACTCGGTCGGCGAGTTCACCGCGCTGGCGGCGGCGATGTCGCTGACCCCGTTCGAGTCGATCGCGCTCGTCCGTGAGCGCGGGCTCGCAATGGCCGAAGCGGCCAGGGTTAGCAACGGTTCGATGGCGGCGATCCTCGGCCTCGAGGACGAGCTCGTCGAGCACCTCTGTAACGACATCGAGGGCGTGTGGCCCGCCAACTACAACTGCCCCGGGCAGGTCGTCGTCTCGGGCCAGCAGGAGGCCGTGAACGAGGTGTGCGCCAAGGCCGAGGAGCTCGGTGCGAGGCGCACTGTGAAGCTGAAGGTCTCGGGCGCATTTCACAGCCCGCTCGTGGCCCGCGCAGCGGACCGGCTCCGACCGGCGGTCGAGCGCGTGCGCTTCCGCGACCCGATCGCGCCGTTCATGTCCACGGTGACGGCGAAGATCGAGCCTGCGCAGCGCTTCGCGTCGCTCCTCGTCGAGCAGCTGACCGCGCCGGTGCGGTTCACGCAGGCGGCGAGAGGGCTCGCCGAAGAGGGCGTCAAGATCTTCGTCGAGGTCGGGCCCGGAAACGTGCTCAGCGGCCTCGTCAAGCGGATCGACCGCACCGTGAAGACGATCTCGGTCAACAACCTCGCCGGGCTCAAGAAGGCCGAGGAGACCGTCTCTGCCTGAGTTCTGTTCGCTTGAAGGGCGAACGGCCCTCGTCACCGGAGGGTCGCGGGGCATCGGACGGGCGATTGCGGTCGAGCTCGGGAGAGCCGGCGCGTCGGTCGTGGTCGGCTACAACGCAGGAGCCGAAGAGGCTGAGCAGGTCGCCGGTGAAATCGGCGGGCGCGCCGTGCAGGCCGACGTCTCGACTGCCGAGGGCGCGCAGCGACTCGTCGAGGAGACGGGTGACGTCGACATCCTCGTCAACAACGCGGGCACGACGCGGGACACGCTGCTCGCACGGATGAGCGACGACGACTGGCGGGCGGTGATCGAGACGAACCTGAGCGCGGTCTTCTACACGTGCCGAGCAGTCGCGCGACCGATGATGAAGAAGCGCGGTGGCGTGATCGTGAATGTCTCGAGCATCGTCGGCCTGCGCGGGAACCTGGGCCAGACGAACTACGGCGCGTCGAAGGCCGGGATCATCGGGTTCACGAAGTCGCTCGCGCGCGAGCTGGGGAGCAGAAACGTGCGCGCAAACGTCGTGGCGCCGGGGTACATCCACTCGCGCCTCACGGATGTGCTTCCCGAGGAGGCGCGCGCAGCGATGCTCACGAACACGCCGCTCGGCAAGCTCGGAGATCCGGAGGACGTGGCCGGAGCGGTACGGTTCCTGTGCTCTGACGAGGCGTCGTTCATCACGGGCGAGGTCCTCGTCGTCGACGGTGGGTTGGGAATGTGACTGAGTACACGCAAAACGGACGCCGCCGGGTCGTCATCACCGGCCTCGGCGCCGTGACGCCGCTCGGCAACGACGTCGAGACGTCATGGGAGAGCCTGATTGCCGGAAAGTCCGGTGCCGCTCCGATCGTGCAGTGGGACGCGAGCGAGTATCCGGTCACGTTCGCGTGCGAGCTGAAGGAGTTCGACCCGCGTACGTGGATCGACCACAAGCAGGCACGGCGCATGGACCGTTTTGCGCAGATGATCGTGGCCGCCGCTCGTCAGGCCGAGGAGGACTCGGGGCTCGAGGTCGAGCCGGAGGCCGAGCGGATCGGCGCGTCGATCGCGACCGGAATTGGCGGCCTGCAGGCGTTCCAGGATTGTTACGACGTGCTGCTCAAGCGGGGGCCTGACCGCGTAAACCCGTTCTCGATCCCGCAGATCATCCCGAACATGGGCGCGGCCTGGGTCTCGATGGAGCTCGGGACGCGCGGGCCGCTGTCGTCGCAGTGCACGGCGTGCGCAGCCTCCAACATGGCGATCGGCGAGGCCGCGGACATGATCCGGCTCGGCCGCGCCGATGTCGTTTTCGCGGGCGGGACCGAGGCTGGGATCACGCCGGTCGGGATCGCCGGGTTCAGCGCCATGCGCGCGCTCGCGCGGCGGAACGAGGATCCGGAGAGCGCGAGCCGCCCGTTCGACGCGGAGCGCAGCGGGTTCGTCATGGGCGAGGCCGGAGGCGTGATCGTTCTGGAGGAGCTCGAGCATGCTCGCGCCCGCGGCGCGAAGGTCTACGCGGAGATGCTCGGCTACGGGCTGTCGTCGGACGCGGCTCATGTGACCGAGCCTGATCCGAGCGGGGCGAATCCCGCGCGGGCGATGAAGATGGCGTTTCGCGATGCGGGGATCACGCCCGAGGACGTGGACTACATCAACGCACACGGCACCTCGACGCCGCTCGGGGACGCGAGCGAGACGAAGGTGATCAAGACCGCGCTCGGCGAGGAGGTGGCGCAGAACACGCCGGTCTCGTCGACGAAGGGCGCGACCGGGCACTGCCTCGGCGCGGCCGGCGCGGTGGAGGCGATCTTCACGACGCTGGCCGTGACCACGGACACGCTTCCGCCGACGATCAACTACGAGCACCCCGACCCCGAGTGCGATCTCGACTACATCCCGAACGAGTCGCGCCCGGCCGAGGTCAAGGTCGCGGTCTCGAACTCGTTCGGCTTCGGCGGCCACAACGCGTGCATCGTGATCCGAGAGCTGAACGACTGAGCTTCGGCTCGAAGTCGGCGCAGACACGGCACGACCTTCCGCATATGCTCGGCGCGGGGAGGAGGCTGGATGCGCCTTATGACTAGGGTGCACGGACATGGGAGCGCAGCGCTGGGCCACCTTTGATTGCTACGGCACGTTGATCGACTGGAACGCGGGCATTCGCGGCCAGTTCGAGCAGCTGTTCGGCGTCCAGGAAGCGCCGCGGCTGCTTGCGCGCTACCACGAGCTCGAACCGGAGATCGAGTCCGAGGACGAGCCGTTCCGCACCTATCGCGAGGTGCTGACGCTTGCGCTCGAGCGATTGGCGCAGGACGAAAGCGTCCAGATCCCGGAGGGCGAGACCGATGCGCTCGCGAGGTCGCTCCCTGGCTGGCCGCCCTTCCCGGACGTGCCCCCGGCGCTCGCCGAGCTCCGGAACCGCGGCTGGATGCTCGCGCTTCTGTCGAACACCGACCGCGACCTGATCGAGGCCTCGCAGCGACAACTGGGCGTCCCCGTCGACCTCGCGATCGTCGCCCAGGAGGTCGGCTCCTACAAGCCCGCGCACGGCCACTGGGAGCGTTTCTTCGACGCGACGACAGCCGACCGAGAGAGGCACGTGCACGTCGCCGCGAGCCTCGTCCACGACATCGCCCCTGCGCGTGAGCTCGGCCTGCGGACGGTCTGGATCAACCGGCTCGAGGAGCAGCCGGAGCCGAAGCCCGACCGCGAGCTGACCGATCTGTCGAACCTGCCCGACACGCTCGACGAGCTGGTGCCGGCATGACGCTGGTCCGACCCGCACGCGAGGAAGACGTCGAGCTGGCGGCCGCGATGTTGAACGAGCACTCACGCCGGCTGTACGGCGCCGACGACATGACCCCTGCCGACCTGCTCCTGTACTGGACGTCACCGGACGTCGAGCTCGGCCAGGACGTCTTGCTCGCCGAGAGCGCAAGCGGCGGGCTCGGCGGCTACGCGGACCTCGGAGTCCACGGAGACGCTGTCTGGTTGGACATCCGAGGCACCGATCCGAACACGCTCGCGGAGCTGCTCGAGGCGATCGAGCAGCGCGCGATCGCGAAGGAGCCGGACAAGAAGCTCTGGAGCTACAGCGCGGCTGACGACGCGCCGCTGAACGACCTGCTCGAGCGGGCCGGCTACCGGACGGTTCGCCACTCGTACCGCATGCGGATCGACCTCAACGGCGAACTGCCCGAGCCCGAGTGGCCCGCAGGCTTCTCGGTCCGCACGATGCGAGAGGGCGAGGAGCGCCGCTTCTACGACGCGCAGATGGCGTCGTTCGCCGACACCTGGATGTTCGCCGTGGAGCCGTACGAGGCCTGGTTCCACTGGATGATCGAGGAGCCGTCGTTCGATCGCTCCCTCTGGTTCGTGGCCGAGACCGGCGGGGAGCTCGCCGGAATCGTCATCGCCCGGGCTCCGGAGAACGAGCCGGGCGTCGGTTGGATCCGCATCCTCGGGGTCCTGCCCGAGCATCGTCAGAAAGGGCTGGGGCAGGCTTTTCTGCGTCACACGTTCGCCGAGTTTGCGCGGCGCGGCTTCAAGGCGGTCGGGCTCGGAGTCGACGCCGAGAACCCGACCGGCGCGGTCCGTGTCTACGAGCGCGCCGGCATGCACGTGGAACGGACGAACCTGATCTTCGAGAAGCAGGGATAATCGGAGACGCCGTGGCTGAGCCGCGCATAGACGTCTCGATCGAGCACAAGCATCGCCCCGAAGAGAACTCGGACGGAGCAAAGCAGCACCCGAACACGTGCCCCTCGTGCGGGTCGCACTACCGCAACGACGAGCTCGAGGCGAACCTGCGCGTGTGCACCCAGTGCGGGCACCACTTCCGCGTCCGCGCGCACGAACGGATCGCACAGCTCGTCGACGCGGGGACGTTCCAGGAGGAGGCGAACGACCTGCGCTCGGAGGACCCCCTCCACTTCTTCGACCTGCGTCCGTACACGGAGCGGCTCGCGGAGGCGGAGGTCTCGACGGGTCTCGGCGACGCGATGGTGATCGGGAGCGCCGCGATCGAGAACGAGCCCTGCGAGCTCGCGGTCATGGACTTCGCGTTCATGGGCGGCTCGATGGGCAGCGTCGTCGGCGAGAAGCTCACGCGGGCCGCCGACAGCGCGGTCGAGCGCAGGGTGCCGCTCGTCGCCGTCACCGCCTCCGGCGGCGCTCGCATGCAGGAAGGGATCCTCTCGCTCATGCAGCTGCCGAAGACCGTCTGCGCGATCGAGGACCTCCGCGACGCGCGCTGCGGCTTCATCGTCGTCATGACCCATCCCACGACGGCCGGCGTCCTCGCCAGCTTCGCGAGCCTCGGCGACATCATCGTCTCCGAGCCCGGTGCGCTCCTGGCGTTCACGGGCCCTCGCGTCGTGCAGCAGACGACCCGCGAGAAGCTTCCCGACGATTTCGGCCTGGCCGAGTCCAACCTTCGCTTCGGGCACCTCGACGGGATCCTCCAACGGACCGAGCTCAGGCCGTTCGTCGGCCGCACTCTGCGACTCTTCCGCAATGGCCGGTGAAGACGAACGACATCTTCGCGAGCGGTTGAACAAGCTGCGCAGCCTGCCGCTCCTCCGCGGCACCCGCCTGTCCGACGACGCCAAGCGCCTGCAGACGCAGCTCGACCGCATCGAGGCCGAGCCGCCCGACGACGAGATCTGGCGGTCGGTCGACCTCGCGCGCCACGCGGAGCGGCCCTACACGCTCGACTACGTGGAGCGGCTCTTCGAGGACTTCGTCGAGCTGCACGGCGACCGCGCGCGTGCCGAGGACCCCGCGCTCGTGACCGGTCTCGCGCGCTTCGCTGGGCGGACGATCGCGCTCATCGGACAGCAGAAGGGACGCGACCTCAACGAGCGCCAGCGCCGCAACTTCGGGATGGCGCACCCGGAGGGCTACCGGAAGGGCATGCGCCTGATGGAGGTCGCGCAGCGGCACGGGTTCCCGATCGTCACGTTCCTCGACTCGCCGGGGGCGTATCCGGGCGTGGCCGCGGAGCAGCACGGGCAGGGCGGGGCGATCGCGCGCTCGCAGGCGCTCATGGCGCGGCTGGCGATCCCGCTCGTCTCCTGCATCATCGGCGAGGGCAACTCGGGCGGTGCGATCGCGATCGGGCTCGTCGACCGCGTGTTGATGCAGGAGAACGCGATCTACAGCGTGATCTCGCCCGAGGGCTGCGCTGCGATCCTCTGGCGCGACGACGCGGAGAAGGAGAAGGCCGCGCTCGCGCTCAAGCCGGACGCGGCCCACTGCCTCGAGCTCGGCGTGATCGACGAGATCGTGCCGGAGCCGCAGGGCGGCGCGCACTTGAATCCCGACGAGGCGGCGCGCCTTCTGGGCACCGTCCTCGCTCAGACGCTCGACGAGCTGTCCGCGGTGCCCGGGGCCGAACTTCGTGCACAACGTCGCGAGCGCTACCGCCGGCTCGGGATTTACACGCCCCGTCGGACGGAAACCGCTCTACGAAGCGGTTCCTGACACTTTTCCACAGATCCCGCCGGCCGCGCTATCCACAGCATCCACAGTGTTTTCAACTGCCCGGAGCAGCCTCGAGGCCAGCACAAAGGCCGGCCTCGAGTGTGACCCCCTGGTCTAGGGATGAGCTTTTCAGATCGTGCTCGCCCACTTTCTAGCCGGTGTCTTCCCGGCCGGCCCGACTCGAAACATGTGTCAATTGGTTTCTCTCCAGGCCCGGCTCGGTAGAGAGAAACCATGCGACCGATCTGGAGCGGATCGATCTCCTTCGGGCTCGTCACGGTGCCCGTGCGGATGTTCTCCGCAACCGAGTCGAAGGAGTTGCGCTTCCACTTCCTGCACAAGGACGACCTGCAGCCGATCGGCTACGACAAGGTGCGCAAGGACACGGGTGAGCACGTCGACCCGGACGATGTCGTCCGCGGGTTCGAGATCGAGAAGGGGAAGTACGTGCCGATCGAGGACGAGGATCTCGACCGGCTCGACATCGAGTTGACCCACTCGATCGACATCCTCGACTTCTCCGACCTCGAGGAGATCGACCCGATCTACTTCCGCAAGGCCTACTACCTCTCTCCGCAGGATGGGGCCGAGAAGCCCTACCGCCTCCTCGTCCGCGCGCTCGACGAGACCGGCAAGGTCGGGATCGCGAAGGTCGTGATCCGGAACAAGCAGCACTTGGCCGCGCTGCGGGCGCACGACGGGGTGCTCGTGCTGGAGACCATGTACTACGCCGACGAGGTCCGGAAGCCGGAGTCCGTGAACGGCAGAACGAGGCTGCAGAAGGCCGAGGTCGACATGGCGAAGTCGCTCGTCGAGAATCTCAGCGGCAGCTTCAAGCCGGAGAAGTACGACGACACCTATCGCAAGGAGCTGCTCGACCTGATCAAGGCGAAGGCGAAAGGCGCCAAGCTGCCGGAGCCGCAGGAGCAAGAGGAGGGCGAGGTCGTGGACCTGATGGCCGCGCTCCGCGAGTCGGTCCAACAGACGCGCAAGAAGACACGAAAGCGGGCAAAGAAGGCAAGCTAGGCACCCGTGGCCAAGCTGGCCGAATACAAGAAGAAGCGCGACCCGAAGAAGACGCCCGAGCCGTTCGGCTCGACGAAGCGCGGCCAGGACCCGATCTTCGTCGTCCAGCGCCACGACGCGCGCAGGCTCCACTACGACTTCCGGCTCGAACGCAACGGCGCCCTGGCCAGCTGGGCCGTGCCCAAGGGCGTGCCGCTCGAGCCGGGTCAGCAGCACCTTGCAGTTCACGTCGAAGACCATCCGCTCGAATACGGGACGTTCGAAGGCGAGATCCCGAAGGGCCAGTACGGCGCCGGTACGGTCGAGATCTGGGACAACGGCACGTACGAGCTCGTCGAGGAGAAGAAGGACGGCGGGCTCACCGTCCGGCTGCACGGCAAGCGGCTCAAGGGCACCTACGCCCTCGTCCCCGCGCACCTCTCTGGCGACCCGAAGAACTGGCTGATCCTGCGCAAGAAGGACGACGAGACGCCTGCCGCACGAACGACGCGCGGCTACCGGCCGATGCTCGCGACGCCGTCCGAGCACGTGCCGAGCGGCGACTGGCTGTACGAGATCAAGTGGGACGGCTATCGCATCGTCGCCACCGTCGCCGGCTCCGAGGCGTCTCTTCGCACACGCAAGGACCAGGACTACACGAAGCGCTTCGAGAACGTCGCGAAGGAGCTCGTGAAGGCGGTCAAGACTCCGGACTGCGTGGTCGACGGCGAGGTCTGCGCGCTCGACGCCGAGGGGCGACCCAGCTTCTCGGCCATGCAACAGGGCAAAGCGGGCACGCCGATCGTCTACTTCGTCTTCGACCTGCTCGAAGTCGAGGGCGAGTCGCTCGTCGACCTGCCGATCGAGGAGCGGCGCAAGCGGCTGCAGAAGCTGCTCGACAAGCGGAACCGGACGATCCGTTACTCGGAGACCTTCGACGACGGCGAGGCGCTCCTCGAGGCGGCCAACCAGCAGAGCCTCGAGGGGATCATGGCCAAGCGCCTCGGCTCGAAGTACCTCCCGGGCCGGCGCACTCCCGAGTGGCTGAAGATCAAGGGCCGCGGCCGGCAGGAGTTCGTGATCGCCGGCTACACGCGCGGCCAGGGCAGGCGCGCCGGAACGTTCGGATCGCTCGTGCTCGCGACCTACGAGCGGGGCGATCTCGTCTACGTCGGGAACGTCGGCACGGGCTTCAACGACCGCGAGATCGACAAGCTCCTGTCCAAGCTGAAGCCGCTCGAGCGGGACACGCCGCCGTTCGAGGCCGTGCCCAAGATGCCGCGCGTCAAGAAGGGCGACGTCGTCTGGGCCGAGCCGAAGCTCGTGGCCGAGGTCGAGTTCGTCGAGTGGACGCATGACGGTCACCTGCGCGCGCCCGCCTACAAAGGACTGCGCGACGACAAGGAGGCGACCGAGGTACGCCGCGAGGAGCCGGAGCCCGAGCCGTTCCCGGACGAGGTCCGCAAGGGCAAGCGCGTCTTCAAGCCGTCGAACGTCGACAAGCTCTTCTGGCCCGACGAAGGGATCAGCAAGGGCGACCTGCTCTCCTACTACCGGCGCGTCGCGCCCGTCCTCGTCCCGCACCTGAAGGACCGGCCGTTCACGCTCAAGCGCTACCCGGACGGCTGGCAGGGCAAGTTCTTCTTCCAGAAGGACGCGCCGAAGGGGATGCCCGACTGGATCCCGACGGCGTCGATCGTCGTCACGACGCGCGACAAGCCGCGGCAGCGCCGACGGATCGACGCGCCGCTCGTGAACGACGAGCTCGCGCTCCTCTGGATGGTGAACATGGGCTGCATCGACCTGAACGCGTGGTACTCGCGGATCGACAAGCCCGAGCGGCCGGACTGGGTGCTCTTCGACCTCGACCCGTCACCGGACGTCGGCTTCGCGGAGACGATCGAGGTTGCGCTCCTCGTCAAGCAGGCACTCGATGCGCTCGGCCTCGAGAGCGTCGTCAAGACGAGCGGCTCCGAGGGCATCCATGTCCTCGTCCCGATCGCGCGCCGGCACACGTACTCGGACACGCGCGAGTTCTCGGCGATCATCGCGAACGCGCTCGCGCGCACCAATCGCGGGCTGGTCACGACCGAGTGGACGAAGGCGAAGCGGCGCGGCGTCCTGATCGACTCGAACCAGAACGGCGAGGGGAAGACGATCGCGTCCGTCTACTCGGTGCGCCCGAAGGCGGGCGCGCCGGTCTCTACGCCGTTGCGCTGGGACGAGGTGAACGAGTCACTCGACCCGGCCGCTTTCACGATGGAGGAGGTGCTCCGCCGGGTCGAGCGGCACGGCGACCTGTTCGCGGACGTGCTGACGCGCAAGCAGTCGCTGACCGCCGCGTTGAAAACGCTCCGCTAGAGGTGGTCGTCCGGAAGGCGCTCCGTGCCCGGATAGAACTGTTCCTTGATCCGGGTGTCCTCCTTCATGCCCTCGTAGTCCTCGGGCTTGTACGGCACCTCTTCCGGGTTGTCGCGAACCTCTTCCACCTCGCGGTCGACCGAGTCGCCGCTCGTCAGCCTCTGCCACAGCTCTTTCAGGCCCATTCGTCGCCTCCTTCCAGGCACCGAGATGCTACTCCCACCGACTACATGGCGTGGCGAGGTCACCGGATCAGCCCGTACCGCCGACACGGATCCCGTACCGCTGCGCGGCTGCCAGACGGCGGCGCTCAGGGAACGCGTGGGAGCAGATACTCCCAGATGCGGCCGATCTCGTCGAAGCCCAGCTTTGCGTAGAGCTCTTTCGGCCAGTCGTCACGGACTGCGATCAGGAACGTGAGGCCGTGCCCCGCTTCGCGCGACGCGGCGAGCGCACGCATGACGGTCGCCCGCGCGAGGCCCCGGTTCCGGAACCGCTCCAGGGTCAGCACGTCCTCGATCTGGCCGATGCCCGGCTCCGAGAACAGCTCGCAGTAGCTTCCGATGTTGCCGCCGACGCGCCCGGCGAAGAACCGCGTGTCGACGGCTTCCGCCATCAGCCGCCGGTTCTCGGTGAGCTGCCGTATGACCTCGTCGTCCTCGATGCTCGGCTCGCTCTGCCAGCCCTGCGACCAGACCGGGATCAGCTCGTCGAGCGTGACCTCGTCCGCGATGGACGTGTCCACCTCGCGATCAGGATCGCGTCGAGCAACCATGATCACGTCGCACTCGACCTGCCAGCCGAGCGCGCGGAACTCGGGCTCGAGCCGGGCGCCTGTCTCGTCGTCCACGAGCTCGATCTTGCGATGGTGGAGGCCCGCGGCGCCGAGGACGCGATCCGTCTCCGCGGCGAGCTCTTCGGCAGTGACCGCGTCGAGGTTCTCGTCGGCGAACAGGTAGTTGCGGCTCCAGACGCGTGGAAGGTCCGTGTTCAGGTGCGCGACGCCGTAGCGTGACGGCTCCTTCGTCTTCGCGGCCCGATCGGCGAGTCGGACGATGAAGTCGATGCAGCGCTCGAGCTCAGTCATCGCCGAGCCTTCGCGGGTGCCCGAGCCTGCCCAGCTCGGCGATGTCGCGTCGGAAGAGCAGCGACACCGTCCAGTCGGTCACGACACGCAACTTCCTCGAAAAGAGCGGCAATTGGTAGAGGTGGTACGTCCTCGTCACGAACCAGCCGACGAAGCCACGCAGCGGCACGCCGAAGACGAGCGCGATGCCCTTGTAGCGGCCGAGCGTCGCCACCTGGCCGAGCATGCGGAAGCGGTACGGCTTCGGGTCGCCGCGCAGGTTCTTCACGAGACGCCTCGCTTGTCGAAGCGCGTGCTGCGATGTCGGCGGGTCGGGGTGGTCCGGCGTCCTTTCGTTCGGCACGCGCGCGCCGTCGCCGAGTGCCCACAGACCCTCGTGGCCCTCGACGCGGAGCCGCGAGTCGACGCGAACCGCGCCGCGCTCGTCCACCGGAAGCCCGAGCTCGCGCAGGATCGGATTCGGTCTGACGCCCGCCGTCCAGACGAGCGTGTGGGTTGCGATGCGCTCTCCGCCGGAGAGCACGACCGTGCCGGGGCCGGCTGACGCGAGCGTCGTGGACGTGTGGATCTCGACGCCCCGCCTGGTCAGCTGCTTCGCGGCGTACTCGCCGAGGCGCGTCGGGATCTCGGGCAGGATCTTCGGCGCCGCGTCGACGAGCACCCAGCGGAGCCGTGGCCGCTGGAACTGCCGGTAGTAGCGCAGCGCGTCGCGGACGAGGTCGGACAGCTCGGCGAGCGCCTCGACGCCCGCGTAGCCCGCTCCGACGAAGACGAACGTCAAATGGGCCTCCGCGCGCTGGCGGTCGTTCTCCGCCGCCGCGGCCTCGAGCTGTTGGAGCACGTGGTTGCGGAGCTGGATCGCGTCGGCGAGGTCCTTGAAGCCGAGCCCGTGCTCCGCGAGCCCGGGGATCGGCAGCGCGCGTGGGAACGAGCCCAGGGCGAGCACGGCGTTCTCGTAGTGGATCGTGAGCGTCTGCGAGCCGGCCTCGATCGTCGCCACGCGCTGCTCCGGGTCGAGCGCGGTCAGCCGGCCGAGGAGCAGCTCCGAGTGCCGGCACATCATCCGCAGCGGCACGACGACGTGACGCGGCTCGAGCGAGCCCGACGCGGCCTCGGGCAGCATCGGCGTGTAGAGCATGAAGTTCTCCTCGCTGACGATCGTCGCGCCGTGCTTGCCGAGGAGGCGGGCGACATAGGAGCCGGCGAAGCCGCCGCCGAGGACGAGCGTCCCGCCTCTCGCGTGCCGCGGCTCTACGATCGCCACGTGCAGGTCTCCGTGATCGGGAGCGGCGCAGAGCACGAGGCGCGGGCCGAGGCAGTCGGCCGGCTGCTGGCCGAACGGGGCTGTGTGGTCGTCACCGGTGGGCTCGGCGAGGTCATGGCCGCGGCGATGCGCGGCGCGAAGGCGGCGGGCGGGACCACGATCGCCATTCTCCCCGGGACGAGCCGCTTCGATGCGAACGAGTGGGCGGACCATGCGGTCGCGACCGGGCTCGGGCACATGCGGAACTTCGCCGTCGCCGCGTCCGGTGACGCCGTGATCGCGGTCGGCGGCAGCTGGGGCACGCTGACCGAGATCGGATTCGCCAAGCGGCTCGGCCGGCCGGTCGTGATCCTCGAGCCGGGCTGGGAGATCGAGGGCGTCGAGCGCGCGGCGACGCCGGCAGAGGCGGTCGAGCGGGCGCTCGCGCTGG
>Ga0207674_10001712_pt1 | contig 28070 bp, 20 predicted proteins | sample KBSCornC72_FD_184303 | JGI IMG/M metagenome (GOLD analysis project Ga0207674, IMG submission 184303) | Corn rhizosphere microbial communities from Kellogg Biological Station, Michigan, USA - KBS Corn C7-2 (SPAdes) (version 2) | ecosystem: Host-associated > Plants > Roots > Rhizosphere > Soil ...
AAAGATAGTGGAGACACAAGGCAAACGCATTCCCGTCATCACCACCCTCCACGGCACCGACATCACCCTGGTAGGAAGGGACAAGACCTTTGCCCCCGTCGTCGCTTTCTCCATCAATCAAAGTGACGCCATCACCGCCGTCAGCCGCAACCTGCGGGATGAGACCTATCGGAATTTCACCATCGAAAAAGAGATCCGTGTCATACACAACTTCGTGGACACCCGGAGGTTCCGCAAAAAACCCCTGGATGCATTCCGCAAGGTCATCGCACCCAATGGCGAAAGGATACTGCTGCACGCCTCCAACTTCCGTAAGGTGAAGAGAGTACAGGACATCGTACGCATCTTCGACACCGTGCGGAAACAGATTCCCAGCAAGCTACTCTTCGTAGGCGATGGCCCCGAAAGGCCGGGAGCGGAAGACCTGGGCCGCGAGCTGGGCGTTTATGAGGACATGCGCTTCGTAGGCCGGCAGGAGCAGATGGAGGACATCCTTGCCATAGCAGACCTCTTTCTCCTCACCTCCGAATATGAGAGCTTTGGTCTCGCTGCCCTGGAGGCCATGGCCGCGGGTGTGCCCGTCATTTCCACCAATGCGGGAGGATTACCTGAAATTGCTATCGAGGGGGTTACTGGCTATCTGAGTAATATAGGTGATGTACAAGGTATGAGCGAACAGGCTATAAAGATACTGGAGAACAATGCTACGCTGCAGCAGTTCAAGGCTAACGCCGCCGCACATGCGCAACGGTTTGATATCAATACCATCGTACCGGAATATGAAGCCTTGTACAATCGGTTTTTGCCATAGGTTGGACGTCTGGTCATCACCAACGGTTCCCTGGCTCGAAGGCCTCACCGGCCTGCCGAAAGTTCATCGGCTCGCCAAAGGTTCACCGGCTCGCCGAAAGTTCACCGGCCTGCCGAAAGTTCACCGGCCCGCATAAGGCTCCACGGCCCCGAAGTTTCACACCGGCATCCCTTCATGCGCCGTCAGATGTTTGACCAGGCTTTCCCCGAAATGCTCATTCCATCCATTCTCGCAATCATTATAGCACTCCGCCCCGGGCACCAAACCCACGTGCGTCATCGTCACCTTTGTACGATCCCCCACCGGCTCGATCTCGAAGACCACCCTCGTGCCATTCCACTCTTTTTTATCACTGATCCAGTGCAGGTGGCAATCCCTCACATCCCACACGATCTTCTTCCCGGGAATATCCTCCATGATCTCGAACGTGACAAAGGTTGCGCCAAATCGGGTGGTGAATACATCCCAGCGTTGTTCGCTCCGCCCCTCTACTTTTTTGGCCCACCAGCCCCGGACATCCTTGATGCCTTCATATGCTTCGCCGGGCGTAACATTCACCGTGATACTGTTTTGATAATTTTTAGGTTGCATAATTAATGGAATTTTATAGTTTGCGATCGAATGTCTGTCCTGTCGACAACGAACCTCCGGTCCGTTCTGGATCAGTGCGTGATCACGTTCTTGATAGCCTCATTGGTATTGCGCAGGTCGAGCCCGCCCTCCAGCGTGGATTTCAGATTGGTGAGATAAAATACCCATCCCTTCGAGTCCGAGACGAATTGCCTGGCCACCGCTCCTTCATCCGTGGGCAGGTTGCTCTCGATGAGCTCCACGATTGTTTCGTCGTGCTCCTTATAAATGGTAATGGTCACAGGGATGTCATTGGCAAAAGAGAAGCTGAAGAGGTCCTTGCCATTTGTCTTCAGCACCTTCCCTCTTACTATCGGCTCGTTCAGATTGAAAGGGAAATACATGGCGTGGCTATCCCCCGCCTGGGCTATCTCATTGTCGCCTCGGACCCTGCCCTCCGGGTCTGTATAGATCGTCTTACCGAGGAACCAGGATCGCTGTCCTGCCGAGGTCGCCCATGCCTGAAAAGCGTTCTCGACACTGGTCCTGACATTGACCCTAAGCTTGAATGTGCTGAAATCGTGTGTGGTGGTGGCCATATCTGATATATTTTATTTGTACGATAATGTCTGCCCTGTCGGACAACGAACCTCCGGTCCGTTAAGTCAAAGCTAATACACGCCCTCGCCGGTCCATTTATCGAAAATTGAGAATTCCAATCGGAGCCCCGGCAGTCTTTCACCCCGCCGCCTGGCGGGCTTTGCCACTACGAAGGTTCCCCCTTCCTCAGGTGCGAGGGCGGCTGGCCAAAGCGCTTCTTATACAGTATGCTGAACGAAAACACACTCTCGAATCCCACAGCCAGACATATATCGTTTATCGTCAGTCGGGTGGACTCCAGCAAATGCCTGGCTTTCTTAAGCTTCAGGTCGATGAGGTATTGGTGCGGAGTAATACAGTACACCTGCTTGAACATGCGCAGAAAATGCTGGCTGTTCATCGACGCCATGGCGGCAATATCTTCCAGTGTGATGGGTGTATTGAAATTTTCCTCCATCCAGTTCCTGGCCAGCGACACCCGCCGAAAGATCTCCAGCCGGGTCGAAGCCTTGACAGCCTGTATATTTTGAGAGTATTTATACGCTTCCCGATTGGCCTTCAAAAGATTCTCAAAAAGAGTCCTCACCACCACATCAGCCTGGATATTGGCAAAGGATGAGCAGCTGCTGCCCAGCTCTATCAGGGAAAGAATGGTATCCCGCAGGCCGGTGTCAACATGTACTCTTTCCAAATAGGAAAAATCATACGGAAGATTGTCAAAATTCTCCAACAGCACCTCATCGCTATAAATAAGACTATGCTGCACCAGGTCAGGCAGCTGCGAATTGAAAAAGAGCATCGTGGGCGCCACCCCCGCCTCCGTAGTCTTGATGGCCAGCGTACTACCCCTGTTGACAAAGAAAACCATATTATCCCGGATCTCATTCTTTATGCCATTGACGTAGTAGTGGCAGCTGCCTTTGTCTGCGATCAATAGTCCGATGCCGGACGGATGCTCGGGACATTGATAGGGCTTTTTCAGGATCTCGGAAAATAGAAAATGATCTACGTAGATGGGAGGTGTTATCTCGTTGTCAGGATTGAATGTCTTTGGCAGCGGCCGTACCAGCATGCATTTGCGATAAGGGCGCTAATATACTATATTGTAGTGAAGTCGCTATTTACCCCGCGCCAGCCATTTCTCCGGGTCCTGCCACACATCGTTTGGATCGAATATCCTGAAATCGACCTGTCCCGTCTCACCCACCTGCCCAATCACATCTCCCGTGGAAACCACCTGCCCCTTGGCGACAATGCACATCGACAGGTCGCTATAAATGGAAAAGTATTTGCCATGGGCTACTATCACCGCCTTGGCGTCACCGATATCCATAACGTCATCCACGACACCGTCATAAACCACCCGCACACAGGAATCCTTGTCAATGGCGATATTGATACCCAGATTGTTCCTGTATACGCCCGGATTGAGCTCATACCGCTGGTATCCAAAGCTGGTAGCGATATTCCTCGAATCCACCGGCCAGGACAAACGTCCCTTCTGTTTACGGAACACACCTGTCATATACCCGCTGGTCATATCAGCTTCATTGACGGTCTTGTTCAGATCCCGGATCGTCTCACTTTCCCTGGTGGTCCTCTCAAAGGTGACGCTCACAGCAAGCTGCTTCCTTCTTCCATACGAGGTTCCGGTTCCCGCCGCGGCGGTCCTTGCGCTATGCGCCGTCTTATGATGCACCTTATGGCTCCGCCTGTGCGAGCCTTTGCTTTGCGCGCTGGTCTCCGTCGAACAAAAACACAAAACCGCCACCAGCAGTAGCGCTGTACCTAGTGCCGGGTACGTCTTATAAAAAAAACTAATCCGTCCCCGGCACACCATTAAAGATTGGCCTTCGGCCGCCGGACCTGTGGTCCGTATTGAATTTCTTACCATACAAGAGGGAAAGACTACCGGCGTCGCCGAAAGTCCCAAACGAACCCAAGGTCCGTTACTTCATCAACCATTTCTCCGGGTCGAACATATGATCCTTCTCATCAGAGAGTACAAACTCCAGCTGCCCAATATCACCCACCCGGCCAATGATCTGACCTGTCTTCACCTGCTCACCCTTACTAACGCTGACAGTGGACAAATTACTATACGTGGTGAAATATTTTCCATGACGAATTATGACCGCACTGACATCCCCCACATTGAATACACTGGAAACTACCCCTTCGAACACCGCCTTTACGGCCGCACCCGCAGTGACATCAATGGTAACCCCCTGGTTGTTATGAATAATACCCTTAATATATTCGTGGGGACCGAAGGCCATCGACACCGTGCCCGACACCGGCCAGGGCAGATGTCCCTTGTTCTTTTCAAAATTCCCGGAAAGATGCATATCCGCATCGGAGGAGAACACCGTCTTGGAGCCCGACTTGATCGTATTCAACGAGGCCACTCCTTCGCTCCCGGACTCAGCGGGCTTTGTGGCAGGCTTTTCGGCAGCGGTGGCATTCTTGGCCTTGGCCTCCTTGATAGCCGCATCACGGGCACGCTTGATAGCTGCGGCAATGGCATTCGCCAGCTTTTGATCCTGCTTTTGTTTGGCAGCCATCTCTTTCTTTAGTTCCTTCTCCTGCGACTTCAGCCGGTAGACTACCGCATCCTTCTCTTTTTTCTCATCCTCCAGGATACTGCGCTCTTTATTCTGCTTCTTCAACGCCTCATCCTTCTCCACCCGGGTGATCTTCAACCCGTCGATCTTGCTCTGCAGCAGGTCCTGTGTACGGCGGATATTCTCCGCACGCTCTTCCCGGTACGCCCGGTAGGACTTCAGGTACTGTATACGCTTGATCGCGTCGTTAAAGCTCGTGGCGGAAAAGATAAAATTGAGGAAGTCGTAATTGCTTCTGTTCTTATAGGCGAATACGATGCTCTCGGCATATTGTATCCGAAGGGTATCCAGCTCCCGGCGCAGCTTTAATATCTCCCGCCACGACTCATTCATGTCCCCCTGGATGACATTGATCTGGTCATTGATATTGCGGATGGCAGACTCTCTTAACTTGAGCCTGCGTTGCAAAAGGGCCAGCTGCCCCAGCGTTTCCCGCTTGTTCTTATGGGTCTCGTCCAGGCTCCTTTTTACATCCTCGATCTCCTTCTGAATGGCGGCGCGTTCCTTCTCCAGCTCGCTACGGCTTTGGGTGGGCGCCTGCGCCCTGGAAAAAACGGTCATAACCAGTAAAAAAGCTCCCGTCAGTAAGGCTTTCAACATATCCTCAAATTAATCAATTTACATAAGTACAACGCTTATCGCCGCCGGTAATTTTTCGGAATGGTAAAAGAAAAGCTTAAGTTTTCGTTAAACTTATACTGCTTGTATCCAAATTCTATATCCACCTTGGTCTTCTCGGCCACGGATATCTTACGATAGGTGGAGAATCGCAGCGTATCCCGTTGTTCATAATCCCCATAGGTAAGGTCGCAGGTACGGGCCCGCATCGGGTCCACATCGTCCAGCTTGCAGTGACGTATGGTATTGTCGCTGTTGAGGGTCAGATAGTTCTTGAAAAGCTCTCCCGCACTGAGCAGGGATATGCCGGACACATCCTTTTTATAAAAGAGGATATTCGTGGTGTCCAGATAGATAGGATTGCCCATCAGCAGGTCCTGCAATGTCCTGAAGTCCACAGGCAGGTGCATCTCCTCCTGTAGAAAGCTGACACTGCGCAGCCGGGCTATTTTCTTCAGCTTGTCCAGGATCTTTACGCTGTCAGGAGTGATCAGCAGCCGGAAGGCCTCGATGCCCAGGGCCGCATTGATGGACACCCAGATCATGCTGTCCTTCTTTATATGGATAAAGGCGTTGAACTCATAGTCCTTCCCATCACTACCTTCATAATGCACTTTCATGCGGGCAGAGAAGGTCTGAAAATCTATTTTATTTCTGAAAAGCCCATCCACCGTCTGCTGGATGACCCTTAAGCTGTCGGCATGACGATCTTCAGGTGTGACCACAGGCACAGCCGCTGTCGCCGTATCCTTCCGGGCGCCGTTGGGAGCGGCAATTACTTTCTGGATCTTTTTGGCGCTTCTGCAGCCCGCGATGCCTCCAATGAGCGCTACTATCACAACGGTGACCGCTAGGAATTTTTGCATTAGTAGAATTAAGTGTTGATGGTATAGCTCCGCCCAAGGCGGACATATCTATTGTTTTCCCGTATGGCCAAACCCGCCCGCGCTGCGGACAGTCTCATTGATAGCTTCCACAGGCTCCCAGTCTATCTGCTCCACGGCAGCAATCACCATCTGAGCGATACGATCGCCAGGATGCAGCGTCTGGTCCTCCCCGGAGAGATTGATCAGGATCACCTTGATCTCCCCTCGGTAGTCGGAGTCGATAGTGCCCGGCGTATTCAGACAGGTAATGCCATGCTTGATGGCCATTCCGCTCCGGGGGCGGATCTGAGCCTCATAGCCATGCGGCAGCTCGATAAAGAGTCCCGTGGGAATGAGCTGTCTTTCCAGGGACTTTAATACTACTGGGCCTTGAAGATCAGCACGGATATCCATCCCTGCCGACCCTTCTGTAGCATAGGCGGGCAGATCATTGGCAGATTTGTTGATAACGCGAACGCTGATTTTGGATTTTGATGACATAATAACTGGTTGATTTGAAAGTCGTGAATTGGTCTTGCGCGAAAAATAGCCCAATTCCCGCATATCGCTAATGTTTGTCCTGTCGGACGAACCGCTTCCGGCGGTTCCGACAGACCCTGGTCTGTCCGGCCGCAAAGGTAATGGATTCAGCATTAATCCTTCGACAGTAGCACCGTCGCGTACGCCATCAGCCCTTCCCCCCTCCCCACAAAACCCATCTGCTCCGTAGTCGTAGCCTTGATGGAAATATCCTCTGTCCCGATGCTCAGCACCGCCGCCATCGCCGCCCGCATGTCACCCGCATATTTCATGATCTTTGGCGCCTCCAGACACACCGTACTGTCGATATTGACAACCCGATAGCCCCTCCCACGCACCAGGTCATAGCTTTTCTGCAACAGCACTTTGCTATCGATGTCCTTATATGCCGGGTCCGTATTGGGAAAATGCTGGCCGATATCCCCCAGATTCAATGCTCCCAACAACGCGTCGCAAACGGCATGAAGCAGCACATCCGCATCGCTATGCCCCAGCGAGCCCTTTGTATGAGGTATACACACTCCCCCCAGCCACAATTCACGCCCCTCCGCCAATTGATGAAAATCCACTCCAAAACCTATCCGGTAAGACATAAAAAAAGCGTCCCGGTTTTGTCGGAACGCTGTAAAAATATTGTATTTCCAGCACACAGGCTTCGTTGGTCAGATCGCATCGCTCGGCCGGATCGCACAGGTCTCATTACCTCGTATCAGTCGCTCGCCTGGCCACATCCTCCGGCCAATCGCAAAGTCGTCACCCAGGACTTAAGGTGTCGTAGTCTGGCTTCCGCCACTGTTATCCGGATTGCTGTCCAGGTCGAAGGACAACCCAAAGCGCAGCGTATTCGACAACGGATTACGCGTAGTACCGCTGCCGGAAGGCACCAGATAAGAAAAATTCAGCCCCATCACATTGTACTTCAATCCAACCCCCACGCTGAAATACTTACGGTCGCCCTGTCCTCTGTCCTCATAATAATACCCCGTACGGAAGAAGAACTGATCCTGGTACGCATATTCGGCCCCGAAAGAAGCCTGCAATGTCTTCAGCTGATCAGGTCCGCTGAAGCTGCTGAACCAGCTGCCCGTAAGGCTTTTATTATGATAATTGTACATATTGATGGAATCCTGTGTGGCATTTCCCGTTGCCCCGGGCACCGCAGGCACCAGCAGCTTGTGGATATCCAGTCCCAGCATCAGCTTGTTGTCTTCATTGAATACCACCGTATAGCTGGCTCCCAGACCAAGGTCGGCAGGGATATAATCCTTGTCCGTCGCAGAGTTGGTATACCCTATCTTACCCCCCAGATTGGAGAGGGCAAGACCGAAATTCCAGCCGCCATTCTCTTCCGTCACACCGTGATAATAGAAGGAGATATCCGCCGCAAAGGTCTTACCAGGCTGATACGTAGTGCCTCCGCTGGTAGCATAGCCACCCGCCAGATTGGAGTAGATATATCGTCCCGCCAATGCCACCGACAGATTGTTGCTCAATTTGCGGCTATATCCCAGGTCCACTCCCCATTCACGAGGATTCCCCGTACCTATCGGCTGACCATTGTTATCGGTAAATTGAATATTACCCAGGCTAAAATATCGGACAGAACCCGATATCGCGGAAAATTCATCCAGCTTCTTGAACCCCGACGCAGCCAGCAGATACACGTCGTTCAACCCCAGGTCCTTTAACCAGGGTGTATACGTCAGGCTGATACCGATGTCATGTTTGTTGAAAGGCGTCTTGGAAAGATTATAAAAATTCGAGCTGGCATCCGGCGAAGTAGCTACTCCCAGATCTCCCATACCACCACCTCTCGCATCCGGTGATATTCTCAGGAATGGCACCGCCGTAGTTGTTATTTTCTGCGAAACCTGTGCCCGTGAAACCTGTATTCCTCCAAAAAACAATAAGACAGTAGCAGCTACCCCCAGGTAAGATCGTTTCATGACTTTTTTAAATTTTTCTTTTGTAATCACGCAATTTGGGTTCCACCCAAGAAAGTAAAGGTTGAAATATAGGCTGCTAATTGTTTGGTTATTATATGGTCGGGAATTGGTCCTGCACGAAAAATAGCCCAATTCCCGCATATCGTTAATGTCTGTCCTTCGGACGAACCGCTTCCAGCGGTTCCTGGTAATTTCCAATGGGTTACAAGATATATAATTTCTGGAAGACATCCGCCGTGGACCCATCCGTCGCCCGCACTCTCACCCGGTAGATATAGACCCCTCTTCCTATTTTGGAACCATAATCATCCCGGCCATCCCAATCAATGTCACTCGAACGGTTTCCGGGCGTATTTATTGTCCGTCGAAAAGATTTAACCAGCTTGCCCGACACTGTCAATATTTGTACCAAAACCGATAGGTCTTCGCCTGGCCGGTTGTGCTCAAACCAGAAGGTCGTGTGCGTGCTGAAAGGATTCGGATAGTTCAATACATGCGTCAGCACCAGCTTCTTCGACCCCACCACCCGAAAGGTAAGCGAGGTTTGTCCCGAATTGTTCGCCACATTCCAGGCCTTGATGAGCAAAGTATGTTCCCCTTCGGTCATCTGCGGCAATGGGTAACGTACCGTTCCTTTTTTAAAGGTATTCAGGTCCGCCTCGTAAAAACTGTTTAACACCAATGGATCTTGGGTATTGTTATCAAGCACTGCCGTAATATCGTGTCCGATGCCCGTACCGGTGATATTAATTCCCAACGAGTCGGACAAATGCAGTAGCAGAATGGGATTGGCATTCGTGATACCTCCGTCCACAAACTTCTCGTCATTGAGAAATGCCGTTATCGCCGGCCCACCCGTATAACCCGTTCCACCACCCGACCCGCCGATGATCACATCCGTAAAAACGCCATTGCCATCGGTACCGGTACCGCTGGTCGCACCAGTCGCACTCGCATAATAGCTGATCCTGCCTTTACCATACTGGTAATTGATATCCCTTGGTACGACAAAGGCGAAAGAAAAGTTGCCCTGGCTCACAGGTACTTTTCCTTTATAAAGGACATTATTTTGTACCGCAAACTCCGTCCGATAGCTTCCGGGGCCATTCCCCAGCGTCGTCGCCATCCGTGGCTTGTCATATACCGTCGCATACAGTACCCCGTTAAAGCTATTCATTGCCGCCCCGCTGCCATCCGTGACCACACCCGATACAGACACCTGGTTCAACGCCTTCAACGTATCGGCCACACCCCCGCCAACCGCCCTGCCATTGACAGCGGTGGTCTTAACCTTATATACGGGCAGGGCAAGGGTCAACGCTGGGTCGCCCAGTAAAGTAAATTTTCGATTGTTCACCGCATCCGTCTGGGTGGTATACGTGAAATTCTTTGTCAGGCGACAGGCGTCACCCAAACTATAGTAGGTGCCATCTACCCGGGGCGTCAGGGCCACCTGATAATAATTGTTATTGATCGTCTTGTTGCTAAAGGCAAATACCAGCCGCGTGGTCGTCATCAGCGCAATAGCCCCCGAGCCGGGCCTCATCAGCAGACTGGCGCCGATGGATTGGATCAGGGGATTGTCATGGGGGGCAAAGTCGCAGGTGGCCGTGATAAAGAGCGGCAGCTTATCCGGATTGTTATAAGCCGCCACAGTGGACGCGTCCAGGATGTCCGAGTTGGACAATCGCGCATTGCTGCCATGACCCGTATAGTTCCATAACAAGGTGCCGCTGTAAAGCCCTCCGCTGATGGCCTGGTTGACATCCGGATAACGCCCTCCCGCCGGCGTGGACTGTTGCTTATAGGCGTCTAAATAGATCTTATCCACACCAAATACGGGGGCGCCCGTCGTGATCGTGCCCGCAAAGGCCTCCGCATCCTGCAGATGAAGGTTCTGATCCCCATCATCCGCCACCAGCGTCACCTCATTACGCCAGGGTCCCTGTGTCTTTATATCCGCATAGTGGATGATCTTGTCCACTACCGCCCCAGCCTCCGCCACAGTCCTGGCAGGGATACGTCCTACCCCTATATCCAGCAGACTCCGGCCGTCCAGCACATTGACATCGGAGCCATCCTTCAACATCCCAAAGAAATCATCCGAGGTATACGTATTCAACGGATCGATGGATACACCGCTCTCATACGCCGGTACTCCATTTACATTGCCCTGTATCCTGTCCTTATAGTCAAAGGACCCCGACCCGAAGAGCAGAAGATAACGGGGCCGCTTAGTTGAATCGCCGCCGCTGCGGTCATAGAACATCTTTACATAATCCCTCAGCGCGGTCGGATCGGGATTGCCCCCTGCAAATTCGTTGTATACCTGTGAGGAGGTCACCACCAGCGTCCGGAGACGATCGTATTGTGTATGAAATTGCGCCAGCCGCTGCGCCTGCCCCAGCAGCGCCTCATCGGTAATGATCAGCAGGTCCGCCATCACAGGCTGATGCAGGTTCTGGTTGGCTACCTTCCCGATGGGCAGGGGAGTAAAAAGCCCCGTTGCGCCCAGATCAGCACCGTTGGGGTCTCCATTGGCCCCGCCATACGGATAGCCCTCGCCCTTTCCGGAGCCCGGAGCCACCGGCAAAGCCTTCCCTCCCGCATCAAAAGCGATGTATTCATGCAGACTGCCACAGTCCCCCGTAAAACCAAACGTCCCTCCCGACAAACTCCCCGCCATGTTCAGGGGACCAGCCGGGTCCGTCACATCCCAAACCTGGGTCTGCGCGTTAGCCCCTTGTAGAGCGAACGCCCCAATATGACCGCTCCCTACGCTGTTCCAGTCCCTGAACTGCAATTGAGCCACACCGGCCAATGACAGCGCGCCCCGCCCCGACAGCTCCCACCAATCCAGCCAGCCCTGGGCATTGTAACCGCCAGGCGTGAACTGATAGGACAGCGTCAGCGATCCCTGCCCAGCCATAACATTCTGCTGAAAATTCACCACCCTCCCAAAGACGTCATAGCTTCCATTCGTCACGGCGCCGATGTCAAAACCGCCGCCCGCCGCCACCCCACCCACCGTCAGCGCAAAATGACTCGACGCACCGATGCTCCGGGCCATAGCGTCGGTGGATACATACACAGGAACGCTCCTGTCCCATCCCGAAGGAGTGATGGTAAAGCTTCGGGTGGCGGTCCCGCCCGGGATATTGGAGAACTCCTCTCCATACCAGTCCTTACCGCTGGAGAGGATATTGATGGTATCCAGCTCATGAAAAGCCCTCCAGGTATAGGTCGAAATAGAAGTATTCGCGGCAGGCATAGCACCCTGCAAAGCCACCCGCCGGCCCGCTCCGCCACCGATGTTGATAAAGTAGTAAGCCTGTTCGGTATATATATTTTTAATATGCGTAAATCTACGGTTGACTGTGTCCTTTGTCCAATGATGAGGGCCGGGTGCATAAAAGAGAAAATAATCGCCCTCGCCAAAATTTCCGTCCCCTCCATCCACCATTTCGATGGCGTCCTCAGTGAGGTCGTCCGTACGGGCGCCGTTACAGGGTTCCGGCAGCAGGGCGCCTCCATTACCGAACAGGCGGATAGAAGAGGAGGAAAGGCCCTGTGTATTCACCCCCAGACTGCGGAGAAGGGACAGGTCCACCTTGTAAATTCCCGGGGCGGATACGGCGATCTTATACCAGTTGCCGGATGCCAGTGAGCTGGCGGATTTATAGACCCTTTGAGCCTCCCCTGAGAAGCCCAGGAGACTCAAAGCCGCCAAAAATAGCCAAATCCTTCTCATACAATCAGTTAGTACAGGGGTTTTCCGTAAATTTACAAACGGGGCAACTGTGGATAATTAACCCCCGTATTTTAGTACAATATTTGATTGTCTACAACGTTTAATACGTTTACAATAGTCTATAGAAGTGTCTATAGAGGTCATCAAAAGTAGACCACAGGTCCACTGGCCGAAGGCCCATCATCAACGGTTCACCTGGGGATGGGTAACTTTCGATAGAAACCATACCCAGGTGCACAAATTACGGCTAAAAGCGTCAACTTATGAACTTGAAAAACTTAGTGATCCTGGCATCAGGCCTGACCCTGGTAGCTACTTCCTGTAAGCACAAGCCGGAGCAATCCGCTGTGACAGGATGGAACTACAACGATTCAAAGATGGGGGGCTTCCAGGTTTCCAAAGAAAAGGAACAACGTACCGGTCCGGGGCTGGTGTTTGTGCAGGGTGGTACCTTCACGATGGGCGCCACACAAGAAGACGTTATGAGAGACTGGAACAACGTACCCCGACGCGTAACAGTCAACTCTTTCTACATCGACCAGACGGAAGTAGCCAACATCCACTACCGCGAATACCTTTACTGGCTCAATACCGTATTTGACGCCGACGAGTACAAGGCTGTCCGCGAAGGCGCTCTTCCCGACACGCTGTGCTGGAGAAGCGAGCTGGCCTACAACGAACCTATGGTTGAATATTATTTCCGCCATCCGTCTTATAACTTCTACCCCGTCGTAGGCGTCACCTGGAGACAGGCACACGACTTCTGTCTGTGGCGTTCGGACCGGGTCAATGAAAAAGCCCTGCTGGACAAAGGATTCATCAACCCCAATTCGGTGAAGAACCTCCAGGGTCTCGGACAAGAGAACTTCAATACCAAGGCTTACCTTATGGGTGAGTACCAGGCAACTCCGGGTCCAAAAGCAAGGTCCAAAAAGAATTCGCTGAAAAATCCCAATGGTACGCCCCGTACGACCGTAACGTTCGAGGACGGTATCCTCCTTCCCAACTATCGTCTCCCGACTGAAGCTGAGTGGGAATATGCCGCACTGGGATACATCAACCAGAACCCTCTCCCCGGCAAGAACGATAAGAAACGTGGGGAAGAGCTTATCGCGAACAAACAAGTTTATTCCTGGAGCAATAACGTCAACGGTCTCCGCGACACACGTCATGGCAGCTGGCAAGGTACTTTCATGGCCAACTTCAAGCGTGGTTCCGGTGACAATATGGGTGTAGCCGGTGGTCTGAATGACAACGCCGTTTATACCGCACCCGTCACTTCGTTTTTCCCCAACGGCTTCGGATTATATAATATGTCCGGCAACGTGAGCGAGTGGGTAGCCGACGTTTACCGCCCCCTTTCAGCAGAGGATGTGAATGACGTAGCCCCCTATCGTGGTAATAAATTCGAGACTGTCGACCTGGGTAAGGAAGGCAAGGCGGAAAGAGACTCTCTCGGTCGCATCAAGATGCGTTACGTCACTGACTCCGAGAGCAAGGCCCGCCGCAACTACCAGAAGGGTGACGTGATCAACTATCTGGATGGTGACTCCACTATCGCAGGCATCGCCTACGGATATGGTAAGACCACCCTCATCAGCAACAAATCCCGCGTCGTGAAAGGCGGTAGCTGGAATGATCGCGCTTACTGGCTCAGCCCCGGTACCCGCCGATTCCTGGAAGAAGACCAGGCCAACAGCACCATCGGCTTCCGTTGCGCAATGGACCGCGTAGGCAGCCCCGCCGGTAATGGCCGCCAGACAGGTATCAACTACAAGCAAAGAAGACAGAATACGCGTAAGCAGTAATTCTAAGATATTCTCTATACAGAAAGCCCCTGCCAGCAACAGCAGGGGCTTTTCATTTTTTTGGGCGTTCCCGCCTCGTCCGAGGCCGGGTCGGGCTGTCCACAGTGCACGGCACTTTGTTCCCATCCCTAACGCTGGCGGGCTGTACGAGCCATCCCTACAAAAGGACCAGCCGTCCCTTCAGATGGACTAAATCGATATTTTTTGACCTTTCAAAAATATTTCTATTTTTATTGCAGTTTGTAACCGCCAGAAAAAGCAACAGTGCCGCCCGGCACACTTTGTATCCTTTCAGCCCTATCACTAAGTAGAGCTTGGATGCACGTTCTGATTGAACTAGACAATAGTTGTAAAATCCCTCACGGTCCCTGCCGTGCTAGTGGGATGTCTAGTTAAATATCATGATCATTGAGTCTAGTCCTATTAGTGCATTCCTATTAGATTTTTTTTATCCCTTATGGGCTAATCCCCCTGTGTCCCTACATAGCTGCAATACAGGGCAATACCCTTATGAAGCAATTCATCCATCTTTAAACAATCAAGTATGAATGATCTGTCTAAAGGTAAAGGGCACCCCCTACTTTCCATTTTTAATTGGATTTGGCGGCGGCTCTTCCCCAAAAGAGGAGCCAATCATATGTTCAAGCTGCGTCGTCGCCGGACCAAAGCCGACGGTTCCAGCGTCGAGACCGAAATTACATATCGGAAGGACTACTGAAGCCGAAAGTCCCTGCCGGCCGGCAGGGACTTTATTATTTCACTCCGCCCGCAGCGACCTCACCGGACTGGCCACCGCCGCCCGGACAGCCTGAAAGCTCACCGTGATCAACGTGATCATCAACGCCCCACCACCCGACACGGCAAAGATCCAGCTGGATATCTCCGTCCTATACGTATAACTCTCCAACCAATCGTTCATAAAATAGTACGCAACAGGTCCCGCTATCAACAGCGACACCATCACCAGCAAAAAGAACTCTTTTGACAACAGCCCCCAGAGATTAAGCACCGATGCTCCCAGCACCTTACGAATACCCACCTCCCTGGTACGCTGCTCAGCCGTAAAGGAAGCCAGCCCAAACAATCCCAGGGCCGAAATAAAAATAGCCAGCGCTGCAAATAAACCAGCCAGCTTGCTGCTCCTCTCTTCCGAGGCGAACTTGGACGCATAGTCCTCATCGGCAAACTGATAATCGAACGGCGCAGTAGGGACCAGCTTTCTCATCACAGCCCCTATCTTCGGCAGTGCCGTATGCATGGCCACGCTGGGCTTGACCTTTACAAGCATCCAGTCATATCCCCCGTTGAACCCCTTCTGATAGTACACAATGGGCCGGGTATTACCATAAGGCGACTCCATGATCATATCCTTTACAACCCCAAGGATCTTATAATGCATCACCTGTGTCCTATCCTGCCACCACGTCCATGTGACATCCATGCCCACAGGATCTTTCACCCCCATGAACTTCGCAGCCGACTCATTGATGATCATACCCGCCGAATCGCTCCCCATCGCCCTGGAAAAATCCCGCCCCTGTACAAACTGCCACCCAATGGTCTTCCCATACTCCGGAGACACCGCCAGCGTCCCAAAATTCTGGTCCTTCTTCGGATCGCTTCCCTGCCATTCGAAACCGCCGTTGTTGGACGCCAGCTCCGTAACCTTACCCATCGACTCGGCAAACTCCTCCACCACACCCGTTCTCAACAGCTCGTTCCTGACAAGATCATATTTCCCATAATAATCGCCGGACTTCATTCTCATCATGACCAACCCGTCCCTGTCATACCCCACTGGCCGGCTCCTGGCATGCTCCACCTGTCGCAGTATAACGATGGTGCAGTTGATCAGCGCTATGGAAATGGTAAATTGAAATACCACCAGAACCTTACGTGGAATGGTGGCTCCCCGCCCCAGCTTAAACGTCCCCTTCAACGCCTTCACAGGTTTAAAGGAGGAGAGGAACAGGGCCGGATAGCTGCCCGCGATGATCCCCGTGACAAAAATAAAGGCGAGGCTCACTATCCAGAACAATGGCTGACCCCAGGGCATGGTCATCTCTTTAGCCGCCAGCTGATTGAACCAGCTCAGCGATGCTGCCGTCAACGCCAGCGCCACCACAAAAGAGAAAACCACCATCACCAGGCTCTCACAAAAGAATTGAAAGATCAGCTGCCTTCTCAATGAGCCAATGGCCTTCCGTACCCCCACTTCATGCGCCCTCTTCTCCGAGCGCGCCGTGCTCAGATTCATAAAATTGATACAGGCTAACAACAGCACAAAGCCCCCGATCAGACACACCATCCACATCATATGCTTCACCGATCCATCGGGCATGCCCCTCCACCTGCTTCCCTCCAAATGCCAAAAACTCATTGGGTCCAGCATTACAAGGGGATGGCTCGCAAACAGGCTCCGGGTATTCTCATCGTCGATCCCCCGGATATGATCCAGCTCGACATTTTCTATCTGGCGGCTGACAGAGGTGAACGTCGTCCCGGGTTTTATCTCCGCATAAAGCCGCATAAAATGATTCCACCATTGCTGCTTTGTCTCTTTTTCCACCCAGACATTCTTGCTAAGCCACAGCCCCATCGGGGCAATAAATTTTGTCGTATGCAGCTCCGTATTCAATGGCAGGTCCTCATACACGCCGGTAACCGTTACATTGATGTCGTTGTTGATGCTTATGATCCGTCCCGTCGGGTCTGTATTTCCAAACAGCGCCTTAGCCGTCGATGCAGCAAGAAGTATGGAATGAAGCTCCCGCAGCCCGGCCCTGCTGCCCCGGATCATTTTCAAGCTTAGCATGAACGGAGCATCTTCATCCATGTATTGCCCGATCCTCGAGATCTTATTGTCCCCCGATGAAAGAATGGATTCCCCCCTGTCCGTGGACCGGACCAGGTATTGAAAATGATCGCTGTAATGATCCTTCAGCTCGGTGATCAACGGATAGGACAGCGGCACATTCATATAAGGCCCATACTTGGAGCTTCCCTTTATCACAACCCGGGCGATACGGTCATAATGTTCATGATATTTGTTGAACGACAGTTCGTCGTGCAGCCATAATCCCGTCAGCATGGCCACTGCCATCCCTACAGCCAGACCGCTGATATTGACAAAGGAGGATATCCTGCTCTTTTGCAGGTTCCTCCAGGCTATTTTAAAATAATTCTTTAGCATAGTCATGGTTTTTAGATGATTCGTCCGGGCCGGAAAGCCTTCACTCTGCCCTCAAGCTCTTCACCGGATTGGCCAGGGCCGTTCTCATCGCCTGTACACTGATCGTCGCCACAGCGATCAAAATCACCATCCCGCCCGCTATCACAAATACCCATCCCGTGATATCCGTCCGATAAGCAAAATCCTGCAGCCACTTATGCATTCCCCACCAGGCCACCGGCGACGCAATGACAAATGCGATCAGCACCAGCTTTACAAAATTCATGGACAGCAATCCCGTCAGATGGCTCACCGTAGCACCCAGCACCTTCCGTATGCCTATCTCCTTGCTCCGCTGCTCCGCCATAAATGTAGACATGGCAAAAAGCCCCAGACAGGCAATGATCACCGCCAGCATCGAGAAGCTCGTAAACAGCATACCGGTACGCTGCACATCCGCATACATCCGGGAAAAGCTTTCATCCATAAACGCATAGCGGAATTCCTGGTGCGGCGAAAAGCTCTTCCACAAAGCCTCTATACGTCCCAGTGTCCCCTTCACATCAGCCGCATTCACCTTTACGGACATTGTATTGGCCCAATTGCCAATGATCAGACAGAGAGGACCTACTTCCTGGCGCATGCTCTCGAAATTAAAATCCTTCATTACCCCTACTATTCTCAGCTGCCAGTTACCCCTGCCAAAACGCTTGCCCAGCGGGTCCTTCAGTCCCAGTTTCCGGACCATCGTCTCATTCACAATGACAGACGTGGAATCCGAGATCAGATGATCCGAAAAATTTCTCCCCTGGGCCAGCTCGATCCCCATCGTTGGGATATACCGATTGTCCACATTCCAGAATTGCGCGCCAACGCCCTGTTCCTCCTTATCCTTACCCTCATTGTACACCGTCCCCATATTCCGCTTGCTGCCCGCAATAGGCAGGAAATCGCTTAACGAAACATTCCGTACTCCCGGCACCTTTATCAGCTCATCCCGGAAGCTCTTCATCTGTTTGTCCAGGGAACCCACCCCTTCTACCTGCACTACCTGGTCTTTTTCAAAACCCAGCTTCCTGTTCATAAGGAAATTCATCTGCCGGCTGACTACCAGCGTAGCAATGATAAGGATAATGGAAGTGGTGAACTGAAAGACCACCAGCGCGTTCCGCAGCCCGCCATGACGCGCGCCCAGACTCACTTGTCCCTTTAATACCTCCACCGGCTTGAAGCTGGAAAGATAGACGGATGGATAGATCCCCGCCAGCAGCCCCACTACGATGGCCGCACCTGTCATAGCTGGGAACAACCACCATTCCTTCCAGGGGAAGAGGATGGAAGTAGCCGCCATCTTATTGAAAAGGGGCAATAACAGCCACGCCAGACCGATGGCGACCAGGAAAGAGAAAAAGCTCAACACCAGGGATTCCAGAAGAAACAGCCGTATCAGACCCGTACGCCGTGAACCCACCACTTTCCGGAGTCCCACTTCCTTGGCCCTGCCCGCGCTCCGAGCCGTGGAAAGATTGATAAAATTGATACAGGCTAATAACAATATAAAGCCCGCAACGGCTCCAAACAGCTTGACAAATCGGATGTCCCCATGGTTCCCGCCATCATCGATATCCGCCGTCAGATGAACCATACTGATGGGTTGCAGCTGGACGCCTAACGTTTTTACTTGCTTCTCTGCGTCTTTCATCCCCGACTGGGTCCACAAAGGCAACAGCTTGCTTCTCCACATTGTCGTCAGCTTTTCCGCCATCTGGCCAGGATCGGTCCCTGGTTGCAGCTTCAAATACATATTGTAATTCTGGTTCCACCAGGTGTCCTGCTCCCCGCCCCAAAGCTCATGCCCCGTGAGAGATAGCAGGAAGTCATATTGCAGATGGGTGGTGGCCGGCATATCCTCCATTACTCCGCCCACTTTCCAGGGCTTTTTCATGTCGTTGTTCAGATAGAAAAGCCTGCCGACGGGGTTTTGATGGGGGAAATATTTTTCCGCCTTGCGCCGGGAGATGACCATGGTGTTAGGCTCCGCCAGTGCATGTGCCCTGTCGCCATATACCATGGGCAATTGCAGCATATCCAGCAGGGATTGATCCGCATAGGTAAACCCTTCCTCATAAGTATTGTCCGTCTTACCCTCCGGCATTACCTCATTGCTGCCTGCCCCCCAGAACAAAGGATAGGGCATCAGCCGCGCCGACTCCTCTATCTGGGGAAATGTCATCTTTATGGTCTTGGCCATCGGCGCAGAAAAAGCCGTCCCTTTCCCGACCTTGCCGTTGTTGTCATATTCGGCGACCACCCGGTAGATCCGGTCCGCATCCGGGTAAGACTTGTCATAGCTCAGCTCGTTACGGATATACAGCGTGATCAACAGACAGGTGGCGATGCCCAGCGCAAAACCCCCGATCTTGATGACAGAATAGAATTTCTGTTTACCCAGCTGTCGCAGGGCGATGGTGAGATAATTTTTGAACATAGTAATGATTTTTGGTTGGAACAGCCCGAAGGAGGCCATCAGCAAGGACACAGCCTTCAGGAATTTGTTGCATCGTATATTTTTCCGAACAGCACTAGTATCAAAACCGCACATTTTCTCTTTACCGTGCTATCAATACCAGCTGACTATCAATAGTGTACAACACTGGCACCCTTTTGGCTCGTCAAAGCGATAGCCAGCTGCAAAACCAACAAGATGTTCAGGAACTACTACAAGATCGCGCTCCGCAATCTCCTCCGAAACAAAGTCTATAGTTTTATCAATATCTCCGGCCTTGCCATCGGCATGTCCGTGGCCCTGCTCATCGGTCTGTGGATCTGGGATGAAGTTTCCTGGAACCACGTCCATACCAACCATGTCCGCCTGGCCAGAATGATGGACACGCAAATAGAAAATGGTAAGGCCCATACCGGCGGAGGCATCGATGTCCCGCTGGCAGACGAGCTGCGCACAAAATACGGCAGTGATTTCAAACATATTGCCCTCGCCGACGGATTCGAACCTCATATACTCACTGCCGGCAATAAGAAGGTCGAGAAGACAGGTTTCTGGTGCCAGCATGAGCTCCCCGGTATGCTGACCCTTCACATGCTCAAAGGCAGCATCGATGCCCTGAAAGATCCATCCTCCGTTTTGGTGACCGCCTCACTGGCAAAGACACTTTTTGGCAACGACGATCCAATGGGCAGGACCATACAGGTCGACGACAAATTCCAGGTAACGGTAGCCGGTGTCTATGAGGACCTTCCCTTCAATTCCTATTTTCACAACGGCGATTATTTTCTCCCCTGGGAAAAATATGTCGACACCTATGTGTGGGTGAAGAATACGCAAACGCAATGGGGTAACAATTTCGTCGCCATGTATGTGGAATTGGCCGACAACGCGGACATCGACAGGATCAATGCTCGCATCCGCCACCTCCCCGCTGAGCATCTTCCCAACACAAAGGAAGAGCTGTTCCTCCATCCTATGGATAAATGGCATCTTTACAGTGAGTTTAGGGACGGCAAGGTCTCCGGTGGACGGATACAATTTGTATGGCTGTTCGGCATCATTGCCGGCTTCGTACTGCTGCTGGCCTGTATCAATTTTATGAACCTCAGCACCGCCCGCAGCGAAAGACGGGCCCTCGAAGTAGGCATCCGCAAGACCATGGGCTCCCTGCGCAGGCAGCTCATCGGGCAATTTCTGGGCGAGTCGCTGATCACCGCCTGCCTATCTTTGGTCCTGGCCATTCTACTGACCCAATTGCTGATGCCCCTCTTCAATAATTTGTCCGGCAAACAGCTCTCTTTACCTTGGAGCCAACCCATATTCTGGCTGGCAGCCCTGGCCTTTACGTTCTTCACAGGGCTCATCTCCGGCAGCTATCCGGCTCTTTATCTTTCCCGTTTTGAACCCGTGAAAGTACTGAAGGGCAGCTTTCGCACCGGCCGGTTGGCAGCATTGCCCCGAAAAGTGCTGGTAGTAGTACAGTTCACCGTCTCCGTCGTCCTGATCATCGGCACCCTCATCATCTACCGACAGATACAGTTTGCACGCAGCCGTCCTATAGGCTATGAACGAGATGGCCTCATCACTGTCAATCTCCTGAATATACCTGCTATCAAACCCCATTTCAATGCCATTTGCAATGATCTGCTGCAAACAGGTGTCGTCGAAAATGCAGCGGGATCTTCCGCTCCCCCTACCGATAACTGGGGGACGCGCAGCGGCTTTTCCTGGGCCGGCAAGGACCCGAATACCAACCCCGCATTTGGCAACTCAGCCATCACACATGATTACGGCAGAACAGTCCGCTGGCGGATCGCAGAGGGCAGGGATTATGAAAAATCTCTCTCCACAGACTCCAACGCCCTGATCCTGAATGAGGCCGCCGTCAAACTCGCCGGCATACAACATCCCGTCGGTCAGAGCATCACCGTTGACGGACGTGCCCACCCAATAATAGGTGTGGTAAAGGATATGGTCACCGAGTCACCCTATGATCCTCCCATACCCAACATTTATTTCATCGATTGTAACTGGCTCAACTTTATGACCGTCCGGGTGAAAAAAAATATCCCCCTCTCAAGGGGTCAGGCCATTATACAAAATGTATTTAAACAATATGATCCCACTGGGCTCATAAGCTATCAGTACACCCGGGACTCTTATGAGGCAAAATTCTCCGGAGAACAGCGCATAGGCAGCATCGCTACCTTCTTTACCATCCTGGCCGTCTTCATCTCCTGTCTCGGCCTGTTTGGGCTGGCCTCCTTTGTAGCCGAACAGCGCACCCGCGAGATAGGTGTGCGAAAAGTGCTGGGCGCCTCTGTATTCGATCTGTGGAGCACGCTCTCCAGGGACTTTGTCACCCTCGTGCTCATTGCATGCGCCATCGCCATCCCCCTCGCCTCCTATATGCTCGATCAATGGCTTTCCCGCTACAGCTACAGGACCTCGATACCCTGGGGACTCTGCGCGATGGCTGTGCTGGGCGCCATGCTGCTGACTATGCTCACCGTCAGCTACCAGACCCTCCGGGCAGCCGTGGCTAATCCGGCGAAGAGTCTGCGCACGGAGTAACCGAGCTCTGCGAAGGTTACGACCGAGAAGGAGCTTTCGAAGTACCCGAGGAACGAAGGGTACGAACAAGGAGGAGTGAGGGCGCGGAACTCCGACGAAGTTCTTCCGCCGAAGGCCTAGACTCTTCGGTCCAAAGGACCAGTCATTCGCGATTCTACGGGAGGGACTATATTTCTAACAGGCCCGACCCGTAAAACAAAGAGTCTGCGAACTGAGTAACAGGCTCTCGATCTATAGGATCATTTCCTGAATCCTATTCTTTCGCGTTCTTCCCATTTTTTTTCGGCAGCCTTTTCATCAAAAAGGTTTTCCATCGCATCGTAAATGTGATTCAACTGGGTATCGTGTTCGCTCAGCCTATCTTTGACCTCTCTGATCTGCTCACTCAAATCGCTCTGTTTGAATACGATATGACGAATCTCAACGAAAGCCCGCATAATGGAAATGTTCATGTTTATTGCCTTGTCTGAATGCAATACTCCGCTCAACATGGCAACTCCTTGTTCCGTGAAAGCATATGGCAGGTATTTACTATGTTGCCCCCTGCCCTCCTTTAAGGTCACAATTTGCAACCTTAAAGGTTCCTGATTTCTTGAGGTCACAATTTGCAACCTCAAGCTGTCAAATTCCTCTTTGGTGAGCTGGAACATAAAATCACTCGGAAACCTTTTAATGTTTCTCTTAACAGATTGGTTGAGTAGTTTTGTATCGATTTCATATAAGGCAGCCAGATCGCGATCAAGCATTACCCTCTCGCCCCGTATCACATAGATACGGTTTTGAATACTACGTATAATTTCCATAGAACTAAGTTTGTTAGCAAATTTACCCGTTTCTACAATCGCTATAAAATGAAATTGACGGCCCAGCCTGGCATGAACCCCGCATCCGGTATTCAGAATTTCCGGCTAAATTTGCCCATGACTATCGACCAACTTTATCAGATCTTCCTCCGCCACCCGTCCGTACAGACAGATACCCGCAAGCTCAGGCAGGGCGATCTTTTCTTTGCCCTGAAAGGCCCCAGCTTCAATGGCAACACTTTCGCCGGCCAGGCCCTGGAACAGGGCGCCGCCTATGCCATCATCGACGAAGCCCCCACAGGCAACAGCATACCCGTCGATAAGTTCATCCTCGTGGAAGACGTACTTACCACCCTGCAACGGCTGGCCCTCCACCATCGCCGTCAGTTCGAGATCCCTTTTATAGCCATCACCGGCAGCAATGGGAAGACCACGACGAAGGAGCTGGTACACGCCGTCCTCGCCTCCACCCATATCACCTATACCACCCAGGGCAATCTGAATAATCACATCGGCATTCCCCTCACCATCCTGTCCGTGAAGAAGGATGCCCAATTTGCCGTCATCGAAATGGGCGCCAATCACCAAAAGGAAATAGAAGGGTATTGTAAATACACCCTCCCTACACATGGCATCATCACCAATGCCGGCAAGGCCCACCTGGAAGGTTTCGGTGGACCCGAAGGAGTAAAGAAAGGGAAAGGGGAGCTCTATGATTTCCTCCGAAGTAGCAATGTCCCGGCCTACAGGTCGCCCGAAGGCATCACCGGCCCATCCGGCGGCGCCGCCTTTGTCATGTGGGATTATGATTATCTCCGCACCATGAGCCAGGGCATCCCTCACATCATAAAGTACGGCACTCACGACGCCGATGTCATTGGCAACGTGCATCACACTGACAAAACCTCATCCGGCCCGGCCGGGGTTTCTGGCCCGACCCAGGCTTCCGGACCTGCGACATCCTCCTTCCTCTCCGTCGATATATCCGACGGCCCCGTCATCCATACCCAGCTCGTCGGTGACTACAACCTGCCCAACGTGCTCGTAGCCGTGACAGTAGGACGTCACTTCAATATACCCGATAGCGCGACAAGATCAGCCATCGAAGCGTACACTCCCAGCAATAGCCGCAGCCAGCTCATCCAGCGCGACAGCAACCACATTATCCTCGACGCCTATAACGCCAACCCCTCCAGCATGCGGGCCGCTATCGAGAATTTCGCCAGGCTGGTCCCCGCCGGCACTTCCGCCAGCCCCGAACCAACCAATAACAAGGTCCTCATCCTGGGCGCCATGGCCGAGCTCGGCAAAGAGAGCCTCTCCGAACACCAGGGCATCGTCGACCTCATCGGTCAGTATCCCTGGAAAGAAGTGGTTCTGGTTGGAGGAGATTTTCAAAAGCTAAACCACCCCTACAAAAAATTCGACAACAGCCGGCAGGCTGGGGAATGGTTCAAACAGGCAGGCATCAGCAACGCATATATCCTGATCAAAGGCTCAAGAAGCACAAAAATGGAAGAAGCTTTACAATAGAAAATCTTTACGCTCTTCGCCGCCCCTTATCATCCAGGATGGGATATTGAATGTATTTATTCACCTTAAAATAGATCCAATCACTTTCAATATATTTAATTTCATCGTCGGGAGGCAGCCTCGACTGGTCATTGTAGTCATACTTCTCGTTGTTGAAGATAGTTTTAACTCTTAAATATACTTTTATCCTGTACTCGCCTTCCCAAAACACACGGGTGGTTTCCAGCAGGTTCAACAATAGGGTGTCACTTGCCAATGGCGGCAACGGCTTTTTCTGGATGTCGAAATGACGATGTCCAGGTGAAAAATCGGATACCCTATCGTGATACAGCACTTTATTTGAATACTTGCCCGTAGAGTCTTTCATTTGCAGGCGAATACTTATGTTGGAGAATCTATCACTGGTATTTCCTTCTTCCAGTCTGCGATAGATTTTTATCGGTCTGTATGTCAGATTCGTATATACAACTTTCAAAAACAGTCCGCCCGAATCGCTTATATTCCCCAATTGCATAAACCGCACCTCGACGGAATCCAGACGCCGAGCATTCTGAGCATTCCGATTAAGACAAGCTGTTAAAAAGATTAATAATATACTTGCTTGAATTTTCATACATAAAAACTCAGCCCCCCCTCGCATTCAGCATCTTCAGCACCAGCTCACCCCCTTCATCCAACGTAAACAGCGTAATAGCAGAATTCTCCTGAACGATCCTCCGGTAATTCCGCAGCGGCATCCCCAGCTTATACGCCAGATACAACCTGTTCACTCCATTGTGCGCCGCTACCAGTATAGTCCCCGACGGATGCCGCCGGATCATCTCGTTGAAAAAATCATCCACCCGCTGCACCACCTCCATACCCGTCTCCCCCGTACCACCAGCCCTGGCCGGCCCAGGGTCACGGTCCCACACCTCCCAGGTCACCGGGTCCTGCGCTACAAACTCCTCCCGCCGCAGCCCCTCCCATTTCCCAAAATCCACTTCGATGAGCCGCATGTCCTTCACCACTTCACGCGCGCCACCCGCCATCCGGGCGGTACGATAAGCCCGCTGCAACGGCGACGAATAAACGCCATCCAACGACACCCCGCGCAGCTGCCCGCTCACCAGACGCGCCTGCTCCACCCCTTTTTCCGTCAACGGCGCATCCGTCCGTCCACAATACCGGTTCCCATCCACATTAAAAGGCGTCTCTCCATGCCGGAGAAAATAAACATTAAGCATAGATCTCGTTTGAAATATATCCTTTATCCCGCAATATCTTTAAAAATTTCCGATATCCCTCCTCATAAGCCCCCACGATCTCCGTCACGGGAAATATCTTTTTCTCCGCCTGCGTCATAGCCCGGCCCGCCTCCGTCAGCGTATGATAAAAAGTCCGCGATGCCGCCAGGATCGCAGCCCCCACCGCACCCGATACATGTTTCATTTTATAGATGGGCCGATTCAATACGCTGCTCCGGATCAACAGCCAGGGCTCACTCTGACTGCCGCCTCCCGCCGTGAACACGGCTTTCACCTCCTCACCGGACAGCCGGCGTATCAGCTCATAAGCATACCGCTCCACGTACGCCACCCCTTCCATATTGGCCGTAAACAGCTCCGCCTCCGACAGCCCCGAAGGCGCAAAACCCCGTGCCTGCGGAGCGATAAAGGGAAACCGCTCCCCCTCCTGCAACAACGGCCATGCTATCCTGCCCGTGGGCATCAACAGCGACGCCTGTTTATTCAAGGCCGACAGGGCCGCCTGCTTATCCGGGGCCGGCATATCCGCCGCGAAGTCACGGCTCACCCAGTCCCCACCCGTATTGCTTGCACCACCCGGCATCCAATATCCCTCCGGATGGCGATGGCTATACAGCCTGTCCCCCGCATCGATCAACTCCTTCCCCGTCACTCCCTTTATCACCATCGTCGTACCGATCGTCGTATTCCAATCCCCTACATTCACCGCCCCCGACGCTACCTGCGACGCACAGCCATCCGTCATGCCCGTCACTACCTGCACATCAGCACCTAGCCCAAGAGAAGCAGCCAGGTCCTCACGCAGGACCCCTATCGGCTCTCCCGAAGGCAGCACCTCCGGCAGCCACTCCCGCCGCACCGGCAGCTGCTCATATATATAGGCAGGCCAGATCCCCTCCCGCACATCGAACCCCGACTTCAACGCATTCGTATAGTCCGTGACGCCCCATCGTCCGCAAAGCTTACCCGTGATATAGTCGGCCGCATGCACCCACGCACCGATCAGCCGCGCCTTGTCGGGGAATTGCTCCACAAACCAGACCATCTTCGACAATCCGCTGGACGCATTGAATCCCGAATATCCACCGGGATGCCAGCGCAACGCAGCAGCCTTGCAACGCGCCCCCGCCTCGGCCGAGCGAGGGTCACTATACATAATGGCAGGATACAATGGTTCATGCCGCTCATCCAGGGGTATAACAGTGCCGGAAGTGGAAGTCACCGCCACGGCGCGCACCTGCCGCACATCGACGCTACCCTGCACATCCTCCACCAGCTTCCGCAGCAGATGGCTGCACACCTCCCACCACTGTTGCGGCGACTGCTCTTCCCGCGAAGAGGCGCTCAAAGGAAAAGCTTCTTCCCTGCTCCCCATCAGCTCCCCCACCGCATCCATCATCACCACTCTTGCGCCCTGCGTACCGATATCTATTCCAATAAAATAAGTTTCCATAGTCTAAACAATTTTCCGAAGACCCGCACGTGTCTGCTTCCAGGATTCATACTGTCCGGCAAAATATGGCTGCCCGGCAGGAGCAACCGCCTCCACATCAGGAGGAACGATCGCGCCCCCGTTCAAAGCGCGGTGACAGATATACGCGCCGCCTACCACGGTAGAATCCTTGTAATTGCTTCGCATCAGGACCTTCTTGCCCAATAGCCCGGCAATCAGCTCCCGCAATGTCCGGCTTTGCATACCGCCCCCGCATGCCCAGACATGGTCGGAGGAATAACTAGCAACAGAGCACAACGTGAAAAAATTCTCCCGGATGCTGCACGCAATATCCCAAAGCGTAGCCCATACAAAGCTCGCCCTGTTCAGCTCATGGGAAACAGGTACATTGAAAAGGAACCCGCCCCTCGTCACGGGAGAAGGCTCATCCGCGATCAGGCTTCCCAATACGGCTACGCATTGCCGGCAGTCCATCGCCGCCAGCTCCTGTTCGATGACCGGGTAGCCCTCATTGGGATAAAATATCTCTTTCAGACGTTGGTAATTCAGACCTGTGACCCCCGCATTCGCCTCCAGGATAAAAGAATGCTCATCGGTATGCCGGCTCGTCCAGGTACGGGCAGCCTCGTCGGTAATATATTTGTCTAA